>Ga0190308_1000002_pt1 | contig 130308 bp, 132 predicted proteins | sample 48700756_MG_FD_165050 | JGI IMG/M metagenome (GOLD analysis project Ga0190308, IMG submission 165050) | Hydrothermal vent sediment bacterial communities from Southern Trench, Guaymas Basin, Mexico - 4870-07-5-6_MG | ecosystem: Environmental > Aquatic > Marine > Hydrothermal vents > Sediment ...
GCCATACCCCGGGGCGCACGACTCCCATGGCTTAGTCCCACCCCGATAGCGGTCGGGTCCGGCAGGATCAACCGGAGTTCGGCCGCAAGGGCCTAGACGGGGGAGGCGGGGCAGTAGAGCGGAAATATGCAGCTTCGGAAAAGGGGCTGAGGCCTATGTCAGGCCTGAACTTCTCGGAGGTAGTGCCTCCGAGGTGTTCAGGCCTCCACGGTGGAAGTATGGGTATCCCCGCGATCGGAGGCGGAACGCTCACTCAGGGGCGCTATCGCCCCAGTCGCGTCCTAGCCGCCGCCGGGAAGACCGCGGGGCTTCCAGCATTATTTTTAATCGATACTGTATATTTTAAGAGTTACTCTCAATCCAACATGCAGAAGTAGACGCGCAGTAAGTGTTAAATGGTGGGCCCGGGGGGATTCGAACCCCCGACCTCCCGGTTTCCAAGACGTGCTTATCAGCTTCGCCTATCCGCGGAGCTACATATGGTAGCATGCTATTTAAATATTTTTCCGCGGATATCGGGCGCTCTAACCGGGCTGAGCTACGGGCCCTCATAGATTAGCTTATTTCCAAACTAAGTAATTTAAGACTTACTTAAAAATACTACCCTAGTTCTGAAACTGTTAACATCTAAAAATATATCTACTAAACCCACAAACTATTCTTCACGGGCGCGCCTAAAACACGGGCCGGTAGCTCAGCCTGGTAGAGCGCTCGGTTCGCACCCGAGAGGTCCCGGGTTCAAATCCCGGCCGGTCCACCACAAAACAAATCCTCTCATGTTACACGCTCATGTAAGCGCTCTCCTAACACTATTTAGCTTTCAATTATTTCATCTAATATTTCCTTCCATGCAACATCTTTCTCTATAACATCAACTATTTCTTTTTCTCTTAACTTCAAAGATTCTGATGTTATAATTCTTTGAACTTCCCTAAGTTTTTCAACGGTAGTATACGTATCATAGGGAACAAGAAGGATTGGAACCTTAGCTTCCTTAGCCCTTATCAGTACTCCTATTGCAGGATACAAGTTACCGGTTAATATGACAACACTAGGCTTAGTCTCTATAGCCTGTATTATTAAGTCTGTTCTATCGCCTCCCGTTACTATAGCTGCATTGGTTGCCCTTCTAAACCACCTTATAGCTGCTTCGGGGCTCATAGCTCCAATTAAAATATCTTCAACAAAGTTGTCAAGGTATTCCTCTCCCTCTAATACCTCGGCGCCTAAAGCCTCAACAATATCTCTAACAGTCGGAGCTACAAGTTTAGGTCTCTCACCTACTAACCCAAGGATTTTAATACCTAGCTCTTTAATAGAAGGAGCAAGGAACCCCTTAACCCTTTCAATGTATGGTAACGGTATAGCGTTCAATATTACTCCATGAAGTTGTACACCGAATTTCTCCAGGAAACACTTGTACAAGGATACTCTATCAACCAACATGTCTATAGGGTCTTCAGTTTTACAGTTAACTACGAAAATAACTTTAGAATTAAATTTTCTAGCTAATTCCGGTACACTACATCCAATAGTGGAAAGAACTTCAGGATACGTATAACTTTCAATAATCACTACATCACTACCGTTACTTATTTGCTGGAAACTTTGCTCTATTTTCATCTTAATTTGCTCAGCTTTACTTTCTAATTCAAGATATCTCTCGGATAGAACAACTGGCGAAATAGTTTCTACAGGTTCCTTTAGGCTTAATGTTTCCTTTAGAGCTAAGACATCAGTATCGACGAATTTTCCTGAGGGTAATCTTCTTCTAGCAATAGAGATTGGCTTAAAGTAAGAAACTCTTAATCCCTTGTTCCTAAATTTCCTTAACAGTCCATAAGCAATTACTGTTTTCCCGCAGCAACCAATTCCGGTCATGTATATTGATTTAGCCAAACTCCTTCACCTTTAAGAAATAACTATTTTCACATCCAAAGCTAAACATCCTTCTCCTTCCTCATATACGAAAAGAGGATTAATATCCATTTCCACTATTTCGGGTATGTCTTGTATAAGCTGGTTTACCCGAAGTATAACATTAATTACTGAAGAAATATCTGCAGGAGGTTCGCCTCTAATACCTTTAAGTATAGCATAAGCCTTTGTTTCTCTAAGCATCTCTTTAACTTCTCCAAGTGTTACTGGTGTTAATCTGAAAGTAACATCTCTAAATAAGTTTGCATAAATTCCTCCAGATCCAAACATTATTAAATAGCCAAATGTTGGATCCTTAGATACGCCGATAATGACTTCTCTGCCTCTAGGTACCATTTTCTGCACGGTAATACCGTAAAGTACCGCTCTGGGCACGTATTTGCGTACTCTATTTAGTATTGTTCTGAAAGCCTCACGAACTTCTCTATCGGAGTTTATGTTGAGAACTACGCCTCCTATATCCGTTTTATGCAGTATTTGCGGAGAGGACACTTTTAAAACTACAGGGTATCCTATCTTATTGGCTGCTTCAACTGCCTCGTCTTCTGTTCTAACAAGGACAGTTAATGGAGTAGGAATCCCATAAGCTCTTATAAGCTCCTTTGCTTCAACTTCTAGAAGGACCTTTCTCCCCTCCTCTCTGACCTTTTCAATAATTCTCCTAGCTCTTGCTAAGTCAACGTCATAGAATCTGACAATTCTCTCCGGCTCTTTCTCAAGTGAGTCTAAGTATTTCCTATACATGCATAGGCCTTTCATAGCAATAACGGCTCTTTCAGGCAGATCAAAACATGGAATACCATTTTCTATGAGAAGTTTAGCTGCTTTCTCTACAGTTTCGCCTCCGATGAAGGCAGCGGTTATTGGCTTATTAGGATACATGCTATGTGCCCTTAATATGGCTTTAGCTGTTTCAAGAGGCTCTGTCATAGCTTGGGGTGTCAGAATAGCTATTAACCCGCTGACGTTTTCGTCGCTGAGCACCGTTTTTATTGCGAATTCGTATCGGTCTGCTCTAGCATCACCTAAAACATCAACAGGGTTATATATAGCTGCAGCGGGAGGAAGCTTTGATCTTAGCTTGTTAATGGTATTAATATTAAAGCTTGATAGTCTTAACCCATGTTTTACACTTAAGTCGGCTGTTATTATTCCAGGGCCTCCTGCATTAGTGACTATTGCGATATTATTACTTGCCGGTATTGGTTGATTGCTGAAAGCTAACGCGTAATCAAATAATTCATCTAAAGTGCTTGCTAGTAAGATACCTGATTTTTTAAAAGCAACACTGTATGATGTGAAGCTTCCAGCCATAGCTCCTGTATGGCTCATTGCAGCCTTAGCTCCAGCTTCCGTGGTACCACCCTTTACAACAATTATGGGTTTTTCCGCAGAAACCTTGCGGGCAGCTTCAATGAATTTAAAACCGTTTCCAATAGATTCTATGTAGAGTAAAATAACGTTAGTGTTTTCATCTTGACCTAAAGCCTGTATAAAATCTGTTTCATCTAAATCAGCTTTATTTCCTAAACTAATTATCTTTGAAAAACCTATGCCTCTTCTAATAGACCAGTCTAAAATAGCGGTTATTAAAGCACCGCTTTGGGAAATAAAAGCTATCCTACCTTTCCTAGGCATTGCAGCAGCAAAAGTAACGTTTAGAGGGGTGTAGGTATCTATAAAGCCAAGGCAGTTTGGACCTAGAATTCTCATACCGTACTTCTTTCCAATACCGATAAGCTTCCTTTCCCTGTCAACACCTTCACCACCTATCTCCTTGAAACCTGCCGATATAACCACGAGATATTTTACACCTTTTTCGCCGCATTCTTCAGCAACGTCTAAAACGGTGGGTGCAGGGACAGCTATTACGGCTAAATCTACTTCGTCAGGAACATCAAGTATAGTTTTATAACACCTAATTCCAAGGATCTCCTTAGCCTTAGGGTTTATAGGGTAAATTCTTCCTTTGTAGCCGCTTTTTACTGCGTTTCTAAGTATTGTATGGCCTACTTTGGCAGGGTTTCTAGAAGCACCAATAATGGCTACGCTCCTTGGAGCAAATAAGTCTTTAATCATACCCCTTACCTCCTCTAATCACGCCTTTCTAAACTATGTATCTGAAGTATTTGATTCATTTTAGTCTTAGCAGTTGCTCCTAAGCGTAATATAGCAGTAGCAACTATTAACCTTCGCTACTTCAGCAGAACTAAGCATTTAAGAGAACGGAATCCTATGAACAACCAAGCTTATAACGTAGTTTAAAAATTATTGGAAATTGAGAACCTGGCGCGGGGGTGCCCGAGCTAGGACAAAGGGGTCGGGCTCAGGCCCCGATGGCGTAGGCCTGCGTGGGTTCAAATCCCACCCCCCGCATCAGTCTCGAAAGCGCACTGCCTGACGATGGGCGGGCTTACCCAGAAAGGGGATGAAGAACCATTGTAGCGAAGGCAGTGCGCCGAGAGTAGCATGTCGAGATGATGAACAGCGGATAATATGAGCTAGGCTATGATTGTTCCTTGAGCTGACGTGAATACGGCTTAAAACCTTATCCCATATTTTCTAATTTCAAAAACCACATAGGATATTGAGGCTACGTGTAAGCTTAGAAAAGCAGGTACAAAATCACTTAAACATAAGGATTCACTGTAACTCCATGAACCTACCTTAAATGTTTCATCGTATTCTTCGATCGTAATATTGTGTTTCTTCAATTTCTTAATGGAGTCGTTAAATTCTTTAATATAGTCTCCGGAGATAACATTACCCCAGATTATTGTCCTATTTAATGTAACGACACCTCCATAATACTCTGGTAGTCTACTTGACCTTACGTGAAACGTTAAATCTATAGGTACCCATGATTTTAAGTTTTCATCATATGCTACAACCCATCCATGCCAACCTGTGTTCACTAACTCATACCTATAAATGTCGTTTACAGTTACTGTGCGTGTATAGTTCTCTATGTAAACTATGCCATACTGTAGAAATGCTGGTATCTTTGCCCCTCTAGCTACAGTTATTAAAAGATTTGATTGCTCATCGCAGTCTCCTTCACCTTTCTCCAAAACCTCCCATGGGTAAAGAGGAGGTATATGAGTTTTATATTTTAAAAGACCTTCTCTTTTTAAACGGTAAATCCACATGACAATTTCATTTAAGCTTCTAAATTTTTCCTCGTCAATAACCTTCCTTATTGCAGGATGTGTGTAGTTCCATAAACTTGTAGGTTCAGTTAAATTTATGTTTTTCCCCAGGTATTTACCTAAGACCCCTTGATCCGGGTATCTATGTTCAGCATTTACTACATCTATGGTAAATAATAATGTATAGTTAATATTTGATTTTTCGCGAAATATTATGGACGGAGCTTCAACACATAGGCTATTGTTAATTGTTTTTTCTATGACTTTTACTTCAGACCCATTCATGTAGACCTTGTAGGATACTTTTTGCATGTAATTTATGGGTATAGAAAATATGTTTAACTCTAAGTCTGAAATATTCAATGGTTCTTTGCCATAGTACTTTATTACGTAAACTTGTTTAACTCTATATTTAACAATGGAATATCTAGTACATAACTTTGTGCTTGAGAGAGCATAAACGGCGGTTAATGATGATAATAGGAGGAGAAAGAGGAGTAGAATAACATAGTTCCTTAAGTTCTTTTCCATAATAAACCCTCATTAGATATTATAGGCTCTATCTTACCCTGTTCTTCTAAGGAGGCAAGTAGAGACTTCATAAATACCATACCCAGCATTAATGATGTATGACTTATGTTAGCGTTTAATGCTCTAAGAACTTTCAACGTAATCTTAGCAATACTTGTAGGTGATTTAGATAGCTCGTCAAGAATAATATTCATTATTTTCATAATTCTATGCTTATTTTCCTCAATTAGAGATCTACCTTCTTCCCTATTTAGAATGGGTCCGTGAGATATAACTAATGTTTCTACGTCTCTAACTATTTCCTCTTTAACGTATTCTAACGTGTTAAGCGCTAAAAGAGGGTTGAAGTGGTAAGGTATTCCGGCATATTCTAACACCTTACTTCCAAAGAACGAGTCGGCTAAATAGGCTACAGAATCATCTGTTAAAACTCCGATTTGACCTAGAGTATGTCCAGGTAGATGCAGTATTTCCAGCTCTCCAATTTTGCATGGTGCGTTTAATACATGGGTTACTTTAACACTTGGTGCATTGTATAGGAAATACTTACTAGCTATGAATGGATAACCGTACGTCATGTAATTCCTTAAAAGGGGGTCTTGAATGAACAGTGAATCCTGGTAGGAGGCCCATATTTCGCTGCATCCTATTTTTTCAGCTATTGCAATGTGGTCCGAATGATAGTGTGTCAGTAAGCACATTATGCGATCCTTATTTAGACCCCTAATTATGGATCTTAATTTCTTAGCTCTCTTACTGCCAACACCGGGATCTACAACGTATACGCAATTGTCACTAATGTAAATTAATGTGGCAGGGGACCCTCTGAGGTATAGGGTTCTTTTACCCAGCTTTTTAATACTCTTCAACGGTTTATCTCCAAGCTCCTTTATCAAAATACTATTTGGACATTAAGTAACAAAAGTTTTTATGTGGACGCAGACCTATACCTTAATGCTAAATGTTTCTAACATTAAAATTCCTTAGGGTATGCAGGATGAGAAGTAAGAGGAAATATACTACAGTATCTATACCAATAACTCTTTATAATAGAATAAAGAAACTCATAGAGAACACAGGGTTTACTAGTGTTTCGCAATATGTAACTTATGTCTTAAGAGAAGTTGTTTCCACACACGAAGAATCTAAATATAAGGAACCATTCACCGAGGAGGATAGAAGAAAAATAATTGAAAGACTTAGGAGGCTAGGTTACCTTTAACTTCCCTAATCACATGTAAACCTAGATAAAGCAGCGTTATGACGTATAATGTTGTAAGTCCTAAAGAATACACTACATAAATTATACTACTGCAGTATATGTTTAAAGAAATCATGTTTAATAGTCCTATAAGGTGTTTATTAGGGTAGAACACGTGGTAGTGAAACCAAAAAGTAACAGGGAACATGAAAAACCATATAGAAGGATAAATTATTGTAGACAATATGAGCATTCTTGAAATATTGTGCTTTACTTTACTTAATGCTAAACTACCAAGACCTATTACAGGTACAAAGTACTGATAATTTACTCTCCAATATAATGCTGCAAACACCAGGTAGGAAACGAAGGCAAGAATTGTTATTTCCTTAAATCCTTTTTTCGTAACATATACTATAACGCATAACATTATAAGTGCTGAGGTCACGAACGCTAAAAATATTGCTTTTATTAGATACAATGTTTCATAACCGTACTCTTCATTAACATAGGTTAGTAGGCTTGATAACCCGTTGAAACTATAACATATAGGTTCGGTATAGTAAATACTGGCCGGCATTGTCAAACACTTTATTAAACTATATAAGCTCAATGGGCAAAGCATTATAAAGGGAAGAAGCAAGCCAAAAACAGATACTATAATGGTCGAGAAGAAGAGAATTAATTGTTTAAAGTTCTTCTTTCCTAACGAGAAATATATTCTAAGGAATAGAGGTGCTGAAGCGAGAATTATCGAATGTTTAGTGGTCAAAGAAAGTCCTGCGAGCGCTAATGCTGGATATGTTCGTCCTTTTAAATATAGATAAATGGATAATATTAGAAACAGTAAAGCTACGTTATCAAACATTCCATATATCGATGAATTATATATTGTTACGGGGTTTAAGTAGTATATAGCCACATACCTTGCTCTTCTCATAATAGCGAATATAAGTAATGCTATAGCTATATCACATAAAATTAAAACAGCCTTTACAGCTAATATCCATTCCATGGAAACTTTAACTATGTGCATGCTACCTTCAAAATAAGACCTTACATAACCATTAGCTACTATCTTAAGTACATATAATATGATGCCCCATAAAGGGAAATATACGTAAGTCCATGGATAAGGCCATTTTTCCTCAGTCCAGTAATCTCCTGTAGCATACATGTAAAAGCAAAACCCGTGCTTTTCCAATGTGTTGGCAAAGCCTAGGAACTGGGGAATATCGGAACCGCTGGAAAAAGGTGCAAAAATTAACCTAATTATTGTTCCTAAAAGTAAAACCACACATACTGTAATATTTTCTCTTGTTACGTTGTTTCTCATGGTTCTTGTCTCTGCGGTAGCTATAATACATTATTATCCATTTCTAAGATCGTTAGAATGCGTGAAAGAACAGTCCATGTCTCAAGAGTTTTACTGTATAAGGAGTAAACCTCGTTGCAAACCGCATATGTTTCCTCTTCAAAATCACCATGTGGAAAACCACCAATTATAAAGGCGTCTCCTTTCCACAGGAATTTAGGTATTTCAGTTAAACGTATCTTTTCACCTTTTTCTGAAAATAAAATAACTTTTCTCGGTTTTATTTTATCTATAAGATCCTTTAGCTTCATTGTTTTAACGAACATCAATGGTTCCTCCGCTTCTGGAGGAACTTTACCATATTTAAGTAATTGCTCCATTAAGCCAATAAATCTATTGTAATTCTTTGGTATTCTTACTTCAGGCTTAACCGATATTACATAGTCCTCTATGGTATGCACGAATATGTTGAGCATTCCTTCCTGGTTAAGCGGAGAATTTAAAGCTAAAAGGAGGGAGACATGCACTATATCTGGTCTACCCCTTTTCTCTCTTTTAGGCAATGTCTTCATTGCATGGTAATGTATTGAAGTATCTAACAGTATTTCAGCTGGTTTCTTACCTCTACGTCTTGCATTTTTAATAACCGCGGGATGCTTCCATAAACTCCTCGGTACTAATTCTAAACTTGACTCTGCCAATATCAGAGCATACTTTTCCCTATTCATTACAGCAACACCTTAGTGCATGAAATGTTAAGAGTTTCCGAGTTTATAATGTTAATGTGGAATTTCAAATGTCAAAGAAAGAAATTAGGGATATAGCAAGACAACGTATCAAATGGCTTTACCAATTAGCTCTAGAGGAAACGAAAAAGAAAAAATACGATGTAGCTAGAAGTTACACTAAGTTAATGTTTCGAATAGCAGAGAAAAGCAGAGTTAGAATTCCGCGGACAATAAAGAGAAACATATGTAAACAATGCGACATACCACTGATCCCAGGATTAACTCTTAACATTAGAATTAGAAGTGAAGGTAAAGGATCACGCATAGTAGCTAAGTGTAAGTTATGCGGATGGATTAAAAGATACTACTTTAAGGTGAAAAGATGTCGAAGAAATTAAAGGAGCTTAAGAAATACTGTCAGCAAAGAAAACCGGACGTTAGAATAGGAAAAGCAGGAATTTCCGAAGGTATTTTAAGAGAAATAGATAGGAGACTTAAAGAGCAAGGAATAGTTAAAGTCAAAATACTGAAAGCAGCTTTTGATGTTGAAAAGAAGGATAGGTTTCAAATAGCTAAAGAAGCTGCAGAAAAGCTAGGTGCCTTGCTAGTAGAGGTGAGAGGTAAAACATTCACAATATATAGGAGTGAAAAAGCTTTGAAGAAAAAACTTAAAACCAGTATGTGAATAAGCATATAGCAACAATTCGGTGAATCTTAATGGTATCGGCAATTCAAGTACCAGCTGACAGACTAATAGCGGAACTGGCCAAATACCTTAAGGAGAAAGTTCCTCAAGTAAAACATCCAGAGTGGGCTTCCTACGTTAAAACAGGTGCACATAAGGAAAGAGTACCAAGTGATCCTGATTGGTGGTATTATCGCTGCGCCTCTATTTTAAGGAAACTTTATGTACGAGTCGAACCTGTTGGAATTGAAAGTTTAAGAGTAGCCTATGGTGGTCGTAAGAACTACGGTGTTGCTCCCGAACACTTCGTAAGAGGCTCGGGAAGCATTGTAAGGAAAGCACTACAGCAACTTGAAAAAGCAGGGTTAGTTGTGAAGGTACCGAGAAAAGGTAGGACATTATCGCCTAAAGGACGTTCACTCCTTGATAAACTAGCTAATAAGATTATGAGGGAACTAGTCAAAGAAAATAAGGAGCTGGAAAAATATCTAAAATAGGGGGCAAGAAATAGTAGCTAATGAGCTAAGGCGGTAACTATGAGCTACGAAGGTATAAGCGACGAGGAACTAGAAGAGATTAAACGGAGGAAACTACTGGAGCTTCAAAGGAGGCTCTTAGAAGAAGAAAGGAGAAGAAGACTAGAGAAAGAGCTAGAAGCACGAAAGCAAGCCATTCTTCGAAGAATACTTACGCCAAGAGCTCTTGAGCGCCTCTATAATGTAAAACTTATAAGACCAGATATTGCAACTTACGTAGAGGAACAGTTAATAGCCTTAGCGCAAACGGGGAGAATAAAAATCCCAATAGACGATGAAACACTGAAAACCATCTTAGCGGAAATCTATGCTCGAACGCGAAAAGAATTCAAAATAAGGATTAAGGAGAAGTGAGGTTTAAACTATGGCCCACTACATACACGTAGCTAGAAAGTTAAGACTAGCTAGAGCTTTGAAGTCTAATTTTACAGTCCCACTATGGGTTGTAGCTAGGACTGGAGGAAAATTTAGAAGACATCCGAAAATGAGGCATTGGAGAAGAGTTAAGTTAAAAATATAGTAGACTGGTGATCGCTTGTGTCTGAGAAGAAAAGCATAGTTTTGGAAAGAGAATACGTTATTCCATTGAGAAAAGCATATTTCCTGCAAAGAACCAAAAGAGCTCCGAGAGCCATTAGATTAATCAAAAATTTCGTTAAAAGACATGTTAAAGCAGAGAAAGTCATAATATCCAATAAGCTTAACGAATACGTATGGAGCAGAGGTATAGAGAAACCTCCCAGAAGAGTTAGGGTGAAAGTTGTAAAAACCGAGGATAATGTTGCTAAAGTTTATCTCTTAGGAGAATAGTGCAATGCCTTCCTATAGAGTTTCATTTAACGGGAACATATACATAGGGGCGTTCATTTTCACAAACGATAAACTCACTTTTACACCTCCTAACACCCCTAATAAATTGTTAAATGCTATAGGAGAAGTTCTTAAAACTGAAATCTTACAAGTAAAGATAATGGATTCTCCAATCATAGGAATTCTCATGGCTGGAAACAATAAAGGCATAATCCTACCATACCTTGTTAAAGATGAAGAGCTTGAAGCAATTAGGAGAAATTTAAAAAATGTATTAAATATAGGAGTATTACCATCAAAGAAAACAGCAGTAGGCAACATAATCTTAGCCAACGATAAAGCAGCCTTAGTGCATCCAGAATTAGATAGGAAAACTATTAAATTCATAGAGGATATACTCGATGTACCTGTCGAGCAAGGTACTATAGCTGGTATTCCAACAGTAGGTTCTGTTGCCGTAGCTACGAATAAAGGGATGTTGGTTCACCCGGAAGCTTCGGCGGAAGAGTTAAAATTTTTGGAAGACCTATTTAAGGTAAGAGCAGATGTAGGCACAGTGAACTTCGGCGTTTCATTTATAAAGACAGGCATAGTAGTTAACTCCTTTGGAGCATTAGTTGGTGAAAGAACAACAGGCCCTGAAATAATGAGAATAGAACAAATATTTGATATTGCAGGTGAGTAAGGTGTTTAAAGTTAAAGTATATAGAATAGAAGGACAAATGCTCATAGGCCATGATGAATTCTCTAGAATTCAAAAATTCGTAAAAGACGTTAGAGCAGTAAAACCTGAAGACGCTATTGAAATAGTGTATTCAGAACTTGGCAGTAGACATAAGGTTAAACGGAAGCATATAAAAATACTTAAAATATATGAAATAAGGCCTGAAGAAAGTAAAGACCCTAACATCTATAAACTGAGTTTACTTGACAAAATAGTTCTAACATAACTTCATGGTGCATCTAATGTCTGAAGAGGCTAAGTTAAGAGAGGAGTTGGAAAGATACTTCGTAGAGTTACAGAACCTACAAGCACAGTATGAAGCGCTTAAATCAGGACTCGATGCATTAGTTTCTCTTTTAAACGAAGCAAGAATAGTTAGGGAGGAACTTAAGACACTTTCTACACTTAGCAAAGGCGAGAAAATTCTTGTCCCACTAGGTAGCAGAGTTTTTGTAGAGGCAGGTATAATAGATCCTTCAAAAATACTTTACAATTTAGGAGCAGGCATTTATGCGATATTGAAACCTGCTGAAGCTGAAGAAAAATTAGTTGAGTATGAGAAGGATTTAAGTGAAGATCTAGGGAAAGTACAAAAAGAACTTGCCGAAGTATCTCGAAAAATATCAATAATACAGGGGGCTATTAAAAGGATACAGGAAAAATTAGCTGAAAAGAGAAAATAAGTTTTCTGTTGAGGAGTAATCTTTGTTTAACGGTCTTAGAAGAATATTTAGAAATTTTACTGAAAAGGTTTCAGGGAAAATATCTAAAGAAACATTAGATGAAACGCTTAATGAATTACTTTTTCAACTAGTAGAATGCGATGTAGCATATACTGTTGCCGAAAAAATAATTGAGGAATTAAGGTTAAGGTACGAAGAAAAACCGTTTAAGAGCAAAGGTGAAGTATTAGACGCTTTGAAAAATATAGTCTTAAATGTTCTGAAGAATTCTAAGGGCACGGATTTTATTAGGGAACTAGATAAGCTTAAGGCAAAGAAAAAACCAGTAGCTATAGTATTCTTAGGTATTAATGGTGTTGGGAAAACAACAACCATAGCTAAAATAGCTAAAAAGCTAAAAGATCATGGTTTTAAGCCCATTCTCTCAGCAGCAGACACCTATAGAGCAGGAGCTCAAGAACAAATAGAGTATCATGCTAGAAGACTAGGATTACCTGTAATTAAGCATAAGTATGGTAGTGATCCTGCTGCAGTAGCCTTTGATACCGTGCGTTATGCGGAAAAACACAGCTACGACGTCGTCCTCATAGACACTGCAGGCAGAATGCATACAGACATAGATTTAGTTAACGAGTTAAAGAAAATCGTTAGAGTTATAGAACCCGATTTTAAAACACTTGTAGTAGATGCGCTTACAGGAAATGATGCTGTTGAGCAAGCGAAAATGTTTAACGAACATGTAGGTGTAGATAACATTGTCATAGCTAAAATGGACGCTGATGTTAAAGGAGGAGTCGCTTTATCTTTAGCCTATGAATTACAGAAACCTATCATATATGTAGGCACAGGTCAAAAATATGATGATCTTGAACCCTACGATCCTGAAAAAATAGTCTCATTAATATTAGGATAGAGGTAGCAGATTTGTATAAGGCTAAATATTTACTAGTTTACTCTATACAAGATCCTGCAGGTATAAACATAGCAGAAAATTTAAGAAATTTAGAGTATTTTGACAAAATACACGTGGAGAAAATTAATAGTCGATTAGTAGGGCTCTTTTATAATTCAAACTATGATTCATACTTGGCTTCTTTCAAGGATGACATAGTATTCATAGATTATGTGGACCAATATTTTGATGCTGAATACTACATTTACCTATCTAGACATAGTAGTATTAAACGCATTAAATCATTAACTGTACATTTTACAGGAAATTTAAGTAATGAGAAACTATACGGTGCCAACCCTAGGGAACTTTCAAAAACATACCCTCCTCTAGCTAAAGCCATAATCGCCCATATTAGCAAAACTGCTGTGGAAAGGCATGTTAAAGAATACGAAGTAGTTTACGAAGCAACGCATCATGGCCCAACAAATCTAAGTAAACCACTAGTTTTTGTAGAAATAGGGAGTACAATCAGCGAATGGAGAAATAGAAAAATAGCAGAGATTATAGCAGAAGCTATATTAAAAGCGCTAGCCGACATTAACTCTAGAAAACACATACGATGTCTCGGAGCCATAGGTGTAGGTGGCGGTCATTACTCAGGAAAACACACTAGATACTGTTTACACTCCGATGTTTGCTATAGTCACATATTTTCAAAGCATGTACTTAACATGTTAAGCTATGATATATTAGAGCAAGCTTTAAATAAAACAATGCATCCCGTGAAATATATTATCATAGAGAAAAAAGGTGTAAAATCTTCACAGAGGAAAATCGTTGAATCTTTTGCTGTGAGCATGGGGTTAAGCATAAAATATATTTAATTCTAGATCTAGTAAGGGATTTGCGGAAAAGTTAAAAGCTAAAATATCTCCTATGTTGTGTAAAGTAAGGGCATCACAAACCTTATGAGTTGAATACTATGAAACTTTCAGAAATAATAACCATGTGGAAGAAGATACTAATACTTTCAAGAAAACCTGATAGAGAAGAATACGTTCTCTCGATAAAAATTTCTCTACTAGCATTCTTCCTTATAGGTGGTATAGCTTATTTCGTAAAGCTTATTGCTTACCTCCTATCAAGACTTGCAGGTGCTTAGTTTTATGGCCCATAGGAAACCTCCTTCTAGATTTTACGCCATACGGACAACAGCAGGTCAGGAAATAAACGTAGCAATCCTAGTCTATAATAGGGTTAAGAATGGAAATATTGGAGTTAAATCAGTCATTGTTCCCCCTAACGCGAAAGGCTACATTATCGTCGAAGCACAGGGCCCTAACGTTATTTATAGTGCTATTCAGGATTTGAAGCATGTAAAAGGCCTAGTAGCTGGAATATTTAGCGACGACGATATACATAGAGTGCTAATACCTAAATCCCCCCTCATAGGCCTTAAAGAAGGAGATATAGTTGAAATAATTGCTGGACCGTTTAAAGGTATGAAGGCTAAAATAATAAGGATTGATATAAATAAGAATGAAGCAGTACTTAATATCTTAGAATCTTCTTACCCCTTGCAAATAATGGTTTCCGGAGACTACGTTAAACCTGTTAGAAAATCTTCTCCTGAGGGACTAAAATAAATGCCGAAAGAGAAAGTAGTTAAGCTTCTAATTGAAGGAGGAAAAGCAACACCTGGTCCACCTATAGGACCTACCCTAGGGCCTCTAGGAGTAAACGTAATGGAGGTTGTTAATAAAATAAATGAGCTAACAGCCCAATATAGAGGGTTAACAGTACCTGTGAAGGTAGTAGTCGATACTGAAACGAAAAAATTTAGAGTAGAAGTCGGTGCTCCTACAACTACAGCCTTACTTCTGAAAGCTATTGGTGCTTCTGAACCTTCAGGAGACCCCGCACATAAGAAGATAGGCGATTTGCCCTTGGAGAAGATTATTGAAATAGCGTTAATTAAGAAGAAGCAGCTTCTAGCAAAAACTATTAAGGGAGCTGTAAAAACCATATTAGGCACGGCTAGAGCAATAGGGATAACTGTTGAAGGAAAAGACCCTAAAATAGTCAGTAGGGAAATAGATGAAGGAAAGTATGAGGAACTATTGACTAAGTATGAGAAGGGATATCAAGAGGGATAACGTTAAAAGAGGCGCGTATTAATGTCTGAGGTAGTTAGTAAAGAAAAACTTAAGGAGCTCATAACCGAGGCTTTAGAGAAAAGCGGAAAGAGAAGATTTAAGCAATCAGTTGAATTAATTCTTGTTCTCAGAGACGTCGATATTAAGAGTCCTGAAGGTAGGGTTAGAGAAACAATATTCCTACCTCATAAACCAAATAAGGACATTAAGATATGCGTTGTTGCAGAAGGTGATATGGCAGTAAAAGCTAGGGAAGCAGGAGCATTCAAGGTACTTACCAGAGAAGACCTAAAAGTATTGGCAGAAAATAGGAAGTTAGCTAAGAAACTAGCCAAAGAATGCCGATGGGTTCTCATAAGAACAGACTTAATGGGGTTAGCTGGCAGAATTCTGGGACCCGCTTTAGGTCCTAGAGGTAGAATACCCGTTCCCGTACCCATACATGCAAACATAGTTGCCCTTATAGAGTCTTATAAAAGGGCGGTATATGTAAGGACAAAAGATCAGCCACAGATTATGGCTAGAATAGGGACAGAGGATATGGATGTAGAAAAGCTGGCTGAAAACGCTTTAGCCATAATCTCAACTATTTCAGCTAAACTTAAGAACCCTAGATACAACATAGCAAAGATAGTTGTTAAAACTACAATGGGTCCGGCAGTAGAGTACAAGAGGTGAGTAGGAATTTGGCGTTAATCCGCGGTAGGGCAAGAAGGATACCTAAATGGAAGATAAAGGAAGTAGAATACTTAGCTAATTTACTTAGAAAATATAGAGTAATAGCGATAGCTGATTTAACTAAACTTCCTTCAGCCCAGCTTCAGGAAATACGAAAAGCACTTAGAAACAAAGCTTACATGAGGGTAACTAAAAACACACTTATGGCTAAAGCTATAGATAAAATTATGAACTATAAGAAGGGAATTGAGAAACTGAAGGAATATCTTAAAGGTTCAAATATTTTCCTCTTTACCGACATGAACCCCTTTGAACTATACATGCTGCTTGAAAAATATAAGATACCCGCCTACGCTAAACCGGGAGATATTGCTGAGAAAGAAATAGTCATACCTGCTGGTAATACAGGTATACCTCCTGGTCCTATATTTAGCGTTTTTGGTAAGCTGAAAATACCTACTAAAGTTCAAGAAGGAACAATATGGGTTGCTAAAGACACTGTAGCAGCTAAACCTGGAGACAAAATATCACCAGAACTTGCATCTCTTCTTCAAAAACTTGAAATAATGCCTATAGAAATAGGGTTAAAGCTTAAGGCAGTTTACGAGGATGGAGTAATTCTTAAACCTCAAGACTTGAAGTTAGATGTGGAAGAGTATAGGAAGAGAATTGAGGAAGCATTTCTTAACGCATACAGACTAGGTGTTGGAATAGTATTTCCTGAGAAAAGCGTCATAGAAGCAGCACTAATAAAGGCCCAAATGAATGCCTTAGCTTTAGCTGCAGAAGCAGCAGTTGTTATGCCTGAAACATTACCATACGTGTTAATGAAGGCATTAACCGCGGCCAATACATTAGCGTCCATTTTAGCACCTAAAGCGCCAGAATTAGGCTTCTCAGTAACTGCGCAGGTTCCAGGTGAAGTTGTTGAAGAAAAGAAGGAAGAAGAAAAGAAAGAGGAAGAAAAAGAGAAAGAGGAAATAGCTGCAGGACTCGAAGCACTATTTGGATAAATAAACATGTAGTAGCTAAACATTTAAATACTCACACAACATCATTACCTTTGACCTCCGGGAGGTGATGAGAGATAGAATACATCTATGCTAGCCTGCTCTTACACATGGCCAAGAAGGAGATAAGTGAAGAAAATGTTAGAAGAGTTTTAGAAGCAGCAGGCGTCGAAGTAGATGATATTAAAGTGAAAGCACTGGTCGCAGCACTCAAAGAAGTAAACATAGATGAGGTTATAAAAAGCGCAGCTATACCTGTAGCAGCACCAGCAGCTGCAGCACCAGCCGCTGCGCCAGCTGAAGCTAAGGAAGAAAAGAAAGAGGAAGAAAAGAAGGAAGAGGAGAAGAAAGAAGAGGTTTCCGAAGAAGAAATAGCAGCAGGGCTTGAAGCCCTCTTCGGATAAAGCATTTATCTGTGAAAATTAACGGAAAGAGTTTATTCTAGTTTCTTTACATTATTTACTTGAAGTCTACGTGGTGTAGTATGAATGAAGGTCAGTAAGAAAGAATTTGAACTAGAATTCTTCAAAGAAAAAGGGTTTATCAGGAAACAGTGTCCTAAATGTGGAGCCTGGTTTTGGACGTTAAATAAGGACCAAGTATTCTGCAATGATGCTCCATGTATTGAATACACATTTTACAACCTAGACTACAAAGCACCGTTTTTAACAGTTAGTGGAGCAAGAAGCGTTTTTATAGGATTCTTTGAGAGACATGGGCATACACCAGTAGAGCCTAAACCTGTTGTTGCAAGGTGGAGAGAAGATCTTTACCTAACCATAGCTAGTATAGTTGACTTCCAACCTTTCGTAACAGATGGTGTCGTACCTCCTCCAGCCAACCCCTTAGTTGTTTCGCAACCCTGTATTAGACTTGAGGACATAGATAATGTAGGAAAAACTGCTGGGAGACACTTAACCTCATTTGAAATGGGAGGACATCATGCCTTTAATTATCCTGATAAATACGTTTATTGGAAAGATGAAACCGTAAGATATGCCTTCAAGTTCTTTACTGAGGAGCTAGGAGTTAAACCAGAAGACATTACTTTTAAAGAGTCTTGGTGGGAAGGTGGGGGAAATGCAGGTCCATGCTTCGAAGTAACCGTTGGCGGTCTTGAGTTAGCTACCCTAGTTTTCATGCAGTATAAGGTTTTAGGAGACCAGTATGTACCCATGCCCTTAAAGATAGTAGATACAGGTTATGGGATTGAGAGAATAGCATGGTTTTCACAGAAAGCTCCGACAGGTTTTCACGCTGTCTATAGAAACTTGGTGACTAAGTTCTTTGACGAAATAGGTATTGAAGAGCCTTCAGAGGATGAAATGTACATTATAGGAAGATATGCTTCCCTTATGAAACCTGAAGTACCTGAAACAATAGAAAAATACTACAAGAGAGTAGCCGAAGCACTAGATTTAAGCTATGATAGAGTAAAGAAAATGCTTATCAGCATAGAAAAAGTCTTCGCAGTACTTGATCACACAAAAACCTTAAGCTTAATGCTAGCAGACGGTATTGTACCGTCAAATACCGGTGAAGGATACTTAGCGAGACTCGTAATTAGAAGAGCTTTAAGAGCTCTAGCCAAGTTAGGTGCAACAGTTCCTTTAAGTAGGCTCGTAAAATACCAGGTAGACTACTGGGGTCGAGACTTTCCAAGGTTAAGAGAAAGAGTTAACTATATTCTTGAGGTAGTTGAACTCGAAGAAGAAAGGTTTAGGAAAGCTCTTGAAAAAGGTATAGGTTATGTTAAAAGGTTAATTAAGAGGAAAGGTAAGAAACTAACGCTTGAAGACCTTGTTGAACTATATGATTCCCATGGAATCCCGCCAGACATAGTAGAAGAAGTAGCTAAAAAGAAAGGTGTATCTGTAACTATTCCAAGTAACTTTTTCTCAATAGTAGCTAAAAAACATGCACAAGCAGAGGTAAGGGAGGAGAAAACACCATTACCTGAAGAAACAGCTAGGGAGCTGGAAAAGTTAAAGCCAACAGAGCTTCTATTCCACAAGAACCCATACATGAAAGAATTCAGTGGCAAGGTAGTGTATTCTAGACCTGGCTTAGTTGTTTTAGATAAAACAGCATTTTACGCTGAAGGTGGCGGTCAACTTTCAGATGTAGGAAAAATAATTTGGAAAGAAGGCGCGGCTAAGGTTATCCATGTGGTGAAAATAGGAGACATTGTAGTTCATAAACTTGAAGAAAAAACAACTATTCCAGTAGGAACTGTCGTTAAAGGAGTAATTGACTGGTATAGAAGATCAATTCTCATGAAGCATCACACATCCACCCACATAATACTTGGTGCTGCACGCAGAGTCTTAGGTGAACACGTATGGCAAGCTGGTGCTGAGAAAAGACCGGATAAGGCAAGGTTAGATATAACACATCATAAACCTCTAACTAAAGAGGAAATAAGGAAAATTGAGGAATTGGCTAATAAAGTTGTTTTAGAAGGTAGAAAGGTAACAGCAAAGTTCATGGATAGAAATGAAGCGGAAGCAAAATATGGTTTAAAACTATATCAGGGCGGCGTTCCGCCAGGAAGGACTATTAGAGTGGTTGAAGTCGAAAACTGGGATGTAGAAGCATGCTTTGGCACTCACGTGTCCAATACTAGAGAAATAGGTCTGATAAAAATGATTAACGTAGATAGGATTCAGGATGGCGTTGTCCGTTTAGAATACGTTTCTGGGGAAAGAGCGCTAGAATACATGTGGAAACTCGAGGACACGTTGGAAAGTATTGCTAAGAAAGTTAGCTCTAGTTTGAAGGATGTAGAACTGAGAATAGAGAAACTGCTTAAAGAATATAATGAGTTAAAGAGGGAGCTAAATACTTTTAAGAGAGAGTGGATGAATGCTGAAGTATCAAAGCTATCGGCGGAAAAGAAGAAAACTGCATGGGGCTACATTATAATAGGCTTATATGAAAATAAGAAAGATGAAGACATATTAGAAATAGCAAGAAAATTGCAGAGCAGAGAAAAGAATGCTGTAATTGTTATGTACAATGCTATCAATGGCAAGGTAAAGGTAACAGTTCTCGTGGGGAAGTCAGCAAGAGACAAGGGAGTATCGGCAATAAACATGCTGAACCGCATACTAAGCAGCATAGTTAAAGGAAAAGGCGGTGGAAAAGAGGATTATGCAGCAGCATCAGGAAGCTTCATAATAACTCCTGAATACGCTATAAAGTACACGTATAATCTTCTGTACAGTCTTTAAACTAGGTGGTATAAAGCATATTGATAACAGTTAAAATTAGAGATGAACTTGTAGAAGCGGCTAGAGATTACAAGTACTTATTAAACAGAGGGTATCCTGTAAAGGAAAGTCTAGACCTTGTAGTAAAACGTTACTTTCTAAACAATATTGAACGCATGATACTGTATAGATGCGTCCATCCAAGTGAAATGGCGGAAAGTATTGCAAGCAGAAAGGTAAAAGCCGAAGAAGTTTATGGGCAAACATTATTAATAGATGGCTTTAACGTACTAATCACTGTCGCCACAGCTTTTAACGGTGGACAGGTATTTTTAGGCGATGATGGATTATTAAGAGATGTTAGTAAATCTATTAGAAAATTCAGTTTTAGTGTAGAAAAACATTTAGAAAAGTTAAAGCTAATAGTGAAAGAGGCATGTTTCTTAACGCCCTCAAACATTATATTCTTCTATGATAAACAGGTTAGCTATAGTGGTGAAATAGCTTCCTTAACTAGAAGTTTAGGTAGGGAAGTGAAGTATAAGATAGATACTATTGTAAGTAGTAGAAACGATAAAACCATAATTACGTATTCGGAACGAGGCATAGTTTCTTCAAGTGACATAGTAATACTTCTAAAAGCTAAAAGAATTTTTGACCTAGCACAATACATTATAGCCAAGTGGAAACCCCATAGCATAGTCGACATTAAAAGCTTAGTTGGTTAATTTTGTAAAACAAAATTTAAAACTTAAAAAACTAAAGAATAGGTAGAAAGGGCCCGTGGCCTAGCCTGGATAGGGCACCGGCCTTCTAAGCCGGGGGTCCGGGGTTCAAATCCCCGCGGGCCCGCCAAACTATGTATTTTTGGAGATCTAGGAACGGATTTCCATCTATCATGAGTGGAAGAAGGAAAAAGCCGTGTCAATAATTAAGGGATCAGCCGGTCCGTGAAGTCATCATTTTTCAGAGCCGTTTTTCCTATCATCTCCCAGAACTACTATTCTAATGTTTACTTAAATGTTTTAGATTTATTCTTCTAATTCTAAGAGTTCCTCTTCTGCAATTCGCAGCCTAGATGCTTCTCCTCGCGTAGTTTCTATAACAAGCCTTTTAAGATCTTCCTTTACATCATCGTTTACATATATGCTTACCAAGTATACTTTCCTATCTATGTAATCATTTTCAACCCATATGCTATCATAGGAGATTATGTAAACTGGTATGTTAAATTTAGCATAGCCTTCCGTACTTCTTCTTATACCGTACTTCATAAATCTCTGAACTTGATCTTTAGTCAGGGGGAGTTTTAAAGAAACTTCATACTGATCCTTAATTATTATGAAGTCTGAGAACTCTGGTTCCCACAAGTTTAAAGCTTTACTTGCTAATTCCTTAACTTTACTGAAAATGTCTTTGGTTTCATCTACTTTCTCTTCTATTATATTGCCATGTTCGCCACGTATTATAAGTATTTTCTCCACTTCTTTAACCTCATTTTTGCATGAATCTCTTAGGTTCTCACGCTATTTTCTCTAATATAATATTTTTAGCCTTTTCTAAGTCCGGTTTTAATTTCTCATTTATAGGTATTTTGCTTAAAATAAGTTTTATGCTTCCATCACTGTATTGCACAAAGATTTGTGGTAGAAAAGCAAACCCATATTCGTCCTTATCACCGTATTCTGTTAGGAAAACATAGTCCTCAATTCTTATTTCGTAGGGTATCTTTAATTCCTCCGAAATAGCTTCGCACAGTTTTTTTACAAATTTGTGAAGTGGGTGGGCAGTGCTAGATACTGCAATAATTTTTGCTACGTTCTTGCCCATACACCGCACCACGAAGAATAGCATTTAGTTTAGAAGTATAAAAATGTTAAGGGAGTTTGAAGGGTTCAGAAACTCATTATTAATCATCGGCTCATATCCCGGATTCTTCATCAGCACCCTTCAAGAATCAATTATAATGAAACTTGTATTTAAGCGATTATGTGCAAGTAGCTTTAAACCTTCAAAGCAAGTAAATTAATGTGTAGAACCAAAGTGGGAGGGTATGAACTATGGTTAGGTTAAGATTTGGTCCTGCTGGAAAGCCCATTAGCTTTAAAGGCCCTATGGTTAAGGTTCCCCAATTTCTGAAAAGCATAGGCTTGGATGCTTTCGAATACGAAGCTGTTAGAGGCGTTAGAATACGTAAGGAGCAAGCTGAAGCACTTGGCCGTGAAGCAGAAAAATTTGACATATCTATGTCCCTCCATGCTCCCTATTTCATAAACTTATCTTCGGATAAAAAGGAAACCATAGAGAAAAGCAAGCAACGCCTATTAGAGGCAGCTAAAGCAGCATATCATATGAAGGCAAGGGTTGTAGTTTTCCACCCAGGATACTATCTAAAATATACGCCTGAAGAAGCTTATGCTAAAGCTTTAAGAGCTTTAAAGGAAGTAGAGGAGGAAATAAAGAGTTTAAAGTTAAAGGGCGTAATGCTTGGAGCAGAAACTACGGGAAAGAAATCTGAGCTCGGAAGTTTAGATGAAGTAATCAGGTTTGCTCAGGAAGTAGACTCAGTAGTCCCGGTTATAGATTGGGCTCATATTTATGCGAGAAGCTGCGGAACCATGGTAACAACTGTAGATAGCGTTTTAAACATAATTGGAAGAATTGAAAGAGAAGTAGGTGAGAAGGCTTTAAAACCGTTGCATACGCATTTCTCAAAGATAATATTTAAAGAATATGGGGAGAAAGAGCACGTAGTTCTTTCAAGTAAAGAGCATGGACCAGATTTTGAAGTTGTTTGTATAGCACTTTTAGAAGTAGGTGTAAATACGGTGGTTATATCTGAAAGTCCAATACTAGAACAAGATGCACTAGTTATGAAGAAAATATATGAGGAACTCAAGAAGAAGTTGGGGAAGTAATTGCTGTCTAAGTTTAGACAGTTCTTTGCGAAAATAGTAGATCCTATAGCAAAATACATTGCTAAAACAGGTGTAAGCCCGAATACACTAACAATACTTGGTGTTGCTTCATCAACAATATACCTAGTATTTGCATGGTATAATGCTTTAGTATATGCATTCATAATGGTTATTTTTGCCGGTTTCTTTGACGTAGTTGACGGTGCTGTTGCGAGACTACTAGGTAAGACAAGTAAGGTTGGAGAATTTCTTGACTCAACACTAGATAGGTTAAGCGACGCAATGTTAATAACAGGACTACTATTTATGAACATAAACAATTTCCTTGTAATTTCTCTCTTAATACTCTCTTTTCTTGTAAGCTATGTTAGAGCTAAAGGTGAACTACTAGGTTTGAAAATGGAAGGCATTGGGTTAATTGAAAGAGCAGAGAGAATAATTTTTATTTCAATTATTGTAATTGCTTGCATGGTTAACATAAGAGTAGCAAACATTATTGCACTTGTTCTTCTAGTACTAACACTGCTCACGCTTATTAACAGGGTTCTTTTTATACTAAAAGCTCTTACCTAGAAGAAGCTTTGCAATGTTGTACAGCGTTATAGTTAATGCTTGAGATGAAAAGTAACTTAGCTTACCTACACTAACATCATACACTTCATATTTCCTTAATAATTCACGTACGTAAACGTGTATGTCTTTATGTCCTCCTAAAACCACAGCTAACTTCTTTGTTTTCATAATGTTCCTAACAATGTTCAATATTAGCGTATTTATGGGTTTGCCTTTTTCTGTTAAATTAAGGATTATAACATGTTCCAAAACACTTCTCAGTAAATGAACCGGTATATCCTTTAAAAAGTAGCGGCCTTTCCGTTGAATATCTAGGCTCATGGCCATTAATAGTCTATATTCATTTCTTAGTAGCAGCGGGAGAGGGATTTTTACTTCTAGTGTTCTGATTTTTGCGTTAATATTGATTATAATGAGGGCATGAGAATATATGTTGGGGATTTTCTCTATAATTTCCGTATATGTGATAAGTGTTCGAGCTAGAACGTCTAACCTATTAGATGAGGAAGCATAACTTCTAATGTTGAAAGGAATTCTATGGTCTCCACTGTCGCTTAATATGAGGTAAATGTGCATAACTATCTTTGACTTGCCCACTATACTGTTACTGGTTTCTTCTTTCGTTCCCCTTTTGCTCTAACTTTAACTATACCTAAATATATTGCACATGATACGCAGTACTTTTTCGTAACAGGATAACGCATTATTATGGCTCCTTTCTTCTCTAGTTCTCTAGCTAACTGAGGATCAACAGGGCTGTACCACCTAGTAACAACTATGGCTTTGTCTTCCGGAATCCAAGCTCCACATCCATCGCACTGAACTAGTGCTGATCTTCCTTTCGCTCCCTTAGATCTCCCCCTGTTCTTCCTCTTCTTAGGCACAGAATTCGCCTCTATAGATAGTTAGTTTTACGGTTTTTATATTTTTACCTTCAAATTAAGACTTAATACTGTTTAGCAAGCCTTATCAGTGTTAACGCTTTTCCGCCGCATATCGGGCATTTCGCATTGTCAATATTAATTTTTTCTATTGAAGACAAAGGAGAACCTAGGATCTTAACGTCTAATATGTCTTCAAATGCATGACCACATTCTTCCTTACCGCACCAGGGAATCTCTAATACACCTTTAGTTTCGCTAAGAACTTTTCTTGCTTCATCTAAATCTCTTATCCTAAATATCTTAGTCTCAAACCATTGCTTAGCCTTCTTCCTTATACGCTTCCCTATCTCACATAGTTCTTCTTTCACATGCTTAACTACTTCATCTAAAGGAACCTGTTTACGTTTCCTTTCCAACCTGTCTGCTAAAGTTACTGTACCTGTGTTTACCTCTTTAGAACCTATTTCTATTCTAAGAGGTACCCCACGTAGCTCCCAATCGTAAAACTTGTATCCGGGGGAATATTCTTCCCTGTCATCCAAATGTACCCTTATATTATGTGCTTTCAAGGATTCGTAGACGTTTCTAGATATTTCTAATATCTTATCCCACATGTTCTTGATGGGTATAGGAACTATAACCACTTGTATTGGAGCAAATTCTGGAGGGAGAATTAAACCTAAATCGTCGCCATGAACTGAAATGAGTGCTGCTATAACTCTTTCAGAAATCCCGTAGGATGTTTGCCAAGCATAGTCTATACTCTCATCTGATAGCTGTATTCTGACTTCAAATACTTTCGTAAAGTTCTGGCCCAAGTTATGAACCGTACCTATTTGTAAAGTCCTGCCGTCAGGCATTATAGTATCGAAAGCTATTGTGTATAGTGCTCCTGCGAATTTATCCCAATCAGGTCTTTTGGATATGAGGTAAGGTATTCCTAGAGCGTCGAAGAATTTTCTATATATGTTTATAGCCTCAACTACTTGTTTTTCAGCATCCTCATATGTTTCGTGAATTGTATGTGCTTCCTTAAACGTTGTTACTTCTCTAACCCTAATCATAGGCTTAGTAGCTTTCGTTTCGTACCTGAAAATATTCACTATTTGGTAATATTTTCTAGGTAGTTGCTTATACGATTTAAGCCAGTAGCTTTCGTAAAGCGAAATAACCGTTTCGCTTGTTGGTCTTAGGGCAAGTTTTACGTCTAAATCTTCTTCGCCACCCTTAGTAACCCAGTAAACTTCACCCTTAAATCCTTCAATATGTTCTTTCTCCTTGGATAATAAATCTTCAGGTATAAGTAGTGGCATAAGTATTTCTTCATGACCTGTTTCGTCAAGCAGTTTTCTCATGTAGTTCAAGACAAACCTTCTTATTTTGAAACCGTAAGGCAACCATATGCCGCATCCTTTAACAGGGTATCGTCCATAATCATATAGTTCAGCTTTCTCCATTACGTAATCGAACCATCTAGAATACGATGATCCTTCTTTAGGTATTCTTTCGTACATAGTCGTAACCTTACGCTATACTTTCTTCACAATACTTATTCTATCTCTTTTAAAAATATTACTTAGGAAACCGTTTTCATATAACAACCTTTCTAGCAAATACTATATACCCTGTATGAGCAACGGTCCAAGTCATAGGTCTTATTTCGCCTGGAACGGTTTTATATAATCTCAGCAAGGTATCGTAAGCCTCAATGTTTACAAAACCCTTATGTTGCCTTAGAGAATTTATGGATTTCAACAGCTGTTCCATGGTTGGCACAAATATCGTCAAGGTTCCAGATGCTTTTAAGGCTTTATAAGCTACCTCTACTAGCCTCCATGGCATAGGCAAGTCGAAGAACACTGCATCTACACTTTCTTCGTCTATACCTTCCTCTATGTTCTTATTTTTAAAGACTACGTACTTTTCAAGACCTGCCATTTTTATGTTACTTTTCGCTATTTCAATAAACTCTTTTCTTACCTCATAAGTATACACTTTTCCATTAGGCCTAACATAATATGCCAGTGTTGCTGTCAGCACACCGCTTCCAGTACCTGCTTCTACAACTATCGACCCTGAGGAAATACCTGACTTAAAAACTATAAAACCTAAATCTTTAGGATATATTACTTGAGTTATTCTCCTAAATTTTTCTATATAATCGCTTATTGATGGTTTTAGAAGATATGCTTTCACATTTAGGGATGTCAGGACAAAGTCTCCATATTTTTTACCTATAAGGTCTTCAACGTTAATAATACCCCTATCTGTCTCCAATTTAGGTTTTACACGTGGTTTCACAAGGAATTTCCTATGCTCGTCAATGTAAACAAGTACTTCAGAATTCTCATTAATTACTTCCATTACATGTCCTCCTGAATTTAATGGCTCAGCCCTGGTGTCTTTCTTCATCATTCAGCAATACCAGCCTTCCTCATTGCCGTTTAAATATTTAGAAATACTCTAATATAAGTTAACTTAAAGTTATTGCAGGTAAGGGAATTCATGTCTGCGAAAGTTTATTTAATGTCTATTAAACCGAAATTCGCTTATCAAATATTCACTGGCAAGAAAAAATATGAGCTAAGAAGGCATATAGGGGTTGAAATAGAGGACTACTCAACTATAATTCTATACGTCTCAGGCAGGGTGAAAGCACTAATGGGGGAATTTCAAGCAGGAAAAGTAATAGTAGGTAGTCCAGCATATGTTTGGAGGAAAACAGCCTATCAGCCTGGCTCAGGTTTAGATGAAGATGATTGGCCATACATCGAAGGCTCTGAGTTAGCTATGGCAATAGAAATTTTTAAAACTAAAATATACAGGAGACCTATAAGCTTAGCTGAGTTAAAGAATATAATACCTAGTTTTATGCCTCCACTAAGCTATAGAGAACTCAGCGAATGTGAACCCTTATACTTCATAGTTGAGAAGTTAAGAAAACTATAAGGATACTAAACAGTAAGAGGCTATATCGGTATCTTACTTCTCCTACCCTTGAAACCGGGGAAAACGTACTCGTTACTTCTAAGCCAAAGCTCCTTCCTTAGCAAGTCTCTAACCGCTATTCTAATTACTTCACTCCTAGAAGAGTATCTCCCTATCTTTACCAGTTCGTCTAAGCCTTCAATGTATGTTTCAGGCATTTTAACCGTTACAAGCTTCATATCTTTCACCCCTAGCTATGCTTAGGCTCATTTTATTTTTAAAGTCTAACTAGTAGTAATACATAGGAGTATTATCAGCGTAAAGATAGGGTTATATAACTCTAAAAATAAATACTAGAGGAAACAAGTATTTACTCCAGGTGCAATACATGGGTGGAGTACATAAGAAACCTATTTCGGTAATAGAGAAAAGAACTAGGAGAATTATGGGGGGGAAAACAGGGAGGAGAGAGAAAAGGCCGCTTAGCGAAACAGAGAAAAGAGAACGATCAGTCATTGTAACTACTGAATTGTTAAAAACCATAGAAAGTAGTATTAGGGAATTCAAAGTTATAACACCATATTTAATAATGACAAAGTATGACATAACATACGGCAATGCTAAAAGAGTTCTAGAAATACTACATAAGAAAGGCCTAATAAGGGAAGTTTCAAGGAATCGTAGAGTTAGAGTATACGTTACTGCACCGTAACTTCACTAATTAAGCAGCATAATTTACTCAATCTCTATGTCTAAGAAACTAGGAACAGTTTTAAGCTCCATAATAGGTACGGCTATCCAGCCTGGTCTTGTACCTTTCGAAAATTCTATTTTCTCCCCTGTCTCATTACTTTTAACTAAAATATAGTGTTTTTCTCTTTCCTCTTTAGACTCCTCAGCTACATAGTAATATAGTAAAGGTAAACCATAGAACTTGTAGAAATCTCTAAATACTGCCAGCAACCCATATATTGTTTTATTCTTCTTCCTAAATTTAATAATGTAAGGTGCTTGACCGAGGCTAGCGAGGGAAACAGCAAAACGTGCAATATCTCTTATTGAAACTACACGAATACCTATTACTTTACTTATTTCCTCATGTTCTCTCATGGAGCTCTCTCCTAAAGTTTTCTAACGATATTTTAGCAGTTTTGAAAGCTCTTTGCATGCATCATAGAGCGAACTGTAGCTTATAGGACATAGGCTTAGCATGCTGAAATCGTTGTTATCTAGTTCGGAAAGATCCCAGAATAAAACCTTCTCCTCGTTTATAGCCTCATTTTCAACACCATTGGGTGTAACTATCATTGATGGTGTACTGTAAAGTATTTCACCATGATGTTCAACAATGCCTCCACATAGTAACACGGGAGATGATGTCTCTAGTGCTCTAGCTAAAGCTAAGGATTTCACAATAGCTCTAATGTTTCCTTTTCTAAGTCTTCTTTTGAAAAACGCAACGAAAAACTGTGCGCCTAGAATTTTCTGTAAACGAGCATATTCTGGTGCAAATAGGTCAGTATCTACGAGAACCCCCAAATTATACCTTCGAATAATGATTTTGCTTGTAAATATTTTTCCTGGGGAAAGACCTAACGATAATTCCTCTCTCGACGTTGTTATTTTTCTTATTTTACCTTTTATTCTCCCGTCGGGCGTTACAAGGAGAGATGTCATGAATAGTTTAGGGCCGGCTCTCTCTAAAATTCCTCCAACCAATATGTATAATGAATGTTCCTCTGCTATCTTAATTATGGGTTCTATAGCTGATGAGGGTATTCTTCCTGCATAACTTCTAATTATAGCCTTTATCCTGTTTACCCTATATATTCCTATGAGATCCGATATGTTCATTAAAGGAGAAATACACATAAGCATTGCATCTTTTCTTCTAGCTTCATCAGCTGCTCTGTTAACTTTTTCACTATTATACCTTCTTGAAAGAATTTTATTCCGGTAATGATATATTGCCACTTTCACTGTTAACCACCTTAAGGTAGTGAAACTATTTCATCATAAAGTTCATCCAGAACATCTAAATAGTTTTTCTCGCCACGCTCAATATTGTCCATTATTTTTTCAAGCATAGCCGTACGCTCCTCAGATACTAGTCTGGAATAATTCTGTGAAAGATAAGTATAAACTTTAATTCCTAGCTCTGTCGGAATTAGCCTTTTCTTACGTTCAATAATGTATTTCCTCTGGAACAGTGTATCTATGATTTTGGCGTAGGTTGATGGTCTACCTATTCCTCTTTCTTTCATTTGTCTCACTAAGTCTCCATGAGTAAACGGGTATGTTGTAGGTTTCTCTAATATCCTCACCTCACGTGTGATGTATTTACCCTTCTCAATCACAGGTTCAACACTTACTATATTATAGAATTCTAGGAAGTTCTTCTCCTTTATATTTACTATTCGCTGTATTTCTTTTTCAACACCCAGCGTCTTAACCTTTAGTCTTTGCTTTTCTACTCTTGCCTCCTTCATTTGGCTTGCAATAAACCTTCTAAAGATTAGATCGTATAATGCTATATGTTCTCTAGTTAGCGGCTTAATAGGGGTTATGATGCCTTCATTTATTAGCCTAACTAATCTATCAGCATCTATAGGCCTTGTAGGTCTTATACATTCGTGAGCACCCCCAACAGCCCACGTTCTAGGCTTAAAGAACTCCTTTGCTTTCTCTCCGTAAATGTCGGTTAGATATGTTTTTGCAACCATTTGCCCATACGTTGATACTCTTGGAGAATCCGTTCTATGGTACGTTATAAAGCCTAGTTCAAACAAGTCTTGCGCTAAACTCATGACCTTACCTGCGCTTAGCTTTAGTATTCTCGATGCTTCAGTTAACAATGTGTCTGTAGTAAATGGAGGCAGGGGAGAAACAGCTTCATCTCGCTTTTCCTCCTCTAATACCTCAACTTCAACTTCTTTTAATACTTTCCTAAACTCCTCAGGTATTTCCTCTTCGGAAAGCTCTATGGTTAACAGATCCTTTACCTCGACAACGTATACTTTTCCTCTCTCCTTAGCCCATTTTTCGTACCTTTCTATTATCCATCCTAGTACCGGCGTCTGTACTCTACCAGCAGACAGCCAACGCATACCGAATATGTCCCATAGCCTTCTAGAAAGTTCGAAACCTAACCATCTGTCCTCTATACGCCTAACAATTTGAGCCTCAATAAGGTTGATATTGAAGTCTCTGGGGTTATCTAAGGCGTTTACTATTGCTCTTTTAGTGACCTCATGGAATTCTATTCTAAGCAGTTTTTTAGCGTGTGGTCTTAAATGGGCTGCTATGTCCCATCCTATTTTCTCACCCTCGGTATCAGGGTCTGTACCTATAAGGACTAGGTCAACTTCTTCTGCTAGTTCCTTGATGAAGTTTATGATTTCTAGGGAATCTCTAATATTTTTACTACCACACTTAGGGCATACTTTTCCCTTGTCTTCTACATATTCCGTAAACTGGTATCCGCAATCTAAGCATCTTTTTAGTGTATCATAAACTGGTAAATATCTATCAACATAACTATCTTTAGGTGTTAGAACTCCGTGGAATCCTTGGGAAACTACTAGGTCGAATACGTGACCTCCTGTAGCCGTTACCATAAGCAGATACTTTCCTGTAGTTACTTCGTAAACTTTAAGCCCGTTTCGTCTTCTAATAGTTGGTTTTCCGAAGAAGTTAGCTATGGTTCTAGCTTTATTTGGTGACTCGACAACTAAGAGTACTGTCTTAAACCATTCCTTAACCTTTTCTACTTTTACTTTACCCGCTCTAATAGCTTTCACTAGTTCTCTGTCTTCATCGATTTCTCTTAACAACTTTTCTAAGTCGATTGTTTTAAAGTCAAACCACTCTATATCCTCAATAAACCACTTTGTTCTCCTTAACAAGCCATAAAGAAGTCTTTCATCATCCACAATTACTACAGAAAGACCTTTAGTTATCCCACCTACAAACATTCTTGATGTTCTACCACTTGCCTGAATATAAGTCATAATATCAGGGATTAAAATGAACATTTTGCCTTTTTCTTCAACTATAGCTATCTCCTTAAGTTCTTTTAATTTCCTCTTTATTTCAGGTTTTTCTAGTAAGCTCCTAGCTATAGCTAAAGCCTCATAAAACATTTTTTCTGCAGCCGTTTCGGGTGGTTTGTTTTCCTTAAGCTTCTTAGCGATTTCCGATACAACTGCTGCAGGGGCTATTGCAATAAACCTTTTCATCCTAACTATTAGTCTATCTACTTTTTCTTTATCTTCCTCTTTTTCTAAAACCTCCCTTAATATAACAAGTGCTCTCATTATGTTTAGTGGATGCGGTTCATCAAGTTTAGTGCTAAACTTAAACCTAGGTATACCTGCAAATATTGCATAACGTATAATCTCAGGTAAGTCTAAACCTCTTACCATAACTCCATAGTATGTTGCAACGCCAACTAATACGTCAACTTCTCCTCTAATGAATTCTTCTAATGCCTTTATTTCTTTAGAAACAAATACTTTAGCCCTAATGCCTTTATCTCTTAGGAAGCTAGCCAGTTCTTCAGCATATTCGATGCCTTTATCTATAGGGACAAAGATTAAGCCTCCTTTACCTAAAACTTTAACAATACTAGCAACTTCTTCTTCTATGGACTTATCAGGTTTAAGATATGTATCAACGATTGCTCTTAAATACTCAGACCTTGTACCTGCTTCAAACCCTAAAAGTTCACGGAAGAGACGAACCCTTAATCCTCTAGGTCTCCCCGTAGCACTTGAAACTATTAATACTCCCTTAGCTTTTCTTGAAACATATTCTACATGTCTTCTTAGCTTATTGACTTCTCTCAGTAATTTAGCACGTTCCTGATTGGAAAGAGTTTTTTGAGCAAGTATTCTTTTAAGCTTAATGAGTTTGAAAGCTATTTGTATATCGCTCTCCGTAAAGCCAAGTAGTATTAAAACTCTATCTATGTTTTTAGAACTCTTAAGTATAGCATCAACATCGTCGATAAATATGAAGTGGAACTTATTGTTTTTTAATTCTTCAAAATGTGTTGATAGGAATTTTGAAGTTGTCACTAGTATATCAAACTCGGAATTAGCTATTTTCTCGAGGATGTTTTTTCTCTCCTTTTGAGACAGTTTAGCATGATAACTTAACACTCTTATAGGCTCATTGAGTTTTCCAGCAAATTCCATTAACCTATTATAGACCTGTATTACAAGAGGCGATGTCGGGACTACAATATATGATTTCTTATTTTTCTTAGCAAAATATATGGAGGCTACAATTCCAAATACAGTTTTCCCAACGCCTGTTGGTGCAACGATCGAAAAACTTTCATTCTTTAATATTCTTTTGGCCCATGTTTCTTGGGCGCTCCACATTACGTTACCGATGAGCTTCCTAAAGAGCTTGTTGAATTCCTTGATTTCTTCAAGGATATACTTTAGCTTTTTTAGCCTTTTCAACTTACCAAGTTTTTCAGTAAGCTCTATGGTTGTAATATATGATGGCGTTTTCACTATATTCTTTAAATCCTCAACGTGTATTGGTAAGCATTTTTCGCAGGGGAGCATGTATCCTAGTCTAAGGTCTGATATTTCTTCTCCGCAGTTAATACATCCATGCCTATAAATGCCGTGGATCTCAAAAAACATTAACTATGCACCATTTTGTTGCGAAAAAGTATTTATTTTAGGCTCTTTCTTCAAAAACACCATACCTGGTTATTTTAAGTACCTTGTTCGGATATATGACTATTCCCTTGCTTGTTATTTCGAATGGATGTCTACGCATGCTGTGAGATGTTCCCCTCATTTTCCATACTATCAGCGATCTTTTCAGTTCGCCACCTATTTCATCTAGATCTAGTCTTATAATGCCGTCTACTCCATGTTCTACACCGGGGCCTCCGAATCCTCTCTCGGTTACGGATACTTGAGATATGAGCAGCGAAGTTACACCTAGCCCTGAAAGTACTCTCTTAACCTGTATGATAATGCTTCTTGCTAGCGATGGCCTTGTAAGGTAGAGTGTTGACACTGAATCTATGACTCCTCGTACAGCACCAACATCTCTTATTGCTTCCTTTATTATATCTATTAAGTTTCCAACATCAGTAGGGTCTCTTACAACATATCTTTCTCTTTTAGCTGCTTCCCCTATGCCTCCGGTGAAAGCGTCAACCATAGCGAATAATCCTTTCTCCTCATATTTCCTAACATCCCATCCGAATTGGGCCATGTTTATTCTAACTTGTACTGGGTGTTCTTCGAGCGTAACAAGAATTCCCGGTTCTCCCATCGTTAAGCCATAGTATAGATACTGCTGCGCCATAATGCTTTTCCCTGTTCCAGGGCCGCCTGAAACGAGGACTATGTTCCTTTTAGGTATTCCCCCATGAAGTATTTCGTCGAGACCAGGTATTCCTGTTTTAATTCTCTCAATAGGCATTATGCCACCTTGGTGTAATATCTTTTCTCAGCTAAATAAATTTATGTCTATCTTTACTTTACCGTGGTGTTGGATTTTGCTTTAAAGATTTTATAGGGTAAACTACATTATATTCTAGGCTAACTGCGTAGTTGAGGGTATAGGGCTTGCCTGAAGAACTAAGACTACAAGTCATGGAGGCCAAACCTAGAGATAGAGGTAGGAAAATAGCTAGAATAAGTAGGCGAGATATGAGACAGTTAAGAGTAGTTACTGGGGATTTCATTGAAATTGAAGGACCTAAAGGGGTTGCTGTTTGCCAAGCTTGGCCCGCTTACCCTGAGGATGAAGGTAAAGCTGTTATTAGAATAGATGACACTGTCAGGGCTTCAATAGGGGCATCAATAGGAGATTTTGTTGGTGTAAGAAAGGCACGTGAAGTAAAACCTGCATCTAAAGTAGTTTTGGCACCTATTGAACCCCTACCTTTTATGTTTAACTTAGCAGATTTCGCTGATTACATTAAGAACATCCTTATGGGCAGACCTGTTTCACTTAGGGAAACACTGATAATACCCGTCTTTAATATGGATCTAAAGTTCATTGTTACTTCTACACAACCAACATTTCACGTATATGTTACTGAAGACACTGAAATACATTTAAAGAAAGAACCTGTAAAGGAAGAGATTATTAAGGGAGTTCCGAGGGTTACATGGGAGGACATAGGGGATTTGGAGGAAGCTAAGGAGAAAATAAGGGAAATGATAGAGCTACCTCTGAAGCATCCTGAACTATTTAGACATTTGGGCATTGAGCCTCCTAAGGGCGTTTTACTATATGGTCCTCCAGGAACAGGCAAAACATTATTAGCTAAAGCTTTGGCCAACGAAATTGGAGCATATTTCATTGCTATTAATGGTCCCGAAATTATGAGTAAATTCTATGGGGAAAGCGAGCAAAGGCTAAGAGAGGTTTTCAAAGAAGCTGAAGAAAATGCTCCAGCAATAATATTCATAGATGAAATAGATTCAATCGCGCCTAGAAGAGAAGAAGTTACTGGTGAAGTTGAGAAGCGTGTAGTTGCACAGCTCTTAGCGCTAATGGATGGGTTAAAGGAGAGAGGCAAAGTAATAGTTATTGGAGCAACTAATAGACCTGACGCTGTAGATCCTGCCTTAAGAAGGCCTGGGAGATTTGACAGGGAAATAGAAATCAGACCTCCAGATAAGAAGGGTAGGAAAGAAATACTCATGGTACATACAAGAAACATGCCCATAGCAGAAGATGTTAACCTTGGCGAACTAGCCGAGCTTACCCACGGATACACCGGCGCGGATCTAGCGGCTTTAGCCAAAGAAGCTGCTATGAGCGCGCTTAGAAGGTTCATAAGGGAAAAGAAGGTTGATTTGACAAAACCTATACCTCCAAGTGTTATAAAGGAACTGAAAGTTACTAGAAAAGACTTCTTCGAAGCAATGAAGTTTATTCAGCCAACACTTCTAAGAGAAGTTTATGTTGAAGTACCTGAAGTACATTGGGACGATATCGGAGGTTTAGAGGATGTAAAGCAAGAGTTAAGAGAAGCTGTCGAATGGCCGCTAAAATATCCTGAAGTCTTTAAGAAAATGGGTATTAGACCTCCAAGAGGAATACTGCTTTTTGGACCTCCGGGGACGGGAAAAACACTATTAGCTAAGGCCGTAGCAACAGAGAGTGAAGCAAACTTTATTTCTGTTAAGGGCCCTGAGGTTTTGAGCAAGTGGGTTGGAGAATCAGAAAGAGCAATAAGAGTTATCTTTAGGAGAGCAAGACAGGCAGCGCCTTGTGTAGTGTTTTTCGACGAAATAGATGCAATAGCTCCTAGGAGAGGGCTGCGTTCGGATACAACAGGTGTTACTGATAGAATAGTAAACCAATTATTAACAGAAATGGATGGTATTGAAAGACTAGAAAACGTTGTTGTTATCGCTGCTACAAATAGACCAGATATCTTAGACCCAGCATTGTTGAGGCCTGGGAGGTTTGATAGGCTAATTTACGTACCACCGCCAGACGTTGATAGTAGATATGAGATATTTAAAGTGCATACTAGGAAAATGCCTCTAGCAGAAGACGTAGATTTACGAAAACTAGCCGAAATGACTGAAGGCTATACCGGCGCAGACATTGAAGCAGTGTGCAGAGAAGCAGCTATGATAGCGTTAAGAGAGAAGTTTGAACCGAGACCTGTCTCTATGGAGCACTTCTTGAAAGCATTAAATAAAATACCTCCAAGCCTAACATTAGAAGATATAGAACGTTATGAGAAACTAAGCCAAGAACTAAAGAGAACAGTGCTCTCGTAAATCCAAGTATATCTCTTATTTAATTGGCACTAACTATTTTTAAATATGCTCATATAGTAGATTCTCGGTTAGTAACCAATGGAAAGTTTCAAGGAGGATATGGAGAAGATATTGAAAAAAGCACGTACTAGGCGGGCTCCATCCTCATATGTTAAATTACTGAAGAAGCTGAAAGTTTCCTTGGAGAATGCATATAAACTAAACCATAGACGTTTATTAGTGCTATCTGGGTCTCAAAGCGATTTCCTTGCAATACTTACAGCCAAGACAATAATAGCATTTAGTAGAATGTGGAAAAAAGTTCATGGAAAATACCCTGAAATAGTGTACTTTTATCATAGAGAACTACCTAATGAAAGAGTAAAAGTAGACATAGTGAAGGAAGTTGTAAAAGGCAAAATGAAAAATGTTAAGATAGAGTTTGTTGATTTTAGAGATACTGAGGAATATTTAGGAACAACATTTGATTCATTAATTTTAGACCTAACGTCGAATCTTAAACCTAACGACATTGGCAGATTAATAGGTATTGTAAGAGGTGGAGGTCTACTCATTCTACTCATACCAAATTGGGATGAGTGGGGAAAAATGCTGACAATTTTCCAAAGAGAATTAGCTACGCCACAGCATCCGGAAAACGAAGTTAGGCAGATATTTAAGAAGTGGTTTAAACTTAAATTAGTAAAACATAATGGAATATTCATATATGATGCTGATAAGAAGAAAATTCTAAAATGCCCCGTAGAAAAACCTGTTCTTGCAAATAGTGGTTTTAAGAGAAAAATAGTTTTTCCGGAAAAAACACTGTTTCCCAAGGAAATTTACCGCTTAGCATTAACTCAAGACCAGGTAAATGTTCTCAAAATAACTGAGCTTTTCGTAGAGAAACCTAAGAAGGGTATGAAAACGGTTTTTGTTTTAATAGCTAATAGAGGTAGGGGAAAGTCCTGCGCTTTAGGTATAGGTATAGCGGGGATAATTAACGAGTTAAGAAAGATTAAGAATAGAGTGAGGGTTTTAGTTACAGCACCTAAACTTTCAAATGTTCAATCATTTATGGATCTTCTCATAAAGTCTCTCGAAAGTTTAGGTTTAAAATATAAGTCTATTAAGAAGAGACGATTTATTCTAGAAGTTAAAGGTGAAAGATTTAGCGTAGAATATTGGGAACCCATTGATATACCTAAAATGAAGGCTGACATAGTAGTTGTTGACGAAGCCGCGGGCCTTCAAGTCCCCATGCTTCTTAAGATATGGAAAGCTCATAGAAGAATAATGTTTTCAAGTACAATACATGGGTATGAAGGTGCTGGAAGAGGCTTTTCTGTCCGTTTCTTAAGCCTAATAAGGAGTGATTCTTCGACAAAGCTCTTTGAATACGAAATGAAGGAACCAATAAGATACGCGGAGAATGACCCCATTGAGAAATGGCAGTTTGACACTCTTCTCTTAGATGCTGAACCCGAAAAACTTGATGAAGAAGATTATAAGGCTATAGTTGAAGGAAAACTCATATATGCTAAACCTGATCTTGAAACATGGTTTTCAGAAAAAGGTGAGGACAAGCTAAGAGCATTTTTTGGCATATATGTTCTAGCTCACTACAGAAACGAACCAGACGACCTAGGAAGGATGGCAGACGCACCGCATCACACAATAAGAGCCATTATGACGCCCTCGGGCAAGATTGTTTGTTCTTTACAATTAGCTGAGGAAGGTCCTATTTCCGAAGACTTCATTTACGATCTACTTAAAGGAGGTAGAATACCCGGAAACATTATCCCTGATAGGGTATTGAAACATGTTAGAATACGTGAGTTTGGGAAAACTGTGGGTTGGCGTATTGTTAGAATAGCAACGCATCCTGACGTTATGGGTAGAGGTATTGGAAGTTTTGCCTTAAAACAGGTAATAGCTGAGGCTGCAGAGAGAGGATATGATTGGGTTGGTGCAGGGTTTGGCGTTACAGAAAAATTACTGCGCTTCTGGTTAAAAAACGGCTTTATATCCGTTCACATGTCGCCTGATAGAAATCCTGTAAGCGGTGAATTTACAGTTTTAGTCATATACCCGCTTAATACTACTGTACGAAGAATAGTTAACATAGCAAATAGGGAATTTAAAATTAAACTCTTAAATTCACTACATGACACGTATAGAGGGTTAGAAACAGACGTAGCACTAACGATACTTAAATCGGGAGAAACCATAGATGCTGGTTACACACCTAAGTTGGATGCTATTAGGTGGGATAGACTTCGAATCTACGCTTATGGACCTATGACCTTTGAAGCAGTATGCGATGTAATGTTTGAAGTAGCTAAAGCATACTTCATAAGTTATCCCTTCTTTAAGGTAAAACTGTCAAGTATTGAACAGCATATTATGGTTTCTAGGGTCTTACAGGCAAAGTCATGGGATGAAGTAGCTAGTGAAATAGGTAAAAGAAGTTCATTTGTTATGAGCAAACTTAAGGAAATAGCAGGGAGAGTGGCGAAAGAATATAGTGGCACAGTAGAGCCCAGCGGGGTTTCTCTAAGAAACGTAAATGTTAAGCTCTAATTCTGAAACTACTAGCGTTAAACGATAAGATATATAGAGGTGTATCTTCTCCTTATCTTACAAAGAGAAAATAAGTATAGTTTAAAACAGGTGTTCGGATACATGTCTCTAGCCAAGGAAAAATCAAAAGCAATTATATTATGGTTTGAGGAGCTGAGGAAGGAAGATGTACCTATTGTTGGAGGTAAAAATGCTAACCTAGGCGAAATGATAAACGCTGGTATACCTGTTCCACCGGGTTTTGCAGTAACAGCTTATGCTTATAAGAGGTTTCTCAAAGAAACAGGTTTATCGGAAAAAATAGTCAAGGTTCTTAAAGAAACTATTAAAGAAGGAAAACCCCAGGAATACGAGGAAGCAAGCCGTAAGATAAAGGAGCTCATTTTAAAATCTAAAATGCCGAAGTACATTGAGGAGGCTATTAGAGAATCATATAGAGAGCTATGTAAGAAACTCGGTTTAAAAGTAGTTCGCGTAGCAGTTAGGAGTTCAGCCACAGCTGAGGATCTTCCAGACGCAAGTTTTGCAGGTCAGCAGGAAACATATCTTAACGTTATAGGTGAAGACGATGCTGTTGAAAAAGTTAAGATGTGCTGGGCTAGTCTATGGACTGCTAGGGCAATTTACTACCGTGAAAGCAAGGGGTTTGATCACTCAAAAGTTTTGATATCTGTTGCTATACAGAAAATGGTCAATTCAAGATCCGCGGGAGTAATGTTCACTATACACCCAGTAACGGGAGAGGAAAATAAGATAGTTATTGAAAGCTCATGGGGTCTAGGTGAAACCGTTGTTCAGGGACGTGTAACACCGGATGAAATAGTTGTCGATAAAAAGAGGCTCAAAATTATAGAGAAAAGAGTTAATGAGAAATCCCTAGCTTTGCTTTTCGATCCTCTATCTAGGAGAAATGTTGAAGTAGAATTACCTAAGGATGAGAAGGAAATAAGTAAGATAGCTAAAGAACATCCCGTATTAGCCGATATTATTAAGAAACACTCAATGTACAGTGGTAAACCATCATTATCAGATGAGGAGGCGTTAAAGCTTGCAGAATATGCTGTTAAAATAGAGGAACACTACGGCAGAGCTATGGACATAGAATGGGCTATAGACCAAGACTTACCTTATCCGCAAAATGTATTCATAGTTCAAGCTAGACCTGAAACTGTCTGGAGTATAAGGAAGCCAGCAAAAGCTGAGGTTAAAGAAGAAAAAGTTGCTAAAGCATCTGCAGAAAGAAGAATTTTAATTAGGGGCTTACCGGCTAGCCCTGGTATTGCTATAGGTGTAGCAAAAGTAGCGTTAACTGTTGAGGAAGCAGCCAAGCTAATGAGAAAAGGCGACATACTTGTAACTAAAATGACAGACCCAGACTGGGTTCCTTACATGAAACTTGCAGCAGCAATAGTAACCGATGAAGGAGGTATGACAGCGCATGCAGCCATAGTTTCGAGGGAGCTAGGTATACCATGTATTGTTGGTTCGAAAAATGCAACCAAAGTGTTAAAAACAGGGATGGAAGTAACCGTTGATGCTACCCATGGCGTTGTGTATGAGGGGAGAATTGTAGAGCTTTTGAAGAAAGAGGAAGAAGTTAAAGCAGCACCAGCTATCGGCGTAGGTTTGCCCAGAGAAGTTATTCAGGAAATATATCCGGTAACAGCTACTAAAATATACATGAACTTAGGCGAACCGGACTTAATAGACAAGTACATTAATTTGCCCTTCGACGGAATAGGTCTAATGAGAATAGAGTTTATAATATCCGATTGGATAGCTTACCACCCATTATATTTGATAAAAATAGGTAAGCCTGATGATTTCGTAAACAAGCTTGCAGACGGTATTGCTAAAGTGGCTCAGGCAATATATCCGAGACCCGTCGTTGTTAGGTTTAGTGATTTCAAAACAAACGAATATAGAGGCTTAAAAGGTGGAGAAGATTTCGAGCCTGAAGAAAGAAATCCAATGATAGGTTGGCGTGGTGTTTCAAGATACATATCACCAGAATATGAGCCAGGATTCAGGTTGGAGGTAAGGGCAATAAGAAAAGCGAGAGAAGAATATGGTCTCAAAAACGTATGGGTAATGTTACCATTCGTTAGAACAACATGGGAAGTTAAGAGGGCTCTAGAGATAATGGGGAAGGAAGGTCTTAGGAGGTCTAGAGACTTCAAAGTATGGATTATGGCTGAAGTCCCTTCGGTTATCTTCTTAGCTGACGAGTTCAGTAAGCTGATTGACGGATTTAGCATAGGAAGCAATGATCTAACACAACTAATACTTGGAGCAGACAGAGACTCAGCAATACTTGGAAGACTTGGATACTTTGACGAACGAGACCCCGCAGTTATGAGAGCAATAGCTCATTTAATAAAAGTAGCCCACGCCCATGGAAAGACAGTGTCCATATGTGGACAAGCACCTAGCGTATACCCTGAGTTCGCAGAGTTCCTAGTGAGACAGGGGATAGATAGTATAAGCGTAAACCCTGATGTCGTTATAAGAACCAGAAGACTCGTAGCAAGCATAGAAAGAAAGATAATGCTCGAACGCCTAGAAGAGAGTACGGGTAGAAGGAAAGAAATACTATGGAAGCCCGAATGGTGAAGTAAATTAACATACTTAATTTCCTAAAATTACTTGAATACTAGTTAGATGATGAAGCTCGAAAGGTCGGAAGAACTCTAATGAAGACCCCGCGCAGAGCTGATCTCACTTCACTAAGGGAATAGTATGAGGAAAATAATTGTAGCTATAACGGGAGCTAGTGGAATAATTTATGGTATTAAATTGGTTGAAGAGCTTCTAAAAACATCTAACAAAATATACTTAATACTAACAGATAATGCAAAAACTGTAGCTAAATATGAGGATGTCTATGAAAGACTGGTCGAATTAACGAATAAGGTGAAAACATACAGTGAGCACGATATAGACAGTACTATCGCTAGTTCAAGCTTTAACCACGATGCCATGGTTATAGTGCCTTGTAGTATGAAAACCCTGGCTGGCATAGCATCAGGCTACGCTGAAAACTTAGTTTTAAGAGTGGCTGAAAACACCTTAAGACTTAAGAAACCCTTAGTTCTTGTTATAAGAGAAACACCGCTTAGTACAATACAGATTTTAAACATGTTAAAGGTATCAATGGCTGGAGCAATAGTCTTACCTGCAACTCCTGCTTTCTACAGTAGACCTAAAAGCGTCAATGACATTGTAAGCTTCGTTGTAGGCAAAATATTGGATGTTTTAGGCATACAACATGAACTTTATAAGAAGTGGGTAACGTACTAGCTTATCGACTTATTACTCTAGTAGCATATCTCTTTTCCCAAACCTTTTAGTTAATATGCTTTTAACGTCTCTGCCAAATTCCTCTTCTTCAATCTCCTTAAGTAGGTCCTTGACTCTCTGTTCACGTAATCCTAAACCGCAAGTTCCATCAGGAAGCATAGCTCTTTTAACACAGTAAGCGTACTGGCATTTAGCACCTACACATAAGTCACCAACCCATCTGCACAGTACTACCTTTCTCGGTTTCCCCCTATAAAACCGCGTTACTACAACTAGAGCATTTTTACTGCATCTAAATAAAGGGCATGTGGGTTTACAAATGTTCCTTGAGACTTCCCCTTTTAACGGAGCGATGGTTTTAGAAGATTGTTTATCATCTCGTTTTCTCAAAATTAGGCACCTCTTTCAACTTAGAAGTAACACTAAGAATTCATGGCCTATACCATTTAAACATTATCTTTTCTACTTTACTTCCCAATTCACTACTTGTCGTTGCTATAATAAATTTCTTTCTCACAGAATGTGAAAGCCTACCTGCTCTAACTAGCTCTACAGGATTTATTTTCTCATTAACCGATAATACGTGAATAAGGTATGGAGCATGGTCTATTCCGGGCCCCTTCTCATACACTGCAAAATCTGAGCCAAACTTAAGACCTGACCTTACAATATAACCCTTCTCTCTCAAATCCTTGTAGACATTGTATAGCATGATACATCTAGGAATAAATGTGCAACATACATCTAGTAGATTTTTGAAACTTATAAGTTCACTATCTTTGTAGACTTTTAATATCCCTTTTTCACATAAGTATAGTGCTTCTATTATAGACAGTACTAAGGGTGTTTTAAACTCGGCTTTTTTAGGTTTTCTTAGGCCAAGAGGCTTTCCATAGAAGCCGAGGCTATATAGTTTACTTGCCTCATCGCAATTCCACACTATAACCTTAATCCCAACTAGGTGTCCTTTAGCTACCTCTCGACACATTATAGGAAACCTAGTGAGCTAAGATATCTTATGCATTGCTAAGTACATAAGTTCTTCAGCCGCTTCTTTGACTAAATCAGCGGAATCTTCAACTATATCTATTATTTCCTTTAGGAAGAGCACGAGCATAATATTAGAACTGTATTTCTCATATAGTGTGAATGTGAAAAGCCTATATCTTTCATCAAGCTCATCCTCTATTTTTATAGCGTTTTTTGCATACTCAACCGTTACTTTGGGATTTATGTTTAGCATCATTATACCTTGGCGCATAGCATCGTATTCTTCGAGAAATCTTTTAGAGAAATCTTTTAGTTTTTCTGTAAGTTCCTGAGGAACTTCAACGTTATTGTTAGCCATTATAGCGAGTCTATTCGCTAACCCAGACATAAGCTGTGACACTCTTTCTATGTTGTAGGCTATGTTTCTGAAGGAATCTTTATGCGTTAATGTAGGCGTTGTTCTAACAAGGTACTGTAGTATAGCTGATCGTGATTCCTCAGTTTTACCTTTAAACATTAAGACATGCTGGTATTTTGCCTTAATTACCTCTAGTTTTCTTTGAGATAATGCATCAACCAGGGAGTAAGTCTCTTTAACGCAGTCAAAACCATTTCTTACGAGAGACTGAAGTAGTTCAATAGCAGTCATTTCTGCTAAACTTTCCTGAACACCTATTTTTGATGGATCATAGTACGCAGTCATTTCCTCATCAGCTCAGTTAGGAGTATCCGAGAGGATCTCCGGTATTACCAGCAAAATGTGTTAAAGAGATACAAGTATTTAAAAGTTAGCTAAACCAGAGCATAGTTGAAGAAAACATCATAGTTTAGATAGTTTAGAGTAGTCTTAGGAGTATATTTCATGACTAGAGCAGTAATTGTAGATTGCTTAGGAAGGGTCTGGGGTAAGAGACTTTCAACAGTAGACGTTATAGGAGCCGGTCCAAGAAGCGTTGCAGGCATATTGGAGAAACATAAAGTTTACGTTTACATAAAGCCCATTGAGGAGTTTTTAAGGCTTAAAGAAAAAATAAGAACCTATGACATTCTTATGCTAAGTGCCATGAGCACGGACAAGTTAGCAGTAATGAAGGCTATTAAATACTGGAAAAATTACGGAAAAGGACCTATAATACTTGGAGGCCCCATAGTCTTCGGATACCATAGTTTAAATGATTTAGAGTTCAATATAGCGGTATATGGTGAAGCAGAAAAGACTCTGGATGAGCTGTTAGAACTAGGCCTAAAAGATGCTGAAATCCCGCCACTAAAAGAACTTATTAATGTTAAAGGCATAGTATTTAACTACAATGGAAAACTGATCTTCACAGGTCGGAGAGATCTCCTTAAGAGAGGAGAATTAGAACAGTATGAACCATCTACACGATCAATAATTGGTTATGAGCAATACTGGGCATATAGGATATACGTTGAAGTTGTAAGAGGATGTAGCAATTTCCGAAGACCACTAATAGTTGCCGAGGAGAGGGGAGGGTGTAAAAAATGTTCAACATGTTTCACTGGACCTATGGCGCAGCGTCTAACATGTCCTTTAAACATCCCTCCAGGATGCGGATTCTGCTCTGTCCCGGCATTATACGGCCCTCCCAGGTCAAGAAGTCCGAGGTTTATTATTGAGGAAGTAAAAGAACTGGTGAAATATGGTGTTACGAGGATTGTCCTTAGTGCTTCAGACATACTAGACTATGGTAGAGATGTCCTTGTAGAACCTGATCCTCTCACAGATCCTAGATATCCTCCACCTAATATTGAATGGCTTAGAAAACTATTTGATGGAATATTTAACATTGACGAAATTTCAAAGGGAGAAGTACAAGTCCTTCTTGAAAATACGAAGGCATCTTTAGTTAATGAAACTACTGCTAAACTTCTTGGAGAATACTTTAAAGGGTCACCTATACATGTAGGATGCGAAACAGGGTCTACAAAGCATGCTCTCCTCATAGGTAGACCTGTCACACCTAGAGAAGTTGTTGAGGCTGTTAAATTACTTAGGAAGTATGGCTTAAAGCCGTATGTTTATTTCATTCATGGACTTCCAGGCCAAAACCGTGAAACAGTAAAGAAGACTCTAGAGGTCATGGATTGTCTAAGGAGGTATGTAGAAAAGATTACAATATATAGATTCACACCTATTCCTGGAACAGCTTTCGAGAAATACCCTATTCCTCCCCCAGCTAGAGCAGATAAGCTAAGTAAAGCTATAGTAGATAAAGCTCGTAAAATTAATATGGAGTTTAAAAAGCAACTTATTGGGAAAACTGTTGTAGCAATAGTGGTTAACCCTTATGCTAAAAACACCATATATAACATAGCTTACACCCTACCTCATGGACCTGTGATTTTAGTTAAAAACGCTAGGAGGTACTATGGATTTAAAGTATTAGTTAAAATTAATGACATCATAACTGATAGACTAGTATTGGGGGGAGTAGTTAAGGTTCTAAGTAATGTGAGATTAAGAGCGCTTAAGTGGAAATGACAAGTTCTTCAAAAAGTCTTTAACAAACTCTTCATCCTCTACTTTCTCTACCAATTCCTTCACCTCATCTTCTAGTTTATTCAGAAAAACATTCAATCTTCTTTTAAGGCTTTTTACATGTTCTTTATTGTGATCAATTAAGTCGATGTATTGGTTTACTAAGTAGTCTTCATGAGACAGTTTTTCTAAGTAGCGTAATAGCATGTACTCTGTTTTGAGAGCAACGGTGCCAAAGTAGTCTAGTAGTGCATGTATGTCATCTAATATTTCTAGGGTGTTCTTTGCCTCAATGAGGTTGTTAAAGCTGCTAGCATTGGTGGTCATTTTTGAATAATCGGTAAGCATTTTTTCAATAACTCTTCTCTCGTAATCCAGTTGCTCTATGTTACTGATAATTTTCTTCAGTACAATATCGTTTTTTGCTATTAGATATTCTCTGATTTGCTTTTTAAGAGATTTCAGTTTTTTAGAATGAGTTTCTACAGCTGTTTCTAGCCTGCTATATAGTCTTAACAACTTGAAATAATTGGTAAACATGAAATTTCACATTTTTTACTTTTTACGTTGCTCTAATGGTTGCTATACTATTGTCTGCTATACCTTCTTCTCTAAGTTGTTCATAATTGCACCATACTTCGTTTTCACTTATATTTTCATCTAGAATTGCGGTTAACTGCAGTTTCTTTTTTCTAGCTATAACTACTACTAACTTGTCCTTTATACCAAGCGTTTTTGCTAACTTTGGATTTATTTTCGCAAATCCGCGTTTTACGTTTTCCACGCCTCTTACACGAATTCTTCTCTCTCTCCTATGTTTTTCCCTAGCTAAACTGCTTGCCGGAGGGATTATGGATACTAAAGCTTTTATATCTATTTTTTCCTTCTTCTCTCCCTTACTCAAAGTCTTAACACCTAAGTTTCGAAAATTTTCACGCGGGTTCTCCAAGTTGTTCAAAAGATATTTCACCTTTTATGTATAGTGGTATTTTCCTATAAACTTCCTTACGTTTTACACGTATTTGTTCCCATGTGTCTCTATTTCTCAATGTTACGGTGTCGTCTTCTACTGATCTGTAATCTACTGTTAACGCTAAAGGAACACCTATTTCATCTGCTCTAGCGTATCTTCTTCCTATACTTCCGGAGACATCATAGAGTACTCTTAGTTTCATTGATTTTAAGTTCTCATATGTTTCCTTAGCTATTTTGACTATAGGCTCTTTGTTCACGAGAGGGAAAACAGCTACACTTATTGGTGCTATGTCTTTTGGTAATTTAAGTACGACTCTTCCATTTCTTACACTATATGCGTATTCTAGTGTTGCGTACAGGAGTCTTTCAGCGCCGAAGGAAGGCTCGACAACGTGCGGTATGAATCTTTTACCTTTAACTTTCTTCGCAACGGTTTTCACTTTGAAGAACTCCTTAGGTATCTTAAACCCAGCAATACTCAAATACCCTTTGCTCTCTAATTCTCTTAGAAGTATGTTTTTATCTGACTCCGAAAACTCTCTAACGATTTTGGTGTAATGTTCACCATAGAATTCCTTCAACTTTTCAACATCTATTTCCAATTCCTCTACCTTTAATATTTTAGGTTCTTTAAACTGCTTATATACTGTAAGGTCTTTCCGACTGTAAGCTATATGTCTTGAAAGATCATATCTACCTCTATATGAGTGACCCGCAACTTCGATCCATCCCCAGCGGGATACCTTAACAAGTTGGTCAAAAGTTTGTGTTGAATAGTGGGCTCTTTCGTGAGGTAGTTTTTCCTCGAAAACCTGCTTTTCTAGCGGTATGCCTAGGTCTTTTACAAATCTCTGACCTATGGCGAGAAAATATGCAAGCCATTCATTCACTATTAAACCTTTCTCTAATCCCTCCATTACTGTTACAATTAAAGGTTCCTTGATACCTTTCATTTTCAGATTACATGTGATTAACCTTAATTCGTCATTTTCTACTTCAGGTAATAAGGGGCATGTTGGTTCTTCAGGGTCGAAGAAGAACTCTACTTCCATTATCGTAAACTCTCTTAACCTTATAACTCCCTGCCTTGGAGATATTTCGTTTCTACCAACCTTTCCAATCTGTCCTATACCTAAGGGTAGCTTACCCCTCATAGCTTCATACACTCTCTTAAACGAAGTAAACATTCCCTGAGCTGCTTCAGGCCTCAGAAAGCCTACATTTTCACTGTAAGGCCCGATAGTTGTTTGGAAGAGTAAAGAGAATTCTCTGACTTCACTTAAATTGCCTCCGCACATAGGGCATTTAATATTTCTCTCCTTTATGATCTTTGATAGTTCATGCGGTTTTAAACCTTCAACAGGTTCTCCTATTTCATCCTCTATTAAATGGTCAGCTCTAAATTTTCTACCACATTTTCTACACTCAACTATGGGGTCTGTGAAGTGTTCTAAATGGCCGCTAGCTTCGAGAACGGCTCTAGGTGTTATTACGGGAGTTTCTATTTCGACTATGAAGTCTTGGTGTTTTAGTATAAACCATTCTCTCCACTTCTCTTCAATGTTTTTCTTAAGAGCAGCACCTAGCGGACCTAAGTCAACAAATCCTGCTACTCCCCCATATATCTCATAGGATCGCCAGAAGAATCCTCTCCTAGCAGCTAGTTCAACAATTTTCTCGTAAAGATCCTTTTCCTTACTCAAGGCTAAAACCCAGCCTCATACACCAATCAACATGTTACGGGTAAAAATACTTATGTGTTTATCCTAGTTTTAACGTATCTTAGGGATTAAAAGTGTTTACCTCTAAAGCCATGTTATACGTACAAGAACCTATTCGGTCTTTTGGAGGCTATAGTGTACCTTACGATAAGGCCAAATATGTTGTGTTGGGAATCCCCTTAGACGAAGCTGGTACTTTCAGACCGGGCTACAGATTTGCGCCTTATAAGGTGAGAGAAGTTTCTGAAGCTTTAGAAACATACTCTTTAAGAGTAAAAGCGGATTATGATGGAAGTCCCGTACATGACCTAGGGGATGTAGTTATTACGCCCGGCGACTTAGAGAAAACGTTTTACAAAGTCGAAGAAGTTCTTAAGAGTATTATCTCAGATAGTAAAATACCGGTAATCATTGGTGGAGAACATACGATAACATACCCTATAATTAAAGTCCTTAGAACATATAAACCATGTGTTATAATTTTCGATGCACACTTCGACTTGAGGTATGAATATTTAGGTTCTAGAATGTGTCATGCTACAGTTATGCGTAGGGTTAGTGAAATAATAGGGTTAAGGAACATGGTTTTCGTAGGTGTTAGAGCTTTCTGCGGAGAAGAAGCTAATCTGGTTAGACAGAAAGGTGTAAAGTACGTAACAGCTCATGAAGTTCTTAAACATGACGTGTCTAAGACTGTAAACGTTCTCGTTAAGTTCATTAGGAATTGTAGTAGAGTTTACTTAACAATAGACATGGATGTTTTCGATCCATCATTTGCTCCCGCTGTTGGAAACCCTGAACCCGAAGGCCTAACACCTACGTTGGTTCTAGACATTCTAAGTTACATAACGGACAATAAGCTCTTAGGATTAGATATTACTGAAATAACACCTAACTATGATGTTAACGATATCACTAGTATCTTAGCTGCTAAGCTCATTATGGAAATTGTAACTTACCATAGAGTCAGCTCTAAATCGCCTTGACTCTCTTAATTTTAGGCGGTCTAATCTTATAAAGTACCTTACTCCCGCAGTAGCTACATCTAATTCCAGGCAGAATGTCTAAATCTTTTGCATCCATTATTCTCCCGCAATTAGCGCATCTATACTTTATAGTTATAGACATGGGCTTATCAGCTCCAATTCAGTATTTAATGTCTATAGTGGTTATAAAAGTTTATAAGTTCTTTAATATATGTATTTCTTTTGAAACTAGAAATATTTAAAGGTGGATGGTTCAAAAGAATGTTTCAATTTGAACTCGGTGGTGGTTTACCTCCAGAGCTTTTTAGAGAAATAGCAAAGGAGGAAATGCTGATAAGGATAAGGGTTGAGCGAAGGAAATGGGGACGCGAAGTAACGATTATTGAGGGGTTAGATGATCCTTCAATAAATTTAAGAGAGATGGCTGCTAAACTCAAATCTAAACTTGCATGCGGTGGAACAGCGAAGAATGGGAGAATAGAGCTCCAAGGAAACCACAAGGAACGCGTTAAAGAACTTCTGATAGAAATGGGGTTTCCAGAAGAAAATATTCTAATAGTGGATTAAAATAAACAATAAACTATATTTTTTCAATTTTTACAGTGAAAAAATGTGTTTTACTGCGGTGGCAAAGGTACTTTAAGTTCTCTAACCAACTCCTTGTACCTGTTTCTTACAGTAACTTCAGTTACTCCAGCTACTTGAGCTATTTCCTTTTGAGTTCTTCTCTCATCTTCAAGTAGAGATGCTATGTATATTGCTGCGGCAGCTAAACCTGCTGGATCTTTTCCTGCCGTTATTCCTTTTTCTTCTGCTTTCTTTAATATTTCAGCAGCTCTCTTCATTACACTACCACTTAAGCCAAGTAAGGCCCCTATTCTCGGCACATAATCTATAGGATCTGCTATAGGTACTCTTAATTCTAGCTCTCTTAGTAATAACCTATAGCATCTTGCTACGTCTTTTCTACCAACTTTAGTGTACTTCACTATTTCATCTAGGGTTCTAGGTATTTTGAGTCTTCTACAAGCTGCATATATTGCTGCTGCTACAACTGATTCTATGCTTCTACCTCTTACAAGACCTTTCTCAACAGCTTTCCTATAGATTACTGCTGCTTCCTCTCTGACATTTCTCGGCAACCCTAGTTGTGAGGCTATTCTATCTAGCTCATTCATTGCTTGAGCTAAGTTCCTGTCAATACTTGACTGTATCCTAGCTCTAATTTGCCACTTTCTCCAACGTAGGATTTCAAGTCTTCTCCTAGGCTCTAAATGTCTACCAAAAGCATCACGGTCACGCCAATCAATAATTGTTGAAAGACCTTTATCATGAACAGTTTGTGTAAGAGGCGAACCAACACGGCTTCTTTTTTCTCTTTCCTCAGGTGTAAAAGCTCTCCATTCGGGACCCTGATCGACAGCTTTTTCACTTAAAACTGTTCCGCATTCGGCACAAACATATTGCCCTCTTTCAGGGTCGTAAATTATGTTGTTACTTCCACATACTGGACACTTAAATAGTTCATCGTAACTGTAAGGTGCACTCTCCCTTTTCCTTAATCTAAATTCCGGTGTACCCATAATTACTCGCCTCTAAACCTATATGAGTTAAATTTATATAGAATTCCTCCCTCCGCCTTATGCACTGTTAGGTGTAGGGATATATAAACTTTTCTTCGTAAAGGTGTAGTGTACTGAGACCGTATATCTCATATTAGCTTAAGTAATGTTTCCTTTACCTTCTCAATGCCTATGGCAACAATTAACTTACCGAGTCTTGGTCCCCATGGCTGGCCTAATAAAGCAGTATACAGTATTTTGAACAAATCTTTAGGGCTTACATTGAACTTTCTTGCAACTTCATATACTAAGTTATGAACATCAACATCTCTCATGTTAGGATTAAGTGCTTGAGCAAACTCTTTCACTACTTCCCTATACTCTTTCACCGGTGTTGGCTTAAACTCTATAAGATATTCTTTAGGTACAATGCCGAAGTTTATCCAGTTTTTAACGTATTTAGATAGTCTTTCTACCTCTTCAGAATATCCTAGCCTTTTCTTCACATGCTCCCAATTCTTGTATATCTGATAAAGGACTAGAATATCAGCAAAACTTATGTGGAAAACAGCTTTGCTTACGTCCGTGGCTAAGGTGTAAGCGTATATTTTCTTTGCAAGAGCAGGATCCTTTATTTTAACTCTTTTTTCAATTAAAAGCCCTATCTGCTTAAATTCCTCATAAAGTCTTAAAAGGAAATGCGCGTCGTCCTTAAAGTTCTTATTTTCCTCTAAACTTCCCTTAAATAGAAAATATTTCAATATCTCCGGAGGAACAAGCGATAAAACATATTTTAAGTCTCCAAGACCCTTGCTTTTGCTCATTTTCCTACCATGGATCAAGATGAACCCGTATTTGAACCCTATGGGCGGTTTTTTACCGAAAACTTTTTCATGAATGGCTACGGCTGTGTCCCAGCTTCCTCCACGAGTGTGGTGATCTACACCTGCTCCTTCAACATCTACTTTTAAGAAATCTTGTCTACTTGGCCAGTCAAGTCTCCAAGCAAGTTTCCACTCATGGGAATCTATAGTAACGTAACCTTCATACCCGCATCCTCTAGTATAACCTACGTCTTTGTCGCAAATGTATCGTATTCTGTTATTTTTAATGTCGAATCCCAATACTCTAGTAGTTGCTATTTTACCGCATTTCTTACAAATAGGTAACACTATGTCCTTCCAATTCTCTGGAAGCTTTCTTAGTGATGTTTCCTCTAGAATCTTTTTCACGTAATCGAATTTTTCAATGAATAGTTTTAAGTATTTGTCATAGTATCCTTTTTCATAAAGAGTATTGGAGCCTACGATTTCATCCAGTGTTACATTGAATTCTTCCATTACCTTCTCTACTTCGCTGAGAAAGTGTTCACCGTAGCTGCCATGGCATCCGTAAGGATCTGAAACTCTGCATAGAGGTTTCCCTAAATGTTGCTCCAATTCCCTCTCATAATTTTTCAGAGTTAATGGTACACTATCAAAAGCATCCATAATATCTCCAACAAATATAAAGTACGTTTCTACCTCTCTTCTCTTAAGTTCCTTAACTAAAGCCCATGGGTAAAGAAATTCACATACTGTTCCCAAATGCGGAGGCCCACTTGTAGTTATACCTGAAGCTATGGTTACATTGTAGCCTCGCTCCTTCACTATTCTATCAGCAAGTTTCGTTACCCAATGAACTATCATGGACTAATTCTCCTACTAGCATGTATAGTTAAGAAACTATTAAAACAATCGCCCCTGAAGAATTAACAAATGGGTTATTCTTAAAAACCAAACACATCCAATACTAAGAATGTTCCCTCGTTTAGGTGCTTGAATGGTTTTTGAGTTTGCATTAGCTTAGTAAAGTTTATAAGGTTTCCTTTTGAAGTTCCTAATTCGAGATGTGGGGCTTCGGTGGTTTCGTGGAAGCCCCGAAAGCCCCTGACCAAATGCGGAACCAAGAAGGGATGAAGGGGAAGCCCATGCATCGGCAACCACTGGAATAGCCGGGTCGTCTAGCGGTCAAGGATGCGGGGCTTTGGATAGCGGCTACCGTCCCCGCATTCTCTTTTCTTTTTTCTAAACTCTTCCAGCACCTTAACAGAGAACGACAGAGCATCCATTTTATTAAAGATAAATAAACGGCATCTTGAACAATTATAGTATACACTATGCTTGAACCCAATTTCTCTTTTCTACATCATCATGATAAAACCCACCAGGCATCGCATCCACAACGTAGGTAATTTCGAAGAAAATTTAAAAGCATCTTTACAAATAATATACGTCATGGGGCGGTAGCCGCTAGAAGAGCCCCCGTGACCGGGGTTCGAATCCCCGCCCGGCTACCATCTTACTTCTCTTAATTTACCTTTATTTCCGCTTCTACACTAGTGTTTGAATAAAATATTAGGTATTTCCGTCATGGTAAGCTTTAGGGATTTGAGATTAAGGGCCCCTCTTTACGAGCAAGGATTCATCTTAAGTAGTATGGCTACTAAACCTTTAGATATAGCCGTTAAAGCGTTTACTGAATTTATAGATGCCAATGCTGGAGATACGTTTATTTTCAAGAACCTATATAAAATTGTAAGACATGTTATAAAAAAGCTTATAAGAATCCTTGGCTGTCCAGATAGTTTATGTAGTGGATATATTGTGTCAGGAGGTTCTGAAGCAAACTTTTTATCCTTATGGCTTCTAAGAAACTATGCTATTAAAACGAAAAACTAAGAAAATCCAATATCATAGCATCCTATGCTACGCATTACTCAATATTGAAAGCAGCTAATGCCTTAAACATAAAAATAGTTTATTCTAAGTTAAACAGCAATTACAAAGTAGATCCGTTAGATATTGCTGAAAAAGCATCTAAACATACCATAGCAGTAATTGCAAACATAGGCTCAGTAGAATTCGGAACAGTGGACGATGTTAAGAAGATAGCTAAGGTATGCTCAGAATATGAAGTACCAATACATGCAGATGCAGCGTTTGGAGGGTTCATATTATCCATTATGGGCGGAGGATTCTCTAAAATGTTCCCGGGATTCAGATGTGAGAAAGTTTATACCATAATAACAGACCCTCATAAGACATTGTTTGCTCCAATACCGTCAGGCGGTTTTTCGTTAGGTTCAAGGACATGCTGAAGTATATTAGGTTTAAAGCACCATATTTACCTTCAAAAATTTCTGAAACTATAATAGGAACTAGAAGCGGTGGATCAATAGTGTCAATATATGCTATACTTAAACATTATGGTATTTATAAACTGAGGAAAATATATGAGAAATGCTATAATGTGGCATCGTATTTTAGAGATAAAGTTTTGAGGACAGGTAAGTTTAAGGTCTATGGTCCTTTAGAAACACCTATAGTGTGTTTTAAACCGTTAACTGCGAGCACAAATAAGCTTCTAAGTAAGCTTAAGGCTAGGGGGTGGATAATTTATAAGTGCTCACTAGTTAACGGACTGAGGATAGTGTTTATGCCTCACGTAACCATGTCTGTTATCAGGAAGCTTCTTGATGACTTAATTTACGCTGTTGAGTATTGATGAAGCTACTCGTACTCTCTCCATGTATGTCCGCATTTAGTGCATCTATAAAATCTTGTCGGCGGTTCATCTGCTGCCCTTGTTTGCATCATCCAAACATATGCTTCTCTATTCCCGCACCTAGGACATTCAACACCTTTAGCTATTGATGCTATCCTAGGCAATCTAATTGTTTCATCAATAATCACCATTTTCTCTTTTTCTGTATGTTCTATTCTCTTCTTAATCACATAAGATTCTCTACTACTTACTTCCCTGGAAAAACCACAATTATTACAGACCAGTATAACTTTGTTACCGCTTCTGCGAGGCATCATTAAACCTCCGCATTTTGGACAAAATTCCATGCTACATCCACCTAATTGCATGATATTTAGCGTTGTTGTAATATGATGTAACAGGGGTGATACATAAAGTATTCGTTTTCAAGCAATTATAAGTTCATCTGCCGCCATCCCGTTAAGATATATTGGCGATATGAGTTAAAGTGAAATACTGCGAAATTTAAACTATACTATTGCCATCTCCATGCAATCTCGCATAGTTTAATATTAGTATTAGAGGCCTGTAATAATGGAAGTCCCTGGTATGGTAATGAAAGTCAGAATTCTTGACATGGATACTGGTAAGTTTAGAACGGTCTTAATAAATATATCAGATGCCGTAAAAAGAACTATTAAACCCTATGATAGGGTCAGAATAACTTTTGGCAACAGATCGAGAACAGCAGCGGTCTTTGTTTCGGAAACCGTTATCCCCCCAGGTCATATAGGTATACCTAAGACTTTAGCTGACGAACTTAAAGTACATGAAGGAGATAAGGTTGGCGTAAAAATAATAACACAACCGTTATCTGTTAAATATATTCTAAAGAAGCTGGGCGGTGCTAAACTTTCACCTGAAGAAATTAGAGCCATAATAAAGGACGTTGTAGATGGTAATATTGGAGATGTTGAAATGGCTGCTTTCCTGCTTTCAGAATACTTTTCAGGTATGAGCCCTGATGAGCTTGAGTCCCTCATCAGAGCTATGGTAGATACTGGATCGAAGATAGAATTTGAAGAGCCGGTCTACGATGAGCATAGTATAGGTGGTGTTCCTGGAAATTCTAAGGTAGCCTTAATTGCTGTTCCCACAGTTGCTGCAACTGGTCTTCTAATACCTAAAACGAGCAGTAGGGCAATAACAAGCCCTGCTGGAACAGCGGATACAATGGAGGTTTTTGCTAAAGTAGATTTTACCCCAACTGAGATTAAGGAAATCGCAACTAAGACCAAAGGTGTTTTAGCGTGGGGAGGAGCATTAGATCTTGCTCCTGCAGATGATATATTCATACACGTTGAGCACAGGCTTATGATAGATCCACTATCACAAATGGTTGCAAGCATATTATCTAAGAAATTAGCTATGAGTGTTTCATACCTTGTAATAGACATACCTATAGGTAAGGGAACTAAAGTTGAGAACATGAGAGAAGCAGAGAAATTAGCATCGCTCTTCCTAGAACAAACAAATAGACTTGGCATAAAAGCTAAATGTGCTATAACATATGGTGGCCAACCAGTAGGATACTATATAGGGCCAGCTTTAGAGGCTAAGGAAGCTTTAGAAACTATGATTAAAAGAAAAGGCCCTGGAAGCCTTGTTGAAAAAGCTCTAGGAATAGCAGGCTTAGTTTTCGAATTAGCTGGAAAAGCTAGGAGAGGTGAAGGAATAGAGCTTGCCAAGCAAATATTCTATAGTGGCAGAACATATGAGAAATTCAAGGAGATTGTTGAAGCACAAGGAGGAAATCCGAATGTAAAACCAGAAGAGCTTCCTATAGGTAATAAAAGCATAACGTTTGATGCGCCAACAGATGCTTACGTAACCCATGTAGATAACGTAGCTTTAACCCTCATAGCTAGAACTGCAGGAGCACCCTTCGACAAAGGAGCTGGAGTTAGAATACATGTTAAAGCAGGAGATAAAGTGAAAAAAGGAGACCCGCTATACACAATATATGCTGAATCTTCAGTAAAACTTTCTCAAGCATATTCTCTCTCACTAAAACTTAAACCAATAACACTAGAAGGTATGATACTGAAGGCTATACCGGAATTTTAACGTATTTTCTTTAGCAAAAATATTTTTCCATCAATATCGCTTACAACCTCGACTTCGCCAATCACGTAGGCCCAAGCCACAGCAACACATATTATTGCGTCAATAATGTCCTTAGGCAGTTTTCTAACATCTACTTCTCGAAGGTTAATAAAATGTTTAAGCGCGCTTTCAAGATCAGCTATACCAGTGTTCTTGTATGCGCTCAAAGGATGAGTTTCAATAACGGTTATTTTCTCCTTCTCAAGTAAGTTCTTTATCTTCACCGCTCGTTCAACAAGAAGCTTCATACTCCTCCATCCTGGAGGTAGTAGTTTAAACCCTTTCTTAATCATTTTCAGATCTACTTTCCTAAAACCTTCAGCATGTGATAGTGGAGCATCTATAGCTACAACGCTTACCCTCTTCTCAATAATTTTAGAAACTATTTCCTCATTAGAGTGTAGTAGCATGTACTCCTTTAAAACACCGTTTACTACGAAAGCTATACCGCTAGGATTTTTCTCTTTCCCTGCTAGGTCTAATCCGCAAACCCTAACCTCTACCATTAAATTATTCACCATGCTATTTATTGGGAACATTTTTCAAGTAAATGTTTTATCCTATGTTTAAGCTCATTGTATGATGTTACGTCCTTCCACATTTTTATGAAGATAATATCTCCTACAAGCCTCCTTATTTCTTCTAGGTGAACATCTCTATCATCAATATAAACTACTTCGCATGGTGAAACTTCAACACCTAATCTCCTACTTATTTCTTTTAATGCTCTCTTCATCATGTAGCCTTTGTGAGGGTGAGGCTCGATGTATAGTAGGTCAAAGTATTTAACTAAATTCATCTTCCTTAAGGCAGAATACGCTATAGAAAACATGTTCCAGCTCAAAACGGCTATCAAAATACCATGTTCTTTTAGCCATTTAAAGAAATCGCAAACACCTGGAAATAATGTTAATTTGAAACCAAGCCTATCAGTTAGGGTATCTTTACCTACTTTCTGAAATGGAGGTTTTAACGCTGATATGTCTAAACAATCCCATATTGTACCATCTAAGTCTATGAAAACTGCTCGTGGACAACACCTATCCATGACTATGTTTCTTCCTCGTTAACTTTCTCTTACGTTAAAAGAAACGAGCTCGTGGATTATAGAAATTTTTATATTTAAAACTCAATATGGACAATCTGAAAACCATGTTGACGAGTATTCACGAAATATTGGCAGCATTTACTGTAATTTTCCTAGCTGAGTTCGCAGATAAGACTATGTTGGCGACAGTTTCACTAGCATTACTTTCTAAGAAACCATTACCTATAGTTTTAGTTTCTACTTTAGCGTTTACTTTAGCTAATATTGTAGTCGTTTTGTGCGCGTACATATTAAGGCTTATAATTGAACAGCAAATATTGCTCATAGTGTCTTCCATACTTTTCATATTGTTTGGACTATTCTACTTAAAATTTAAACCTAGAGAAACCAGGCAAATAATATACGAAAGCGCTGTTTCAGCATTCATACTTGTTTTCACTTCGGAACTAGGAGACAAAACTCAGCTATCTATCCTAGCTATGGCCTTAAGTTTTTCATCGATATTAAACGTGTTTATTGGCAGTGCCCTAGGGTACTTCGCATTGAACATGTTAACGGTGCTTGTGCTTTCTAAATATGTTAAAGTAAGATTGAGAAAACTAACAAGAACAATAGGATTAATTTTCATAACCATAGGGATATTAAGCTTAGCCTATCTACTTTTAAAGTAGGGAAGTGAATAAATAAATTCCATATCTAGTGTAGAGTCAAGATTCGTAGAGAATACATGAAAATGGTGGGGCCGCGGGGATTTGAACCCCGGACCACGCGGGCCCAAGCCGCGCATTCTCCCAGGCTAAACTACGGCCCCCACCAAAGTTTGATTTAGAACCATGGGTTTTAAAGTTTTTACTCACGGCTACTAATAGAAAGCGTTCATGATTTAGAGTATTTAACAGCTTCTCCACAACGAGAAGCTGTTGCTAAGCTTAAATTTTCCACAAACCATATTTCAATGGTTTTTCTGTATGATAAATATTCTATATTTCAACTACATACATGAAATTATTTTTCAATAAAATTGTAAAAAATTTTATTAATATATTTTAAAAATATAATCGTGAAAATTATGTTCAGGTGTTAGCTATAAGTATAAAACATCTTAAAGAGAGAGTTTTCAAAGCCATAGATGAAATTTCAGAGGAAATAATAAAAATAGGCGAAGAAATACGTAGAACCCCCGAATTGGGGTTTAAGGAATTAAGGACATCAAATATAGTTAAGAGAGAGATTGAAAAACTAGGGCTAGATTATGAGAACGGGCTTGCTTTAACAGGTGTAAAAGCTAAACTTAAGGAGACTACTGAAAAACCCGTAGTTGCAGTCCTAGGAGAACTAGATGCTGTTCCCTGCCCAGAACATCCTCTAGCAAATAGAGAGACTGGAGCTGCTCATGCATGCGGACATAATGTTCAAGTAGCTATAATGTTAGCTGTCGGTAGAAGCTTACTAGAGTCAGGCGTAATTAATGAACTATCAGGTAATGTGGTTCTAATAGCTGTTCCAGCAGAAGAATATGTTGAAATAGAGTATAGACTAAAACTTAGGGAAGAAGGCAAAATAGAATTCCTAGGCGGTAAACAAGAACTCATACGTTTAGGCGTTTTCGACGACATAGACTTAGCAATGATGGTTCATGCCTGGCCCAGAATGCCTAGAAAGAAGGTTTGGATAAACTTTACATCCAATGGTTTTATAAGCAAGTATGCTCGCTTCATAGGTAAAGCAGCACATGCAGCAGCAGCTCCTCATGAAGGAGTAAATGCTCTTAATGCTGCCGCGTTAGCTATACTTGCAATACATGCTCAAAGAGAGACTTTTAGGGACGAAGACTATGTTCGCGTACATGGAATTATAACTAAGGGTGGAGACGCTGTAAATGTAGTGCCTTCAGATGTTAGAATGGAAATGTATGTTCGTGGGAAAACATATGAGTCTATAGAAGATGCAAGTTTGAAAGTAGATAGAGCGTTAAAATCTGGAGCCTTAGCTGTAGGAGGTAGCGTTGAAATAAGGAATATTCCAGGATACTTACCGCTAATACAGAATGAAAATCTTTCCGAAGTATTTAAGAGTAATGCTATTATGCTCTTAGGTAAGGAGGGAATCGTTGAAGGAGGTCATCAAGCTTGGTCAACAGATATGGGCGATGTCTCGCATATTATTCCTTCTATTCATCCGCTTATTGGAGGTTTTGATGGAGACGCTCACGCTAAAAACTTTGACATCAAAGACCCCGAAATGGCGTACATCATCTCGACGAAAATAGTTGCCTCAACAATTATTGACCTATTAGCTAATAACGCCAGTACTGCTAAGCAAATAGTAGCTTCATTTAAACCTAAAATGACCAAGGAGAAATATTTAAAATATTTAAGAAAAATGTTTAAATGAACTTAACGAGCTATCTAGAGCCCCAGTAATACTATGAGTATTTGCGCCAATACTGCTGCGCCGAGAAATGCTCCTAACCATACAAAGAGCGATAGTATAGCTATCCTCCAACCTGCTTTTTTCAGCCTTGGAAGCTCCTTAGAAACAGCTACCCCAGCGTATGCAAGTATCGGTGTACATACTGCTAAGAAGGCAACCTTCTTAGTATAGGCCACTATGATTTCCGAGCCTGGAAAACCTGGTAGTGTTATAATTAGTCCTACGAGCATTATCCAGGCGAATGTAGGTAACTTTTTCAGTACACCTATCTTATCTAGAACCCATTTTATCCCTATTCCCGCTAAACATATGGCGTAAAGTATCATCATTCCTGGAAAAGCATCTATAACTGATATGTGCCATGCAATACTATTCCCTATAAAAGATAGGAAAGCTGCGATTAACGCTGCTATGGCTAAGAAAATGTAGGGATTCTTTTGACCGCTACCCATCATTTCACCCCTTTACCTTCCTTTGACCTGGCAAGAACAGGTTTTAGAACGTAATAGAGCTTATCAGCTAGAGGCAATGTTACCAGGGAATCGTAGTATACCGCTATAACACCCGAGATAAGGTTGCTTGCAACGGCAAAGGCTAAAATAGCATCCTTGATTTCTGGAAACACAAGGCTCATTGCTGCTGAGCAAGCAGTCATCATGCTTGCGCTTCCCGGCCCACATGCCATAGCTAGGGCTAATGGGTGGAATACCCTGCCTAGCACTGAGCCTAAGGTAGAGCCAACGAAAGCCCACCATATTGTTCCGTAGACTGTTCCGCAAATGTATACACCTAGTGTACCTAAACCTTCAGGAGAATCTAACCCGTATCTTTCGCTAACAACGGCTAAAGCAGGTTCTCTACATATGTCAAAGGAGGCACCTACGGCTTCCCTCCTTAACCCTAAAAGTAGGCCTACAGGTAACCCTATGAGAACAGTGCCTATTGTAGCGGTGAAGTTTTGAGCTATTAATGGTATTCCATATTTAATCATCATAGGCACGTGCGGTCCAACTAAAACCCCATATTTAGCTGCTAAGGGGCCTAAGGACCCTATTATAAACGGTGAAGCTATTTTGACTTCCTCCTCCGAAACAAGTTTTCTAAGAGGCTCTACAACTTTCCCCAAGATCTTCGGAGATATTATTAATCCCAACACTACAGCGTACAACATTGGAAATAATGTGATCATAGCTATCCACACTTTAAATTTTAGAACACCAATGATTTCGCTAATTACTATGATTATGATAATAGCTATATGTAGTTTAATATAAGGCCTTAGTTTTTCAAGAATGCTTTTTTCTGCCATTAACTTTCCTCCTTTAGAAATTTCTTATTGCTGTATCTTTTTAAATCATAATAATTAATAACATTTTCTCTAATCTTATTGGAAAAATGTTTTACATATTATTGAGTAAAGTTAATTTTTTTCCACCTAGAATATGCCATACTTTATTCTATGAGAATTTCTGAGTAATTTGGTACTATAGATTTTCTTGTATTTTTAATAGTTTAGCTAGTTAGTGTTTCTCTAGAACCATCCTTTGGGATTCCTATGCTCGTTTAAGACTATATGTGTTTCCGTATCTTTAATATCCAAGCATATCTCTCTAATTCTCTTTAAAAATAGATCAAGTTCCTCTATACTCCTGAAATATGCTTCAATAATAGCGTCCCTATCACCGGTAATTCCATAAATTCTAGAAACATTAGGATAAGTTCCCAGTACTCTAACAAGTTCCGTAGTTACACCAGTTCTTGTTTTAACCTCTATTAAGGTCTTTATGGGAAAACCTAGTTTTTTAGCATCTATTTCTATGGTGTATGCCTTTATAATTCCAAGCTTCTCAAGCTCTTTAACTAAACGATAACAAGTAGTAGTAGATACTCCTACTCTCTTACTGAGTTCATTATAGGGAGTTTTCGAGTTTTTATATAATTCCCTCAATACGTTTACGTAGCGTTTATCTAAAAATTTTTCCATTAGCATATACCTCATGTAGTTTTTGAATGTAAAATATTTTTTATTTTATTAATACATGCGAACATTTTTCCAATAAAACTATGAAAAGTATTATTAATATGCGTTTTCTTAAAATATCATGGTAAAATATTTTCTAAGAATATGAAGGAGATAGAAATGGGTAGCCTTAGAGTAAGAGAATATTTTAAGAAAAAATATCTTGAAATGATGGAAAGAGGAGAAACTTGGGAGCTTCTAAGACTTATGGGTCCTACAGGGCCCAGAGCTATTGTTGAAGGCAGAGAAATGATAGTACTTGCATCAAACAATTACTTGAACTTGGCGAACGATCCTAGAATTAAAAAGGCAGCTATGGAGGCAGTAGAGAAGTATGGTTGGGGTGCTGGATCAGACTGGTCTATTGCTGGCTATACTGATTTGCAGGAAGAATTACATAGGAAAATTGCTGAGTTTAAGAAGACCGAGGCTGGATTAGCTTTCCAAACAGGGTATGCAGTTAATGCAGGAACTATACCTAAAATAGTTGGGAAAGGAGATGTAGTATTATCTGAAGAACTTAACCATGGAAGTATAATAGATGGTGTAAGACTTTCAAGAGCAGATAAAATAATTTATAAGCATTGTGATGTAGGGGATCTTGAAGATAAGTTGAGGAAGGTTCATGGAAAATATAAGAACATATTAATAGTTACTGACGGAGTTTTCTCGATGGATGGCGATATAGCACCTGTGGATAAAATACAGAAACTAGCTGACGAGTTTGGAGCAATGACATATGTTGATGATGCCCACGGAGAGGGTGTTCTAGGAGAAGGACGTGGAATAGGAGTACATTTCGGCTTGGAGAAGAAAATAGACTTTCAAATGGGAACTTTCTCAAAGGCTTTAGGGTCTTTTGGAGGAATGCTTGCTGGGGATAAGGAAGTAATAGACTATGTACGTAATACTGCAAGAACATGGCTCTTAAGCGCAGCTTATCCGCCATCGGTAACAGCAGCAAATATAAAAGCCCTTGAAATCGTTATGAGCGAGCCTGAAAGAGTTAGAAGACTATGGGATAATAGAAATTACTTCAAAAAGGAATTAGACTCTATGGGGTTTAACACTGGAAGAAGCCAAACACCCATTATACCAGTAATAGTTGGAGACACTAAAAAAGTTAAAGAATTAGCTCGAATGCTTTTTGATGAAGGAATATTTGTATTACCTATAGTTTATCCTATGGTTCCCAGAGGAACGGAGAGAATTAGAAACCAGGTTAATGCAGATCATACTAGAGAAGATTTAGATAAGGCTCTGAACGCATACGAGAAAGCTGGAAAGAAATTAGGAATAATTTAAACTAAACATTTTTCTTTTTTAACTTCTCTTTTAAGGTGAAGTGAATTGCGTGGAAGAAGCAGTAGAATTCTTGTAATAGGAGCAACAGGCCAAATAGGTTCAGAATTAACACCTGCTCTACGTAAAATATATGGAGATTTAAACGTTATAGCAGGATACCATAAGAGGAAACCTGCAGGTATATTGTTGGAAGGACCATGCGTTTATGTTGATGTTTGTGATAGGAAAACAGTAGAGGATGTTGTTAAGAAATATGATGTTGATACGATATATCACTTAGCCGCTATTCTTTCAGCGGTAGGTGAGAAAAACCCTCAACTAGCGTGGAAAATTAATGTTGACGGTTTATACAACGTACTTGAAGTAGCTAGAAAATATGACCTTAGGGTTTTCTGGCCGAGTTCCATAGCTGTTTTCGGCCCGAAAACTCCAAAGTACAATACCCCACAAGACACTATACTTTGTCCTACAACAATGTATGGTGTAACTAAGGTTGCTGGAGAACTACTATGTAAATACTATGTTGATAAGTATGGGTTAGATGTGCGAGGTGTTAGATATCCTGGAATTATTAGTAGCGAAACCCTTCCCGGAGGAGGAACCACGGACTATGCTGTTGAAATGTTCTATGCTGCTATAAAGCGTGAAAAATACATATGTTTCGTAAGAGAAGATACTGTTTTACCCATGATGTATATGCCTGATGCTATTGATGCAGCTATAATGCTAATGAATGCGAATCCTTCAAAACTAACGTATAGAGTAGGATATAATGTTTCAGGAATAAGCTTTTCAGCAGGCGAGTTAGCTTCTGAAATTAAAAAGCACATTCCTAACTTTGAGGTAGAGTATAAGCCTGATTTTAGACAGAAAATAGCGGATTCTTGGCCTAAAACGATAGACGATAGTGTTGCGCGAAAGGAATGGGGTTGGAAACCTAAATGGAATTTAGAAAACATGGTTAAAGATATGCTGGAGAAGTTAAAAAGAAAATTACTCTCATCAACTTAAATAATATTAATAGTAGGTAAAAGGATATACACCTTGAATTTCCAGGGCCTAATAACAGACCTTGATGGAACATTAGTAAGTCTACCTATTAACTGGGATAAAATCCGTTCCAAGGTAAGGAAAATACTAAGAACAAATCATCGTTTAAAACCATTAGCTACAACAATACCCATAGTAGCGCGTGGAAGGAAATTCCTTGAAAAATTAGCTTACACTTATATAGAGCTTGAAGAGATAAAGGCTGTTAAGCACGTGGTTTACGATGAAAATCTTTATTCCTTACTTAAAGAGATTAAAGAAAGGAAAATGAAGATAGCATTGGTAACGTTGCAAGCATATACGTCTACAGATAAGATTCTTCGAAAATTATGTGTAAGAGGATTCTTCGATCTTATAGTGACTAGAGACATTAGTGTGAATAGGCTGGAACAGTTAAAATATGCTGTTAAGAAGCTAAAATTAAACCCTAAAAATACTATTTTTGTAGGAGACATGCCATGGGACTATGATGCTGGAATAGCTCTTGGTCTATACACAGTAATTGTAGGCAATAATGTCCCACATGCACAATACAAGATAGGGAAATTCATAGAAATAAAAAACATAATATTTCGCTAATCCAACATTTCCAATAATAAACTGTACAAGCAGCTCGGTACTGCCCGGAGTGAACCAAACATTTTGAACTTAACTAGCGTATGAAGCTAAACCTTAGTGATTGTAACGAGTTTGAAAGATACCGTAGTTGGAGCCGCCGGCGGGATTTGAACCCGCGACCACCAGCTTACAAGGCTGGCGCTCTACCTGCTGAGCTACGGCGGCTCATTGTCTTAATTTAGCATGTTAGGGTTTTAAATTTTATTATGTTGAGTAAAAGAGGGGGTTAGGTGGGGGCTTTGGTGCCGCCGCCGGGCTTCGAACCCGGGACCTCCGGATTTCCCCGGAATGAGACACCCTATGAGTCCGGCGCTCTAACCGAGCTGAGCTACGGCGGCTTTTCTGTGAAGAAGAAATTTTTCTGGGTGTAAATAAGATTTTAGGTTAACCTCTAAGTGGTGTATTATAGGAGTGCTGCGGGGGTGTTTGTAGGGGGTTGGTTGTAATTTTGGTTACTGGATTGCTTCCATATGATTCAGGTAAGACTTTTGTTGGTAGGTCTCTTCTCAAATACTTTAGAGGTGTAGGCTATAGGGCTATCGCGTACAAACCTATTGCAGCCCATAATGCGTGGTTTCAGCTTGAAACAGTTGAGAAAAGTACTGAATTAGAGGTTCTTGTAGGTCATGATGCGTATCTTTACTGGAAAGACATGGGAGGCGAAGTTGCTATTGAAGAAATAAACCCCGTAGACATACTAACAGTTCCCATGGATTTTAGCATTTTGTCTTCCAACATAAGATCTTATTTTTCAATGTTAGAGAGCTTCTTAAGCCAGGCATGTATTATGAGGGTTTCATGTTTTAAAACAAGCAGAACCATAACAAAACATTATGTAAACGTGGAGCATGTAAGAAAAGCTGTTTCAACACTACAACCTAAACTCGTTAAGTTAGCTAGGAAACTAAAACCTCAACCAAAACCTGTAACATACGAGCAAATGGTTAAGCTAACCAATAGTCCAGAACCGATTACATGCGCGGACATACAGTTAGAGAGGCTCACTAGGAAATATGAAGTAGTAATTGTTGAGTCATTTAACAATGCAGCAACCCCAACACCTCTCTCAGTGGAAAATGCTGATAAGGTATTGGTGGTAGCGCCGGGAAAAGCACTAATATACGACGGGCGAAAATACTTGGAAGCATTAAAAATACTAGAGGAAACACTAGGAAATAAAATAGCATATACTACAGTAACAAGGAGTGTAGTTGAACTATTGAAGCCTCAGAATTACATGAGTATTTATCCATGCTCTAAACCTTCGGATAAAGCATTAGAAAACATTGAAAAGCTACTAAAATAAAGCAATGTAAAATGATGTTCATTACTCTATAAGGATTCATAGTAATCTGCCATCGGCCTAGGAAATAAAGAATTAAAAACAATAATGGAATTATGCGGCCCTGCCGGCACGGCGCCCCTGCGAGGCCTTTCGGACCTCACGGGGGTAGCCGCGGAGACAGCTTAGCTTCCGGGTTCGATACGAGTCCGGGCGTTGCCTGCCTCCTATGGCCGGCGGGCCGCATTTTAGTGTTCTGTTTTCTGTGTATTTAAGGTTTAGGGAGGGGGTTATTTCTTTGGGACTTTAACATCGTATATTCTGTGGATTCGTATTATTGTTTTACATTTTGGACATTCTTTTTCAGGTTTTAGTACATAGTCTCCTACTTGGAAATCTCTTTCTTCAGTATACCCGCACTTACTGCATTTTATTAGTGTTCTTGTTTTGTACTGTTCCTTCTTTGCTTTCCTCCTTTCAATTATTGTTCTTATAAGAGACGTTATTAGGAATAGGAGAAGCATGAGGAGAAGGAGCGTGTAGAACTCTGAGAATTGCATAGACGGATCACCTTTTTACTGAGCTATTCCTATAGTGTTTCCAACACCTACGACGATCACTACGTCTCCTTCCTTTGTTCTTTCCTCTAAAGCCTTATCTATTTTCTCTATTACCTTCTCTACAGCATCACTAATCTCCTTTCTCATAGGTGTTAATGCTTCCTCAAGGGATTCTTTAATGATTATTGAGTCTAATGGAATATTATGCTCCATAGCTACGCTTTCTATCTTAAACTTTTCGGGACCTGGATCGCCTATAGCAGCACCAACTCCCTCAATAACTTCACCTGTTTTTTCACCCTCTAGTTTCAACGCCGCATCTATCATTATTATCCTTGAAACCTTGCCCTTAAGCTCTTCAACAATTTTCTTAACTGCTTCACCTGGTTTACCTACTGTTCCTCCTGGTCCCTTAGCTTTAATCACGTAAAGTTTTCTATTTTTCCTTTCAACAACACCCACAATAGTATCTTCGACAACTCCCCTCTTTACAGCACTGCTTCCAGAATTCATTAGTGTTGCAGCAACCAATGGGCCTATACCATCGCCTATCGGTTTGCCATCTTTAAATGCATCCAGCGCTTTATGGTATGTTTCTGCTAATTTAACTATTTGAGGCATTTCAAGCTCAAGCTGCATTATGAGAACCCAGTTGTTTGTTTTCTCTCCAAGCACTAGGTAGTGTCTTACGAGACGATATATTGTATCCAGGGCTCTAGCAGCCTCAATCATTACTTCAAGATTTGCTCTAGTAAATTCACCTAAATTTGGAAGAACCTGTTTTAAACCAAGCTTAAACCTTCTCTGCCTAATGTTGAGCAGGTGTTCAAGCCTCCTCATAAGGTTTGTAGGCTCGTCTTTAACGGGATCTATTATGAAGAATTGAAGGTATGTATTGAGGAATTTTTCAGGATCCCCCTTAATCCCCCCTTTCTTCAACAAGTCCAATACTTTCTTCCTAGCGTCTTTGGCAAGTCTCTCTATTCTTACTAGGCGTATTTTGATGTTCCTAATCCATAACATCATTTGCATTCTCTGATTTAAACCTGTGAAAATGAGTAGCATGAATATCAGAAATATTAAAGTGTTTAATAGCGCTATCCAGCTAGTATCTTGCCCTGATATGGGGAATATCGTCCTAACAGCACCCCGCTTTGCGTTTAACTGCCTATAACATTTCTCGCATAGTGGAAATTAAATTTTCATGAAACTACAAGGTAGTTACAACTACTTCCTTTTCAAGAACCAAAACAGTATGCTCAAATTGAGATACAGGGTTAGCTGACGCTTCCACCAAGACAGGATAATAGTTTAGTATCTTACTTTTAACCAGGTTTTTCAATGTTTTAACGAGTTCGACTCTACTGTGAACTATGTTTCTTAGCCACCTCTCAGCAAAGGGTAGCCCATTGTATTTCTTCTTAACTTCTTCAATAATCCTTCTTGCTAAATCAGCTTTAACTTTACCTTCTCTTCTTAAACTGTAAATGTAAACTTCTTTACCTTCGACAACATATCCTACGCCACTTGTTCCGAAAGGTTCAATAGCATATACGCTATTAGGCTTTATCCTACTCAAACTGAAAAAATCCTTCACGTTAGGTATAGAAACCCCGGAGTGCAGGTTATAACGTTCAATAGAGTGACCGCTTAAGTTCTTAATAGGTTTATAGCCGTAAGCCTTTATTGTAGATTCTATGATTTCACCTATTTTCGAAACCCTTATTCCAGGCCTTACTACCTCTAGAGCTCTCTCCAGAGCTGTTTCAACAGCTATGTTTAGTTCATCATACTTCGGGTCGAAAGCTAACGTAACCGCTGTGTCGGCAATGTACCCGTCTACATGTACTCCAAGATCTACTTTAACTAACGATCTATCAGGTATTGTTGATGGATCACTTATATATGCTGTATAGTGTGCAGCTACTTCATTCACTGAAATATTACATGGAAACGCTGGTAGTCCGCCTTCTTCAACTATTTTTCTTTCCACATTTTCACATATGTCGTAAATTCTTGCTCCAGGCTTCACTATTTTCATAGCGTATTTTTTAACTCTTGAAGCTATTCTCCCTGCCCTCAAATACTTGTCGATAGTTTCATCAGTTAACAATGTTTTCAAACCCAAGGCAGACTTTTAGTCCAGGCAATAATAAAACTTTATTTTAAACAAAACATTTCTAATTTCTAGGTGGTCCTATGGGTTACTTGAAGTGGTTAGGCCATGCAACTTTCGAAATTGAGATTGACGGTGTTAAAGTGTTTCTTGACCCATGGATAGAAAACCCCCTGTCTCCCATTAGGCTTGAGAACGTAGATAGAGCTGATCTGGTGCTTGTAACCCATGACCACAGCGACCACTTAGGCAACACCGTAGACATAGCTAAGAAAACAGGAGCGAAAATAGTTGCTATTTTCGATATTTGCGAGGAAATTAAAAACAAACACCCTGAAATAGACTGTGTAGATTTAAACATAGGTAGTTTAGTGGAAATTAAAGGATTGAAAATAGGCTTAACCCTAGCATTTCACAGTAGCCTACACGGTCACCCGGTAGGATTTATCGTTAAGGGTGGGGAAACCACAATATATCACGCAGGTGACACAAGTCTTTTCAAAGATATGGAGCTAATAGGGGAACTTTACAGACCCGAAATAGCTCTCCTACCTATAGGTGGATGGTACACTATGGGACCTTATGAAGCAGCGTATGCTGTGAAGCTTATAAAGCCTAAAGTCGCTATTCCAATGCACTACTATACGTTCCCTGTAATTAAAGGAAGTCCTGAAGAGTTTAAGAAGCATGTAGAAGAATTATATCCAGCAACGAGAGTAGTTATTTTGAAACCCGGGGAAAAGTTTGAGTTCTAATGGAAAACTTTTTAAGCTCCATTCAATACCTTTTTCAACGGTGATCTCTATTTTCAACAAGACCTAAGGTAGCTGTCGTAGCTGGAACGTTCGATCATTTACATAGTGGGCATAAGCTAATGATTTCTAAAGCGTTTGAAGTTGCAGACCATGTTATAATCGGTGTTATGAAAGATAATGCTTTAGAGAAATTACATAAAATATGTAGGGAAAATATTGAACCCTATGAGAGGAGAGTTAAGAAACTGCTAACTTACATAAGTGAATTGTTAAATATTTACACTAAAAAGACGTTTAAAATAGTTAGTATAAGTGGTCCTTATGACATAGTTTTAGAGGAAAACAACGTAGATTACATTATTGTAAGCGATGAAACACTACCTAGAGCGGTCATGATTAACATCTTAAGAAGGCAAAGGAAAATGAAAGAAATAAAGGTGATCATAGTGCCGATAGTGAGGGATAACCAAGGGAGACCTATTTCATCTCATAGATTTAGAATAGGGGAAATTCAATAATATCATACTTGCAGGTGGGATTCTATGTTAACTGCAAATGAGAGAAAAGTTTTAGAGGCTTTAAAAAATCTTAAGAGAGCGCGTTTAGAGGTTATAGAAGATAACACGAGTATCCCAAGATCCACCTTAATGTCTGTTATCGAGAGCTTAAAATCAAAGAAAGCAATTATAGTACATATCAATAAGGTAGAGTTTATAGAACCTACAGATGAAGGATCTAAAAGGGCTATTGAAGGTTTACCTGAAAGAGTTATTGTTGAAAAAGTCTATAGAGCAGGAGGTAGGGTTAAACTAGAAAAAATAAAAGATCTTGCAGGGCTTAGTGAAAAAGAAATAGCAATAGGACTTGGTTGGATAAGAAGAAAGAAATGGGGAAAGATAGTTTCAAGAACGCTAAAGTCACGCATACTAACACGTGAAGGCAAGGTTAAGGAAGTTACGATAAGAGAGACAGAGCTAATAGTGGACAGTATTCCTTCTAAAACGGTAACTGAAGAAACTTTAGAGAAAATAGTGAAAGTAGGTTCTTTAAGGCTAGATACTCTTACAAACGCCGAACATAATGCTGTCTCTGAACTTCTCTCTAGAAATCTTGTTAGAAAAAAGGTTTACGAAGAAGTTGAAGTAGAAATAACATCTGAAGGTTTAAAGCTACTTTTAGAGGAGAAAGAGTACATTACTGCAATAACCCACGACATCATTAAGAAAAAGGAATGGCTGATAAAAGAAATTAAACCGTACAATATTAAAGCTATGCCCCCCAGGCTCTATCCTGGAAAGAAACATTTCTACTTAGAATTTATAGATATGATAAGAGAAATTCTATTGTCCATGGGGTTTGAGGAAGCTGAAGGACCAATAATTGAGGTTGAGCTCTGGAACTTCGATGTTCTATTCCAGCCACAAGATCACCCAGCAAGAGAAATTCATGATACTTTCAGACTTAAATTCCCAAATAGGATGAAAGTTGATGAGAACATAGCCTTAAAAGTTAAAGAAGTTCATGAACGCGGCGGTAAAGCTGGTTCTAGAGGTTGGAGATATAAGTGGAGCATAGATGTAGCTGAAAGGCTTATTTTACGAACGCAAACAACAAGTGTTTCTGTAAGGTTTCTGGCTAAGAGAAAAGAGCCGCCAATAAAAATGTTCACTATAGGGAAAGTATATAGACCAGACACAATAGATGCTAAGCATTTACCTGAATTCCACCAATTAGATGGAATAATTATGGATAAGGAACTTAACTTTAGAAATCTTCTTGGAATACTCCAAGAATTCTTTAGAAAACTCGGTATAGAGAAAGTTAAGTTCAAACCCTCATACTTTCCTTTCACCGAACCATCGGTTGAAGGCTATATATGGCATCCTAGAGTAGGGTGGGTAGAGACTTTCGGCGCCGGAATGTTTAGACCCGAAGTGTTAGAAGTACTTGATGTTAAATATCCAACAGCAGCATGGGGTATAGGAGTGGATAGAGTAGCAATGATAATTATGGGTATTGACGATATTCGTGATCTGTATTCTCAAAGCATAAGCTATCTAAGGAACAGGAGAGTCCTATGGGGGTAGTTATACATGCCCGTAACTACTATTAAAAAGAAGAGACTTATTAAACTGCTTGGAAAAGATATTGGCGATGAAGAACTCGTAGAATTATTATCTAACATTAAAGTTGAAGCTGAAATATTAGACGAAGAAAACATGCAAATTGAAGTAACACCAGATAGATTAGATTTACTGATTAGTGAAGGTATTGCAAGGGAACTTAAGGGAGTACTAGGTCTAGAAAAAGGATTTCCCAAGTATAAGATAAGAAAAACAAATATCAAACTAATTTTAGATGGCGAGATCAAGTTCATAAGACCTTATATTGCTGTAGCCGCGATTTACGGATACTATATTGATAAATACACTCTCGAAGAGCTTTTGCAGTTTCAGGAAAAATTAAATATTAGCATGGGTAGAGATAGAAGAAAAATAGCTATAGGATTTTATGATCTGGATAAACTGAACTCAAACATCATCCTTTATAGAGCTGAGGAACCTGCGAAAATAAAGTACACCCCGCTTGGTTATGATAGAGAGTTAACAGCAGATGAAATTTTGGAACTTACCGATAAAGGTAGAAAATATGCTCATTTGGTAAGATGTTTCAGTAAATATCCGCACCTAGTAACGGATAAGAACCAAACTCTTTCGATGCCTCCAATACTTAATAGTGAAGACACGAAGGTAGAGGAGAGTACAAGAAACTTATTTATTGACATAACAGGTACTGACAAGTACACTGTAGAAAAAACTTTGGACCTGATAGCTACAACACTTGCCGAGAATGCTGAGTATATAGGGTTAATAAGCATGGTTGATGGAAATGAAGTGTATTGCACCCCTAAACTAGAACCCATAATAACTGAGGTTGGTCTTGAATATATTAGAAACAATCTCGGTATGCAGAATTTAACACAAGAAAATATCATAAGCCTTCTCGAGTCTCTAAGACATAAAGTTGAAATAGTTAACGACCAAGCGTTGAAGGTAATTAGTCCACCATATAGATACGATATTTTGCACCCTATAGATATCGTAGAGGACGTTGCCATAGCTATAGGCTACGAGAACCTTAAACCTGAAGTCCCTAGAATATTCACTATAGGTAAAGAACTTAAGAAAACAAAGTATTTGAGGAAACTACGAGAAATCATGATTGGCTTAGGTTTTCAAGAGATCCTAACATTTACTCTATCTTCAAGCAGTATGTTGGAGGGAATGCTTGGACTAGAAAGGATAAAGCATGTTGAAATATTAAACCCTATCTCACCACTATACGATACTATACGGACAAGCATTATACCTAATATCATCATGTTTTTGAAAGCTAATCAGCACGAGGATCATCCAGTGAAAGTTTTTGAAGTAGGGGACACTGTAGTAGTTGTTAAAGGTAAGCCACAGACTAGGACGAAACTTGCTGCAGGTGTGCTATCATACAAAGTAGGGTTCGAAGACATTCAAGCAGTGCTTTACTCTTTAGCTGATAATCTTGGTTTGAACATGAAACTTGAAGAGGTAAAAACAGCCCCCAAGCTCTTCATAAAGGGAAGAACAGCTAAAATAATCGTAGAAGGAGAAGAAAGAGGCATAATAGGGGAGCTCAACCCCCGATTCCTCCTAGAGGAAATAGGTATCGAATACCCCATTGCCCTATTTGAAGTAGATGTAACTGACCTTTGGGAAAAACATTAAACAGCTAGTTAATATCTAGTTTAAAGAGGGCCGCCGAACCTGTGACCAACCCCTCCTCGCCAGAGAAGAGCCTACGGAGACGGCTTTAGGCCGACTATGAAGTTAGGTGTTAGCTGGCGAGGACAGCGGGTTCGGCGGCCCCTGTTAGCTAGGTGTTAATTCCATGAATGTAGAGACAAGGCTACATATGATAACTAAGGATGTAGTCGAAGTAGTTACGGTAAAAGAACTGAAAACTAAACTTGAATCCGGTGAGAAACTGAAGGCATATTTAGGTTTTGAACCTAGTGGTTTATTTCACATAGGCTGGATTATCTGGGCTAAGAAGCTTCAGGATTTCTTAAATGCTGGCATTGAAACCATTCTCTTAGAGGCAACATGGCATGCATGGATCAATGATAAGCTGGGAGGTAATTTAGATAATATAAGGAAATGTGCTAAATATGTGGAGCACTCGTTAAAAGCGTTAGGGGTTAGTGTTAGTAAACTACGTATTATTGACGCAGAAGATCTCGTTAAAAATAAGGAATATTGGGAATTAGTGTTAAGGATAGCGAAAAACGCAACTCTGGCAAGAGTGAAGAGAGCACTGACAATTATGGGTAGAAGGGAAAGTGAAGCAGAATTGGACTTTTCAAAGCTCATATATCCTCCAATGCAAGTTGCTGACATGTTCTACTTAGATGTTGATATAGCCTTAGGGGGTATGGATCAAAGAAAAGCACACATGCTTGCTAGAGATGTCGCTGAAAAACTCAAACTAAAAAAGCCGATAGCTATCCATACGCCTTTACTAACTGGTCTTCAAGGAGCTCAAAGAATGGAAGTTCTTAGCCGAGAGGAGTTAATGTTAAGCACTAAAATGAGCAAATCGAAGCCAGAATCAACAATATTAATTCATGATTCACCAGAAGATGTAAGGAAGAAAATAAGAAAAGCATTCTGCCCCCCTAAAATCGTAGAATATAACCCGGTAATTGAAATAGCAAGGTACATTTTGTTCAAGCAACCTAACTTCTCATTAATAATCAAAAGACCAGAAAAATATGGTGGAACATTAGAAGTGCAAAGCTTTAATGAATTAGAAAAGTTATATAGGGAGGGGAAAATACATCCACTAGACCTAAAAAATGCTGTAGCGGATGCATTAATAGAGTATTTGGAACCAGTAAGATCATATTTCATGAGAAACATTGGGGCTAAGAGGCTGCTTGAAGATATGCTTAAAATGACCATTACAAGGTGAGTAGTGCTTGAAATACTTAATTAAAGCAAAAATCGAAGTTGAAGGCATCGTTGAAAAACCTGATGTAATTGGAGCAATATTTGGACAGACTGAAGGATTATTAGGCGAAGACTATGATTTAAGAGAGCTTCAAGACAGGGGAAGAATAGGAAGAATACAAGTTGAATTAAAGACTATAGGTTCGAGAAGCATAGGCGAAATAGTTATTCCTTCAAACCTTGACAGGGTGGAAACAGCACTACTTGCTGCTCTTCTAGAAGTGGTAGATAGAGTAGGACCATACCCAGCAAAAGTTAGGATAGAAGAAATATTAGATTTAAGAATGGAGAAGATAAGGAAGGTTGTAGAAAGAGCCAAAGAAATTTTACAGAAAATGATTCAAGAAAGGAGAATAGATGTTAAGGAAATAGTGAATAACGTCATTAGGGATGTTAGAAGCGCGGAAATAATAAAGTATGGTCCTGAAGGTCTTCCCGCAGGGCCGGATGTTGATAAAGCAGATACCATAATTTTAGTTGAAGGAAGAGCTGATGTAATTAACATGTTAAAGCATGGATATAGGAATGTAATAGCAATAGAAGGAGCAGGAACAAAAATACCGGAAACCATAATTAAACTTAGTAAAGAAAAAACAACAATAGCCTTCTTAGATGGAGATAGAGGCGGAGACCTCATACTCAAAGAGCTAATAAAGTTCGTAGATCTAGACTATATAGTAAGAGCTCCGTCGGGAAAGGAAGTTGAGGAACTTACGGGGAAGGAAATAGTAAAAGCTCTTAAAAATGCTGTCCCAGTAGAACAGTACTTAAGCAGTGAAAAAGAAAAAAGATTGGCAAAGGAAATTTCGAGAGAGGAAAGAACAGTAACAAAAAAGGTAGAAGAAAGAAGAAGAGAAGAACTTATCATACCACATAACGTTCTCGAAGACATAAAGAGTCTTCAAGGAACATTGAAGGCGAGAATATATGATAGAGAATGGAAGCTTATTGAGGAGTTTCCGGTAAGAGAGCTCGTAGAAAACCTAAGTAAATCCGCTAAAGAAATTTACGCGATTATATTTGATGGTGTTGTGACTCAAAGACTTGTAGACATTGCTGCATCTAAGAACGTAAGGTACGTCATAGGGGCTAGAATAGGAGGAATAATGAAAAGACCACTTGCAGTGAAAATTTACTCATTTAATGAAGTATTTAAATAATCCTTTTCTCTCAATTTTCTCTTCCACTTTTTCCTCAAACTTCTCAATAAATGCTAAGATTCTATTCGCACCTATAATTCCTGATGCAGCAAAATCATGGCCATCAGCGAAACCTCCTACTTCTTCTGCAGCTTCGGTCATGATCTTACCTAATCCCGGCATGGTTCCTTTTCTAACCTTCTCATCTAACGCTGGCGGGGTTCTCCCTGAAACCTTAACGAAATCTCCTTCAAGCTTACCTAGTCCAGGTATATTAGGGTTCATTTTCATAAACCCCAACAGATATTTTTCTTGATCAACAATTCTCCTATACTTTAACTGCGAGGTAAAGAGGCCTATACTTTTTACTCCGATATTGTAAAATAAATCACCTATATCAAACCATTGAACATATTTCCCCATACTTAGTCCATGAGCATATACTTTATCGTAAGCTTTCTTGAATAGTTCACTTTTTAGAGCCTTCATTCTATCATGGAATTTCAGAATATCTTCACTAAATCCTTCAATACAGCTTCTTACAGCTTTTTCCGGCCCACCATTATAATACCCTATGCTAGCCATGGTTGAAAGCATTGATGAAAGCGCTGTGTGGGGTTTTCTTAGACCATGGAAGTCTACGTAGTACCTAACAGTTTTCCTTGATCTCAATACTCTTACTTTATTTACATACTCAGCATCATTTAGCGGTATACTATTAAGTGAGACGAGAGCTCCAGGTATCTCTGCTGAACCTACAATTGCTAGGAAGGAGTAAAATTGTATTTCTGGATTAATGAGTTTAAAGAATAAGTAAACCATTGTTGAAGCTGATGCGTCACGTTCTCCTGTCAATCCGTAAAGCTCAGGATTAATATGTATGACGTTCTCGCTTGTGATTCTTTTAGGGTCATGATGGTCGATTATAATTACTTTTTCGTTCTTAATTTCTCTAATTACCTTGTCTACATGAGGAGATCCTAGGTCCACATATAGAACAACGTCATTTTCTGCTTGTTCAGAGTGTATAGCCTTTATTGCTTGTGGAAAGAGTTTTTCAAGGCAGATTTTTCTCCTTATGTTTACTCTTAGTTTGTTTAAGCCAAGCATTGCTAAAGCAGCCGAGCATACGCCATCGGCATCATCATGGTATACTAGTGTTACCATATTCGCTTTTTTCAATATCTCTTTTGCTTTAGCGACTTCAGGACGCATAGCTTCAGGGATTAACCTCATTCTTATCCTCCGAAGAATTCGAAAAGGGTCTTTTGTGCTTTAACGGTAACGGCTTTTAACTCTTTCTCTGAGATTCCGAAATACTCTAACACTCTAACAGCTGCAGGTATTACTTGTCTGTCTATGTAGTAATTTACATCTATATCATCTATCTTAGTCATGAAGTAAGGTAGCGCCCTATCTGAGAGCCTTCCAGTGCCTTTGACTATTACATAACCTATTTTACTTCCTACAGTGACCTTGCCTCCCCGCTCAACGATCTTTCTGGCTGCCGCAACATGAGGCGCTTCCACAGCGTATTCATCAAGCCGTTTACTAATCGTTTTCCATATTACTAATTTGCTTATCGGTATTTTCTTTTCTCTTAAATCACCAATTATTTTCCTCACGTATTCTACAGCTTTATCTGTACTTCCTTCCTTAAGAATGATCTCCATAACTGCTTCTTGTACTTCCTTGGCTAGTTCGGACCAATCTCCTCTAATTGCTTCAAAACCTACTATGTCTATTCTCCCATCAGGTAGTAGTCCAACATACCTCTTTTTTGCTTCCGTAAAGAATACTCTCTTGTATACTTTATCTATCTTAATTTCGAAACCTAGTTCATTCTTTATTCTCTCAATAAGCTTCTCAACTTTCTCCTTATCATACTTAACAAATATGCTGTCTGTGTCTCCGTAAATTATTTCTAGACCTAATTCCTTAGCTATGTTCATGGCCTTCCTAATGGTCTGCCTACCCCATGCTGTAATTGCTTCTGCTGCTTGCTTACAATACCACCGTGCCCCAACCCACCCTTGATAACCGTACATCGCATTTGCTAGTATTTTAAGAGCTTTTTGCCTCTCGTTGAGGATACGGTATTCAACACTGTCTGTAGGGTATTTTTTCATTTCCTCTCTTACTTTACGTCTTAAACTTAGTAGCATTTCAAGCACTTTCTTGAAGAAACCTGGAGGTTCTTTCCTAAATCTATGCCCTATTTCCGGTGCTACCCATACTTCTTCAGGATCTACTTCTTCGGTATGAGGAACATAGGTATCAGGTGAAATATTGTACTTTATCATTATGTTGGGGTACATTGCTGAGAAATCTAGAACAGCTATGTTATCATGAACACCCTTTTTAGGTTCGAGAACTATTGCCCCTTTATATGGTTCATATGGTCTTTCAACTTTACTAGGTATTAGCTCATTTGCCCTATATGCTTCCCTCATAAGAAACCATTCGACTCTGAAACCGACAGAGGCAGCACCTACTTGGTCTAGGGGGAGACCAGTGATGCTTGACAACTGTATTGCGAATGGGAGAAACTTTTCTCCTAAACCATAAGTTGAAACAACATCGTCTGCTGCGTACTTTAAGAAAACTTTCCTTTTCTCAAGTTCATCCCAGTACTTAGGCATTTCCCACCAGTTAATCATAGTCCTTTTCTCCTTAGGCATGACACCTAAGTAGTCTGCAACATTTTCTAGGGTTTTCACCTTAACCTCGGTTATTTCCTCGGCAAAGTCGTAGAGGTCTATATTAGCCCTACCCATAACCGAAATATGCCCATAAACACTCGGATTGGGTTCGCCGCTAAACCTACTAATAGCTATCTTAACTCCAACCCTTTTTCCTCTATTAATTAAATATGGCCAATCAAATCTATTATTGTTATACCCCATTATAATGTCAGGATCGTATTCTTGAACGTATTTAACAAACTTCATCAGAACTGTTTTATCGTTTTTATCTGTAGCGGTGAATTGTATAAGTTCTCCTTTATCATTATACACTGAAATTATAATTACAGGGTCTCTTTCGGGACTTGGTGCTCCATGAGGATTATAGCATTCAATATCGAAGGCTATTTTTCTAAGATTGGGTTCCTTAACTAACCCTATAGGTTTAATGTACCCTTTAAGTTCATATACCCTGTCTACTTTAAGATTCGGTCTTTTTAATAGTAGCTCCTCGACTTCTGCTTCATGCCAAGCAGATGGATGTAACTGATGATCTATAAGATATCTCATTGAGAAACGTATGTCAGCTTCCAGTACTTCTTTGACTTCAGGCATTTTCCTTATTTCTTCCCTGTATTTAGGAACTTGATCGGGTATTACAGTTTTAACCTTAAGTACTTTGACAGGTTTACCGAAATATTTCTTTTCAACCATTTCAACAGCTGTTATTGGCGATCTTGCTGAAGAAAGCATTTTGATTTTAGCGATTAACCTGTTCACATTAACGCCTTCTCTTGGTAAAACATAGAAGTATGGCCTAAACGTTTTATCTATTATCATTATTCTCTCATTATTCTCAGAAATCCCCCATATCATTATGTGAGGTTCTCTACCAACTACCTGATAATTTATATCTAAAAACCAGAATCTTATAGTTACCATTGCCTAGCACTCCTGTTCTTATCATTTTCTATCTATTTCTCCCCTTTAAAATAAGCTTTCTAGCCTTCATTTAGGTCTTTCACCATAACATAAGCGTCTTCCCCATTAAGGTAAAATCTCTTAATAATGTAAGCTATTTTAAACCCATGCTTACTATAGAGGTTTATGGCAGGCCTATTTGAAACCCTAACTTCAAGCCTAACTTTACATACTCCTAGCTCCTTAAATTTCTCGAGAAGTTTCTTAAGAAGAAGTGTTCCATAGCCTTTCCTTCTCTCCTTAGGGTCAATAGCGAGAGAAACTATGTGCCCCAGTTTACTTGGTTTTAGAAGCCCTATTGTGTAACCTATAACCTTACCATTCTTCTCTATGACAAGAAATAGCTCGGGTGTAAGTTTAAGATAAATGTAGAGAAGGCCTTTAGGGTAAGGTTCCTTAAACGATAATGTTTCTACTTCGAATATCCTATCAATATCATCCTCCCTAGCTGGCCTTATCTTTAAAGCCATTTTCCTTAGCCGTTCTTATTTATGGTTCGAAACGTTAAAAACTCCGAGGTTTATTTTTAAGCTTAGGAACATTCAGAATGATTATTCTCTCTACGGATGAAAGGAAAGGAATATTAGAGTTAAAGGTAGAAACGGAGGAAGACTTATGGTTACTTGATCTAATGATCTCCGAAAACGACGTTGTTTATGCTCAAACAACGAGAGAGGTAAAAGCAAAAACAGGAGGGAAAAGTAGAAGACTTCCCATGTTTTTAGGGATTAAGGTTAAGAAAACAGAATACCATCCCTTTACTAATAGACTAAGAATTACAGGGATAATTGTTCACGGCCCTGAAGAATTTGGCTTACACGGCCACTACCACACTTTGTCCATAAGCGTAGGCCACATAATAACCATAGTTAAAGAGGGGGGTATTAGAAAGTCTATGCTTAAAAAGGTTAAACTATCTGAAAGGATAAAACAGAAAATAGCGGTAGTAGCTATTGACTATGAAGACTTCTGTTTAGCCTTGGCTTATAGTCATGGCGTCAAAGTATTATTCACGGAGTCTCTCAATATACCAGGTAAAGCCAGTGCTCTTAGGGAAAAAGTATTAGAAGAAAAAATAGCTGAATTAGTTAAGAAGACTATTCAGGCGATTTTAGCTGAAAATGTGAGTAACTTAGTTATTTCAGGGCCTGGTTTCTTGAAGGAAAAGTTTGCCAAGACGCTACGTGAAAACCTTAACATTACAGGTATAGGGGTAAACATAGTAGTGGAACATAGCTCAACAGGGGGTGTTAGAGGAGTTCATGAGGTCATTAAATCAGGAGTTCTAAGGAAGTTCATTAAGCACTTCGAACTTACCGAGAAGGAGAAATTGTTTGAGGAGGTTATGAGAAGACTATCTTTAGAATCCGAAAAGATCGCGTTAGGGCTAAATGAGGTTGCTAGAGCATCTGAGCTAGGTGCTGTAGAGTACTTGCTCATTTTAGATAGAACATTAAAGGATCTTGCATGTAAGGAAACTAAGACTTTAGAAAAAATATTGAGTAATATTGAAGAACACGGTGGTAAGGTGAAGATTTATACTACACATCATGATGCAGGAGTTCAGCTTAAAGCTTTAGGAGGGGTTGTTGCTCTTTTAAGATACCCTATTAGACGTGAAAAGGCGTAATATTCCTTATTATTCTCTCTCTTCCTGGATATTCTTCAACAATGAAGGCTTCATATGGTATCCTTTTATTTTTTAAGTATTTAGCGATGTTATTTAAAAAACTTGCAGAAACAAACACTATTAATTTGCCATTAACTGTTTCATAGTCAAAGGGTAGGTTTTCTAGAAATTTAAACATTTTATTCTTGAATTCAATGTTTACACGTATTTCCCCCTTCAACACTGTTCCTTCTTGAGTTACTTTCTCGTAAGGCTTAGCTATGTTTAGTGCTTTTCTTCTTAATCTTACTCTAGTCTGAACAATGTCCTTATATAGGGCACTACAATAATGTACGTTTATGTTTAACGTATTTTTAGAAGCCCATTTGAGTATTTTTAGTGCGTCTTCTTCGCTCCCCTCAACAGAAGCTATTGTACCTTTCCTGAGCTTTAGTCCTCTCTCTAATAAGTTCTTATAATTACCCTCGGAAATTTCGAGCTCATTTAGGTTTATGAATTTAGCACCGCATTTTTCAGCTTCTGTGATAAGTTTTTTATAAAAACCCATGTTTCCCGGTATTACTGGTACCTCTATCCCTACGTCCATGTTAGTATATTTGACAGTGTATTTGACTTTCTTTAGCAGTTTAAGTTCAACTACGTGAAATCTTATTTCATCTAGACCTACACTATACAAGTCCTTAATTAGCTCTCTTGTTAGTTGTTTTCCTATGGTATATAGGTGTATATGGAATTCTTCTCCAAAAATTTCCTTTAACCTTTTAATAAGCTGTAAAACCCTATTCGGAAATACCAGTGGTTCCCCGCCCGTAATGCTAACGCCGAGAGCTTTTGAATCGTAAATTTCCCTAAGTATGTCTTCAAAGCTTTTAACTTTTAAATCGTTCACGAACATTACATCTTTATTTCTTCTTAAATTGCTTATAGGGCAGTAATAGCATTTCTCATAACATATTCCAGTCATAAATATAACTGACTTAGCGCCTTCGTAGCATAATTGACAACCCCTAGGTAGTTGACCTATGAACTTTGACCCGGCTTTTCCATTTCTCAGTGCTCTATGTTCTCTCATAAACTATCCTCCGTACATACTGATTTGTTTTCATAAGTTCTTTAAGGGCTTCTTCGAATGTTTCACCAGGTTTTAGAACGTATTTTACAAATACCCCTGTTCTCCCTAACTTATTACGTCTTGTAAGAACTCTTACTCTTTCCTCAATAACATCTAGTGATACGTTCAATATTGAAGCTACTTCGGCTTCTCTCCCAATTACGGGCATTTCTATATGGCCCCTACTTGTTGGTCTTATTAAAACCAGCCTCTTATTAACACCTGGTACCCTTAATTCTTTCTTCAAATCTTCGAAATATAATAGTCCACCAAATCTGTAAAACTCGATTTCTCTCCTTGAAAGTTTCACTAGGGGGAAAGATACAACTCTCATTTCTAACTCGTCAAGTACAATGTACGCCTTAGGAGCATGTTTAGGTGTTGCCTGCACTATTAACCTCCTATAAGGTTTATAACCTGAGTTTTCTAAGGCAATTTCCACCCTATATGAAGGCACAGGGTAAAGTATGGCTATATCAATATCGCTTGATTTCTTTACATCTCCTCTAGCTAAACTTCCGTGAACTATGGGGTTTAATCCAAGCTTTCTAAGAGCGTTCATTATGTTTAGTGCTTCTCCCCTTTTCTCCTCCAGTATTCTCCATCTTACATCGTCGTAAACTATTTCTACGACATCTCCTATTCTAACAACTTTCTCTTTAACCATACCTATATTCCTTAAAATTTCCCATCTGGTATTTGTTTAAATAGAAATCAATATTTATAAGGGTGGTGTTCTAAGGTTTAGGAGAGAGACAAGCATGAACAATATATCCTTACTAATGATGTTTGCAGCATGTCTCTTCTTCTATGCTTTCCTTAATATGCTCTATGTTAAGTATAAGGAGAAATTCAAGTCGCTAGGCATAGAAGTTACAGGTATAACTTTAGTTTGGCGAGTTATTAGAAGAGAACTTTATCCAGCAATAAAGTTTTTGAGGAAGCTGAGGCGGCATGGCTTGTTACTTGACCTATCTATTGTGCTTATTATTTTGAGTTTCCTCTTAGCATTGAAAATATATGTTGAGAATATGCTTGGTATGCTCAGATCTATAATGGTTGCTGAAAGTCCTGAGAAAGGTATTGTAACACCTATAGTTCCAATAATACCTGGTATAACCGTTTCTCTATCGATGTTACCTATGCTGCTCCTTGTTATAGCTGTTGCCGTGCTTGTTCATGAAGGTATGCATGCTATTATGGGTTTGGTTGAAGGAACTAAAATTAAGAGCTTTGGCATAGCCTTGGTCTTTATAATATTAGCGCCTTTTGTTGAAATAGATGAAAACGATTTTGCAAAACTTAGGTTGAGAAGTAAGCTTAGAATATTGTCTGCTGGTGTAGCGGGGAATATTATTTTGGCGCTGCTTTCTCTTCTACTATTCATACATATAATTCCTGTGTTATTTAATGTGCATTGGGGTCTCTACATTTCCCATGTAGTTGAAGGTATGCCTGCTTATGAGGCTAATTTACCTAATGGAACAGTTATTGTAGCTATTAACGGGACAAAACTTGGTAAGAATTTAAACATGTTTGATTACTTGTTCAATTCTAAAATCCTTCTTAAAGAGCTCTCGGAGTTTAAGAGAAAAGGAAAAGCACTTGTACTTACACTAATGAACCCTAAACCCCCTTATAGCGTGCATAACTATACTGTGGTTAGAGAAAATACTACTCAGCCTATAGGTGTTATACTATGTCCTTATGCCGTACTTGAGCCAAGGAACTTTATTGCGAAACTATTAGGTCCCGGTATTCAAACATTCCTTATATGGTCTTTTGCTTTAAACCTAGGATTAGCAGCTATTAATGCTACACCATTATTTATTACTGATGGTGGAAAAGCGTTAGATGAATTTTCCAAGTCGAAGCTTGGCGAGTTTGGCTATAAATTTTCAAGAAGCATGCAATTCCTATTCGTACTGATTGTGCTGATAAATATCATCGTATCGTTCATACTATACGTGCGGTAATACCATAGTAAATTAAATACCCCTAACTTCAACATATTAAAAACGGGGCACGCGGGTAGGGCCGAGGGGCTCGCCCTCCCTCGTAACCCGAAATGGGCGATATGCGGGGGCCAGTAACCTGCCGCTGTACAGTGTACACCCTAAGTCCCATGGTAAGCGTCAATGAGATCCCGCCCCATGGGGTTAGCGGTGGCGGACTACCCGCTGGAGGGCGGGTTGGTACCGCCTTTACCGGGGGAACCTGGCTAGGCCCGGAAGGGAGCAACCTAACCCCGGACGCTAACGTTCATGGGTTCCCGGGGTTGAGAGCGCTTACCGTAGGCTCCTTAGGGTGTACACTGTTTAGGCGGTGGGAGCCGCGTGCCCCCTAACATTGCCCATAATGTTTTTTAATTCTTTCTATCTTAGTCGTTACGAGGTACGTTACAGTGCTAATACTTTACATAGTAAATAATGAGGTTAAAGTAGGGGAGGATTTAGGAAAAACCAAGTACAGTTTATGGGTACATGCTGAGAAATTTGAGGAGCTAGCTAAACACACGTCACTACCTAAAAGTATTGTTCAAGCAAAAACATCTCTTTACAAAGGTATGTTATGTAGCTACCTACTAATACCATTTAACGGCTATTTACGTAAACTAAACGTAGTATTCTATAATGGAAGGATTTATAGTTGGGGTGATGTACCTTTAACTTTTATCAAAACTATCATGGAATACTGTGTTTCAAATAAGTTTAACAATATTAATGCAATCTTAGATGCCATAATTTCCTACACTGCTGAGGAACTCTACAAAGCTATTGAAAATGTAAGCGTGGAAATAGATAGGTTTGAAGAAATTATTACGCAGAAGCCGGAACTTAAAAGACTGCATAGGATCCTCAGCAGGGCTAGGAGAATTAGAAAAGCCATTTTCCAGTTAAATAGTTTTACTTCTAGAACAGTTTTAAGCGTGAAAGTTAGTGACCAAATAGTTGATGATGTTCGAAGATTGTTAGACCATGCTGATAGGCTACTTGAGAGAATAACGTTGCTAACCCAATTCCACTACATGGTATTAAGCGATAAAGTAAATAGTGTTGTCCAGAAATTAACGATAATATCGGCTATTTTCCTGCCCTTAACACTTATAGCTAGCATTTATGGTATGAACTTTAAATACATGCCCGAACTTAATCATCCACTAGCATACCCTGTGGTCTTAGCGGTAATGCTAATCATAGCTATAGGGCAGTTGGCTTATTTCAGAAAAAAGAAGTGGATTTAAACCATAAACTCTAAAAATCACTACACAACAATATTAGCTAGGTGAATGCCGGGGTCGCCTAGCCTGGTAGGGCGCCGGCCTGCTAAGCCGGTGGGGGTATCCCCGCGCGGGTTCAAATCCCGCCCCCGGCGCCATGTTCTTTTTCATATTCTCTAAGTCTTCTCTTTACTGTCGACACAGAAACATTATATTTCCTAGCAATCCAGGCCATAGAATATCCTTTCTTAATAAGTTTAAATACTTCTTCAGGTGATATTTTCTTCCTCGGTCTGCCGATAAGCTTCCCTTTCGCTTTAGCTGCAGCCATACCTATCTTTGTTTGCCCGCTAATGTATCTTAGCCTTAGCTCATTTAGTTTTTTGATCATCAGCAATAACGTATTCTTACATCTAATATCTTTTTGCGCTTCTTCAAACCACTTCTCACTTATTGAGACTATTAATATGTTGTTTACTAAGCAATCGTAAAGAAACTCTACCAATATAGCTGGTTTTCTACTTAGTCTGCTTAAATCAAACACGACTATTGTCCCTACGCGTTTTTTCTTGACATTGTCCCATAGACTTCTAAAATGAGGTCTTTTGGACTCAGCCTTATACTCCTCTAATTCTACCATCTTTCTATCAATATTTACGCCATGTTCTTTAGCCCATTCCTCAATATGCTGAAGTTGTTTTTCTATAGAAACCTTGTCTACAATAGGTATAGTTCTTAAATACGCGATTACGGGTTTAGGATAGCTCAATATGTGCACGCACTTAGTTTCAAAAAGTGTAGTTAACCTATAAAAAGGTTTTCTTTCTAATATTTTCCTTTACTCATTATATAATCTATAAGTATTACCTTTTATTCGTTAATCCAAAAATAAACCTTTTTGATTTGGTAATAATTGATCAGCCAGCAGGGAACTCTTCATCTGCACTCTGACTAGGTGTTGGCTCATCATCCTCTTCGGGTTCACTTCCCCTTATTTTATTTTACTTCGTGTGGATTTTTACTTCTACATAGATATTGTTACTGGTGTTTTTGCTTGCTTATTTTCTTCACTAGGTATATTGGCATTATTCCTCCATAACCCAGTTTTGCAATATCTTCTTTGGCCCAGTATTCGTCTGCCATAATCTTAGGCAACAGAATATCAAGTACGTTCTTCTCTTTGAAATATATTATACCTGAAGATACTCCTATTATGGGTTTTGAATTCAAATACGCTATCATTGTCATTGTTGTAGGTTTCACAGGTATACCGTATGCTACTATTTTAGCACCCGTCAAGGCTATTGCTTTTGCTGTTTTATCTGTTGGATCTACACTCATACCTCCTGTTAAGATGACGATATCATATTTTGCTATGTATTCCAGAATCTTGCTTTTTATAAGCTCTTCATCATCGGGAAGTGTTATTGTTTCGCATACTGCTCCACCATATTTTTCTACTTTCTCTCTTACTTTGTCTGATGCTAAATCTTTAATTCTTCCCTCATATATTTCGGTTCCGGTAACTATGAGGCCAACTTTTTTTCTCTTAAAAGGTTTTACATATACTAGAGGGAGGTATTTTTTTATTTTAACTTTCATTTCTTTCATTTCGTCTTTTCTTATAGCTAATGGCACTAAATCCACTACGGCAATTAATTCGCCCTTGCTCACACCTATATTATCTTGTCGTGTAACTACGATGAATGTGCCTGAGCTGTTAACAGTTAAGAGACCTTCGTAGCTAACCTTAAGTAAGCCTTTACGTTCAGCGAAAATCATCGCCTTACCTTCTTCAACTTTCTTAATGTAAGTATTGGGTCCCGAAATGTATTTTGCAAAATCCTCTACTGCCTCTTCCTCTAAGATAACATCTTCCTTTACAGACTCTTCAACAAAAACATAGTAATGTCCTGCATTTTTCAGTAACTCAACATCCTCAGGTTTTATTATATGCCCCCTTCTGAAAATAGCTCCTTTGGTCTTTTCAGTAATCAACGTAATATCGTGCAATAGTTTCTTACCTATAGCTTTCTCTACAGGTACTGGTTTCCACATATTTAACCCCATGTTACTAAAGTGGCACATGGTATATTTGAGAAATTATAACTGCATTGTGAAAATGGTTTTTGATGGTGGGCCCGCGGGGATTTGAACCCCGGACCTCCGCCTCGTGAGGGCGGCGTCCTAACCGGGCTAGACGACGGGCCCGATAATGCTTGTGGTACGTCTTCTCTTAAAATATTATCTATTAAGTTGCTTAATTATTTCATGTAACGTAATGGATATGTAGGGTACTACACCTATTTTCTCACTAATCCCCTCTATGTTGAATGGTATACCCAGTGTTAAATCGTGTTTTGGAAAAGCCTCTTCTGTACCAGGGAATATAAGTAATATTCTGCTGCGCTTTGCAAGGCTTGCTACTTCGTCTATTTTGACAGTAGATTTAACAGCTGTGGTGACTATGAAAACTTTCTCTGGTTTAATTAATTCTACTGCTTCTTTAATCTCGTTTACTATAAGTACTGATCTGTTATGTTTATAGGCTAATTTACTTACTTCAGGTATTCCGCTTTGTGCTGCAGATCCCGTAACTTTCGATAGAATTAGCGTTTGAACTTCGAGTTGGGTTGTATAATTAAAGATAAGTTTAGCTATCTCTATTAAGCGTTGTGCACTGCTTATGTTGTGTACCATTATAGCTAACATTGTAAAGCACCTAATTTCTGCTCGTAAGATATTCTAAAACTACCTCAGCAATGGATCTAGATAAAGGTACGGGCACAGACTCTCCAACCTGGTTATATTGGACATCTCTACCTCCTAAAAACACAAAGTTATCAGGGTATCCCATTAATCTAGCCTGTTCTCTTACCGTTAGAAATCTATCCTCATATGGATGTATGAACCTGGAAGATCCTAAAACTGTTGGAGCTATTTTCTTAGGATGTAAGCGAATCAAGTTAGGTAGTTGTTTACCCTTAAAACCATAGTACCTTATAAGTGCTTGGCCCCATTTCAGCTTCCTTATTCTTCTCAACTTCTTTTTACTCAAAGGAGGTAGCTCATGATTCATAACCCCGGATGTACCGGGGGGCGGTAAGTCCTTTAAAGCTTCCTCTACAGTTATTCTTTTATGCTTTTTCTTGGGTTTTATCGGGATATTCGATATGAATACCCTGATTCTATGTGAAGGTGTTCCATAATCTTCAGCTCTTAAAATATTAAAGAATACTCTATTGTAGCCTGCATCTTTAAATTCACGGATTAGAGCTTTCTTTAAACCATTTTCCATTATTTGAGGTACATTCTCCATGATGAATATTTCAGGTTTTAGCTGCTTTACTATGCGTATGAATTCTAAAGTTAATTGTCCTTGCAGATCAACGTATAATCTATCTAGAGGGCTCTCTTTTCTATTCGGGTTTGCCGCAGTAAAAGGTTCGCAAGGAGGACTTCCTATTATTATATGCGGTACTTTTCCTTTTAAATAGGTCAGTATTTCATCTGAATATACGTTTCTTATATCCTCGCATATAACTATGGAGTTTGAAAAATTGAACTTAAATGTTCTTGCCACAGGTTCGAAATTATCTAAACCTAGGACTATGTTAAAACCTAAATCATAAAACCCCTTAGAAAACCCTCCGGCGCCGCAAAATAAGTCTATTACGTTGTATCGAGTCATGCTATCTTTTCAGCTCTCCTTTAACTTCTTTTCTAGCTCTGCTATTTTCTCTCTGAGAAACTCCACTATTTCTCTGTTGTCAAAATATTCAAGAGATGAACCGCATCTAGGACATTTGAAAGCGTTTTCAAGTGCTTCCTCGAAGGTGAACCTGATATTGCAATTTAAACATAGATAAAATGTATGGCTTTCCTCGAAGTTTAATCGTTCCTTAAGCTTCATCAGTGTTATCTGCTTTCTCGTCTTTATTATCCCCAGTAACCTATTTTTATCGACTCTCCAATAGTATGTATACCACTCTCCGTTTCTTCCTCGTGTTCTTCTATAAGATACAAGTCCTTGTTCGGAAAGAAAATATAATTGCTTTCTCACTTCGTTAAGTTTTAAGCCAAGCTTTCTAGCTATGTCCTCATCGTTAACTTCGCCTTCTGACTTGTATAACTCTTCAAATATTCTTGCCGCATCATCTCCCAGCATTAACCTTACGAACTCCACTATACTGTTCCTCCTCTGTCTCACTGTTTTAGCACCACTTTTTTCCCGCGTTCTTGAGGTACTATTTCTATCTTTGATTTTGGATGTCGTTTGTATAATTCTTTTCCTTCAAATAGTCTATCAAGAAATATAGCTAGAGCCGAAACCTCAGAATGAGGCTGGTTTCCCACAGATACATTGTAATCTGCTAACCTATAATATTCAGGAGGTACTTTTTCAGCTCCTACTACTATTAGCTTATTTTTCCTTGATCTCTTTATTTTATCTATTATATAATCTATAGGTAAACCATACATCGTTAAATGGACAACTTCTCCATTACTTCTTTTCCACTCTTTTATAAATTTAATGGAGTTTACCCCAGAAATTATTTCCATTGATCCCCCCCATTTTTTCAGAACTTTATTTAGGCTTTCGATCACACCTTCATCATTTATATCTCCTAAGACAAACCCGTTAGCTCCGAATGCTCTTGCAACTAATCCTACATGGGTCGTTATCCTCTTGTCTCTTTCAGGCCTATGACCTATTCTCAGCACATAGATTTTCATGCATATTTTCCCCAACTACTGTACTCTTCTAATTTCTAGTATTTTTGCTGTACATTTTTTCAATTCACTAATAATACTATTCAATTCGTAGTCTTTCACTTCAAAAATGCAGTAACATAGACTGTCCTTCTTCTTTGCTAGTATGAATGGTGCTTTAACTTTATACAATGAGTTTTCCGGAATGGTTGCCGTAATAGAAAACGTTTTCGCCTTTATAAACATAGCTAGTGTGTTTTTTAAATTATCTATGCCTATACGATTTAAAGCAGATACATAGGTGGTAGCTAGAGGTCCATCATATGATGTTGACAATGCTTTATATACCTCTCTGGCTTTTTCCACTATCTCGCTAAAGTTTCTTACAAGATCTATCTTGTTAGCAACTATAATCATTGGTTTTCCTGAAACCCCTATTTTTGTAAAAGTCTCAATAACGCCTCTCATCTTTCTCAATATTTCGCTATGTTCTTCGGAAATATCTATGACTAATATTAGTACTTCTGCATCCACTATTTCTTCTAGTGTTGAGTAGAATGCTTCAATGATTTCTATTGGAACGTAGTCTATGAAGCCTACAGTATCTAAGAATAATACTTTTATTCCGTTTATGAAAGCTGATTTCACTTTCGGCGAAAGAGTTGTGAAAAGCTCTTTACCTATTTTCTTTGATTCTCCTGTTAGTACGTTAAATAACGTTGTTTTTCCAGCTGAAGTATATCCTACAATAGCTATCGTTCTAAGTCCTAGTTCATGCCTTTGTTTCCTTAACTTTTCCCTCTGTTTCCTTATTTTCTTTAATTCTCTTTCAATATGAGCTATTCTTCTTTTGATTAATAGATAATAGGATTCTACTTTGTACTTTCCGGCACCAAGAAAACCGGGTAATTCACCTAGTTTTCTTTGCCTCACCCATTCCTTGATTATCGGTATTATATGTTTTAGCCTTGCTAGTTCTATTTGGAGCTTAGCTTCCTTAGAACCGGCGTGTTTGTCGAAAATTTCTAGTATTAGCTGTACTCTATCAATTATTCCTACATTGCCTAGGGTTTTGACCAAGTTAAAGTACTGTATGGGCTTTAAACTTCCATCTACTATCACTGTTACTTTATCTTTCTGCGTAATGTATTTATTTACTATATGTTTTAGTTGTTCTACTTTTCCGCGACCAATAAAGAATTTGGAATCAGGTCTTTTCCTATTTTGCGCTATGAGGTCAACTACTCTGTATCCCGCAGTTTCAGCTAATGCTATAAGCTCCTTTACCCTACCTTTGTTCTTAGGATTTAATGTTACTATTACTGCTTTCTTTATTTTGTCATCCTCCCTTCTTTTTTCTTAGGACTACTATATCACCTAAGGTTAAGCTTTCTTTAGGTCCTAATTTAGTAGTGTATTCAGATACTACGGGTTCTAGCAGCGTTATTTTAAGGATTTTCTCTAGCTTTCTTGCTAGTTCTATTGTAGGTTTAAGCTTTCCTGCTTCTATTCTTCTGACTACGGACTCTTTCTCCTTAATCTTTTGTGCTAGTATACTAGTATTCCATCCCAGCGCTTCTCTTGCCCTTCTTATCCTTTCAGCATAATTCTCAACAATTTCATATTCGAATTCCATTGTCCTTCTAACTACACTGCTTGCTTTTACTTTCTTTCGTCTTACACCTAGGCTAGGTTGAACACTTGTCCTTAATCTTTGCATAGTATATGATGGTTGTTGTTTAACCCTACTTCTACTAATAAGCCTTAGAAAGCATTGACGGCAAACTATTAGAGTTACCCCTTCGATAGTTACTCTGTATGTCTTACCTGTTATCTGCTGGCCGCAAAATTCACATTCAACCATAGTAGTGTTAGCCTCTTAGGCACTCTTCTCCTTAATCAGTTACCGAAGACTTCAGTTAAATATATATCGGAATAGTTGGGTATTATAACATTAGTTTATTAGTAGGTAAATGGTAAGAAACTAGTAGAGGTATTAGGTTAGTATGGCACTAGCTAGTGATAGAGGATTCCCAGATTTCGAATCGCTAATAGAGTATATTAGACATTTAGAGCGGCGTGTAAGAGAACTTGAAGTAGAACGTAATGCTTTGAAAAGAGAATTAGACTACTATAGAAGCGAGGTTGAGAAGCTCCTATCTCCTCCTCTTATTGAAGCTCAGCTATTAGAAGTTCTTGATGATGGAAGAGCTGTTGTTAAGAGTAGTACAGGTCCTAATTTAATAGTTCATGTAAGTGAAAGCATAGAGCGTGACAAACTTAGACCTGGAGCTATTGTTGCTCTAAATCAGAGAGGGTCGACAATCGTTGAGGTCTTACCTTCACATGTTGATCCCTACATAAAGGCCATGGAGGTTATCGAGAGACCTGATGTTACATACGACGATATTGGTGGTTTAAAAGAGCAAATAAGGGAAATAAGAGAAGCCGTAGAATTGCCGCTCAAAAGACCTGACTTATTCAGGGCTGTGGGTATAGAGCCTCCTAAAGGTGTTTTACTATATGGGCCTCCGGGTTGCGGTAAAACCCTCTTAGCAAAAGCTGTTGCTTGCCATACTAATGCCACCTTCATTAAGCTTGTTGCTTCCGAGCTCATAAGTAAGTGGATAGGGGAATCAGCACGGCTCGTTAGAGAAGTTTTTAAGTTTGCCAAATTGAAAGCACCTAGTATAATATTTATTGACGAGATAGATGCAGTAGCCGCCAAGAGACTCGAGGTTGGCACAAGTGGCGAAAGGGAAGTTCAAAGAGCTTTAATGCAATTACTAGCTGAGATAGATGGGTTTGACCCGCTAGGTAATGTGAAGATAATTGCTGCTACAAATAGGCCCGACATACTTGACCCGGCTTTGCTTAGACCCGGTAGATTCGATAAACTTATTGAAATACCCTTACCTAATGATGAAGGTAGATTTGAGATATTTAAAATACATACTAGGAAAATGAACCTAGCTGAAGATGTTGATTTATGGGAATTAGCTTTAAAAACGAAGAATGCGACAGGAGCTGATATTAAAGCCATATGTACTGAAGCAGGAATGAACGCCATTAGAGAAGGTAGGACAATAGTTACCAGAAAAGATTTTCTGAAAGCTATAGAGAAAACTATGGGTAAACTGAGATCGTCTAGAGAAGCAACTTTTACATCTATTTAGTTAGGACTAAGATATGATCATCAGAAAACCTACGTTTTTCGAACTAAGATTTCTTAGAGGTATAGCTAATTTTCAGTTTGGTAGAAACGCAGGCTATGTACTGATACCTGACAACGTTTCAGTATCTATATCACCTATTACTGGAAGAATAAGACATGTTTTAATAGACGATAAAATAGCTTTAACCCTAAGGCCCTCTGATGCATTATTCTCACTACATATTTTAGGCGGTAAGCTACTTCACGAAAACTATCCTTTCCCCATGTTTAGAGTTATTGTAAGAAGTAATGTAGCCTCCTTCATAACTGAAGGACACGACGTCTTCGCTAAACATGTAATTCGTGTTGATGAGAAAATCAGAGCCGGAGACGAAGTTGTCGTTGTCGACGAAAACGATACTTTTCTAGCTGTAGGTAGGTGTAGATTAAGCCCGAGTGAAATGCTAAGTTTTAAAAGAGGAATAGCTGTTAGAGTTAGACATGCTACTAAGAAGTACGGGTGATAGTTCACGGCTCGAATAAGTGTTGTGCTGAAGAAAAGAAAGAACTTAAGGGGGTCCATTCTAATAACAGGGTTTCAAGGGATAGGTGCTGTAGGCTATATTGCCACAAAACATCTCATTAGGGAACTGGACGCTAAAAGAATAGGTTTCATTTTAAGTAAGTTTATGTCCGATGTTGTGCTGTTTGAAGATGGTAGGGTAATACTACCTTATGAGATCTATTATGCTTCTAAGAACGGGTTAAAATTAGTTTTCATACTAAACAATGCACAACCAGTGATATATGAGAGAGCAGCTTACGCGAGAAAAATAATAGAGTGGTGTATTGAAAATTCTTTTAATAGGGGAATATTCATAGGGGGATTAGGTAAGACTGCTAGAGAACCTCATGAGCAAAGCGATTTTAAATGTGTACCTTCATCAAGCTATAATTTCAAAATACCAGGCCCTATTCTTAGTAAGGAATTAGTTGTGATAGGTCCTTTGGCATTACTCATAGCGTTTTCCGAAATTTATGATTTCCCTAGCCTCACTATATTACCGTACTCTGAGACGCTAAGACCGGATCCAGCCGCAGCTGCAATTGCTGTAAAAATCATTGGAAACATGTTAGGCTTAAAAGTTAGTGTTCGAAAACTGTATGAGGATGCTAAAACACTAGAACAGCATTTGAAAAGATTTGAAGAATTTCAAAGGTTTTTAGAGAGAAGAGCGCACGGTAGAATTTCCCATTACATGTGACAGTATTTCGCTAATTACTTCCGATAATGTCTTTTTATAAGTAAGTATTTCTACATTTCCAAGTATAGGCCTTATTTTCTTCTGTAGGCTTTCCGCGAGTTTTATATCCTTTTCTCCAACTACGAGTAGTATTTTGGAATACGCATCAATGTTCTTTCTAAAATATTCTTCAGCAATGCCTATCGTATAGTTTAAAACAATATCATCATACTCCTTTTCATGTTGAGATAGAGGAAATGTTTCACATAGTTCTTCGGGAACTATGCCGAAGTAGGGCATATAAACCATTATGTGAACATTTTTAAGATTATTTTTCTCTAATGCTTCCCTAATATTCATGTAAAATTCAGTTCTTGTTAGAGGCTTCTCCTCTATGTTTAAGAAAACTATCGCTGTACCCTTATGTAATGTTGGTTTATAATTTTCCAATAACCTGCTATGGTAGTATGTTATTTCGGGTCTATGTATTGATAGAATATCATACAGAAATATTCCATGAACTTCCGCTTTACTTATAGGATGATGCTGCTCTAAGTACTTCTTATATTGTATGAGGGTTTTAAATGCTTTAAACAGTGAGGGATGGCATCTGCTGCGTTCTTCTAGTAAATCCCACAATGTGTTTTCCTTTATCGCTTGCCTCACCCTTCTAATTTCTTGCATTATGGCATATAGGTTATGTATAGCTATACATTTTATACGTTCATCTTTATTCATTTCCATTAATTCTTGAGGTGTAAACTTAGAGCATATAGGGCATGAGCATGGAATTTCCGATAATTCTTTTAACCTCATTGTTCCATGAGGGAATATAAGTCTTTCATCCTTAGCATATAGTATATATGATGCTGAATCAAAGGTATCTACACCTAGGGCTACAGCAAACGGTATGAACATAGGATGTCCTGCGCCGAAGAGGTGAACGGGAATACTTGGCGGTAATACTTTCTTTACTGTTACTATCATGTGAATTATAGTTGCGTAATCATACTTCTCAAGAATTTGAGTGGGGCTACCTATGCTAACTATGTCATAGGGGAGTTCAAGGGCCTTTCTTGCATGATACTCAAGTAAGTCTAAATATTTACCTCCCTGTACGGGGAAAACCCATAGTGTTTTATCTTTCTTCATAAACTTTAAGCTGATAATAGCTCTTCTTATTGTCTCTTCTACCGTCCATTTAGCTTCCTCGTAACTTGCATAACCACCTGTAGGAACATCTAAAATAACTGCTATGTCGGAGCCTATGTTTTCTTGAAATATCACTATTTCTTCAGGAGTTACATCAACTCTACCGTATTCTAAGATTTGATAGCCACCAGAATCCGTCACTATAGGTCCTTCGAACCCCATAAGTTTATGTATTCCTTTCTCTAATACTTCTTTTTCCATATGTTTTTTTAAAATGTAAGCGTTAGTTATTATTGCTTCGAAACCAATATTTTTAATCACTTCTAAGCTTACTTCCTGTCTTATAGGGTTAATTACGGGAAAAAGTGTAGGTGTGCGTATTTTTCCATGTGCTGTTAGTATTTCACCTATTCTACCAGCTAAACTCTTATCTTTTATTTCAAATATTTCTCTTATCATGAGTTTTCCTCAGCAAGAACACTATTAGCTTGACTCCTTCTCCTTAGACTCAATGTAGTCATTAAAAAGTTTTCTTACCCTATCGGCTATGGGCCCTACTCCCTCAACTCCTTTTTCAGAGACTTTTATTTTTTCACCAATAACAACAATACCTGCTTCTTCATGCACCTTTACTAGGTTAGGGAAATATCTTTCAAGTATTTTAGCGAACTCTCTGGCATCAAATAGCGGTTTCTCTTTAGCTATAATTTCAGCAACCATATCCCCTCTAATTATTACCTTAGGGTACATTTTGTCGCTTACTTTAACATCTACGAGACTTACATTCAATGCAGGATGGTCGAACCCTGAAAGTGTTCCTTCAAATACTTTACCATCCTTGGTAACAATGATTACCGTTCGCTCTAAGAGGCCAGCTAGATCTAGTAGGAATTTCCTCTGCGCCTCTTTACTCAATTTTATCCCTCGTAGAATGGATAGAGTAAGGATATATAAGGGGGTTACGGTTTCAACAGTTATAGCGGTGATTTTAGTGGTCAAGCAGAGTAAAATTTTCGAAATAAAAGGTGTTGTAGAGAATATTGAGCTAAGTGAAATACCTCGCGTGGTTACACTAAGCATAAAATCTAGCCAAAGTAAAAGTAAGGTTTTCATGGAAATTCATGAAGATATCTTAGTATTTAAGAAAGGCGATAAAGTAACTTTAAGTTTATACCGTAACAAGCCAAAGTTTAGAAAAGATGATTTTCTCGGAGTAGGTGCAGTAATGAAGGCTGAGAAAAACAGCTTACTAATTTCTATAGGTGGTTTCTTAGTTTCCATTGAAGGTAAAGTAAAAACAGCTCTTACCGTAGGCGATAAAGTTTATGTTAAGCTTTCAAAAATAGCATAGCACTTTTTTAAACCCCCTTAAATATAGGGGGACTGTGAGAATATCCTACGTAGCAGCGCTCATTATATTCGCCATCTTGTTACTATATTCTTCAGTATTTGGAATTAAGTGGATAGGCAGTGTAATGGTAATGCTAAATAGCGTAGTGTATTCCTTAACAATAGCGGTATTAGTTTTAATTTTTAGCATTATGCTTTTCTCAGTATTTTCTCGCTTCAGAATCAATAAAGAAAGAACGAATATGGATGATATAGTTTTATTTAAGCTTAAGCCTAAGTTAAAGGAATTAAAAGATGAGGAATTAAAAGATGCCTTTAAAGAATTAAATTCTTTTCTTCTTTACTTAAAAAAGAAAAGGCTCGACTATGCATTAACTTTCTTAAGCAGTGGAAAAAGACCTGTAGAAATATTGCTAATTGTGAAGAAATCTTCTACTAATGTTCCACGAGAGGAATATGCTAAAATGATAGTTACGGATCTGAAAGTCTCATGTAGAAGATGGATTATTTCCAGCTACAACACCAGTGACAGTATAGTAAACGCTATTAAGTCATTTTTGTTCTCTACTTCGTTAAAAACATTAAATGCAGAATTACTTTTACCGCACATATGCTTTACCCTACCATATGATTACAGTTTAGGTTTAGATTACGGGATTGCGAATTGTAAATGTGTTGAAAAGGAGGAAGAAGCAGTAATAAGGCTTGGCAGAATAGATAGTATGAATGAAGATTTTATATTAACAACGAATGACATTAATAAGCATGTGTTAATTCTTGGAAGCACGGGTCTTGGAAAAACAACAACATCATCCATAATAGTATCAGAATTAATTAAGTATGGAATAAAGGTTCTAGTAGTGGATTGGCACGATGAATATTTTAATTTGCTTCAAAAAGTAGGTGTTCCAAGCGAAGTGATAAAAGTGTATAACGCGACAAGTCCTTACCCTTTAAACCCATTTAATTCCAGACATGGTGAAAGTGTTGATGAAAAGGTCAGCCTCATAGTTGATATAATGGAATCTACACTTAATCTTTCAGCTCCCCAATCGTATTACTTATATGAAATACTTCAGGAAGAGCTTAGAGAACACACTTCTGGAATATCATTTAGTGCTCTTCTAAGTAAACTTAAAGAGTACAGTGATGTTACCGAAGGGTATGCGGGTAGGGAAGCAAGATATGCTCTCATGAGAAAAATAAGACCTTTAACTATCGGGCAAGCCAAAAAGCTTTTCGAACATGTAGGCTCTTTAAAGAAGGAGCTAATAGAAAAACCTGTAACAATAATTGAGTTAGGTAAAGTAAAGAACAATACGCTTAGGAAAATCTATACCTTATTCCTTCTAAAGGAAATTTTCTCAACATACACTAGCGAAGGGTTAAGTAATGAGTTAAAGTTAGTTATAGTTCTTGATGAATTTCATAACTTAATAAGTGCTTCATGCGATGTACTTGAAAGATTATTTTCTGAAATTAGGAAATTCGGTGTAGGTCTCATAATTGTTTCTCAAACATTATTCGACCTACCCAGCTATGTTCTTAGGAATGTGAATACTAAGATAATACATTCTGTAAAGACCTATAGAGACTTAAAAGAACTCGTGAACATATTACCGTATGGGCCAAATTACCAAGATATTATTGTTAACCTATCCGTAGGAGAAGCTTTAGTCTACAAAGTTGACATGCAACACCCTATTAAGGTAAGTATTGATTTCCCCTTTTAAAAATGCAGAGTCTTAAGAAATTTTTCCAATAACTCGTATTTTAGCAGTATTGTCCAGTCAATAAACTGTTTTGTAGGACATACACCTTCCTTAATGTAGTTGAATATTTCATTAACTACATCATCTATCTCTTTGCCCGTTACATTTATTTCGCATACCTTATCCTCTCCTAAGACGCTGATAGCATTAATCGTGGGTACGGCTAATATCTCTGCCGCTACGTTCTCCTTCACTTTTCTCTCCGGCCATTTTCTTTTCTTTAATCTCTCATACAGGATTAAGGGATTTAGCCTTAGTACGAAAAAGAAATCTACGTATTCTTTAGGTACAAGTTCACCATAATGTCCTTCTATTACCATGTACTCCTTCTCACATTCTATTATAAGTTCTTTAACTTTTTCGCGAACTTTTTCTTCGTCTACTATGTAGGTTTCACGGACCTCATCGTAGTCAACATAGAGTTTATTGTCGACAACAAGTTTAGATAAATGGACTACTTCGGCGCCTAGCTTTCTGGCTAACTTCTCTGCTATGGTTGACTTACCTACTCCAGGAACGCCACTTAAAACTATTACCTTAACCAACTTTATTCCTCAAGAATTTTAGGGAGAAAATAATACAAAAATTATACTTAGCTAAATGGAAAAACTTTCTTACTCTTCTTCCTCCTTCTTTTCTTCTTTCTTCTTTTCCTCTTCTTTCTCTAACCTTGAAGCAGCAATTATATCGTCTATTCTAAGTATTAGTGTGGCTGCTTCTGTTGCCGCCTTTATGGCATTGGCCTTTACACTTGCCGGCTCTATTACACCGAGTTTGAACATATCCTCTGGCTTTCCTGTAAATACGTTGATCCCGTATGGTAGCCCCTCTGGTTTCTCATGTAGTGCTCTTAGCTCTACAATGACATTTACAGGGTCTAGTCCTGCGTTTTCAGCTAGTGCTCTAGGAACGGCTTCTAAGGAGTTAGCGAATGCCTCTATAGCTAATTGCTCTTTACCTCCTACTTCGGAGGCGTATTTTCTGAGAAGTTTAGCTAGTTCTACCTCTACAGCTCCGCCTCCAGGCACTATTCTTCCATCCTTAACAACATCAGCTGTAGCGTTAAGCGCATCTTTAATGGCTCTTTCAGCTTCATCTACCATTCTTTCTAAGCCTGCTCTTACAAGAATACTTACTGCTTTCGGGTTCTTACATCCTTCAACAAATACCATTTTGTCTTCTCCAACTCTTCTCTCTTCTACTAGTTCTGCTTCTCCAAGATCTTCGGGTGTTAGTTCGTCAAGATTCGTTACTATTCTTCCTCCTGTTGCTCTTTCTAACTTCTCCATATCACTTCTCTTAACCCTCCTAACAGCTAAGATACCATGTTTTGCTAAGAAGTGTTGGGCAACTTCATCAATACCTTTCTGGCAGAAAACTACGTAGGCCCCTATTTTAGCTATTTTTTCAACCATTTCCTTAAGTAATCTTTCTTCTTCTTCGAGAAATGCTCTCATTTTTGTTGGATCTGTTATTCTTATTTCGGCATCTATTTCTGTTTTCTCAATCTCCAATGCCGTATTAAGTAACGCAATTTTAGCATTCTTTATTCTCTTAGGCATGCCGGGATGAACAACTTCCTTATCTATTATTATGCCGTACACTAACTGTGTATCGCGAATACTGCCTCCATGCTTCTTAATTATTTGCACATTATCTAAGTCAACATACCATTTATTTGCACGTTTTTCAGCAACCTGCTTTACAGCCTTTACTGCAAGCTCTGCTAAGTGCTCTCTAGCGCCATGAACAGCTTTGCTTGTTAAAGCTGTTCTGGCTATATTCTTTAAGGTTTCAATGTCATCTATGCTTATTTTCTTAGATAGCATGTCAATAAACTCTATAGTTTTCTGAAGTGCTTTACGATAGCCCGAGATTATTACTGTTGGGTGAATATTCTTTTCTAGAAGAGCCTCTGCTGCCTTTAATAGTTCACCTGCGAGAATAACGCATGTTTTTGTTCCATCACCTACTTCATCGTCCTGAGCTTTAGCTATTTGAACAAGCATTTTTGCTGCAGGATGCTGAACATCAAGCTTATCTAGTATTGTTGCTCCATCGTTAGTTATTGTGACATCACCTAAAGTGTCAACTAGCATCTTATCCATACCGCGCGGTCCCAGTGTTGTTCTTAAAGTTTCAGATATTGCTCTAACAGCCATAATATTTGTTCTTAGAGCATCTCTACCAGTTGTTCTTTGTGTACCCTCCTTCAATATTAACACAGGTATACCTATGGGTTGGGCGGGTTGAGCAGGTTGAGCCATAGTCTCACCACAGTTCTATATCAGATTTCCTATACTTAATAATGTATAGTCCGGAAACCATGAAGCTAGTACTTCTATATATACCTTTCGGTGTTAAACTTAAAAGGTAGACTTAATAGTAACTTGTTCAGTAAACCTTTACAAAAAGGTGGCGGTGGTGGGCAAAGTAAGGACATCGATTGTCAAGAGAACAGCAAGAAAAATACTTGAACTATACCCTGATAGTGTATCGCTAAGTTTTGAGGAAAACAAGAAACTTGTTCAGGAAGTTGTTGATGTTAAATCTAAAAAACTAAGAAACCAAATAGCAGGTTATTTAACGCATTTAGCTAAAATAAAGAAGAGAATTGAACAGCGAACAGCAAAGTAAGCTGCTATTATTTCATTCCTTATAAAAACCTAATCGCATTGTAAAACTAAAAGTATATTTAGGAGAAAAGTTACTAGAAACAATAAATTAACAGCCAATTCTTAGTTTTTAAGTTTAAGGTGTGTATTGTTGTCCAAGGAAATAAAGCTTAAATTTTTAACTCTTACATGGAAAAAAGTACAGCAGTTATCGTATAAGGTATGTGATCAAATACTAAAAGAGGGGTTTAAGCCGGACGTCATTGTGGGTGTTATGCGTGGCGGGTGGATTCCAGCAAGGATAATGCTGGACATACTTGATGTAAGCACTCTAGCGGCTCTTGAAATAAAGTTCTATAAGGGTATAGGAGAGGTTAAAGAGAGACCCGTGTTAACGCAGCCACTTATAGTTGATATTAGAGATAAGAAGGTTCTAATAGTTGATGACGTTGTTGATACAGGTAAAAGCCTTTCAGTAGCTGTTGAAACATTAAAACTTTACGGACCATTGCAAATAAAAACAGCAGCTTTAGTTGTGAAACCATGGTCTATAATAAACCCAGACTTCTATGCCTTAAAAACAGATGCTTGGGTCATATTTCCCTGGGAAATCAGAGAAACAGTTAAGGAAATACTTAAATCATTAAACGTGAGCGTAAAGAGAGAGAAGAACTTAGAAAAAATAGCTAAGATTATTTCAAAACAAACAGGGTTAAGAAAGAGTGAGGTATTAAGAACCCTGAAAATTCTGAGGAAAGAAAATGTCTATTATAGTGAACTATGAAGAAGATCAAAGAAAGTTTGTCATAGCCATAGTTCCTATAAGGATGAGTAAGGAAACTAAAGTCGAGAACTTAATAAGGGATATAGGGAGAGTTGAGGAAGAAGTATGGCTTCAACTAGTAAACGCCAAAGCCGTTTTCTCGCTTAAGCACTTAATATTTTCATCATATGTATCATTAAGGAAGTGCTTAAGCCACGAATCACTAACCAAAAATCCTCACATAGAACTTTTAATGGTCTTAACGGGGACAAGACAAATAGAAAACGCGGTAAGCATAGCAGGTATTTCCAAGAATACTATGGAAGTGTTCCTAGTAGTCCTCTCCGTGGACAAGGAAAAAAGCCGTATAAATGAGATTATTGGGGACTTCATAAAGAAACATAACCTGAACTTCGACAAGGAGTTAATGAAAACACTTAATATGAAAGCACCATTAGCTACTAAAATTACAACAAAAGAACTAAAATCAACAACTGGAGTATCTTATATTGAGAAGCTAGAAAAAAACATAATGTTAAAGTCTCTAAGTGTATATTTTAAGTTCTAGCTGCGAAAATGCGTGTATTTAAGTTTCTATGTCTAAGTATCACGATACCTTTAAATATACAGAACTATTCCAAGAAAATGTAGCACTGGAGGTGTTACTGTATTGTTCTTTGAAGAAGAGGAATGGTGGGAGGAAGAAGAAGAGCTTTGGGAAGAAGAAGAGGAAGAATGGGAGGAGTGGTAAGTCAGTACTGAGGTGAGAGTGGTCCAGGTATGGAATTTTGCCCTAAGTGTGGCAATTTAATGGTTCCTGTAAGAAGACATGGAAGAACTATATTGAAGTGTAGGGCATGTGGTTTTGAAGTAGAAAAAGCACATGTTGATTATAAATTATCCCGGCATGTTGGTGAAAGTAAACACGTTATTACGTCAAAAATTTCTGAAGAAACAGGTAAATCGCTCAGAAGAAGTGAAGAAAGAGAAATACTCCAGGAGTACTACGAGGTCTTTCTTGAAACATTTAGTGAAGAAGAAAGTAGTGAGGAAAGCTCATAGGCTATCAGTATTTTTAGTTTAAATCATCAACTTAAGTTTCTTAGCCGTCACCATTCATCATCTAGTTCTCTAGAATACTCCTCTAACAACTGAACTATATGAAACAATATGGAAGACAGTTAAAAAGAGGTATGTTGCGCTGTGGTTAGAATAGCTACCATTGATGTAGAGCTATGTAAGCCTAAAAAGTGTAATTTAGAGTGTATAAGGTTTTGTCCTATAAACAGAACAGGCACAAAGGCCATTGAAATCCGAGAGGGCAGCAAGAAACCTATCATATATGAGGAAATATGCATAGGATGCGGTATTTGCGTGAAGAAATGCCCGTTCAAGGCAATAACCATTGTAAATCTCCCTGAAGAGTTAGAGACGGATCTCGTGCATAGGTATGGTATAAATGCCTTTAAGCTCTATAGATTACCTATACCTAAAGAAGGCATGATTACCGGGATTATTGGTAAAAATGCAACAGGTAAAACAACAGCACTCAAAATACTCTCTGGAAAACTTAAGCCCAACTTGGGTTGTATTGAAAAACCTCCTGAATGGGATGAAATAATAAGGGCATTCAAGGGAACGGAGCTTCAAAGGTACTTCAAAAAGCTGGTAGACGGAAGAATACAGGCAATATTGAAAATTCAGTATGTTGATGTAGTACCTAAATACCTTAAAGGAGAGGTAGGTAAGCTCCTAACTAGGGTTGACGAACGAAATATAGTGCAAGATTTGAAGATAGAACTTGGCCTTGAAAAAATATGGAGTAGAGAATTGAAGGCGCTTAGCGGTGGTGAACTTCAGAAGTTCCTCATAGCGGCAACGCTATCTAAAGACGTTGACGTTTACATGTTTGATGAACCTTGCAGCTACCTTGACGTTTACGAACGTATGAGAATAGCGAAAATCATTAGAAGATACGCTGTTCAAAAAGGTAAAACAGCTATTGTGGTTGAGCATGATATTGCAGTTCTGGATTATTTATCAGACCTGGTCCACGTAATATATGGTGTTCCAGGAGCATATGGCATAGTTTCTCATCCATACGGTGTAAAGTCAGGGATAAACTTCTTCCTAGATGGTTTCCTACCTGATGAAAATATGCGCATTAGAAGTGAGCCTATACGCTTCCACGTAAAACCTCCAACTATCGCTTGGCTTCCAGAGCTTGAGCTTGTAAAATGGACTGATATGTTAATTAAACTCGGTAATTTCAAACTCAAAGTTCGTGAGGGAAGTATTCACAAGGGGGAGGTAATTGGTATTTTAGGTCCAAACGGCATAGGTAAAACAACGTTCGTGAGAGTTCTTGCTGGTCAGGTAAAGCCTATAGAAGGGGTTATTTATTCCTACTCGGAAATAACAATAAGTTACAAACCTCAATACGTTTCGACACATTACGCTAAGTTTAGCAATTATAAGGTTATTGAATTATTGTATGCTATGTCTCCTTCGGGAATACCGGAATGGTTTAAGAAAGAAATTATTGTAAAACTTGGCGTAGATAGAATTTATGAGAGACCAATAGGTGAGCTCAGCGGAGGAGAACTACAAAAAGTTGCCATAGTGTCTTGTTTGTTAAAAGAAGCAAAACTTTATCTTCTCGATGAACCTTCAGCGTATCTAGATGTTGAAGAAAGACTTGCTATTGCAAAAGCAATAAAAAATGTTGTTGAAATGCGTGAAGCAGCCGCGTTCGTAGTAGAGCATGACTTAATGCTTCAAGACTACCTGGCGCACTCCCTTATGGTTTTTAGAGGAACACCTGGTGTTGAAGGTAATGCTGGAGCACCTGTGAACTTAAGAAAGGGAATAAACACTTTTCTCAAAGATGTTGGTGTGACGTTTAGACGTGATGCAAGAACGAAAAGGCCAAGAGTAAATAAGGAGGGCAGTTATCTTGACCGTTTACAGAAAAGCATAGGTGAATACTACTACGTTGAAACGTAGAATTTTATGCTAGCTTTGAGAGACACCTTGTGAAAATAAAAATATAAGAGACAACCTCCTCTATCTTGACACGAAAGGTGAATGTCATGGGCGAGAAAATTACAATAAGCGTCATAAAAGCGGATATAGGATCTTTAGCAGGGCATCACGTAGTACACCCCGATACTATAGCAGCAGCTACCAAGGTTTTAGCTGAAGCAAAGAGTAAAGGAGTACTAGTAGACTTCTATGTAACAAACGTAGGAGACGATTTAGAATTAATTATGACACATAGGAAAGGCGTAGACAGTGCTGAAATACACGGAACAGCATGGAATGCTTTTCAGGAAGCAGCTAAGGTAGCTAAAGAACTAGGATTATATGCTGCAGGTCAGGACCTCCTATCAGAAGCCTTTTCAGGTAATGTGAGAGGTCTTGGACCGGGAGTTGCTGAAATGGAAATAGAAGAAAGGCCTGCTGAACCGATAATAGTGTTTATGGCAGATAAAACTGAGCCTGGAGCATTTAACCTACCACTATTTAGAGTCTTTGCTGACCCCTTTAACACTGCAGGCTTAGTTATAGATCCAAGAATGCATGAAGGATTTATTTTTGAAGTACTTGATGTCTACGAAGGGAAGAAAGTTTTACTCAATGCTCCAGAGGAAATTTATGACATACTAGCTCTAATAGGAACTCCAGGCAGATACGTGATTAAAAGAGTTTACCGTAAAACAGACAAGATGATATCAGCTGTTGTAAGTAGTGAGAGATTAAACTTAATCGCTGGCCGCTATGTAGGTAAAGATGACCCTGTAGCCATAGTTAGATGTCAACATGGCTTACCAGCAGTTGGTGAAGTGTTAGAGGCTTTTGCTTTTCCACATTTAGTTGCAGGGTGGATGAGAGGAAGCCACTTCGGCCCATTAATGCCTGTACCGCAAAGACACGCTAAATGCACTAGATTTGATGGACCGCCAAGAATTGTTGCTTTAGGTTTTCAGGTTAAGAATGGTAAACTTGTGGGACCAGCTGACCTCTTCGACGATCCGGCATTCGATGAGACAAGAAGGCTAGCGCAGAATATAGCAGAGTACATAAGAAGACATGGACCCTTCATGCCTCACCGTTTAGGCCCTGAGGAAATGGAGTATACAACATTACCTAAAGTGCTTGAAAAGTTAAAGGATAGGTTCGTAGTTGATGTTCAAGCCATGATGGAAGTTGAAAAGTATAAGAAGAGAGAAAAATAGCAACACAGCATCAATATACTATCTTCACTAGGGTAAACCCTACTTTAAATAAACAATTTTTAATCTTCTTAAATCGAGCTAAGAAGTGGCTAAAAAATGTTCAAAACACCTGTTCTCATAATTAATTTTAAAACATACGCTCAAGCCACTGGGAGAAGAGCTTTAGAGCTTGCTAAAGTAGCTGAGAAAGTAGCGAAAGAGCTAAACGTTGAAATAGTAGTTGCTGTCCAACCTGTAGACATAAGACTTGTCGCTGAAAATGTTGGAATTCCCGTTTATGCTCAGCACGTAGACCCCGTAAAACCGGGAGCACACACTGGACACATACTACCTGAGGCTGTAAAAGAAGCTGGCGCTAAAGGTACATTACTTAATCATTCAGAACATAGATTAAGACTCGATATAATAAATGAGGCTATTCAGCGGGCAAAGGAAGTAGGTTTGGAAACAATAGTTTGCGCTGATAAGCCTGAAACAAGTGCTGCCGTAGCTGTGTTAAAACCAACAGCTATAGCTATAGAACCTCCGGAACTTATAGGCACAGGAATATCTGTTTCTAAGGCAAAACCCGAAGTAATAACAAATACCGTTAATATAATCAGGAAAATAGATGAAAACATACCTATATTGACTGGAGCAGGCATTACATTTAGAGATGATGTAGAAAAAGCATTAGACCTAGGTACGCAGGGGATATTAGTGGCTTCAGCTATTGTGAAAGCCAGAAACTGGGAAGAGAAAATTAGAGAGCTAGCCCTACCTCTCATAGACTTAAAATAAGTATACTATTTTTCCTTCTTGTATTATTACTCTCTTGTGTATGGGGTTGCTAAAGCTCTAGGAAATCTCCTCTTTCCTATGAATATAGTTACTACAGCCAGTGTTGTAATGTAAGGTATCATGAGAACCAGATGATACGGTACAGCCTCCTTAATACCGGGCGTTACGGCTATAGTATAAGCTAGTCCTTCGGCGAAACCGAATATGAAAGCAAAGCTCATAGCCAGCAAAGGTTCAAGACCTGCTGAAACGAGACATGCGAGAGCTATGAAGCCTCTACCGGCGGAAATCTCTTTAACTATACCTCCGAACCAGCATAAAGGCATGAAAGCACCACCTAATCCTGTTAAGGCACCGCTTAGGATGCTCGTTAATATTCTAATATAGTCTACTCTAACGCCAGCAACATCTAAAGCTTCGGGTGTCTCTCCTGCTGCTAAAATTCGTAAGCCAAGAGGTGTTTTATGAAGCATTAAATGGAGAAGAACACCTAGTATTAGTGTTAACACTGTTATACCACTTACACGTATGATAGGTACTGGAAGAGGAGGCACAAGAACCTCCTTTGGTGGAATATGTATTCCGGGAAAATGCCATACCGCCATCATGAAATACGGTACAAAACCTACTGCGAAAACATTTATACCTATACCAACAATCACCTGGTCTGCTCTACCATATACGCTCAGTACACCGAATATTAACCCTATTAATGCTCCTACAAGGAGGCCGAAAAGTAATCCTACAACACCACTGTAGGGTAATCCTGCTTCATGCGCTAACTCAGCACCAAATACGCCAGCAGCCGCTGTAATTAGAAATATTCCTTCTAAACCTATGTTGCAAAGCCCTGCTTTTTGGTTTATACTTTCACCCATAGCAGCTAAGGCTAAAGGCGTCATAGCAAGTAAAGCTGCTTCAAGTAGGGCTACAGGGTTAAGCCCGAACAGTTTAGCAATAAATAGTATTGTAGCTAAGACAAGAAGTACCAGAATTACTTTAAAATACTGCTTGAATACTGCAGTCTTCATATCTTATACCTCCTTAAAACTCTCCTAATGAGAACTATTGCTTCAGGAACCGCTAGTGCTATAATTATTAAGCCATTTATAGCTCCTACAAGCTCCGAATAAACTCCAGCAGTGTACTCCATATATCTGCCTCCATTTTTTAAAGCCCCAATAAATATTGCAGCAATTATTACACCTAATGGATTATTTCTCCCTATTAATGCGACACCTATGCCGTCAAACCCTAGTCCCATAACATTACCTAGTGTTCCATAAAGTGCCCATGTTGGAGGTCTTCCTATTATTTGAGACGCTCCAGCAAGTCCCGCAGATAAACCGCCAATAATGAAGCTTGTGAGTATTACGCGCTTAGCATTTACACCAGCATATTTTGCGGCATCAGGATTAGCACCTAGAAGCTTAAGTTCGTATCCTGCCTTAGTCAGAACCAGGAATAGATGAATAATTACACAAAATATTATTGCGACAAAAATTATAGTCGTTAAACTAGCACCAGGCATTAGCACAGCATATCTTGCTGTCTCTAAAACAGAAACGGTTTTCTCTGCTCTACCGGGCTCAGCTAAATGATATAATGCAAAATACATTGTCAGGTAAAAGGCCATCCAGTTAAACATAATGGTGGATATAACTTCGTGAACACCACGCCATATCTTTAATAGAGCAGGCCCTATACTCCATAAAGCTCCTAAAAGCATAGCAAATATTGTCGCTACAGCGACATGTAGTCCAGGAGGTAATCTAATGAATGCACCAGCTAAAACAGCCCCTAAAGCCCCTATGTATGCTTGGCCTTCAGCACCAATGTTGAACAACCCTGCCTTCACACCTATAGCAAAAGTTATTCCAGTAAGCATTAATGGTATAGCAAATGATAGAGTTTCAGCAAGCTCTGCTGACCCTCCAAAAGCTCCCCTAACTAGAGCACTATATGCTAGGAAGGGGTCATAGCCGTAAAGGGCCATTAAAATAGCTCCCGCAATAAGGCCAAGCACTAGAGCTAATGCTGAATGCAGTAGTGGTTGAAAAATCTTTGATGGAACCTTCAATGTCTTTTCCATTTATAAAAACACCTACTAACTTCTTAACTATCATTTTTTAAAAACTTACTGTACTATAGTACAATATATGAGGTTAGTTTAAATTTAACTTGCAACGCTAAATATAATGAAGCACATTTTAGGTTGAACATTATGGAGAAGAAACCGATAATAGAAATGAAGAACATAGTCAAAATCTACCCTGACGGAACTGTTGCCCTAAGAGGAGTAAACTTCACGGTACATGAGGGTGAAATAGTAGGTCTTCTTGGAGAAAATGGTGCTGGCAAGACAACGTTAATGAAAATACTTTCCGGTCTATTAAGGCCGACAAAGGGAGAAATATACTATAAAGGTAAAAAGGTTAAGTTCAAAAATCCATCAGATGCTTTAGCCTTAGGTATAGGTATGGTTCACCAGCACTTCACTTTGGTACCTATATTCACCGCATTAGAGAACATTATTCTAGGCATAGAATCGGCAGAAAAGAAGTCTTCATTGGTAATTTCACCTATAGATACAAGTAGTGCAGAGGAAAAAATAAGAAAACTCATGAAGGAAACAGGGTTAGAGGTACCGCTAGATGTACCCGTTGAACTATTGCCCCTAGGTTCTCGTCAAAGAATAGAAATATTGAAAGTCCTTTACCGTGGTGTAAATGTCTTAATACTTGATGAGCCTACAACGTTTTTGACACCATTGGAAGTTGAAGAATTATTTAAAGTCATGAGGAGGCTTAAAGAGCAAGGTAAAACTGTAGTTTTCATAACTCACAAGATTAGAGAGGCTTTAGCGATAACTGATAGAATAGTTGTTTTAAGGAAGGGAATAGTAGCAGGAGAAATACCTACGAGAGAAGCTACGTCGGAAAAACTTGCAGTTCTAATGGTAGGCAAGGAGATGAAACTTGACATACTATTGAGAGGTAAGGGTGCACCCCCATCAGCACCTACGGTGCTTAAAGTTGAGAACTTGTACGTAAGGAACGACTTAGGCTTCATGGCTGTTAAAGGGGTTACGTTCGAAGTGAAAGCTGGTGAAATTTTCGGTGTAGCTGGTGTTGAAGGTAATGGCCAAGCAGAACTTGTAGAAGCAATAACAGGGTTGAGAAAGGTAGAGAAAGGAAAAATCTTGGTAAGCGGTGTTGAAGTTACAAATAAAGGTCCAATAGACGTATATAGGCTCGGAGCTTCCCACATACCAGGTGACAGAGAGAAGTACGGCTTAGTCCTAGAGTTTACCGTAACTGAAAACTCAATATTAAGTAGGCAGTGGGAACACGGCTTTTTAAAAGAAATTAAAATAAGTAGAAACATTAAGCTTTCTAGGCTTAACTGGAAGAAGGTTAAAGAATATGCTCTAAAACTTATTGAAAGCTTTAACGTAATAACCCCAAGCATAGATACCGTAACTAAGAGCTTAAGCGGAGGGAACAGGCAAAGACTTCTTGTTGGTAGAGAACTTAGCAAAAACCCAAGTCTAATAATAGCTGTACATCCTACCAGAGGCTTGGACATAGCCTCAACAATGTACATTAGACAGTTACTAGCTAAAATGAGAGATGAAGGTAAAGCTGTTCTGCTTGTCTCTGCAGACCTAGATGAAATAATTCAGTTAAGCGACAGAATAGCTGTAATGTATGAAGGGAAATTTATGGGGATAAAGAAAGCTGACGAGATCACGAGAAAGGAGATAGGTTTAATGATGGGTGGTGTAAAAGTATAAATCTACTATTTATTCTACTCGTTCGCTTACTTTAATGTAAAACTTTATTTCTCACAACCACACTTAAATACACGGGGTTCTTACATGAGATTATTGTCTCCAAAAGCTGTTTCTAAAGTAGCAATAATAATAGCAATCATAGTGGTTATAGCGATAATTGGCGCTGCAGCCTTTGCATTTGCTCCTAAGCCAACGCCAACACCAACAAAGAAACCTAAAATAGCTGTAGTCACCGACATCGGAGGTAGAGGAGATCTATCGTTCAACGACATGGCATGTAAAGGAGCAGATGAAGCAGCAAGAGATTTTGGAGTAGAAGTTATTGAGTTAATTAGTAAAACGGAAGCAGACTACTTACCTAATCTGAGAACTGCAGCTAAAGACCCCGATGTAGTATTAATCGTAGGTGTAGGTTTCCTGCTAAGTGACGCACTATTTACTGTTGCACAAGAATTTCCAGATAAGAACTTTGCAGGTATAGACACATATACCCAAGCTATAGCTAAAGAGAAACTTGGACATATACTGCCAAACATGTTAGATATAAAGTTTGAAGAACATAAGGGCAGCGCTCTTGTAGGAGCGCTAGGCTGCTTGCTAGCAGCATACTTTAATGAAAAAGGATACGAGTTTAGACATATCGGCGCCGTCTTAGGTATAGAAATACCTGTACTCTGGAAGTTCGAAATAGGGTATAAGTGGGGTTGCGACTGGGCGCTTAAATGGTACGAGAAGAAGTTCGGCAAGAAAGCACCAATAATAGGTGAAGACTCATACTATGGTTCCGGGCCAGAATGGAAGGATGGAATGTACTGCCCTGAAAGCAAAGGTTGCTGGTATAAAAACAGAGTATTATGGACATACACCGGAACATTCAGCGATATAACTAAAGGGTATGAAGCAGCAAAGCCAATGTACGAAAAAGGAGCCGTAGCAGTATATAACATAGCTGGCCCACTAGGTTTAGGTATAAACCAGGCGGTTAAGGAAATAGCTGAAGAAAAAGGCCTAGAAATGGGTCCACCATTCTGGATAGGTGTAGACGCTGATCAAGACTGGATTAACCCAGGATTCATAATAGCAAGCATGATGAAGAGAGTTGACAAAGGAGTATATTATGCAACCTGGTTAGTATTAGAAGGCAAATTCAGAGATGTTATACAGAAATATGATGGAGTACTATTGCTAGGTATAGGTACTGAAATTGAAGGTAAACTTATGGAAGGAATATCCGTAAGCACTCTAGCAGACCTAGACGAATTCATTGAAATGGGCATAACAGCTGAAAAACTCACAGGAAAGAAAGTACTACCAATGAGCCCCGATGAGATTAAAGAGAAAGTTAAGACTATGAGAGAGTCTGTACCTGACTGGATATGGGAGGCAGTTAAGGAGTTAGAAGAAAAGATTAGAAAAGGAGAAGTAGAAGTACCACTAGCAATGGACAAAGAGACTGTGGAATATTGGCGTGATTTACTAGGTTAAAATTAAACATACTAAACAACAAAACTTTTTTCCATCAGAAACTTCTTATTAATCCCTAATACTGAACAATTATACTATGAGCAATGTTTGTTACTAATTACACCATACGCAATATATGGCGGGCCCGCCGGGATTTGAACCCGGGACCTCCAGCTCCGGAGGCTGGCGCTCTATCCAGGCTAAGCTACGGGCCCTACATTCTCTCGGGAGCTTCTATTCCTAATAACGTTAATATGTTTTTTAACACTATTTCAACGGTCTTCACAATATACAGCTTAGTTCTCTTTTTTCCTTCATCTAGTTCTTTAACTACCGGTTCGGCAGTGTAGAATGAATTAAACGTGTCTGCGAGTTTTCCAGCATACTCAACTAAACATTCTGGTTTCAATTCATCTGCTGCTTTAGTAAATGTATTAGGAAATTTGATAAGTAGAATTAGTAGTCTTCGAATAATAGGTTTCCTTAGCACATTGTAGTCTAAGGTCTCTAAGTCGAAGTTAACTTTCTTACCATAGTTTTTAAGAATATTTATCGCTCTAGCGTACGTGTATTGTATATAAGGTCCACTATTCTTTTCGAAATTTAACACATTATCCCAAATGAAGGTTAATGGTTTAGAAGCAGATACTGAAACCAAAGCATATCTTACCGCACCTAAACCCACAATCCTAGCTATTCTCTCTTTCCACTCTTCGGCCATGTTAGGATTCCTCTTCGAAACTTCAAAGTAGGCTCTCGAAATTGCTTCTTCAATTAAAGAATCTAAATCAACAAATCTTCCCTTCCTACCGGACATTTTAACTCCAGGTAGGTTAACTATTTCATATGAATAGTGTATCAGATTGTATGCTTCCCTTCTATAACCTAAAGCTAAAAGAGCCAATCTTAACTGTGCTTGAGCAAGTTTCTGTTCAGACATTATAACGTTAATTACTTTATCAGCTTTCTTAAACTTCACAATACTGTATGCTATATCTCTTGTCGTATACAGTGTTGTACCATCACTTCTTCTAAGTATTAAAGGAGGTATTTCGAAGGATTTAGGTAGTTTAAGTTTTTCTCTAACTTCGCTTATTTTCTGTAATGCTGAGAAATCCAGTGCTGAAGCACCTTTATATATTGTGAAGTATGGGCTTTTCTTAGCTTTAGCTAAAACTTCATCTACAATACCTTCCCATACTAAATCACTTTCCCAATCCCAGAAATCGAACTCTACACCCATTTTACCTAGAGTTTCTCTAAACCCTTCAATAACGTCTGCACATATTCTTCGCACAGTTTTAACAATGTTTTCGTCTAATCGTTTCTCATAGGTTCTCATTATGTTTTGAATTTCCTTCTCATGGTCTTTCCCTTTAAGCCTCCCAATAAGGGTCATTACGAGCTTATTGTTCTTAGACTTAAGCTCGGCTAGTACATTAAGCCAATCGAGTAATTCACTATTAACTTTCTCTACTTCTATGTAATCGCCTTTCTTTCTTGCTTCCTCTAGTTCCTTCTTTAACCTATCTATTTCCATTACCGCATTGGTTGCTGAATATATTATACCGTAGAAATGATCAGGTTTCCCCGTAGGCTGTACGCTGCCAAGAGTTAAACAACCGTAAGCTAGTATTGCCACTTGCCTGCCCATGTCGTTAATGTAAAATCTTCGAATAACTCTGTGGCCTCGCTTAGTAAGTATTCTGGAAAGCACATCGCCTAAAATAGCGTTTCTCCCGTGACCTATGTGTAAGGGGTGAACGGGGTTTGCGCTTGTATGTTCAACAACTATACGTAAGGGTTTTTCTGCGGTCTTTAATCCGTAGTCATATCCTATGTTAGATATGGTTTGGAAGAGTTCTTTTGCAGCACATTCTTCGTTGATAAAGAAGTTTATATAACCTCCGATGACATTAACTCTACTTATTACCCTTAACCTTCTTAGGTCGAGTTCACGAAGAGTTTTTGAAATAAGCTCCTTGTAATTCACTTTGAATTTCTTAGAAAATCTAAAGGTAGGTAATGCTATATCGCCAAATTTTTCTAAGGGAGGCTCTTCTAAGGATTCGTAAATATCATTCATGCTTACTTCAAAACCTGCTTTACTCCAAATATTCCACGTACTATTAGCTATTTCTCGCAAAATATGATCATAAACGTCTTCAACAATAACTTTCATAGTCTTCAACCTAGCTGATTTCCTCCTATAGAGATTTAGTATAAAAATTTAAAAACTTGCCCAAGCCATATAACTGAACAATTTTCCAAAATGATATTTTGGAAGCAAACACACAAATGCTAATGACAGTTTAAGTTTTTGAACTACATCTCTATTAAAGATGTTTCGAGCGGATTCTTACTTAGGTTAAAGGAGTTAGCTGAAGAAACTATATTAGGTTATTTTTTATGTTACCTCTGTTATCGCCTTTTACCACTGAAGTGCTTAGTAGTGCTACTTCTCTTGTAGATTTTGTTAATCTCATAAACTTGTGCGTACTTACCTACTTGTACGGTTTAGGTTTATTACTGTTAGGATTAGCTTACGGTATTATTGAAAAAAGGGTAGCAGTAAAATCGTTTTTGACTCACACTAGGTAGATGTAGGGATATTTGGAGTTTATGGTAAATTGTTGGATGCGAATCGAGTTTGGAACCTGTATTTAACAATGTTTCATGGTGCTGGAGCATTTTAGTTCCAATAATAGTTACAGAAGCTATATACTTCAGAGTAGCTTATAAACCGTGGATTAGAGAGAGGAAGTTAGTTTTCTCAGCCTTAGTGTTCACCATAGACGTTACAATAATTAATTTACTACCTACAAAATATTAGCCAAGCTGTATACGTCGCTTAGCTTGTTTCACAACAATATTCGCTCTAGTCTTTACAGCTAAAAAGCTAAGATTTCGTAAAACTAATAAGACAGAAACGTACGTTACCCGCAACGGTATGGATCTTATTGGATACCATGGAGTATAGCATTTTTTACCGTCTTCTACATTTATTGTTACAAAGTTTTATATGAGCTATTTTATCACACTATACGTGGTGTTGTTAATGTTTAGACTTCTATTTACTGTAGCTAAAGGGATTGGATTATGTCTCTCGATACTGGCGATATGTTTCTCTACAGGCAGCATAGTATTTATGGTTAGCCACAACATTTTAGCTAGTGCTATCGTAATACAGTCTCTTTTCCTAATACTATCAATTATCTTCGCCAAGTATGTTCTCAAACAGAATATGGTCTTCTTAGGTTTTCAGCAAACCAAGCTTACATTGCCTATTGTAGCATTAACCACTTCCATACTCATATCAAGCATTATTTCTCTCACTGCAGTGCACGTGGTAAAGGTGAAAGGACCTTATTCTCCTTTGCCATACACTTTAATGTTTAACATTATTGGGGTACTAATGCTAATGATTATAGCCCCAATATGCGAAGAAACTTTATTCAGAGGACTCCTACTAGGCTACTTGCTTGAAAACAATGTAAGCTCATGGACGGCTATAGCTACGTCCTCCACATTGTTCGCATTAATACATTTGCTCCCATTTCATCAAGCTCCTCTTAACCTAAAAGCTTCTATTTCGCTTACAGCGTTCCTACTAGGTACAATAGCAGGGTATCTACGCAGGAAAACGAACTCTATAATACCGGCGATAACAACTCATATGGGTTTTAATTTAGGCGGCTATGTAGCATCGATTTTAGCTAGTTAAAAACGACTATAACCATAAATTCTTCACTGATCCAGCTGAATAAGCAGCTACTATTTTATTCAAACATTTTAAACATGCCAATATGCTCCCTAATAAACTTCGCTTAGTATAACGTGAACTGCAGGATCAAAGCTTAATTTTCACATAGTAATTTTTCGCTGCTTCCTTGGATGGAGGATGTACTACTGAAATATGAACTGTGCCAAGAATAAACATAGTTTAGACCGCTGCATACATGGTGATTTCAGTTTATGGTTAATCATAGGAAACTAATGAATGAGTTTTTGACAGAGTCATTTTAATCCATGGAGCGGATTAACGAGAATGCTTATTTTCTATACTTAGCCATACGGTACCATAGCTGGATAAGTTTAGGCCTTGTTATTCTATGAACAGCGGCAATCCATGCAGGGCTTAGGGAAGAAGCCTTAATGCCGGCAACCTTTTATGGGTCTTGGGAGGAAAAAGTGAGTAATATATGCAATGAATGCGTCGCTAGGAAAGTAAGTTTCGAATAAGATGTTGACTGACTGGTTGGATTGACTGACCGGTAAGTTTATAAAAGTGTTCTCACATTATCGACTCGGCTGTCAGGCATGGTGAATGCAGCAAAAATAGCTACTCATCTAAAGAAATATCTAATAGTCTACGTAATACTTGTAATCCTAATTGCTCTTCCCATTGGATATTATAATGCAGGTTACTTCAAGGCTCATAAAGAAATTATTAAGAATGCAATACTTTCTCTCGCTATAGGGACTCTTCTCCCATCAATGATACAGTTGCGATCTGAGAAGATGGGCAGAGAGCTGCGATTTAAGCTAAAGGAAGCAATAATCGCGATAATCATAATATTCATTATTACGCCATTACTCGCAATGCTATTTGCAAGCCGTATTGGTCATAGGGTCATTGGTATAGGATATATTGCTGCTAATTCCGTGCCCGCATCTAGCGCTTCAGTAGCTTATGTTATGCTTGCTGGCGGTAATATAGAGCTCGCAACAGTTTTAGTTATTCTAAGTATACTTATAGCATTATTTGCCGCACCAACTTATGTAGCTTTATATGCACAGAGCGTTCACATAAGTCTACCAGTAACAGTTTTAGCTGGATCAGTTATAATTGCTCTTCTATTCCCACTAATTCTCGGGCAGATAATAAGGTACTACTTCATAAGGAGAAAGGCTGAAAAGTTGGCACTAGTTTCTAAAAGAAGGCTCGAATGCGCAGGGAAAAACGTGTTAGGTGCCGAAGATAGAGAAGCTAGGGAATGCTTAGAGAGTAAAATAATGAAGAAAATTAAGCCATATCTATCTATATGGACAATAATTTTCATGTTAGTGTTAATAGGGGTTCTAATAGCTAACAAAGCCGGATTACTCATAACAAACCCAAGTCTAGCATTATATATTATCTCTGCGCAATTAGTAATTTATGCAACAGTTATATTGTCTATTATAATTGCTAGCAAGGTATTGAATATAGGGTATAGAGATCATATGGCAATGGCGTTTATTTCCCTAACTAAGAATGAAAGTGTTGCAGCAACCATGGCTGTTCTAGCTATAGGTCCAACTGCTGCTATTCCAGCAGCATTAATTCCAGCTATACAGCCTCTAGTAGCAACACTATATATTTCAATAGCACATACTATAAGAAGAATACTCGGTGGGCCGGTAACGAGCAATGATTGAAGACAAAGAGCTTGTAAAAAAGAGAATAATATTAGCTGCAATGAAGGTTTTCTCAAGACATGGTTTTTTCAAGGCACCAGTACATCTCATAGCTGAGGAAGCCGGGGTTTCTAAGGGCCTAGTGTTCTGGTATTTTAGGAGCAAACGAGAACTAATTATAGAAGTTGCTAAACGGAGTCTCCCACTAGAAATTATTGATTCATGCCTAGAATCGGGATTAAGTGGTGGAAAAATACTTGAGTGTATTGGGAAAGGCTACATGGAAAAATACAAGGATCCGGTCCAACGGAGTCTTCTTTTACACACAATGGCTTTAGAATTACTATACGAAGAAATAGCCAAAGAAATAAACAGTTTATGCGAAGAAAAAATCAGTAAAGTAGCAGAAAAAGTATTTGGTAAGTCTTCGATTAAGGGAAAGGTCGCTCTAAGAGCATTTCTCGGAGGGTTAATGTGCTATACTCTCAGAAGACCCAAAGACATGAATGAGGAAGTTTTCTTAAAGAATTTAATAAACATAACAATAGCTGGGTTTAAAAATGAAAGGGAGTTTCGAATTATATGAAGTATCCACGTTGTTAATATAACCAATATTTACATTTATTTGTAGCTGCTTTGATCAGGAGAATATATTTAGTCTTCAACAGTCGCTTTATCGATTAAAATGATTACCATTGTAAATATTGCTGATAACGCTAATATTACTAAACTAGTCAAGAATACATGGTCCAGGACTGGCTCTCTTAGATCCAAACAGCTTCTTCACAGCATCCGTTCTGACTCTCCGCTACTTTCATAACTTTTGATGCATGTGTAGCGGAGAGTCTTCCCGTCTCGGGGTTCATCGACGGGCTTTCGGGGGGAACGGGGCTCCCCACATCTATCTTTAAAGATTTTAAACCTCTCAACCTAATATTCCAGCTACCGACTACGTCTCTATCCGCAATCAAACCGCATTCGCATTTCAACAGCCTCTGCCCATTCGGGCTTAATTTTCTCCCACATATTATCTTACTCTTCAATAGGGATAAGACCATGTTTTCTAGAGTATATAAGTTTGTGATTACAAAATGGACAAGTGAGAATCTTAGGGCTAGCTGAGGAATTAATAGTTTCTGGAGGTTTATTCTTAATGCAAGGTTTTATCCAATCCAAAAACTTTTTGACATCTCCTATGCCATAAATTTCGAGAACGTAAGCTTTTCCATTAGAGTGGGGATATAATAGCGGATTTATATTGAGAGAGCTTTTAAGATGCTTCTTGATTAACTCAAGTATGGCAGTATTGTTATTGACAATTCTTATTCTTAGTCCTGCTTTATTATGTCTGCTTATGTTTCCTTCAGCTTCATAAAAGCCTCTGACAAATTCACGCTCATAACCATTTATATACTTCCAAAGTTCATGCTCAGACAATTTCTTATACCATAAGACAAACTCCTTACTAAAAGCATGAACATACCACGATTTCTTAAGACGATATATACGTGGAGAAAGCCCTAGTTCTCTCAAAGCATTATAAAAAGAGTTTGCTAGCTCAGCACTACGGACATCAAGTTTTATTCTATATTCATGCCCTCCCTTTGAAACTCTACGTATAATAACACTTCCATCACCTTTCAAAACACCTAACACATATGCTAATGTTCGTGATGGCTCTAGCTTAACCATCTTATCACCTTTCATTATCTTAGTTACTCTGCCCAGTTATTTAAATTTTTATTTAATCGGGCAGAGGGTTGAGGTTTTGTGAGGATTAACATAAACAACTTCAATACCATTCAGCTTAGCCTTATACTCTAATACCTGCTGGAATTTTCTAAAGCCCCACCTATGTAACCTTCCGTTTAATCCTTTCGAGTGATTTATCTTCTTTCTAATTTCTTTGAGGTTTTCTAAGGCTATTGCTGAATTCGTTTTTAATGCAACTTTAACAATTTTGTTAGCAATCTTATGGTAGATGTCTAGAACTCTGTTTCTTTCCCTATCACGGTATTTCGCTAAAATCTTAGCTTTAATTCTTCTGCACCTTATCTTACTCTGGATTTTTCTTCTTTTTAAGAAGTAAGCCGTTCTAATTACTCGCTCTTTCGTTTCAAACATTATAAAACCATGACTAGTTGCAGTTGTAACGTTGTTCTCGTTTACATCAACTCCTATGACTTCTCTATAATCTCTAATCTCAGCACTCTTCGAGAATACCACGTTTAGGTAATTTTTGTCATCCCTCTTAACCAACCAAGCTTGTCCAATCTTCCAATCCCTAAACTTCTCATGATATTCTCCGTGCAAAACTTTAAACCCAATTCTTCCATTAGGTGTAGAGATTCTAACAACCCAATTCTCTAAATCGAGCTTAAACAAGTGATCGTCGAGCATAATTACATTTTTCTTAAACATGGGTTTGTCAGATTTAGCCTTACCCTTCCTTTTAAGCTTTCTGAATGACTTATAAATAGAACAAGCCATTTGACAGGCTGTGTAAATGTAATGGGATGGTAACTTAGAATATCTCTGCCTTAGCTCGCGATATTTCTCTGCTTTTAATCTTTTGAACGATGTGATTCCTTTAGAATGAGCATAATCAAGTAGCTCGTTAACTATTCTCTTATACATTTCAAACAAGCTTTCATCTACTTCTCCGTTAAGTTTAAACCTTGCTGTTAGTTTAACAGTCTCTAATCGCTTGCTTGACACTTTCCACCACCTTCTTCTTTTTATGTGATCGCATTCCGTATAATCTACCAGCAAATAAAGTTACGATGGCAATTAAGTCTTCAATTAACTCCTGCTGTAAATCTTTAGGCTCTTCTCCAAAGACTACTTCAATTCTAACTCCATGCGAATTAAAGAAATCCTCTAAATATCTAAATCCAAACCTCGTTAATCTATCTTTGTAACTAACCACTACAATGTCAATTTTCCCATTTACGACATATTCAAACAGCTTTTTCAGACCTCTTCGCTTTTCATTTAAACCTGACGCCACATCTGTTAAGACATCAACTACATTGTATCCCTTGGCTGAGCAATATTCTTTCAAGTATTTAATTTGCCTTTCCAAGTCGCTCTTCTGGTCCGACGATGAAACCCTAGCATAAATAACCGCTGTATTAGCAACCTTTCCCTTAAGCAATCTCTTCACTTCATCTTCTGGAATCCTATACTCTCTACCGACTCTTACAGCTTTAATCTTACCTTGCTTAATCCACCTAATTACCGTAACCCTATTTACTCCAAGCATCTCTGCAACTTTTCCAGTCCTATATAACTTCATTGTCACTTTATAAAACGCAACAAAAGTATTTAAATGCAACATTATACATTTCTGCCCCAGGTATATGGAGTCCCATAACATTACCAGGTATAACCTTCTACCATGTAATATTATGGTTACAGGGCCTCTTAGCTCTCTTCAATACTATGGAGTTATTGTTCCATAGGAATCAGAACCCTCAAGACAAATACCAAGAGTTTAGAAGTAATCATAGTTCCATGCTCATCGACCTCTACATTCATTTCCTATAACGCTTCGTAGGGGGCTTATATGTGGTGGGCCCGCCGGGATTTGAACCCGGAACCTCCGGCCCCGAAGGACAGGTGCTTATAAATAATGTTTCCGGAGGAAAACATTAACTAAAAACATTATTCACAAGCTATTATCACTAGAGGCATCATAGCTGATAATTTAGAAGTATCCTTCCGAAGTATGGTAAAAAAAGGTATAGGATTGTCTAAGGTGGCCAGGGCTAGGTATGAGAAGGGTGTACTGTAGCCTCTTAATTGTATTGAGCTTGGAGAGGGAGAAGGGCTGAAGGTCTTAGTTGCACAAAGGAATCTTAGGGGGTTTCAAGAGGAGGTATGCGGGTACAAATTCAAGGTAAATCAAAATATTGTTGAGGAGTTCGTAGAGAAGAGGAGGCAATTGTTTACGAGAACTACATAGGTTGTCATAGTAGACGCTGATGTCTTCGCTGACTGCTACTTCCTTTATCCTGGGGAAGCCAGAGACATGAAAGAGCAGGGACTGTCTTCAATAAGCTGTCTAATCAGTCAGAGGTTAAATAAAAAATGCTACGATAATAGCTTTTCTCTAGATTTCTCTTCTTCGAGAACTAAGTAAAGTAATATAGTGTTTGATTCGTCAGAGATTATCCCCCAGAATTTATATGCTATGAGACTTCTTTCCAAGATCTAATGGGGAATGTCTGAAGCATGGCATATACCGGAGGATAAACATAGGGCGCATCCTTGTAAAGTGTCTTTCCTTTCAATATCGTATTAGCACTAGTCAAGTGATGCAGAATATTGGTCTCGTGTATTCCCCGTTTAAAGTCATAGTGAATAGATGCGGCAATTTAACAAAAACTAAGCAGTACCGTAAATAAAATTTAGATGCAGGCTTCAACAGTCTCTTATACAAAAAACTAAAGCATTCTGAGTAATTAAAAAGGAAGAAAGCTTTAAATTTTTGGCTTAAGATAATGATTAAGAGGTGTTGACAACGGATCCTAGCAGGGTGATTAGGAAAGCTGTTTTAATGACTCTTGTAATGCTCATAGCCCTGCCGTTGTCAATATCCTTCTTAGAAGCAGCGGGTCATTCAGTAATAGCTCATGATATATACTCCGTACTTAAGGATCCATATAGCGGAGCACATGTACTTAAAGTTATCCATGACCCAATACCAAATCACAAACCCATATACATTGTGGGGAACGCGAACTTCACCGAAGAAAACGGTGTCATCGCAGGTAACGGCACTAAGGAAAACCCCTACATAATAGCTAACTGGGTAATCCCAGCAAACATGTCTATAACGCTGGATGGCCTGCAATTCAATACTGGAATTTATATAGCTAATACTACTAAGTACTTCATAATAAGGAACGTAACGGTCTTCGACGGGGATTTCGGTATACTGCTTATTAACGTCACTAACTTCGAAGTATCGAATACCACGATCTCACACTGTAACTATGGCATTCATGTAGAAGGTGAAGATGGCGTTATAGAGAACAACTATGTGTATAATATAGAAAAGGTAACAAACCTAAAAGTGATATGCGGTATTTGCCCTATTGCGAATAACACTATAGTTAGAGGAAATAAGATAGAGAATGTTACTGGTTCACCCGACTCCTACACTGATGGTATAATAATATATGCTCCAGATTGTTTAGTGTACAATGTTACAGTAGAAGATAATGTAATTAAGAACATATACCATCCTGTGGTTGGCGAAGGTATATGGGTAGGCACTGCGGGTAACGGTGTATTGCGTAATGTTAGAGTGGTAGGTAACGTAGTCGAAAACGTAACCGACAACTCCATCTTAGTAAGCAATGAATGGGGAGGAACATCAAATGATGTAACTGTAGCAAACAATGTTATACGCAACGCAACCAATAGAGGTATACTCTTATACCGTATTAATGGAAACGTAGATGTAATAAACAATAGCATAAGTTACATATCAGTTATAGCGGGTATAGGAGTAGAGCACAGTACCGGAGAGTTCATGGTTCAAAATAACACGATCTCAAATATAACTAGTAATGGTATTCATATTCTAAACACAAGTAATGTTGAGATTCTAGACAATACAGTAGCCAACTCAAGAGGAGGGATACAATTCTACAATGTGACCGGTGGGGCGATTTCAGGTAACACCGTGGAAAACACCACGGAATGGCCTGGTATTAAAGTAGATGCTAATTCCTCGAATATACTGATTAAGGGTAATCACCTGCAGGACATAAACAGTGATGGGATTGAGGTTATTACATCTTCAAACGTTTCCGTAAACTCCAACACCTTAGATGAAGCAAAATGGGCTGGCGTCTCCGTAGCAGGCTCGTCAGATGTACTTGTAAAGAATAACAGTGTTTCAGGAACTAACGGATCAGCCCTTTTGATTGCGGGGTATTTTGTGAATAATAATGGAGAATTGGTTTTGACTAATACAAGCAGAAACGTGCTTGTCGAGAACAACGTTTTCAATGGAGGCTACCACCATAGCGACTTAGTCTACATTGGCGATCATAGCAGCAACGTTACCTTGACCTGTAACGTCATGCTTGACGCTGGGTGGTCGGGTGTTGCGATTTATGAGAGTAGCGATGTTAGTGTTGAGGAGAACACTATTAGGAATGCAGGCCATTCAGGGGTGTTTATCTATAATTCGTCCAAGGTGTTTGTTGGGGGTAATAGGATTGAGAACGTTAGCTGGGCATGCGTTGATTTAACCGGTAACACGAATAATTCGGACATTACAGTTGTTGAGAATAACTTAAGTGATGCAGAATCTGGTGTTTGGATAGGCTTCGGTAACTCAGGTGTTGAGGTTCACTTCAACAATATAGTGAACGTGAGTGGGGGTGTTCTCAACGATCCCAACAACGATGTGGTTAATGCCTCACTTAACTGGTGGGGTGATGTGAGCGGGCCCAGCGGTGCTGGGCTTGGTTCGGGGGTTCCTGTGTCGAGTAATGTCATATATAAGCCTTGGCTTAATGCCCCCTACCCTGGCGGCAAGGTTATCTCAGGAAACGGCTCTAAGGCCTCAGCTACCTTAAGCGGTAGTGAGAGAATCGTTGTTAACGCTACCGAGGAGGCCGATACTGTGGTTTTCGCTAATGGATCAGGGTCGGTCGAGGTCTCAGTAATTAAGTACAGCGCTAACCCTGTAGACATAGCACCTTCTAAAGCATTCAAGTTCATCGATATACACATAAATGACTCCTCAGCACCCTCAGTAATTAAGGTGCAGATCTACTACAAAGCAAACGAGCTCAATGACCTACCTGAAACAGAGATAACGCCGTACTGGTGGGACGGCAGCAAGTGGGTCAAGTGCAGCAACTACCTAGTGAACACCACCGATCAGAATGGATATTCAGGATATGTAGAAATAACCATAACAGGTAAAACAACACCATCACTAACAAACCTTGTCGGCACCCCCATATCGCTGGGCTCCCCGCCACCATCACCTCCAATAGTTGGCGGAACTATAGAGATAAGCTCACCGTCGCAAAACGAAGGACCATTAACGGTTATAATAACTACTATCACGATGTTGGTAGTTTTAGGAGCTGCGACCCTTAGGAAAAAGTGGAGCTCTTAATTAAAATGGTGCTTTTACGCCCTTCTTCAAGCTTCAAGGCCTGCAGAAGCTCTGCCCATAGATAAGGGCCTGCACTATTAGGCTCTGCAGATATCTAATGCCTCACGGAGGCGCTTAACCCCATAAGCAAGGCAGTAAATTCCTAGTGCAGACGCAAACTTATTGCAAATCAAAAATAGGCTGAAGCGATTAGGTACGAGCGCCTGTAAGGTCATGAGAATTAACGTGAAACCCTGATCGGAAGCCATTACCCAAGGTAATAGAGGCCGTCCCTGTAGGTACACAGCTGAGAACAACTCTCGAAAACAACCACTACCGCTGTGTGGTGGGCCCGTGGGGATTTGAACTTGGGACCTCTGGCTCCGAAGGCTGGCCTTTATAAACTATGGTTCCAATAACTGACGATAATCTGGAACAGATCCGATAAGAACTCATACCTATTATCTAGTATATGGGACAGCTAATGCGAGAGTTTAGCTTTGTTAATGTTGTTAATGTCGTGGTTTCTAAGAGGTAACCGAAGGTAATTACTTATAGCTGTAATGTCTTGTAGAGAGAAATTATGTGGTTATGGTTCTTGTCGAGCTTTATCTTAAATACATTGTCTAAACGTTCGTGAGAAATCTTAAGGAATTGCAGACTAGGATTAGAGGTTACTAGTAAAAGGTGGCATTAGATGAGCTAAATTAATGTAGAGACATTATACTGAGTTATATTCATGGAAGTCTTCCCTTAGGGATAAGGGAAACTAAGTGTAACGAGAAACTGTATTATATTAATCATATTAGTTTCAACTTCATATGGTAGCCCAGTTTTTCTACTGCTTGACAAATATGTGTGAAATCTCTATCACGAGTCACTAATTCTTCATCACGGTTAACAGCTATAGCAGCCACTAATAGATCTACGAATGCTTGCGGTTTTCCCGCTCTTAATAGCTTAAGCTGTATTCTATGAGCTAGGATGAAATCATCTCTGATAGGAAATATTATTCCACCATAGAAGTGTTTATAGAAAATAATTCTTGGATATTCTACAAGGGTTACAGCTGTTATATCCTCTTGGATGGACTTCTTCTCCCTAATCCTATCAATAACGATACTAGTATCTAGTATGGTCAAGTCAGCCTCCCCTTCTCTCTACGCCTCAGCTCCTCTACATCATAGACCTCTACATCTTCAGTTAGCTCCTCAGGTCTAATACCAAGCGCCTCTCTAACCTCAGCTACATCAACCCGGCCACCAAGCCTCGCTATAACAGCCTCTATGATCTTCTTCACCTCCTCCTCAGAAAGCCATGGAGGAACCTTCACTACCACACTCCTAGACATCTACGCATCCCCAAGATTATATAAGACCTTAAGAACCTATAATCCTTGCCATATAAAGTTTCTAATGATCTATAGCAGGTACTTTAGAAAGAGAAATTTTAATGAAATTTTAATCTATAGCGGGCCCGCCGGGATTTGAACCCGGGACCTCCGGCTCCGAAGGCCGGTGCCCTATCCAGGCTAGGCCACGGGCCCTTCCTTTTCCAGAATTTATATATGGTTTAAAAAGGATTATATTTATTCATGTTAGATGAAGGAGACTATGTTGTTTCTCTGAACTTTTGCTTATTATCCTTTTCTAAATCACTGTTTTCTGGTTTGATGTTTTTCTGTTACGGTGTATTTTGTCGTTAATTTCCCATCTGTTACCCAGAATACGTGTTCTACATTTTCACTTAGCCTTTTTGCAGTGTAGAATATTGGTTTTCCCATGTTGGTTGCTATTTTTACTAAATCTTCAAAACTGTTTAGTTTAACAGCTTCATTCAAGTATTTAGAGGGATTATTTGTTTTCACTAAAATATCTTCATATTTTGAAAATATATGTTCTACCTCTGAGATTTCCCTAGACTTGAACATAGCTACAGCTAAAGACACTAATCCAAGAGATGAGAGAATTAAGGCCGTATATGAGAACGTCTTTATGACAGCAACGGGTACAGGCCAATAGAATATTTTAGCTGTATTAGGTTTTGTTATCTCTACTTCCTTATCTCCCGTGAACGTGTACTTTTCTCCTTCAAATTTTAAAACATTACTTTGACGATCTATTTTAATTTTAAATGTTGGATAATATGTTTCTTTAAATTCTTTCTGAGGAAACCTCGTCGCCACACTTACTTCAGGTTTAATTTCTATGGTGTACATGAGACTTCTTGAACCAGTCTCCTTACTTATCTTATTTATCAAACTATTTACTTCTTCCAAGTCTATGGAGAAAAACATACTATAACTTGTAGAATTAAACGTTACTGGTACAATTATTCTAAACTCCTTAGCCCATCCGTTTTCTTCTCTAACTACTATTACCCCCTTAGCATATCCTTCAACCTCTATGTTTTTAATAGATGTATCGACCCAGTAATTTAAAGTCACATTAATACTCTTAGATATGGGAAGGTAAGGTATTTCACCAGGTCCAATAACAGTTTTATTATATAGGATGTTCGGCCTTAACCCAACTAAGTAGGTGTATTGGAAATTATGTCTTAGAATATATAGTTTTTTTCTACTCTTAATTTCTACAGGTACTTTACTTGAAACCACTGTTCCTACAGTTGACATTATGAGTACAGCCAAAAGTACTGTTAAAACTATTGTTTTTCTTCGGTTAACTCTTTTCAAAGAAAGATTTTTCTTAAGTTTCTTTATCCCTATTTTCATTAATCACGTACCCCTACTAATGATAGTACCTAACTTTGAGGAGGTATATAAATTAGTTAGTACCAGTATTTGGGATAAAGTTTCTTGTATTTTAAGAAAAACATCCCCCATATACAATTGTAATAAACCTACCTTAGGTATGATGAGCAATGCCTTGCCAATAATAACTCTTTCATCTATTGGTATATTGTCGGGTTCTTTATTTGCATCACCTTTAGTTATTACTAAATATTTGCCTTCGTGTTCAACAATTTTGTAGACTCTATGTACTACGATGCCTTGTTCGCTTACATAAGCTATAATGTCTCCTTCAACTATATCACCTATGGATGATTTAGTAACAATAACTATATCTCCAACATTTAATGTTGGTTGCATACTTCCGCTTGCGATGATTAAGGGTCTTAGACCGAGAAAACCTGTTGTAATAAGTAGTATTATTAGGGGAAGAATTATCTGGACCATTCCTTTAAATCCTATTTTCTCACCTTTCTTAGCAACATAAATAGAGAAAGGCTTAGTGTTACTTATAACTACAATACCTATGAAGGGTATTAATACTCCAATGATACTTTCAAGGGTCCATGGAATGATAGGAATTATTGGAGTGACGTAGTAATACCCTTTGCTTATGGTAATGAATGTTATCGACGATAAAGCACCACCCCAAAATACTAGGTAAGTAAGGAATATGTTTAAGGAAAATATAGGGAAAAACTCTGAGGACAAATACTTTAGGAGTTCAAGCTCACTACCTATGTAAAAGAACTGTATGACGTTAATATCTAAAGTAGTGAATAAGAGAGCTATTCCTAGCAGAGTTGCAAGGTTTTCTTTTGTTTTAAATACCTTTTGAGCTATAAATGTTCGAGCGTATTCGAAGCCGAGAACTCTGCTGAGGAAGAAATATATATTGAATACTAGAGCCTGCACGCTCATAACGTAGGGGGACAAACCAAAACCTGTAATAAATCCTGACATATTTCTTACAAAAATGGAAAAGCATGCTATAAAAACGAGGGGCAATGCGAGGTTCCTATAAGGAAGAATACCGGGTTTTGTGTTTGGATAAGAAATAATGAACATGGTTAACCATATTATAGGAGGTATCAGATATGCTGCTGAACCTCCTAATTTTAGGATATTGGCTAATGTAAAACTTAGTAGAAACATTAAAAATAAAGTTATCAAAGTTATCTTAGAGGTTATTACCATCTTCACCTCTGCATCGCCTAGGTTAATGCCATAGTGAGGTTCTTATAGCAAAAACCGTGTTTAGTTCGCCTTCTCCATGATATAAGGCATCTATATGTAACTCTATCAATACGAGAACCTTTTGCCCGGGATCAAATTGTAAAGGTAAGCTTGAATTGAAGGGCAACGGTAGATGGCAACATCTAATGTTTTTCAAATCATGGATTCTTAGTGGCCCGTAGTAGTGAACTTCGTAGTGGAAATGATCCTCTATGCCATCACTTGCTTCTACTATTGCTACGCTCGTCCCAATAAGTTCGGCTGGAAGTGTTCCCTTATTGCATATTATTAAAGCTACCCAGCCAATCCATCCTGGATGCAGATTCTCAAAGCTTACAAATAATGCTTTACTATTATCGCTTAACTGACTGGTCACATTACAGTGACGGCAGCATGTAAGTACTTTGTAGCAGCATATTCTAGTGTCAAATTCCCCCATAGACATCTTCATATTTACGCGTAAGGTTTCAGACCACACAGCATAAGCAACATTACTTAGTACGACAAAGAGCAATACTACGGCTAAAATCGTACATGCGTAATATGTTGAGTTTTTCATCCATAGCACCTTACTCTAGTGAAATGTTTAAAATAAAAAATAGGGGTGTGATTTTATTTCTTCCCGTAATATATCGATTCATTCCACTGTACTGCTACAAGTTTTACTGAAATCACGTATTCTGAATTCTCTGATGCTGGCTGTAGCACAACTATTCTCCAGCTACTTTCTCTACCCTGTCCGGGATCTATTTGCTCTCCTAGAAGGTTATAGAGCTGTATTAGAACTTCCGGTTCACAATCGCCATCAGAATCTAGGAATACTAAGTTGTTCTCCTCTATTTCCTCCTTTGTTAGTGTTGTACCGTTAACGATATAGTAGTCTATGAATATTGGTATCGTACCCACGTTATCTACTTCTAAACTAAACCATACCATGTATCCTGGATAGCTATTATGTATTTTAACATAGGCAGTATCGTTATCTCCATCGCCATCTGTATCTTCTGTCCACGCTTCAGCCCATGCAACATCTTTATCTAGCTCCTCAAAATCTATATCACCTTTAATGACAGCAACCCATCCTTCACCAGTATAATTGAAATTAGTGCAGTTAGGCCAAGCATTGGGT
>Ga0190308_1000004_pt1 | contig 119312 bp, 105 predicted proteins | sample 48700756_MG_FD_165050 | JGI IMG/M metagenome (GOLD analysis project Ga0190308, IMG submission 165050) | Hydrothermal vent sediment bacterial communities from Southern Trench, Guaymas Basin, Mexico - 4870-07-5-6_MG | ecosystem: Environmental > Aquatic > Marine > Hydrothermal vents > Sediment ...
GAGTTCTTGTACTTTTAGCGCATTTGGCCCGAATCCGGCTTGCGTTCCTACTGCTCCGCTCATTTTTCCAACGCATACTCTTTCTTTACATTGTCTTAGTCTTTCTATGTGTAGTTTGATTTCGTTTGCCCAGATGGCAAATTTGTGGCCTAATATGTAGGGTATTGCATGCTGTCCGTGCGTTCGTCCTACACAGATTGTTTCTTTATTTTTTTCTGCTAGACCTATTAGTAGGTGTGCTATTTCGATAAGGTCTTTTTCAATTATGTTGATGGCTTCTTTGATTTGCAGAGCTAACACTGTGTCTAGGATATCTGAACTTGTTGCTCCTAGGTGTATGTATTTTCCATAGGGACCACATACTTCTGTAAGGGCTTTTACGACAGCCATTGTTTCATGTTTAATTTCTTTTTCTATTTCGTTTACCCTTTCAAGTTTTACGTGCTCTATTGTCGCCATTTTTGATATATGTTCAGCTGCTTTCCTTGGGATGTTTCCAACTTCTGCATGAGCTTTTGCTAGTGCTGCTTCTACTTCTAGCATTTTTTGTAGCCAGTTTTCTCTGTCAAAGATTTTTCTCATTTCGTAACTGCCGTATCGATAATCGATTGGATGAATTAAGAAGAACCTTTCATCTTCCATTTTTTACACCTATTTAAGTTAAAGACTTGTTTTGTAAGACTTAATAGATCAGGTTTTAGGAGATATTAGCTATAGTCTGTTAGTCTTTTTTGTTTTTTCTCTTCTTTCTTCAATAGAACTACATCGTTTTCAGAAATCTCTCCGCCAATTTGTTTCTTAATGTTTTTCACGATTTCTGGTCCAATCAATGGTAGGGATAATAGTTCCCTTACTGTTGCTTTTTGTAGGTCAAATATGGTCTTGAAACCGTATCTGTAAAGTATCCTTGCTCTGACTCTTCCAATTCCTTTCAAACGAACCAGTTCTAATAGTTCTTCTCTTACACCGTGTTTTACTCTTTGTCTTACCTTCCATATTTCTGAAATTAGATCGTCTCTTTTAATTATTTTTGCTATTTCTTCGGCAGCATAGAGAAGCCAGTCCGCAGTTTCAACTATTCTTAGGAGATCCCCCGATCCTATTCCGTAGTTTTCAAGTATCTCATCTTCTGTCTTTTCATTTATCCAATCTTGTAAAAGTTGAGCTACCTTAACCTCTGAAAGAAACCATTCATACTCGGTGGGTTGTGCTAGGTAGTCCGGTACTTCAACTAAAAATTCATCGTAGTGCATATCTACAATTTCCATGAATTTTTGGTAATCTTTGCGGCGAAGATACAATTTTACCATATCAGGGGTATGGGAAATTAAGTGGAGGAAAGATAGTGTGGTGGTTTTTTCTTTTTCAGCATTTAGTAGACCATCACGTATAATTACGGCTGTGAGGGGGTCAATGTAGAGTTCAGATGCTCTTTTACCTAAAGGTGTTGGTAAGAATACTTGTTCTCTCTCTACTAGGAGTTCTTCGGTAATTAAAAAGTTTAAAATTCTTCTTATAACGGATTTTATGTTTTCAGGATCATATTGGTAAGCATAAAAAGTTTCGTTTATGAATTTTAAAAGGGATCTTTCGCTGTTTGCGTAACCCGCAGCGACAGTTGAGAGCACATGTGTTCTGAGTACTTGTTCATTTGCAAGCTTTGACCAGATTTTTTCAGGTTCACCGAATATGTAAGTTTCGAATAGTTGTTTCTTTTCTTCTTCGCTTTTAGCTATTAGTATGGCTTCCCCATATTTATCATATTTTGGCCTTCCTGCCCTTCCTGCTTGCTGTTTATATTCTAGTATTGGAATAGGGTAACGTCCTAGATCTGATTCATAGCGATAATAATCTCTTATTATGACGCGTCTGGCTGGAAGGTTTACTCCAGCCGCTAGGGTGGGTGTTGCACATATTATTTTGATAATATTTTGCCTGAAAGTGTTCTCAATTACTTTTCTATGTTCATAGTGTAGTCCAGCATGGTGAAAGGCGACTCCTCGTTTAACTAGCTCGGCAAGTTTCTCGCTCTGTTGTGTTCTAGTTCCTCTCCTCAATATTTCATCAGCTACTTCCGCGAGTGCTCTTTGCTGTATTTTTGACAGAAGCTTTGGTAGGATTTTTGCTATTTTTGTTGCCATGCTTACAGCTGCCCTACGAGTGCTGAGGAAAACAAGGGATTGTCCTCCTTCGTATACCGTGTCTATGGCCAATGATACCACAGGGTTACTGTCAAATATTTTGGGTCTTTTTATAGTACCATCATTAAACTCTATTACCTCCCCGTCAAATATTCCCTCTTTTAGAATCACTGGCCGCCAGTTACTTAGCACTAATTTGGCATTTAGCCAGTCAGCAATTTCTTCTGCATTTTTTATTGTTGCGCTCAAAGCTAAGAATTGCGCATTCGGATTTACCTGTTTTAGTCTAGATAAAACTACTTCCAAGGTTGGTCCTCTATGAGGATCATTAATTAAATGAATTTCATCCGCAACTATTACAGTAAGCTTGTTAATCCATGGAGAGTGATGACGTAGAAGTGAATCAGTTTTTTCATTTGTATTGTGGCATATGACCCCACCGATACCCGCAATGAAGTTCTCACACCCGGGAACGGATAAGTCATATACGTAGTTTGATGATGGAGGTACTCGAATGATTTTCTTAACTTTTGCAAAAGCAAAGTCCGAGTTCAAGATTCTTTTTATTTTTTCAAGTTCTTTAAGTAATGTTAGTCCTGTTTCGGAGATATCATAGAGATAAAATTTGTTTTTGTCTTTTCTTCTTATTAGTCCCTTTTTTAATAGAATTTTTAGATGAGAATTAACTTTTGACTCGTCAATCCTTAAGAACGAGGATATCTCTCTGATATCGAGTTCTCTACGATTTGCTAGTAAATTAAGAATTCTGATTTTTGTAGAATTTTCCTCAGAATCTATTAATTTGATGACATCTTCTCTACTAATTCTCTCTGTGGGGTAATTGGGCTTTTTATTGCTTAAATGTCTCAATACGGGTTTTATTTGGTCTATGGGTAACATGCAAACAGTGTCCGTTTCTTGTATTTGCGGAGAATCTGAATAATTTGATTTTACCTTATGATTAGTAATTTTGAAAGGAGACTTTTTAGGAATGAGTACATAGTCTCCTATTTGGATTTCAGATGTCTTTTTTGCTTTTATATTTAAATTTTCAAGAATATACACACTGTGACTACCAGTTACAGTTACTTCTCTTCCAGTTTCAAGCTGCAGTTTATAGAGTGGCTCTGTTATTTTATGTCGAACTATTTTACTGATTTTTCTAAAACTTATACGATAATTCTCAGGATCAAATGCTAGGGTTTCATAATTAAGATCTGATATGTCCAAAATTTCATATACACTTGAATAGATTACTTTATTTGATTTTTCTATTAATTTATCTACGAATTCTCCTATTTTAACGATTTTGACCGTTTTGTTTTCTTTAATTACTACGGGTTCATTATAATCTACGGAGCAAACAATAATGTCGTAGTTTTCGAGCCATTTATCTGATGAATCGTAATCGCCTGTGGATACTGCTACTTTTACCCCTATTTGTTCATATTTTTTGAATTCTTCGTATTTTTCATTGGCTAGAGCTCTTAATGGTACTAAATATAGGGCTTTGCCACCTTCATTTAAGATTGATTTTAACATTGCCAGCTCTGCTACAAGAGTTTTTCCAGAGGCTGTTGGTATGGCTAAAACTAAATTCTCATGATTAAGAGCTCCTTTTTTGATGGCTTCTTCTTGTGGAGGATATAAATTCACTATTCCCTGTGAGATGAGTAGTTCTTTTACTTTTTGTGGTATGTCTAGTTCTTCTATTTTAATTCTTTATTTCCCCCGTTTGCTAAGCTTTCTTGACATGGCCTGGTCTTGGCTCGAAAATTATACCTTCTTTTTTCATTCGTTCTATAGCTCTTTTAACAAATTCTTCATCAATACCTTCTATGCTTGCTCTTTCAATAAGCTTTGATACTGGAACTGCTTTATCTACGTCTTCACCCAGTTCATCTATTAAATCTAATATTTTTTCCATTTTGTCTCTTTGCGATTTACTGTGCCCTGTCATTATTAGGTCTATGTCAAGTTGCCCCGTTTCGCTATCTATTCCTACTTGTTGTAAGGAGAGTTTCATAAGGCGTATTGCTTCCTCAGCGTCTTCAACGGTTACTTTATCTCTGAGAGCCATCCTTGCATGAGCTTCAGCTAATCTAATTAAGGCTTCTAATTGCCTCGCCGTTATAGGCACAGGGGATGCTGGAGCTTCACCTATACTCCTAAGCTCTAAATAGAACTGTTCAATTCTTTTCGCTGCCTCAGGAGTTAACACCGGATGAACATTTTTCCTAGCATATGCAATGTATTTTCTAAGAAGGTCAGGAGGTATAGGTGGCTCAACGGTTCTCATTTGATGCAAAGCAAGAATATGCTCAGCTACCTGTTTATCCACCTCTACCCTAGGCCTATCTGTCAAAATAAAAATCAAATCAAAACGAGACAAAATAGTCGGTGGAAGATTAATGTTATCCGCCGGAGGCCTATAATGATCATACCTACCAAGCTTAGGATTAGCAGCAGCCAAAATAGCCGTACGAGCATTAAGAGTAGCAACAATACCAGCCTTAGCAATACTAATTGTATTGTGAAGCACAAGTCCATGACTTATGAAATTCCTTGTTGGCTCCACTGTAACATCATAAACCCATTCTGTTCCTAATTCTCCACAGTTGTTCATTACTTCTACGCTTTTTACTCTTAGCCATCTAAATTTCTTTAACCTTTTGATCTTATTGACTATTTCTTTTGCTTCTTCAATTTCCCTTAATACAGTCGTTTTAAACTTGCACAGTAAATTATTTCTTTTCTCTGGGTCATAACCGCCTCTTTCCATGTAGTCAACTGTACTTCTTGTTACATTAATCAGTTTCGCGACTTTAGCTTGAGAATAACCAATTATCTGCCTTAATTTACGCAGATCATTTATATCTCTGATGATTTTTTCAATCTCTTTGATTCTACTTTCGATGATGTCCAAATACCTATTCACAACTTCTCTTGTTATCCCGTAATTTCTGTTTATATGTTCGTTAAAGTAACCGTTATAAGGCATACCAAGCTTTTTTAGACATTTTATTATCATCGTTCCAACGTACGGTGGTAGGACATCGTGCTTTCTATTAGTTTTTTCACTTCTCTCAACAAGTTTTTTCAGTTTTTCGTGTGATTTGAGTTCAGGAATGATTATATCTACAAATTTTTTCAAGCTATCCCCGGTTATGTAAACTTTGTAACGACATCGTTTTAATGTCCCTTTTGATGCATCATAAGTATCTTTACATATTCGAGAATGTATTCCGAGAGTTAAAAGTAAGTCCTGATAGTCCTCGGCAAGACCTTTTGAGGAGGTTGAATACGCAATTGCTTCGCTTTCAATGGATCCATCACCTTCGAATGCTGTCTTTAAAAATTCTATTCTCTCCCTTGTACCCGCTACAAATATTTTTTGTGGAATTCGTTTATCAGTACTTCTTTTCATTAATTCTGGAAAGTTTTTAGACATATAGTTGTAAAGAGACTTAGATACGATACGTAGTGTTCTATTAACATTAACATAGTCAATTGGACTTATTCCGAAAACTTCTTCCACAACAGATTTCATGCTTGAAATTATATCTTGATTTGTATTACTCAGTCCAACTTCTGCAGCGGTTCCATTATAGGAATAACCTTCAGCCACATAATAGCCCAAAAACCCAGCAATTGGACCCTGCATTGTCTCTGGGAGTATAACCTTTTTTCTTCCGTTAGCTATATCGGTATCCAGCCTGTAACTCCCTTTAAACTCGATTTCTTCAACCGCTGGAACAAAAACCCCGGTTTTTACTTTATCCGCACTTATAGTTTTAATTTCTCCATTTTCAAAAACAAATATAGGATGTTCTGGAGTCACAAGTACTTCTCTACCATTTGAATATAGTATTTTTATAAATCGACTCGGTGCTTTATGTCTGCTAACCCTGTTGATTTTCGTTTTAAATATTTTATCAAAGTCTGTAGTGAGAATTTCGATATTTAGATCCGATACTGGAAGAATTTCACAATTTATTCCATCTATTTTCCTATCTGGAAATTGTTCGAAAAGATCATCGACAAAATCTCCGATTTTAACCTTAGTTCCATCTGCCAAAGTAATTTCAAAGAAAGGATGATAAGACTGCTGTTCCATCGCTTCATGGATAGCTACCCTGTCCTGTGGGTTCATTTTGTCAAATTCGTCAATGCAATTATGCACTATAATTCCGTCACATACGAAGTTGTGGTACTTTGGGACATAGAGGTCGTAAACGTATCCTGAGTATTTTTCTGCTTTTATTTTAACTATCTTGTCCAGGAAGTAGTCTCGAGACACTAGTAACTCTATTTGATGCAGTAATTCTTTATCCAGGAGATCGGAAATTCTATCTTTAATTTTTAGAAGCTGTTGTCTGGAGGGTTGATATTTTTTATTTTTGTAGGCGTAGAGGGTGCTCCATATGCCTCTTTCAAGTAGAACAGATTTATTTACAGAGGATATTATCTGATCGCTTATTTTTGCAACCGGAACATTTGGAAGCTTGTCACTGAAAGAGGAAACCATGTGTTTCTTAGCGGGAATAGATTTAATTTTAACGCTATAATTTTTAATAACATTCAAAAGTCGGATGGCATCTTCCCTTCCCGTTATTATAATCTTGTTTATTTTCTTGTCCTTTACGAGTTTTGCAAAACAGTCAAATCGTCTTAAAGCAAGCAGGAATGCTTCGTTCTCTTCCTCGTTGTTCGATAATTGGAACTCTATATGTACAGTTTCATAGATTTTATTTGATTTCCTTCCTCTTTTAATTGAAATACAGCCATCAGAATCTAAACAACCCGCAATAAACGCTTTTAAAGCTTCGTCAGGCAATTTTAAAAGATTTTTTAGCCCTTCTCCCACTATATAACTATAGATATATGCTAACAAATTAGAATTTACGTACAAAATGACATTTTCACTTTCTACTTTTTTGCCTCTTATTAAACTTATACTTTTCCTTTTATACTCTCCAAGTTTTCTTTGCGAAAAGTTGTAGAACATCCTCTTAAGGACTTCTATTTGTTTTTTATTCTCTAATGACTGAGTTATTGATAATCTTGATCTTCTACGAGAAATAGTGGCTCCCCCATCGCCGTAGACAAAACCGAGGAAATATGCTAACTCTGGAGTTATTTTGTTAACCTTTAACTTTTCCCCTGAAGCCTTTCTGCCATATTTAAGACATTTATTTCTCCATTCCTCGTAACATCCTAAATCCTTTAATATTCTTCTTAGTTTACCAGCTTTTATTTGGCTTTTACCAGAGAGGAAATCCTTTGACACGTTATATTTTCTATTAAATTCACTTAAACTTTTATAAGTGGCAAGTATTTTTCTTTTAAGTTCCATTTTTTCTTCTTTTCCAAGAATAACAAGCCAATTATCTGGAATGATATCAAGAAGATAGATATCTTCTTTATTTTCGGGAAGCTTTAGGGGTGCGACAATAAAGTCTCCTTCCTTAAATTCTTTGGCCTCTTTCCACTCTAACGTATTTCCATCTATAAGCTTATGATCTGGGGTAACTTTGACTTTAAATCCAGAAGCTAACGTTATTTCAAGTATTTCACCGTTATATTTTTTCCTTTTTATTAATAGAGATCTTGATGGTGTAGTTTTAAGGCTAGAGTCCATAGAAATTGTATTTACATTTAATTCACATATTTCGACTACTTCTCCTCCAGATAAAGCTCTAAAACTTCTTTGTTCATCAAAAAGACTACCTATGCTAACTATTTCATTATCAATTAAAACCTTCGAATCCCCATGAAGACACGCGACACCGCGATCTGAGAGTACTAGTGCTCCTGCTTCTAGGCTCATTCCACCCGTTTCTGGGTCTCTTATTACCGCTGCCGTTAATCCCGCTGCAGTTGAGCCTTTCCCTGACGTGTATATTCCCCTTGGAGCTATTCTTGCAACATATCTTAGTAGCTGGCTGTTATGTAGAAAGACCTGACCTAGACCACCTACAAAGTTTTCATGGTTCTCTACTGATATATCATAGACGTACTTATTGTGTTGGGGCTCGATTTCTGTTATATCTACCTCTATTATCTCCGTGAGTTTATCCCACATTACATCGTTGTTTACCAGTTGCTTCAGGGTTTGTAATTCCCTTAAAGGCCCTGCTTTACTTCTATTTGCAAGTTCTTCAAGCATAGTGAGCATTTTAGACGCATATCTTCTCCCGGCATATCCTCTGTACGCTTTTCCTCTGAATTCGGCTGCCTTATTGCGAAGACCTAAATTTCTCCTATTCATTCCAAGTATGCCTACCACTGTGACTAAACCTTGGGGTATAGGTATTAGGTCGACATAGTCTATGCTAGTTGCCTCCACTTTTAGTAATCTTGATGCTTTGACCTCGTTCAAGGGTTTAAGTACATGAGGGATAGCTGGATCTACTATGTTTATTTTGAAGTATTTTTTTGTCTCTCCCTTGTACCTAGTTTTTCTATGTTTAATTGTATGAGTTAGTCCAAGTATGGTTAGCAGAAGCGATAAACCGTAGGCCAGGTTCCTACTAGTGGTAGCTATTGTTACTTCGCCACGCCATTTCTTCACGCCATACCTGGATGGCAATATGGTACCATCGCTATCAAGTAGACCTGAAATAAGGCCAGATATGAACTCTTCTGGTGCATTATAGGCAAATTCAGGAACCTTTTTCAGCCTAGATATGTAGCCCTTACGTTTAGCTGTGTGAATATCACAAGCCTCTATGCAGTTGGCTTTAAACCATTTAACTATATCCCTTTCATATACTATAATTCGATACATAGTTTTTAGACCATCAGAGACCCTTCTGTAGATATATGCTTGCGTTCCAAGTTTAGTCCTAAAGATTCTATCAATGTAATGAGCAATAGCATTATCGCATGTGGATAATTCTATCCGCTCACCACTGGAGGTGAGAGTGACCGTGCCGTCGCCCAGGAAAAAGCCGATCAAGTATCCGGTCTCCCAGTCCAATGGCAATTTCCTAGTACCGATATTAATACTATCCATGACTCTTCTAAATTGCGATGGGATCTTCTTGAGCATGGGTACAAGTAGCTCCATTTTTAGCGCGTCTTTGGGTTTAACTGCGACTAGTCTACCATCATCGTATCCTATTAAGCTGTGGTCCTTCGTTAGTATGGCCTCTCTACCACGCTTAGTCCTAGCTATGACAACGCGTTTGGGTGCCAAATGTCTTATGAGTGCCTTAATTGGTCTCAGCTCTGGTTCAAGCGATATAGGTGAAATAGATACTGTGTAAAGTTTTTCTCCTATTTTTTTCAAGGTAAGTATCTCTGTATCTCCATCCCTCTCGACATAGCTCCTATACTTCTCCATGTAGGCATCAATTAACTCTCCTATAGGTTTAAAGAGGAAACTTTTCTCGTTATCTATGACTATTATGTGTTCGCTATAAGTCAAGCTCTTAGCGGTTCCTGGATCGCCTACTAGGAGTATGTTTGGTTCTCCTCTTATTTTCATTCCGTCTGGGAGTGTTTTTGGTACTCCTCCGAATAGTAGGAGTGCTATTGCTTCTTTTATGTCATCGTAGCCGTAGATTGATGGTGCGATAGATCGTATTATTTTTTTGTGTATCCATTGGTCTTTTGCTAGTTCTAGTATTTTTTGTTCTTCTTCTGGAGCTATTTCTAGTCTTTCTGCTTCTTTTTCGGTTAGTTCTACGTAGTTTGTTTCTATGAATACTCTGAATGTGGCTGTTTTTCTTCCTCGTTGCCCGAATTCTGGGGAGGTTTTTAATATGCCTATTACTGTTACTCGGTCTCCTGGTCTGGCGATGTCCACTAGGTCGTCTTTGAGGTAGGCATCAATGAAGCGAGGAAGTTGTCCTGGTGGTAGGTCTTCAGGTCTTTCTTGTACGCGTATTTTTTGCCAGTCGATAAATTTTGATTCTTCGACTATTAGTTTGAATGGTCCTTTTCTTCTACATGTTGGATTTGTACATTGGACAGGGGGGGTGTATTTCCCCTCTTCTTGGAGGACCACTATTTTTTCGTGGCATCGTTGGCATTCAAAAACAGCTTCAATTAGTTGTGGTTTTACTTCGCTTGCCCTTGTTATTATGCCATCTATAGCCACGAGTTGCCCTATGTGGTGGGATCTTATTTTTCTTAATGATATTTTTTCTGGGAGGTTTTTAAATCTAGGGTAGAATTTTTCTATTTTTTTAGCGTAATCGGGGTCCTCTATTAGCATGACATTTTTTATTGCTCTTGAAGCTGATTTAATAAATTCCTCTGGGTTTTCAAGTGTTTTTTTAGCGAGTTCAGGATCGAATCTTAATAAATCTTCAAAATCTATTACAAGCGACTTACTGCCTGTTAGCGACATTTTTTGTAGCATAACACGATATTTGTAGGTTCCATCCTCTGTTCTGTAGCTTTTAATAAAATCTTCGAATCTTTCAATGGGGTCAAATATTCCTTCAATCTTCATATTCATGTTTTTCTCCTTCTAATACTCTTCTCTTCCAAGTAGACAAGATTTTTGAAAGATATTTGTAAAGTATTTTTTCTTCCGGTAGTAATGATTTAGTAGATGTTGATAATTCGGAGTTTTGCATAGATAACTTTATGATTTTCCCTGTTCTTACAGTGATAAGATCTCTTAATGCTATTTTAAACTTCTCGATGTTTTCTTTTGACGTTTTTCTCAGCTTTTCTCCATGCTTTAACCCTATATAAGATATGTTTTTTAGTTCTTGAATTTCCGGTATTTGTGTTTCTTTCCATACATATTTGTAAATGTCTGTATACGACACATTAATTGGAAATTCCTTGGGTTCAGCTTTTCCCTCCTCTATTAGTGGTATTGCTTGCCAAAGTCGAAGTTCTATAATATCATCTTTTTTAAAAGGTCCGATGTTTTTCTTTCCCAGGGATAACTGTGGTATATCTTCAAGTATCTTTATTTTTACAATCGTATTTTTTAGTTTAAAGGAAAGTCTTTTTAGCTCCGTGTCTTCGTCAGTAAAGAAAGTTGACATTAATGTCACCTAATGAAATTATAACGAATAGCTTAAAAAATGTGGGATTATTTCAGTTAATAGCTTTTGTGGAGTTGAAAATTTTATGACGTACATTTTAAAGTGTCCGAAATGTGGAAATGTTTCTAAAGAAATGGGGCCTAATTATTTATGTGAAAAATGCGGTACATTATTAGAATATGTTTATGACTATGAAAACATCGATTTTAATTTTGAAGCCACTAGAAATGGTAATATTTGGAGATATGAAAAAATTTTGCCCAATATACGAAGAAGAATAACTTTAGGTGAAGGAGGAACTCCGCTCAGGATAGCTGAAGATTTAGCGAGAAAAATAGGATTAAAAACTATATTTCTTAAGGATGAAACTTTAAACCCAACAAATTCATTCAGAGACCGGGCTGCAGCTTTAATGGTTTCTCAAGCATTAGATTATGGATATAAGAAAATAGTTTGCGCATCTAATGGTAATCTTGGTGCATCTATTGCTGCGTATTGCGCAAAAGCTCATATTCATGCAAAGATCATTGTTCCTAAAGCAACTCACATCGGGAAACTTGCTCAAATGTTTATTTATGATGCAGAAGTGGTGGAAAAAGGAGAAACATTAGATGATTCTTTAATTTTCGTTAAAAGAATCCTTACAAATAAGAATTTTTATGATGCAACCGCCGAACATAATTCTTTAACTATCGAGGGTCAAAAAACTATATCTTTTGAAATAGTTGAGAAAATGGGGACCCCCGATTGGGTTATAGTCCCCATGGGGAGTGGTGGAACAATCTATTCTCTTTGGAAAGGATTTATCGAGTTAAGGGAAATGGGTATTTTGGAAAATTTACCCCATATGGTGGGTGTTCAAGCAGAAGGATGTTCTCCAATAGTAAAAATGTTTTTAAATAAAAAAGACAGCGGTTTTGAGAAAATGAGTATAAATACACAGGCATTAGCTATATTGGTTAAGAATCCTGCTAACAGTTTTCTTGCTTTAAAAGCTATTAAAAATTCTAATGGTATTGCTGTAGCTGTTTCTGATAATCAAATCATGTTAGCAGAAAAACTTCTTGCCAAAACTGAAGGCTTATTTGCCGAACCAGCGAGTGCTTCAACTATAGCCGCTCTTTCAAATTTATTGAACGAAGGAATTATTGATAAAAGCGATAATGCCGTCTGTCTTATAACAGCAAGCGGATTAAAAGCCCCATACGTTTTAGAAGCAATTATTCGTAGAGGGAAGAAAATTAGCTTTAGAAAGAGCCTAGGTGTTAAGCTTCAAATTTTAAAACTCCTTGATATGGGAGTTTCTTATGGATATGAATTGTGGAAAGCTTTGGGGAAGGATATAAGTATTCAAGCTGTTTACCAGCACTTAAATGAGTTGGAAGAAAAGGAGCTTGTAAAAAGTGATTGGAAAGAAAGAAGAAAATATTATCAGCTGACAGAGAAAGGCAAACATGTCTTGAACTTGCTTGAAACTTTGATCTTGCTATTTTAAATGGTTGGCTATGTAGATTCTATTTTTAAGAATCTTGCTGCGCACGAAACGCACGGATCATAAGCGCGGACAAGTTTCTCTGCTTCTAAAGTCATTTTGTCTCTTGGAAGGTCTAATATTTGGGGCACGTATTTTTTTAGGTCTTCTTGTAAGTTTCTGAGATTTTGTGCGGTTGGGGTAATTATATTGGCTGCTTCAACTTTTCCGTGTTTATTTATTTTGTAGTGATGAATTAGTAGTCCTCTGGGTGCTTCTGTTGCAGCTACACCCTCTCCTTCCCTGATTTCAAAGTCGACCCTATTCTTTGATGGTTGTGATTCAATTAATTTTTCTACGAGAGAAATTGCTTCATCGATGAAATGTATTATTTCTAATGCTTGAGCAACATTATTCATAAAGGGAGAGTAGCTAGGAAACTTTAGTCCGTAAGTTTTTAAAAATTCCTTAGCGGTATCGGAAAGATACTTGTAATTTATATTAATTCTAGCTAGTGCGCCAACCATATAACTACTCTCACTATTTCTGAGGAGGTAGTGTCTGGCTGTGGAATATGGTACTCTTATACCTTTTATAAAGTCATGATACATTTCAGGGGGGAAACTTGATCCGTGGAGTAAAGTTACATTGCCTTCAAGTAGAGGTATTTTGCCCTCTTTGCTTACAGCTAAGTAATCGGTTTTTCTTTCAAAAGACGGCATTTCAAGCGAAAATATTAAATTAACGGCTTCTAAAGCTTCTTCTTTAAATTCTTTAGCCACCCTGAGTAGGCTTTCTAATTTATGTTTTGTCGGTAGAGTCGAAAAACCCCCTACTATAGGAGTAACTGGGTGAACTGCTCGTCCACCTATGATTTCAGTTATGATGTTTGCTAATTTTTTCATTTTAAGTGCTTTCTTCACGTCTTTTTCATATTTTGGAAGCATTGACAATATGCTTTCGTATCCCAAAAAATCTGGTAGAACGAAAAAGAACAGGTGAAGCACATGGCTTTGTAGATGGCCTCCGATTACTAATATTTCGCGTAAATATTCAAGTTCTTCGGGTAATTCTATTCCAAGAGCTTTCTCCACTGCCTGAGTTGATGAAACTTTATGTATGACAGGGCACACTCCGCACATTCTGCTTGCAATGTCTGGTATTTCTCTATAGCTTTTTCCTTTCAATATTTCTTCAACTAGACGAATACCTTCTGTAGCCTCTACTCTTAACTCTTTAACTACTTCATTTTCAAGTTCCACCGTCACAGTTAGATGGCCTTCAATTTTTGGAATATCCTTTATTGTGATTATGTCACTCAATTCAGATTACCTCCTCTCGACCTCGCTTTTTTGCAGTTTTTGAAGATGTTTAAGGAAACTTGGCACTTCTATCTTGTGTTTCTGGAAAATTTCAATAAGCGAATCTATGTTTGCATCTTCAGCAAGTCCACGGCAACCTATACATTCTTTACCAACGGATGGACAAATTGCGTTGCATCCTCCCCTTATGATTGGTCCGAGACAAGGTAATCCTGCTTCGATAAGACAAGCTTTTTCATGTAGTATACATTCGGCACAGACATTGTAAGATTTGGGTCTCGGTATTTTTCCAATTAGGAGATTCTTGAAAAGCTCTAAAAACTCGTTTTTGTCTATTGGGCATCCATATAGATAATAATCAACAGTTACGTACTGGTCAAGTGGTTGCGCATTAACTAATGCTTCTTTCAGCTGTAATGGATTTTCATGATTTTTGAAATCCTTCACTAGGAATTTCCCGCCTGTACAGGCACATTCACCGAGTGCTACTAAAATTTTTGAAGTTTCTCTTAGTTCTTTCACTTTTTTAACGTCTTTTTCACTTGTTATACATCCCTCGATAAACGCTATGTCAAGGGGTACTTTTTCCTTTTCTTCTTTCAGTACTCTAAAATCTACAATATCCACTTTACTTAATAAGTCGAGTATTTGATCTTCTAGGTTTAGTATTTGTACTATGCATCCTTCACATGACGCTAAACTAAATATTCCAACCTTAGGTTTTTTATTAATCATTTATATCCCTCTAAATTGCTGTTTCTAGGAACTCTTTAGTTTCTTTATAGGTAAAGACTGGCCCGTGTTTGCATACGTATTTTCTTCCTATGTTGCAGTGTCCACATATCCCTATGCCGCATTTCATTAATCGCTCAAGAGATAGAAATATTTGATCTTCCGGAAACCCTAATTTCAGGAGTTCTTTTGTCACAAAGTGCATCATTATTGGTGGACCACACATTACAGCAACGGTGTTCTTCGGATCTACTTCGATTTCCTTAAATAGTACTGTTACAACCCCTACGGTTCCTTTCCAAGTCTCGTCGCCTACATCAACTGTTAAATGTACGTCCACGTGTTTTTTCCATGTTTCTATCTCCTTTTTGAATACTATGTCTTTTGGTGTTCTTGCTCCATACATTAATGTTAATTCACCGTATTTTTCGCGATTTGAGAGAATGAAATTTATAAGCGATCTCAGTGGTGCAAGTCCTATTCCGCCGCCGATAAACAGTATGTTTTTATCCTCAAATTTGTGTGTTGGAAAGCCGTTTCCAAAAGGGCCTCGTACTCCAACAGCGTTTCCTTCATTTAATTTAAATAACGCGTTTGTAACATTGCCTACTCTTTTTACTGTTATCTCGAAGAAGTTCTGCTGATTCGGTGATGATGATATCGAGAATGGCGCTTCACCATAACCGAAAACTGATAACTCGATAAATTGTCCTGGTTTGTAGTTAAAGTTTCTTTGAATTTCTTTATCTTTAAAGATAAGTTTGAAGGTTTTTATGTCGGGGGTTTCTTCTCTAATTTCTGATATTGTTACGATATTGGGAATGTATACGTTTTTCATTTTACATCCCTAAGACTTTTTTGAGAATTTCTCTTATGTCGATTCCAGCAGTACAGACATGTATACAACGGCCACATCCTACACAAAAGATGCTTCCAAATTCATCTACGGGATAACAATATTTATCGTATATTCTTTGTTTGACTCGGGATGTCCTCTCTTTTCTGAATATTTCTCCTCCAGCAACTCGGGTGAAGCTTAAAAAGTGACATGCGTCCCATTTTCTTACTCTTTTGCCCTCCTTAAGTGTTAGTTCCATTACGTCGTATACGTCAAAACAGTGGCAGGTTGGGCACGTAAAGTTACATTTCCCACAAGCAACACACTTCCTCCCGTATTCATTCCAGAGTTCATCATTAAAAACTCTTTTAAGCTTTTGATATAGCTCATTAGCCCCTGTCAGTTGGTTTCTTGATAATTTTTCTTCAACTTCACGTATTTTCTGATCACGCTTGATAAGATCATTTTCAGTTGCCTCTTGGAATAGATCTGGATTGGAGTTTATAATATCCTTTCCCTTCTCACTTCCTATTTCAACGAAGAAGAACTGGCCGATATCCGTAAGCAGTAAATCGAACCCCTCTTTAATTGATGGCCCGCTTTTAGTAAAATTACAGAAACAATACTCAGTTGGATTATTGCAGGTTATACAGATTATTATCGTGTTTTTCCTGCGAGTTACATAGTAAGGATCAACTATTTCACTAATGAACACTTTATCTAGTAAAGTTAATCCATGTACATCACAAGGCCTAATTCCAATAAGAACTCGTTTTTCTTCCTTTATTTTATCCAAAGGGTCACCAATTTCTACATTGTTATTATTTCTTATTTTAAAGGTGAAAAGAACCTCTTCTGGAGGGAAAAATATTTTTTTGGGTGGAAGTAATGGAACCCCAGCCACATCCAACCTAAGTTCTGACCAATTCGATATTTTTTCAAAAGCAATTATTCCGTTTTTTTCTGTTGGACCATAAACTTGAAATTCTTTCAAGAATCGTTCAACCAGCACACCAAGGTTTTTCTTCGACAATACCATATATTTTTCCATCTTTTGCACCCAGCTCCTACAGTTTAACAAAAATTGATATTTATTGTTTATTTTCGGTTAGGTTTCTAACTATAGGTGAAATCCACCATCCTATTTTGTGCAAACCGCCTATGCCCACGATATTGTTTTTCGCCCACTTCTGGTAATTTAGACTTAAATACTTTTTTCGGTTTTTTCTTTATTAACATATGATATTATTATAGATGGGATTTATAGACCATAACGTTTCAATGTTTGTTAGAGAAAATTTAAAATGCATCAGACCCCCATTACTTTACTTCCCGGAGGTGTATATGGCCGAAAAAATAGCTGTTATTGGAGGAACAGGAGACTTAGGGTTTGGCTTAGCGCTACGTTGGGCTAAGGCTGGGAACATATCATTATTGGTAGTAGAAAAGAGGAGAAAGCTAAGAAAACTGTTGAAAAAATGCGGACAATATTAGGAAAGATGTAAAAGTAGAAGGAAAGGTTAACTATGAAGCCGCAGCAGAAGCCGACATAATTGTTTTTGTCAGTTCCATTTTTTGCACAAATTGTATCTTAAAAAGTATTAGAGGCGCTTTAGAACCTGGAAAAATTCTTGTAGATGTAATTGTACCGCTGGCAACGGCTATAGACGGACCACCTACCAAGACTCTCGGAGTTTGGACAGGTTCTGCAGCAAAATTAACCGAACAACTAGTACCAAAAGGAGTTAAAGTTGTTGCAGCTTTTAAGAACGTGCCTGCTGATGCTGTGCAAAACTTAGATGAGGATGATGATTGCGATGTTATCGTTTGTGGCGATGATGAAGAAGCAAAAAGGAAAGTCATGAAACTAGCGGAACTAATACCGGGAGTAAGGGCAATAGATGGAGGCCCCTTAGAAAATGCTCATGTAATCGAAGAACTAACTGCATTCCTAATTAGCATCAATATAAAATATGGAGTTAAAAATGCTGGAATTAGAATTACAGGCATTAAATAAATCTTAAAGTAGCAACTAGCGATTTTCATTTAATTGTACAGCCAAAACATTAAATACCTTTTTTTACGAATCTTACTTCTAGGGCAAATTAGTAGAGAAAGTATCTTAACAATTTGAAGGTGGGTTTTGCATCGTTTGAACAACTTGTATCGAGAGTTATTTAAGTTGTGTTAAGAAGATATATACGATGTTAAATCATCGATTTTATGATGTTGGAGGGTGATGATCATATGTCTGAAATGATGTGGACTGAAAAGTATAGGCCTAGGACTTTAGATGAAATAGTTAATCAAGAGGAAATTGTGTCACGTTTAAAGCATTTTGTAAAAACTAAAGATTTTCCTCACTTGCTTTTTGCAGGCCCACCTGGAACTGGGAAAACAACTGCAATATTGGCATTTGCCCGTGATCTCTTTGGTAAATATTTTGAAGAAAATTTTCTTGAGCTTAATGCTAGTGATGAAAGAGGTATAGATATTATTAGAACTCGTGTTAAGGATTTTGCTCGCACTAGAGCTATAGGAGATGTACCAGTGAAAATTATAGCTTTAGATGAAGCGGATAATATGACAGCTGATGCGCAACAAGCTTTGAGAAGAACTATGGAAAAATATACACGTACTGCTCGTTTTTGTCTTATTTGCAATTATTCTTCAAAAATTATTGAACCGATTCAAAGTAGATGTGCTGTTTTCCGTTTCTCGCCCTTAAAAGATGAAGACATTGCCAAGCGGCTAAAGTGGATTGCTGAGCAAGAGAATGTAAATCTGACTGAAGATGGCGTGCAGGCTATTCTTTATGTTGCTGAGGGAGATATGAGAAGAGCGATTAATATTTTACAAGCAGCTTCTGCCTTGGGTACAACTGTGAACTCGGAGACTGTTTATAAAGTTACTGGAAGAGCGCGTCCTGAAGAAGTTAGGGAAATGATTAATTTGGCTCTTTCGGGTAAGTTTATAGAGGCCAGAAAGAAGTTATATGAGCTTCTTATTACTTATGGTCTTTCTGGTAGCGATATTGTTCGGCAGATACATCGGGAAATTTACAATTTGAATATTCCAGAGGAATGGAAGGTAAAACTAGCAGAATACACTGGAGATATTGATTTCAGACTTAGCGAAGGCGCTCATGAAGATATTCAGTTAAGTGCACTGCTTGCTCACTTTGCCCTCGCAGGTACTCAAATGCGGAAGGGGGGATAAAATAGGTTGAGTGCCATTCCATGGACAGAGAAGTACGCCCCTAGAAGGGTTTCTGAAATAGTTAGAAACACTGAGGCTGCTATGAAATTACTAAGGCTCGTGAAAGAGTGGAAACCTGGTAGTAAAGGAATTTTACTTTATGGACCGCCAGGTACTGGTAAAACCGTTAGTGTTTATGCTGTTGCAAACGAACTAAATTACGAAGTCATCGAGATGAATGCTAGCGATACGAGAAATGTTCAAAATGTTATGCGTGTTGCTGGTTCTGCTGCTATGCAAGCACCTCTCTTTGCAAAGAAAGGAAGAATAGTTTTAATTGATGAAATTGACGGTCTTAGTGGAAGGGAAGATAAAGGGGGGCTTGGAGCCATTATAAAGGTTATTAAGAACGCGCGAGTACCTGTAGTTCTTACGGCAAATGATCCGTGGGACCCTCGATTTACTTCATTGAGGCAATACTGTGAACTTATAGGGTATAAAAGATTGACCATGTGGGACATTATTAAGGTTCTTCGTTCAATTTGCCAGAAAGAAGGAATCGTTGCTGATAATGAAGTTCTAAAGGAAATCGCAAAAAATGCCGAGGGTGACCTTCGCTCAGCAATAAATGATCTTCAGGCCCTAGCTGAAGGAAGGAAAAAATTAACAAAGGAAATGCTAGGTATTCTTGCCCGTAGAGACAGAGAAAAGAATATTTTTGAAGTTTTGAGAATGCTTTTCTCGGCTAAGACCGCTAGGATGGCGACTTTTGCTTTGAGTACAGCTGATGTTGACTATGAAATGTTAATGCGATGGATAAGTGAAAATATTCCCTATCATATGGATGATGTAGAAGAATTAGCCAAAGCTTACGATGCTCTTTCGCGTGCGGATGTATTTCTTGGAAGGATTAAGCGTGAACAGAATTGGAAACTTTTGCCTTATGCTTTTGAACTTATGTCTGCTGGTGTGGCGCTTGCACGTACCAAGTCCAAATTTAAGTTTGTTAAATACAGTTTTCCCTCATTGCTTAGGGAACTTAAATCGTCCAAGGAACAAAGAGATCTACAAAAAAAAGTCGGAGAGAAAATTAAAAAGCGCTGCCATACCTCCGTAACAAGGGCTATTAATGATTTTCTACCATTTATAAGAACTATCTTCAGAAATAATCCAGAGATGGGAGCTAAAATGGCTAAGTGGTTTAGATTTAATGAAGAAGAAATAGCTTTTATTATAGGTGATAGCAAGTCCTCAAAGGAGATTATTAAACTTTTAAGGTAATGTTTGCTTTCATGAAGTACGATTTAAATGAAAGAAATATCTGCTCTAATAAATTATTGCCACTTAGTTCGTATTTTATATGTTCAAGAAAGTTAATTACTGCTTTGGGGATAAGACAAAAAGTAACAGAATATCTTATGTCGTATAGTATTAAGCCGTTAGGAGATGCGTATTTTAGTGGTATTATGTTTTTAATTATTGGGTTTAGGAGTAGGGATAAGTCTTTATGGGTTATATTTCGTTTTCCTCCCTCTAACAGCAGTGTTAATATTTTTCTTATCATTCCGCGACAAAAACTTCTTCCTATAACATCTACATGTATAAAATCTTTATTTTTTTGAATGTTTATTGCAAGGAGCCTTCTAAACGTGTTTTTATCTGTTTTTTTACTAGATATGTTTTTGAAATAATGGTTTCCAAGAATATACTTTGCAAGCTGTTTCATTTGAATTAAGTTCTCTCCTTTGTAATAGGTTACATATTTATAGTGTCTGTAGATGGCGTGATGTCTTGGGCTAAAGTCCGAGGGTACTTGCGTAAATCCTATAATTTTTATGTCTTGAGGAAGATATTGGTTAACTTTATTTATTACGATCTCGTCTATCTCGGATGGAAGCGTAAGTGCTATTATTTGACTTATCGCATGTACAGAGGCATCTGTTCTACTTGCATATTCATACTTGTATTGTTTAAGTTTATTTTTTTGGATTAGACCGCATTTTTCTAATGCTTGTAGGAGTTCTTTCTCAATAGTTTTTACTCGTGGTTGTCGCTGATAGCCTTTGTAGTTTGTGCCGAGATATGTTAATTTAAGTGCGTATCTTGGTATTAGGAACACCTTCCATGTATATTAAGACATTAACTTTCCCAGAGAGAAAAGAGAGTTTTTAATGCTCTAACTTTTGCGTTTTCAGTCTTTAACCTATAAATTCGGATACGTCCGAATGTTTTCTCCTGAATGATACCTACCTTGCATAAGTATCCTAGGTGTTGAGCAACTGTGCTGTGGTTTAATCTTACTCTTTTTACTATTTCTGAAATGTTTAGTTCTTCTTCTTTTGCAAGCACTTTTATAATTTTCACTCTACCACGAGATGAGAGGATATTTTCTATTTGTAGTTTTTCGCTTTGAGTATTCATTCTGTTCACCTTTTAAAGTAGAGCCATTAATTCTTTTTCTAATATTGATGCAGGAACATCAGGGAGACTTATGAGAGTCGTTTTTCCACGAATCCCAGATCCAGAGAGTTTTATATTTATGATTCCGCAGCCTTCCAAGTCATGGATATAGTTCCATATTTGTGTGTGTCCCCGTGGCTTTTCTCCATACTCTTCACATATAATATGGTAGAGTTCCTCGATTTCACCCATCGTCACATACGCTTTTTCATTCTTTCTTAGTTTTCTTGCTAGAGCCAAAAGAAGAAGTCTGTGATGCTGAGGCAAGTCAAGAAGAACTTCTCTTCTTATAACTGGGTGCGTCTCTGCCTTTGCAAGTCTTACATGTTCAGGTAATACGCGAAACTCTCCTTCTGCTTCGGCGTATTTTCCAGCTCTCCATAAAAGCTCTAAGGAGTACCTAGCATCTCCCCATTCTGCTGCAATATCTGCGATTAAACTAATGGCTTCCTCTGAAACACTTCCTTCGTAAAATGCTTCCTTTACTCTCATTTCTAAGATATCTTTGAGCTGTGAAGCATTATATCTTGCTAAAAATAGAGAGTTTTGTTGTAACGTGCTTAACGTGCTAGAATCTAGTAGGGCTATCCACGATGTATCTTTTGCTATACCAATTAGGGAAATTCTTTGCATCGAATTTAATTTCTCTTCGTACAATCGTGTTAGGTCATATAACAGTTCTGGTCCACTTCTTTTGACATAAAAATCAAGTTCATCTAAAGCTATTAAGAGAAAGGCTTCTCTACTATCTAAAGTTTTTTGGAGAGCAAAAAGAAGCTCTTCTGGCGAGAATCCTCTTGTCGGAAAGTTCGGATTAAAGTAATGAAGAATTCTTTTCAGAACTAGGAATTCTGTTTTATCTCTTCTACAATTAATATGGATATAGTGAAGGTTAATACCACGTCTTTGCGCTTCACTGCAAATCAATTTCCCAAAAAGCTTTGCTAGGGCTGTTTTTCCTGTACCAACACTTCCGGAAATCAATATTTTACAACTTTTGCTTCCTGGCTTTTCAAGTAGAATTTTAAAGTTTCTAACTAGCGCCCTAAGTTCTTTTTCTCTATGCGGAAGTGAAGGTGGAACATAATCTATGGAAAGTTTGGATTCATCTTTAAAAATTGAGGGTTTTTTAAGTTCTTCTTCGAACACATCTTTTGACAAATTTGTCTCCTCACATTTTATCTAGTACTGACTAATATTTAGTATAGTATCCGTGTATCTTTAATTGTATTGCGAAGAGAGGGAGATGACCGAAAGTAATATATTTAAACCAGAAATAGTTTTACCTAAAAACGTAACCTAAACATATTTTCCAAGATGTTGAAATCCAGCCCCACGGAACACAAATGTGATGAAGAGGATCTTGAGAGCTGAAAAATAAATACGCTTTCTGACATTATTTTTATTGATATACATTCGCTTATAGTTTGTAAGCGCATTTTAATTAGTTTTCCAGCCAGCAATGCGGGAAATCAAATAATTATATAATAGTTGAAATTTTGCAATTTTTACATGAAAAAGGCGAAGCATATATAAAAGGAATGTAATTATTACAACGGGTGGAAAATGAAGCTGGATGAAAAAGATATCAAAATATTAAATTTGATACAGGAGAACTGCAAATTAACAGCTAGAGAGATAGCAAAACGTATAAATTCTCCGATAACAACAGTATTTGCTAGAATAAAACGTTTAGAAAAACAGGGAATAATTAAAGGATATAAAGCAATTTTGAATGCAGAAAAACTTGGAAAAGGAACTACTGCCTTTATTTTGGTGTCATTTACATATCAACCATCAAAAATGGATTATCAATTAACACAAAGAGAAGTTGCAAAGGAAATTGCAAGACTACCCGAAGTCCAAGAAGTTCACATTATAACTGGAAACTGGGATCTACTTCTCAAAGTTAGAGTAAGAGATGTCGAAGAACTGGGAAAATTTATCGTAGACAGACTAAGATTAGTTAAAGGTGTTGAAAAAACATTAACATGCGTAGTGCTAAGCACAGAAAAGGAGACAACCGAAATTAATCTATAAAGCTAAACTGAAATCATCAAGACCTAGTAACACTAAACTAAGGTTACAATAATGTTTTGGAGGCCCTTAGCTTTCTCTAACTACCACTTACATTTACAATAAGGTTAAAAGATGAAATAAGAAATTTTATCTATATAAAAAGGGCAACGCTTCGCTACAATGTGGTGCGGGGCCCGGGATTTGAACCCGGGTAACCGGCTTGGGAGGCCGGCGTCCTAGACCAGGCTAGACTAGCCCCGCTTTTCATTATTATGAATATTGTTGATGTTTATAATTTTTCTGTTACTTAGAGGGAATACATAAGATGCTTTTATGATGCGTTTATACTTAGCTTCTAGAAAAATTGTTAAGTTTTATGTGGGTCTGTAAGAGAGTTTGCAACTAAGGATGTAACTTGAATAATTTGATGGAGTAAGTTACTTATATAGTGATTAGTTTATATATTGGTTGTTTTTATTCCTTTTCGCTCTTTGACTTCTTCAATTATTTGTTTTGCTACGTTATCCGGTGGTTCTTCCCAGCTTGAGAATTGCATTTGCCAGAATGATCTTCCGGAAGTTTTTGATCGAAGTTCCGTTGCAAGTCCGAAACTTTCCTTAACCGGAATTTTTGCCGTTATTAGTGTGTCAAATCCTCTTTGTTCCACCTTGAGTACGTTGCCTCTTCGTTGCGCTAGTACACTTAGGATGTTTCCCACGGTTTCTGGCGGAGTTCTGATTTGTATTTTGTATATGGGTTCTAAAATTGTTGGAGTATCTGAAAGTATTGCTTTAAATATGGCATTTTTAATCATAGGAATTATTTGTGAGGAATCTCTCATTTCTGGGTTCTTATGTATGTTTAGTTCTTGAATTATTACTTTTAGTCCTCGTAAAGGTTCACCACAGAGTGGACCTGATTCGCATGCCCACTTAAAACCAGTAATAACGGAGTTTTTTACATCTAATATTTCCTCGTCTTCCTGTCCAGCGTAAATTAAGAGGTTTCCATGTTTTTCGATGGCCCATATTTCATTAGCATTTTTTAGATATTGTTTCATTTTTTTGGCAAGAAGGCGAGTAATTCTATTATTTTCTTCCTCTCTAATGGAATGTTTCTCTAATAGTATGTTTAACACATCTTCTTCGAGAGGTTCTACAAGGAGTGTTACCGAATTTAAATCGTTGATACTGTTTACAAATACCGGACCTCCCTTGGTTTTAACAGTTTCCCTATACACAACGATCGGTTTGGATGTTATTATTTCTAATCCCGATTTCTCCAGTTCTTTTATTGCGATTTCAAGATGTAGTTCCCCGATTCCCGACAATAGATATTCGCCGGTTTCTTCATTTATTGAAACCGATAAATTTGGGTCTTGTATTGAGAGTTTTTTCATTAACTCTATCATTTTTTGAAGATATTGTGGTTTTTTAGGCTCAACTGTTAGAGTTACTACGGGTTCGGTAATGTACTTTATTTCTTCGAAAGGGATCATTTTGGTTTCATATCCTAGTTCAACTACGGTTTCTCCAGATTTAAGTTCTTCAGGTCCAATTATTGCTGCTATGTTTCCTGCTGGGATTTCTTTTACGATTTCTCTGATAGCTCCCATGTACATACCTACTTGCTGTATTCTATGGAATTTTCTTGCGTTCAGTAGATAAACTTCTTGTCCTTCCTTTATGGTTCCTGAAAAGATTCTACCTGTTGCTACAAGTTTTGCGTGTGGATCTAAAATTATTTTGGTGACACAGAATGTTAGGGGTCCCTTGTCATCACAGTTTAACATTGCTTGCCCGACTTCTGACTCTAAGTTGCCATGCCATATTTTTGGTATTCTATACTTTTGCGCCACTACAGGGTTTGGTAAGTGTTTTACTATTGCATTTAATATGGCTTCGTGAAGAGGTAGAAGATTTTGCAGTTGGTCTATTTTTCCTTCCTTATAGCATTTCATTATATCTTTAAATTTCAATCCCGATTTGTTAATTGAAGGAATTGTAAAACCCCATTTATGGAGCGCGCTTCCAAAAATCACTGACCCATTTTCTGGATTAACTCTCCACCCTTTTTTGAAAGCTTCCTCCCCGAAATTTTCAATAAGAGTATTAAAGTTTCGAATTATTCTTTCAAATTTTTCTCTAATTTTCTCGGGAGGAAGTTTTAATTCTCTTATAAGCCTATCAACTTTGTTTATGAAGAGAATCGGTTTTACTCTTTCTTCTAATGCTTGTCTCGTCACTGTTTCCGTTTGAACCATTATTTCCTCAACGGCATCCACTACTACCACTACTCCATCAATTGCCCTTAATGCTCTTGTAACCTTGCCTGAGAAATCGACGTGCCCGGGTGTATCGATCAAGTTTACTACGTAATGATCATTCTTCCACCCATAAAGGAGAGATATATTTGCTGTTTTAATTGTTATACCACGTCTTTGCTCTTCTTCCAAATAGTCAAGCGCCTTAACCTGACCGGCAAGTGACGGGGAAAGTAAGCCTGCTCCAGCCAATAGAGAATCGGTAAGTGTTGTTTTCCCATGATCTATGTGAGCAACTATTCCAATATTTCTAATATATTCCTTTGATTTCATAATTTTTAGCACTTCTTGAACCATTTTACGCTTTGCCATCCTTTTCACCCCAGGACTCTACGAGGGTAGCGCTGAAACAACAAAATCATTACGGCGAGAACTAAACTTATATTCCCTCGAAGTTGTTCACTTTTATATTATAAGCTACTACTAAGTTTAGGTTCTTAAACTTAGTTAACTAGGTAAATTTATTTTGATAGAAGAGACAACTATGTGGTGGTCTCAGGGGTGAAAGAATGTCGGAAAGAAAGAATAAGGAAGTTTTGAGTGGCGTCCATTTTTGGCAAGGAGATGTTGCCTGCGCGGAAGGTGCTATAGCTGCTGGCTGTAGGTTTTTTGCTGGTTATCCTATAACTCCGGCTTCTGAAATTGCTGAACATATGGCTAAGAGATTACCCGAAGTTGGGGGTATATACGTACAAATGGAAGATGAAATTGCATCGATCTCAGCCGTTATTGGGGCTTCTTGGGGTGGACTAAAAGCCATGACGGCAACGTCTGGTCCTGGTTTTAGCTTAATGCAAGAAAACATTGGTTATGCTTGTATGACGGAAACGCCCTGTGTAATCGTTGATGTTCAACGCGTAGGTCCAAGCACTGGTCAGGCTACGAAAGCTGCTCAGGGAGATGTTATGCAAGCTAGGTGGGGGACTCACGGTGATCATGAAGTTATTGTTCTTTCCCCGAATTCTCCCCAAGAAATGTTTGATTTGACTGTTAAAGCTTTTAATTTGTCTGAGATTTATAGAGTTCCAGTCATTATCCTATCGGATGAAGTTGTGGGGCATATGTGGGAAAAAGTTCGTGTTCCTTCTCCCGGAGAAATAGAGGTGTATAGTAGAAGGAAGCCAAGTTATATTGGTGAACCTGTTTTTGGTGGTGTGGGTGAGGTAGGAGTTCCTCCTATGCCTCGAATTGGGGATGGTTTTAATCTTTTAATTACCGGATCTACTCATAATGAGTATGGTTATAGAAAGACGGTGGATCCTGAGGTTCACAGAAGACTTGTAACGCGAATTGTTAATAAAATTAGGGAAAACGCGGATAAAATTATTGATGTAGAAACCCAAAATATTGAAGACGCGGATATAGGTGTTATTTCATATGGCTGTACTTCAAGGTCTGTGTACGATGCAGTCATTCTAGCAGAGAAAGAGGGAATAACGGTTGGGCATGTTAGGCTGAGAACTATTTGGCCTTTTCCCGAGAAGGTTGTGAAAGAGGTGGCAGAAAGGGTAGATTTTATTCTGGTTCCTGAGATGAATCTCGGCCAATTGATATATGAGGTGGAAAGAGTAGTAGGTTGTGAAGCACGTGTTAAAGCTATATCGAAAATTGGTGGTGGAGAGATGATAACACCTGAGGAGGTTTTATCAGAAATAAGGAAACTTTTGGAAAGGTGAAGTTTTATGGCGGATAAGCATTTTGCCCTAAAGTTTTTGCGGGAAGAAACATTGCCAACAGCTTTTTGTCCAGGATGTGGTAATGGAATTGTGATGAACTGTTTCTTAAAGGCAGTAGAGGAGCTAGGTTTCCATGATTTATCTGGTTTTGCTTTTGTGTCTGGAATAGGCTGTGCTGCTTGGTGTGTATCTCCATATTTTAAAGCTGATTCTCTTCATACCACTCATGGGAGACCTATTGCGTTCGCTTCGGGTTTAAAGCTAGCTCGACCAGAGTTAAATGTCGTTGTGATAAGCGGAGATGGGGACATAGCGGGTATCGGTGGTAATCACTTAATACATGCTGCGAGAAGGAATATGGATCTTCTTGTTATTTGTATTAACAACTTTAATTACGGAATGACTGGAGGACAAGTTGGTCCTACCACGCTCCATGGTGTTATAACCACTACTACGCCCTATGGCAATCCCGAATACCCATTTGATCTCGCAAGACTAGTTGAGAGTGCAGGTGCGAATTTCGTGGCGCGATGGACAACCGTGCACGTAAGATCGCTCATAAATTCGATAAAAAAGGCATTAAAAAAAGAGGGATTTCGTTTTATAGAGGTTGTTTCGCAATGTCCGACATCGTTTGGAAGAAGGATAGGTAAGCGCACAGGCAGAGATCTTATGAAGTGGTTTAAAGAAAGAAGTATTCATATTAGCAAAGCAAGGGATGTACGAGAAGGAGAAGATGTAATTATAGTTGGGGAATTTGTAGATAGAGATAGACCGGGATTTGTTCGTAAGATTCGTGAAATTATTTTTAAAGTGAGGAGAGAAAATGTCTAGGACTGAAATCTTAATTGTTGGAATTGGCGGTATGGGGGTTGTTTTAGCTGGTAGAATTCTTGCTAGGGCTGCTGCTATTTACGAGGAGAAAGAGGTTGTACAAACACAAAGTTATGGTGCTGAGGCTCGAGGAACAGCTGCAAGAAGCGAAATTATTATTAGCAGTGAAAAAATAAATTATCCAAGGGTCAGAAAATGCGATATATTAGTGGCAATGAGCCAAGAAGGGCTAGAAAAATATTTGCCATACTTAAAGGAAGACGGTGTCCTTATCTATGAAAAACACTTAGTTAAAAAAGTATCGGTGTCTGAAAAGCTAAGGATTCTAAGTGTTCCAGCGATTGAAATAGCAGAGAAAAAAGTGGGAAGTAGATTAGTTGCCAATATTGTTATCATCTCTGCTACAGTTGGTTTCACAAAGATTGTATCTGAGAAATCGTTGAAAATGGCTATAGTTGACATTATCCCCGAACCAATGAGAAAGATAAATTTGAAAGCTGTTGAAGAGGGAATCAAGTTTTCAAGGGAAATATTAAATCAAAATAGCTAATCCGCCCTACTTGTCAGAATTATCTTTACAGCAAAAGATTTATTTAATTAAGGCTTTAATTTTAGTTTGTGCCGCGGTGGTGTAGCCCGGTCAAGCATCGGGGCCTCATGAAGGTTGGATACTAACCTTCAGGCTATTCGAGCCCTGGACCCGGGTTCAAAATACCCGAAAGTACCTTCGGGGTGGACAAATCCCGGCCGCGGCACCATTCACTTTCAATGATAGAAAATTAAGTTCTTTAACCGGAGCCGAAAATCTGGGATACCGTTTCCTTTATTTCTTCGAGCTGTTTTAAAATTGAGTCGAATATACTTTGTGCCCAATCCATGGTACGCAATACAATTCCCGCAATTATTGCAACCATTAACAAAGACAAACCTATGAGTAATCCTTCTTCGATTAGAGGTGATGCTTTTTTGCTTTTTATTAGATGTTTGATATTTATTAGCTTTTTTTTCACCTTTATCCCTAGGTAAGTGGTAGTCTTAGTATTTAAACTACAACATTGTCCTTAGAATTATCGATGGGTCATTATCTCCTCTTTGCGATTTAAAATATTTTGTGTAAAGATAATGAAAAGATTTTATTACCTTTTCTACATCAAAAATCCTTCTCCGGGCCATTTCTTTAAAGATCATACTAAGAAAATTCAACGTGTTAAGAAACCGCTCTCTGCTTAACTCTTCGTATTTCCTGATTTTCTTAATCGTAGGCGTGTTATATAAATCATTAAAGCATTGTTTATGCGTATCTGTTGCAGGATCCCATTTAAAAATATCAACTAAGCGCACCTCCTGCATATTAGAGGCAAATTTTATGTTTTGAGACGTATCTAACTCGCAGACTCTAATTAATCGTCTGACACAGTTTCCATGAATGTTCACTTTTTTAACATAGATTATTAGATCAAGTGTCTGAAGCAAAGCCACAGGAATTTGATGGTGAAATCTCCAACGTAAAAGCAAATGTTCAGGGCCTGCTGAGTGACAAGTTTGCAAGCCGGTTAATCCGGCGCTTAAAGCATGAAACATCGCCCTGCTGTGTTCTTCTGTTTGAATTTCCCCTAAGTAAATATAATCCGGGGATCTGTGCAACAATTTGATTATTTCGCTCGACTTACTATATCTTTTCTCTCCCTCTTCGTATGGTTCTACCTTGAACCTTACTTGATGTTTTCCGTATTTGATTTGCGGAATACTTTCAACAACGTCCTCTATCGCTATTTTTCTCCAATCAGGTGGAGTTAAAATATCTATAGCATTTAGTAGAGTCGTCTTACCAGCTCCAGGCTCTCCAGTAATAGTAATGTTTCTCTTATGTAATAAACAGAAATAGACATAAGCACATATCGCTGGAGACAGCGTTCCATTTGCAATTAGTTCTGGTAAAGTATAAACTCTTTTTCTAATTTTTCTAACGTCTAAGTGAAGTTTGTCGACCACTAACGGATAAATGTCAAGTGAAACCCTAACATGAAAATATTTTGTGATTATTTCTGCTTTTAGCGATGGATTTGCCATGTCCAGACGATAACCACTGTCTGCCCTTACTAACGTTACAAAACTCTCAAGTTCTCGTTTGGAGAGGTTTATTTTTGTTAAACATCTTCCCCACTTTCTGTGATCTAGATATATCGAAGAAATTGGAGAATCTAAGAAAAATTCTTCTATATTATCATCTAGCAAAAATGGAAAAATTTTTTCAAGGTTCATGGACTTAAATGCTGATAACTCTGCCATTTTCTGGACAACTTCATCTGGCTGATTTAAGTTCAGCCTTTCCAAAAACCTCTTCGCTAATTTAATTTTTTGCGTTAAGATTTGATCAAAGGACAATGAAGATGTCGAAGAGAAGGATGATTTAAGATATTGAGTTGTTAAATAAACTACTCCCTTTAAAGACGGGTCGTTCTCAACGATAGAAACAACTTCATAGGTATTGAATGAAGAGTACGTATCATTAGTAGTTGATGAGATGGTTATGGTGTAAGGACCTACTACGTATTTGTCTAAGATACGTTCTTCCGGTGAGGTATTGGAATTATTTAATTTCATGCGGAATGTCTCCTTTCTCTGTAATTTTTTTAAGAAGTGTACAATAGTGATCTCTAACGCTGTATTCAGCAACACCAGAAAATTTTGCTACGAGTTTTTGTGTTAAAAGCCTTTTTACTCCTAGTCGCATTGATATTCTCCTAGCTGCTGCATAAATCGAAGCAGCAGCTAATATGTATGGATTTCGTCCCTTACGAACAGAAAAATCTAGAGTTTTAAGTATTTGGAGTGTTTCTTTAATAAGGTGTCGTTTGAACCATTCCTGTGAAATACCTAAGTTTTTTAGCTGAGTAATTACTTCATCTGAGTTAACTATGGAAGAGATGATCCTATAGATATAATCTTCGCTTCTTCTTACATATTTTTTTAGACCGACGGCCTTTTTTACGATAAAAATCTCTCTTACAACACGGCGCACACTTACACGATGTCCAAGGTTTTTAAATACTTCAATTAGCTCTTGAACTGTTATGGGAGCCATATGTTTGTACTCTCTTATAGCCAGAAGAAGACATGCAGCTGCAAGAACTATGTGGTTTGTTGACTCTTCTTTTAAATCTTTATACTTCCTAGAGACCTTTTGATAATAATATGCTGCTCTATCTCTTACGGGATTAGGTAATTGTAGAATGGAACATGCCCTGTTTAGGGTTCTTAACGCCCTATAGTTTGTTTCGTTTCCAATAATCCTAGCTCTTAGGTCATATTTATATTTTAGTCTTCTAAATAGACGTTGCTTAGCTGGTCCAAGAGACTCTCCATACCTATCCTTGAAAAATGGCGTTACATGATAGTCTATGTAGCTTCCTAGTCCATCTATTATATGAACTCGAGAGCCAAGAGATGCGTACTGCTTGGATGAAATATTTAGGCTTTCTTCCGAAGAGGATAAATCTATTATAGGTGGGAGATATTGTGGTCCGATAACAAGCCCACATCGTGAACACACTAATTGACCGTGGTGAACTATAATTTCACCATTACATTCATCACAAAGAAATTTGCTTTCAGTCATTTTTATCAATTAAAGGATGCTAAATGAAATTTTTACTGTTTTCTGATACTAACAGTGTTTGTTAAAGTTACTTACATTACGCTTAACTTTACACTGGGCAATATGGGTGATAAGGTATTAACTTGGAGAAAGAGAGGTTTGTGAAAGTAAGTGCCCCAAATGATATGGACTGACTTAGTTAAAACCAAAAGGTGATTTTTAGATGCCTCGGCAGTAAAGTGTTTCACCAAAAATTTAGTTTTTAATATGACATTTTAGGTGAATGTTGTCTCTTTTTGCAAAATTAGACAAAAAGGCATTATTTAAGTTTATTTGATTTAAGACGAACATTGAAATTCGGTATACTTTCCCACTCTATATGGGGGATAAGTGTTATTAGTATAAAAGTGATTAAACTGTTGAGATATGTAATTAAACATAAAGGGGGTATTTTAAGTGTTAAATAGTGCTGTTACTAGAAGGTTCTTTAAGGAACTTGCAGCAATGCTTGGGATGCATATAAATGTAACTACTGTTACTGGGAAGCAATACATTGGAAAGTTTGAAGGATACGATGATAAGAGTTTAAGTTTATGTTTGTCGGACGTAAAAGATAGTGAAGGAAAAACTTATCACAAAGTATTTATATACGGTCATAATATTGCCGAAATCATAGAAATCGAACAACCATTCGATCTTAAAGCCCTTGCAGAAAGACTAGAAAAGGTTTTTCCACAAAAAGGTGCAGTAAAAGTCCTTGAAGAAGCTGGAATGATCCTTGTGTTCAATAAAATAAAGGTTACAGAAAAGGGAGTTGAAGGGGAAGGTCCGTTGGCTGAAAGAGTAAAGCGAATATATGATGAATTCGTAGAAGAAACTAAAAAATAAAGTGTAATGACTAAAATGTTATCTATGATTTTATAAAAAGAATAAGCACCTCAGCTAAAATCTTATAGTGAAAAATAGTAAACATTTGAGATATTATAAAAATATACAAATATTATTGTGATTTAAATAACATAATCGTAAATTTAATAGATCTCAGTACTGCAGAAGTATATTTTACGTAGCAATTTAAGTAATTTTTAATCTAGTGGTTCTACTAGTTTCTTTAGGTCTAATTTTCCATCTTTTACTGTAAAGGAAAGTTTCTTCCCATCTAATAGTGCTCTAACATCATCAAAACTTTTAATTTCGGTTTTTCTAGATATACCGGGGTAACTATCTTCTTCTAATTCGCCAAATTCCTCTTCGAAAAGTTCTAAATTGTTCCCGTCATTAGGGCCAAGTAGATGAGGACTTTTAACTCCAGTAACTATAAGAATAACACGTAATAGATCTTCCAAGTGCGGATCTACTCTAGCACCCCATATGACTTGCGCATTTGGATCCATTTTCTCAACTACTATCTCGGCGCATCTTGCTGCCTCCCGTAGACTCATGTCTGGTCCACCACTGACATGTATGAGTGCTCCCTTCGCTCCTGTAATGTCAATATCTAGGAGAGGACTTTGCAATGCATCCATTACTGCTTCTCTTGCTCTGTCATGTCCACTGCTTTCACCTAAACCTACTATTGCAACCTCACCATTACTCATAATGGCCCTTACATCAGCATAATCAAGATTTATTAATGAAGGCAATGCAATAGTTTCTGTAATTCCTTTAACCATGTTTGCAAGTATCTCGTCTGCAACGCTAAATGCTTCATCAATTGGTAAATCTGGTGCTATTTCCAATAAACGATTATTGTCTATTACAACAACTGTATCTGCTTTTTTAATTAACTTTCTTAACCCTTCTTTTGCTTTTTTTACTCGTGCACGTTCTACTTTAAATGGCATGGTAACTACGCCAACAACAATAGCTCCGTTTTCCTTTGCTATCTCAGCTATTATGGGTCCACTACCCGTCCCAGTTCCTCCACCAAGACCGTAAGTTATAAATACTAAATCAGTGTCGTAAAGAACCTCAGTAAGGATGTCTCGGCTCTCTTCTGCTGCTGCTGCACCTATTTCTGGAAATCCTCCAGCACCAAGACCCTTAGTTAGGTTTTCCCCTATCAGAATCTTTCTATGAGCCTTTACACTATCTAGATGTTGTTTATCGGTATTTACCGCTATACATTCGGCGCCCTGTATTCCAATGGTCATTAGTCTATTCACAGTATTATTTCCCGCGCCACCAGTTCCTACAACAACTATTCTCGCCCTTCCAGGTTCTCTCACGTAGGTTCTACCTTTTTCTACTCTAGAATGGTTCAGAGCATCTTTTATCAGCGCCTTCAGAGACGATCCCCCCATAACTTAACTTGTTCCCATAGTTCTCTCTTTAAAAGGTCTCTGATGGCTATTCTAATAGCCTCGCTGCGATTTGGATACATTCTACGTTTAACTAACTTATCCAGTCCCTCAAGGTAAGCTTCAGGTAAGTGTACAGTAATTAACTTCATCAGAAACCTCCATATGGTTTGATTAAAAGAAGAGGGTGATATTATAAATAGATTGGGAATATATCTGAAATATCTAAATATTACTTAGGTTTTAAAAATGAGAACTATCTCTTCTTTCTCCCTGTTCTACGCGCAGCTATGTGACCGACCTTTCTCCCAGGCGGTGCTGTTCTGGGTACCGTTGTTGGTCTACCAGGCGACTGATGACTACCACCGCCATGCGGATGTGAACAAGCATTCATTGCAACCCCTCTTACTATTGGCCACTTCCAGCCTTTAGCTTTAACGAGATGATACTTTTTACCTGCTTTAACGAAAGGTTTTTCTATTCTCCCGCCTCCGGCAACAACGCCTATCGTTGCCCTGCAAGCTGGGTTAAATGCTCTTACTCGACCAGAGGGAAGTTGTACATATGTTTTATCAGCGGTATGCGTTACTACAATCCCATAGGTTCCTGATGCTCTAGCAAACTTTCCACCGTCTCCAGGAACCCCCTCAATATTACAGACAAGTGTTCCTTCAGGTATGTGTGTGAGAGGGAGGACATTTCCAGGTTTTAATGGTGCTTCAATTCCACATTCTATGAGTTGCCCTACATATGACCCTTCAGGGACCAAGATAAGCCTTTCATCTCCATCCTCAAATCTTACACGCGCGACGGGGGCTCCTCGCCCAGGGTCATGGAGAAGCTCAATTATCCTACCTACAACTTTCTTTTTAACTTCTTTATCGGAAAGTGGACGATATTTTACTTTTCCTCTTCGCTTATGAGTGTTAGCCCTGAATGTGGGACTTCCACGACCCCTTCTTTGAACAAGAATCCTCTTACCCATATTTATTTACCTCCATTAGAATATACCCAGCTTGGTTGCAATATCAGCTGCACTATATTCTGGACTTAATTTAACATAGGCTTTTTTGCGTCCATCGGGTGTAATTAAGGTATTTACTTTGTCAACCTTAACTTTGAAAAGACTTTCAACTGCCTTTTTAATAGTTGGTTTATTAGCTCTCCGATCAACTATAAATGTGAGTTTATTTTCTTTTTCGATTAATTCTAGTGCTGCTTCGGTGACCACCGGTGCTATAATTATTTTATGAGGGTCAAATTCCATTATCAATCCTCCTTATAATGAAAATTTGTTCAATTGTTCGACTGCTGATTTTGTCCAGACTGTTAGCCTACCGGGGCAGGCTCCTGGTGCTAGAAGTTCTACATTTAATAAGTCTACACGAACAATATCAATACCTGGATGGTTTCTGGCTGCTTTTATAATACCTTCGTCTTCGCTTATCACAATTAGGGGGCCTTTTGCTCTTTTATATTTTCTTCCGCGCATCTTTCCTTTGCCTGATCTTACTCTCTTTCTACTTTTTGCCCTGACAACATCAGGCCATACTCCTAGTTTTATGAATGTTTCTCTCGTCTCTCTGGTCTTTTTAAGTTTTTGAAGATCGTCTGAAACTACTAGTGGAAGTTCGGGTATTTGATCTATTATGTGTCCGCGTGATTTAACAATAGATGGAATAGCAGTCGCTGCTATGGCTGAAAATAATGCTAATTTTTTTTCTTTTTTGTTTATTTTTTCACCTATTTTTTTCTCTGGAACTGGAGGATGAGCTCTTCTACCTCCAACGGTCATTGGGGCAAAGGCAGCTCGTGAAGCTGCGGAGTATTGGCTTCCTTTGATTCTTGGCACCCTAGCAACGCCATATCCAGGTCCCCAAGACTCTGCTGTTGTGCGTTTACCAGCTCTTTTATCGACTCCGTAGGGTTGTATACGCATCGAGATGGAGGATATTACTGCTCTTCTTATAACATCTGGTCTAAAAGGTGTTGCAAATACACGTGGTAATGTTATTTCTCCTATTGGTTTGGCTTCTAAATCATAAATATGAACAATCATCTCTCCTCCTCCTATCATTTGCCCTGCTTGGAAAAAGTGCTAATGTACACTATTTGTGAAGGTTCCTTGATAGTCTCTTTGGGTGGTCTAATTGCATATCGAAGCCTGACTAGACGTTTTACGGTTCCTGGGCAAGATCCTAAGAGTACTACGTAATCGCCTCGTACAATGCCATAGTGAGGAAAACCTCCTATCGGAGTAATTTCTTGGCCATTTTCTCCTATTTTTAGTACTAATTTATTATATTCCGTTCTTTGATGATAGCCCATTTGACCAGCTCGTGGTACGGTATAGCGGACCCTTGCGGGGTGCCATGCGCCTATTGCTGCTACTTCTCTGACAGTTTTTCTCGACTTATGTTGTTTTCTTCGGGCTCCCCATCTTGCTATAACACCCTGGAATCCCTTTCCCTTAGTAATAGCCACAACATCAACAAAACTTCCTTCTTTGAGAACATCTTTAACTCTTATCTCGTTTCCTAATACATTTTTTGCGTATCCGAACTGTTCTTCGATTGTTCCTCCACCTATTTTATATTCCATGATATCAGGTTTCTTTTTCGGTATTCCTGGTGCCATTCTTGGCTGGGTGTGAACTATAAGTCTTAATTCATCTATTCTATCTAATTCATCCTCTAATTTCTTTAATGATTTGTCTGTATCGTGATTCTTAGGTGTAGGAAATACTCGGCTAAGGTCTTTGTTTAGATTGTTTGACCAAGCTTCCCCTATGGATCTGAGGCCATATGGGGTTTGTTCATAAGCTCTAATTGCGCACGTCACGAGTGGTGGAGCGTCAATTACCGTTACGGGCTTTACTATTTCGTGTCCGTAAAATGGGCTATTGGGGTCATTCTCTATGATAACCGCATGCGTCATTCCTGCCTTATATCCAGCGAAACCTAAGATTGTTGGTTCCTCTAAATATTCGGGCCAATGACGAATTCTACCGATTGGTCTTGCTGCTCTTTTACGTGGTAAGTATGCCAGTGACCCTCTTTTTGGTGCATGCTTCTTTCGATGACCCATGCTGCATCCTCCTTTAACGTTAAATTCTAGGTGGGATAATGAAATTATCTTGAAGACTTAAAAGACTACCTATCTCACCTTAGCATGACATTTAAATTTTTCCCCTTCATGACTAAATAAAATTTTATCGCTCAACCTGCCACATTTCTTATTTTTTAAAACATAAAAATTGCAGAAAATTTATGATAGTTAAAGATGCATATATGGCTTCTTCAGTTCTCACAGTTCGCACACCTTGCCCTGGAATCATATTAACAATGTAATCTGCTACGTCAGAAAGTTTCTTTGATTCTCTTTTCAAAATTTCATGTAGACCTTCTCGAGGAGAACCAAAAAGCAATGCAACCGTATCTACACGAGCAAGATCACTAATAATACTTTCATAAATATCCGTTATTAGTTTCCCGTAACGCGACGTAGCAATTACTAAATCATAGTGAAACTTTTTGAAAAATGTCCCAAGTGGTTCCTTTGCTGTTGTTATTTTAAATCCCCAGTAGATGTTTATTTCATTTTTTGAAACAGGTACCCCTAATGTTCTTTTATTCTTTTTAATGATTTTTATTGTAACTCTCTCCCCCCTTGAGATCTTTGTGTTTTTTAAAACGACTGGAAGTAGTTTTTCGGTACCCACATCGACAAACGCTTTCCCTTTTAGGGTTTTAACCACAAAGCCTTCTCTTATCTCTCCGTTCCTTAATTCATCAAATTTCTTTTTGAGGGGATGGTGAGGTGTAGCAAGAGGTGGCAATAAACCTACATACCTAAATTCTTTGGAAAGTTTGAACAGCCTTTTTCTAAGGTATTGCGGTGTTTCCAGGTATCTTAGCATATTTTCTATATACTTTGATTTTTCTTCGTAATCTTTTCCAATTTTATCGGGATATATAACTATTTCTTCAACTCGAAAAATAGCCGCAGCTCTACCTATCATTCCGATTTTAATAGCCTTCTGTTTAGGATCTGGTACCTCATCAAGGATAGAAGCTGGTATGAAGATAGAAATAAAAGGTTTTATCTTTGGTGGGTATTCCAATGTAAAAACACCTCCCAAATAGACGGATAAAACATTTTTGAACTTAACGGTTATGTTTTAAAACGTGCATCTTAAGTTTTCTAAAGTGTGTAAACTAAAAATGCTTACAAATTCCTTGGTGATTTAGATGAAAATAAATGTAGTTTTTCTCAGGAGGCTGGAACCTGATGAAGTTCTTGCAAAAATACGAATCTACGGATTAGAATGTGGAAATATAGAGAACCTTGGGCAAAGAGTAGGTAAAGGAGTGGCAACGCTTAATGGAGCGTTGGAGTATTTGGAGTGGAGAAGATTGTTACATGCATATAAAGCATACGAAGAAGGAGAAGAACTGGATTACGTACTGGAGGAAATTAAAGAGAAAGATATAGATTCTTTAAAAAATGTTAACAAGGAAGGGCTAAAAATATTGATAGTTTTGGGAAGAGAAGAATTTGAATCTATATTCAGCCTTGCATGTTATCTAAATAGGAACATTAAGAGTGTTTATCAAGATCTTATCGTTTTGCAGAAAAATGGATTTATCAGACTTTTAAGAAAAGGGAGAAATGTAACACCAAGATTGTTGATAGATCAGATCACTTTGAAATTTAGATAATTTACTGAAAAACTATATATCTAGCACAAATTTAATGGTCCATTGACCCGTATCCTTGCTTTTATCAATTTCCATTAAAGAGTAAGTTATGGCTTTTACTTCTGTTCTTTGATCATGTTTTTCAATGCTAAAGGGTTCGCCCCAGGCTTCACCAACTAATGTATATATGTCATTTTCTTTCTGCATTATCTTGTGCACCTTAAATCTAGAGAAAACAATTCCTTGTGAACCAAAAATGAAAAGTAGTTCTTCAAGCCATTCATATAATAATGCGTAGAGATCCTCAGCATTAACAGAAATTTCGTGTTTCTTCGTTGGCTCTACTTTATTTAAGTCCGTCATAACTTCAAACATAGCTACCGCTGCCCATTCAAAAGCCTCTTCCAGAGTATCTCCCCATGCTTTTATATAAACATCTGCAGTGTGCTCTAGAAACTCAAAGCCACCTGCCATCAAAATCACCTTTAAAATTCAGTTCTTTTTAGATAGATAATGGCGCCGGGGGTGGGATTCGAACCCACGCGGCCCGTAAGGGCCACGGGCTATCTTGGAGCTCCCCATTTATGACACTCAAGGCCCGCGCCCTAACCGGTATAAACCTGTAGTCCACTTGGCTACCCCGGCGCATCATCCTACATAACACAATAGGTCACTACTATCATCTCTAGGTAAATTTTCTTCTTCACATGGTTTATTGAAGTTTTTGTTTTTAAACCTTAAGGAGTATTTTCATAAAATGTTGAAATACGTCCCGAAATCTGTACGTAAATAATTAATTGACATTAATATTTGCTAACAGTAAAAATGAAAAAATCCAATAAATCAAATATTTATAATTACGATTTTGGAACAAAAACTACGATCTAAGCAATTAGGGTTTACGTTACTTCTAACTCGACAAATACTTCCGGGGGTATTCTTATCCTCATAATTTGGCGTAATGTTCGTTCATCCGCATCAATAATGACTAGTCGCTTGTGTAACTTTAATATATAATGTTCCCAAGTTGCGGTTCCTTCGCCGCATGGCGACTTCCGTACGGGGACTTTTAATTTTTTAGTTGGCAGTGGTATTGGTCCTGAAATATGTACCCCTGTTCTTTGAGCTATGTTTTTTATCTGTTGACATATCTCCTCAATTTGTTGAGCATTAGTCGATGTGAGTCTTATTTTCGCTTTCTGCATTTGACGTCACCTGAAGAAAAAGATAAAAGGTTATTTAGCAGGCACGATCTCCTTCACGATGCCAACCGCAACTGTTTTACCCATGTCTCTGATAGCAAATCTTCCAAGTTGCGGAAGTTCTGCATATTTTTCTATTACAAAGGGTCTTGTTGGTACAAATTTAACTAAAGCTGCATCGCCTCTTTTTAGGTATGCCGGCTTCTCTTCTACAATTTGTCCAGTTCTTCGATCAATCTTTGTTAGTAACTCAGCAAACCGCGTAGCAACATGTGCTGTGTGGGCATGAAGTACTGGGGTATATCCTGGTGCAATGGATGTCGGATGCCAGATTACTATTATTTGGCCGATAAATTCTTTTGCTACCGTCGGCGGTTTGTCAGGATGTCCTGCAACGTCTCCTCTGCGTATATCCTTCTTAGAAACTCCTTTGACGTTGAATCCTATATTGTCACCTGGTACGGCTTGTTGGAGGGGTTCGTGGTGCATTTCAATGCTTTTGACTTCTCCCTTTACACCTGCTGGTTCAAATATAACCGTGTCTCCAACTTTTAGTACACCGGTTTCAACTCTTCCAACCGGAACTGTACCGACACCAGTAATACTGTAAACGTCTTGTATTGGGATCCTTAAGGGTTTGTCAATTGGTTTTGGTGGTACTTCAAATTGATCGAGAGCTTCCATAAGGGTTGGACCATCGTACCATGGCATTTTTTCGCTTTTCTTTACCAGGTTATCCCCTGTCCATGCGGATACCGGGACGAAATGTATTTTGTCTACCTTATACCCTATTTCTTTTAATAGTTGAGCTACTTCATTTCTTATTTCTTGGTATCTTTCTTGGCTCCAGTTTACTGAGGGGTCATCCATTTTGTTAATAGCTACAACTATTTGGCTAACTCCTAGCGTGAATGCTAGGTAGGCATGTTCTCTTGTTTGACCGCCTGGTCCTATTCCAGCTTCGAACTCACCTTTTTTGGCTGATACTACGAGTACTGCTGCGTCTGCTTGGCTAGCACCAGTAATCATGTTTTTTATGAAGTCTCTGTGACCTGGAGCATCAATTATTGTGAAGTAATATTTGCTGGTTTCGAATTTCCAAAATGCTAGGTCTATTGTTAGACCTCTTTCTCTTTCTTCCTTCAGTTTGTCTAGAACCCACGCATATTTGAAGCTCTCTTTTCCAATTTTCTTTGCTTCCTCTTCATACTTTCTGAGCGTTCTTTCATCTATGGCTCCTGCAAGGTATAAGAGATGCCCCATTAGTGTGGATTTTCCATGGTCCACGTGACCAATTATTACTAGGTTTAGGTGTGGTTTTTCGGACATATTGTCTTCCCTCCTAAAGAGAGTTTATTGTTAAATTTTTAATATTATTGTTTTTTGGGAAATAGTTAGGTGATTATATAAATTTATCTAAGAGGCTTTTAGTATGATATTCAATATATCAATTAATATTAAATGTATTAGGTTTTACTTTAAATTATTCAGATTATCGTAATGGTTTTTCTTTCTTGCCCTCCAGGAGAGCTTTTAGTGATACCCCGTTAACCTTAATTACTTTCCATCTTACTCCCGGTAGGTCACCGTAGCTTCTTCCCTTTCTTCCACCTATTCCCTCTATGATAACTTCGTCGTGCTCTTCGATAAATAGTAGTCCTCCGTCGCCAGGTACGAAGGCAGTTACTTGTTTTCCGTTCTTAATTAGTTGCACTCTTACACACTTTCTAATGGCGCTATGAGGTTGTCTTGCTTCGATGCCAACTTTTTCTAGTACTATTCCTCTAGCTTGTGGAGCTCCTTCTAATGGATCTGCTTTTACTCTTAGACCAAGCATTCTTCGTTTATATGCCCAGCTCTTCCATCTGAATTTTTGTCTTTTCATTTTTAGTTTTCTAGCTGCGAATTCTCCTCTTGGTGCTTTTAATCCCGTCATTTAATTTTACCTCTGGACCTTTCTGTGGGAGTTTTAAGTGTGTAGTGTTGCGAAGCTTAGATTATGTACTCCTTATTTAAGTTTTTTGTCAAAAATAGTAATGTTAACCTAACTGATAATAACATCATCTATGTTGAAGTGCCTTTGCACAAGTATTCTAGCCTTTGCAACATTTTTTCCATTTTTACCTATCGCTATCCCCCTGTCTTTTGGATCTACTGCAACTATGGCGATCCTTTTACCGTCTCTTCGCTCAGTTATGTGCACAGACTTTACTTTAGCTGGTAACAAAGCGTTTTTAATTAATTCTTCCGGCGTGTCAGCGTATTCAACGATGTCTACCGGTTTTCCGAGAAGTTTTCTTATTTTTTTTACATTTGCGCCGCGTTTTCCGATGGCTAGCCCCAGATCTCCGGTTTTAACTACAAAAATTATTCTGTCAGCATTCTCGTCTATTATACAGTCTTTAGCCACAGCTCCTGTCAATCCTTCAAAAAAGGTTATATATTGAATCTCTTCTGTGGTTAATTTTACCTTACTCGACGCCATTGTTCTCTCCCTTCACAAGTTTTAATATTTCCGAATCCCCCGGGTCAATAATTGCCATAGCGGCAACCATGAAAGGTTTTCCACAAACTGCTCCTAAATCCCAACTTGTTCCATCATAGATATAAACTGGAACATTTGAAAGTTTGCAATAATATTCAAGATCGTTTTTGATTTCAGCTGGACAATTGGATGCCGCTATTGCAAGTTTAACTTTACCATGTTTGACTAGTTGGATTGTTCTCTTGCTTCCAAGAATTACTTTTCCGGTTCTTACAGCCATTCGGATTGCTTTATCTATATCAACCACTTGAACTTTCCCCCTCTTTATGCTTTAAGGTATACATTAGTAGTTCCAGTGAACCCGTCCCTAAAGGAATTTCTTGACCTATTATAACGTTTTCGGCTACTCCCCTTAATACGTCCTGTTCTCCTCTTAGGCTCGCTTCCAAGAGGTGTTTAACGGTGACTTCAAAAGCAGCTCTAGCGAAGACGCTTGGTTTTTCACCGCTTACACCATGTCTTCCTATTTGTTTTACCTCCCCGGTGGCCGTCATTAGATCTGCCACAAGCATGATATGTCTAATGTCGACGTCAAGACCTTGTTCTTCAAGTACTCCCATTGCTTCTTCTATTATTATGTTTCTTGCTGCCTCGATGCCAAGTACTTCAGCTATTTCATGTATATTATTAGTTTTTGTTCTCGTAAAATCAACACCCGGCACTTTTATAACTTCTGCTAGATTCGAACCCTCAGTATAAAGGACATACTCGTTTGTCTCCTTGATTTTTCTTATAATGACTCTTGTTATCCCCTTGATTCCTTTGATTTGAAGATTTCTTATTTTTTCTAGTAATCTTTGAAGTTCAGGCAGTTTTTCGGTTTTTCGCTCAACGTATATTATGCTATCCTCGACAACTACTTCTCCCTTTTTAAGTTTTTTAAGTCGCTCTGCTACCTCTTCCACCTTTACTCCTTTGTTTTTCATGAGTTCAGGGTCTAACACTATAAGTATACGTCTATTCACCAGATCAATTTCAACGTTTTTTGCCACGTTTTCTATTTTTGTCATTTCTATTTTTTGCGCTATTTCTCTCGCTTTCTCTTCACTATGACGGTATTCCTCTTCTAAATAAATTGTCATCATTGGTGTTGAGGGATTTCGGCGAGCATCAACTATTTCAATTAGACGTGGCAATCCCAAAGTTACGTTAAGCTCAGCAACTCCCGCATAATGGAAAGTTCTCAACGTCATTTGGGTACCAGGTTCTCCAATGGATTGAGCTGCAACGGTACCCACAGCCTCTCCAGGTTCTACTAGTGCCATCTTATAAGCTTTAATAACCTCTTCTATTATGCGATTAAGCTGTTTTTTGGTGATTTTCAATTGTAATAACTTTTCTCTAAGCTGTTCGATGATTAGAGGAGGAAGAATATTTTTCTTTTGTAGTTCTTTGAGCTTCTTCTCTATTTCCTTTTGGATATTTTCTGTCATGTTCGCTCACTCTCACTTAAGACCTTTTCAATGATAATATCAATATTGACCGCCTTCCCATGATCACTCTTCGCAGGGTCCACGCCATCCTCTCCATAAACTAATTGAATTATTCTGCTTGAGGCGTCCCTCACTGTACCGTCATATTCAACCTTTAGATCTTGAAGCGCATTTATTAATCTTCTTTGCATGTATCCACTTGTAGAAGTTCTTACGGCCGTGTCTACAAGCCCTTCTCTTCCACCCATTGCATGGAAAAAGAATTCTATTGGATCGAGTCCAGTGCGGTAGTTTGATGCAACAAATCCTCGTGCTTTGGCACTTAAATCTCCCACCTTAAAGTGTGGAAGCGTTCTATTTCTGTATCCACGTTTGATACGTTCGCCACGAACTGATTGTTGACCGACGCATGCGGCCATTTGGGCTAGGTTAAGCGTGCTTCCTCTAGCTCCTGTTTCTGCCATTATTACTGCGTGGTTTTCAAGCCCAAGATGTTCGCTTGCTATGTCACCTGCTTTATCTCTAGCTTCGGCCAAAATCTTCATTATTTGCATTTCTAGGGTCTCCTCTAATGTTCTTCCCGGTAATCTTTGAAGCTCTCCTCTTCTATAACTTTCTATTAGTTTATCTACTTTTTCTTCTGCTTCTTTAAGTATTTCCTGAATTCTGTTCATTGCCACTCTTGGTATTTCAACTTCGTCAATTCCCATGGTGAAACCTCTTCTCGATATAAATTCTATTAAGAGTCTTCCGATTTTGTCGATAAATTCTCTTGCAGCGTCTGTTCCAAAGTCTTTTATTATTCTGTGTAAAATGCTATCGGGTTGAAATGCGCCTATACTTTTCTCATCAATTACTCCTGCGATGAGTTGCCCATCCCTTACCACTACGTAGGCGTCATATGGACATTTCTCTTTTAAACATCCTCCAGGACATTTTCTGCATACACTTGCTCTAAGAGAAATATTTAGTCCTTTAGGAAGGAATAGACTGAATATTTGTTTGCCTGTCCAAAGAGGTTGGGGTTCTTTTATCGCCGGTTCTGGTAAATCGCCTTTATAACCAGCCACACTAAGCAGTTGGCAAACTTCTTCTTTTGTTAGTAAAGTATCTTTTCTTGTAAATAAATAAGCTGAGGATATGTAGTCTTGGATGGCTCCTATAATTGGTCCACCATATCTTGGTGATAAGACTTGTTCTTGCACTCTCATTAAGACTCTAGCTTCTGCTCTTGCTTCCTCACTTTGGGGTACGTGGAGGTTCATTTCATCTCCGTCAAAATCTGCATTATATGGTGGACATACGCAAAGATGAAGCCTGAAGGTTCTATATGGTAATACTCGGACTTCATGTGCCATAATCGACATACGATGCAGCGATGGTTGTCGATTGAATAACACGATGTCTCCGTCTTTTAGGTGTCGCTCTACTATAAATCCTGGCTCTAGTGATTCGGCCAATGCTCTTCTATCTCTAGCGTATCTAAGATCTATTCTTCTTCCGTCTAAACGAATTATATAGTTTGCTCCAGGGTATTGGTCAGGTCCTCTAATTACAAGTTCTTTGAGTTCTTCTATATTCCATTCAGTAACTCGTTCGGGTATGGTCAGGATTTTTGCTATATCAATTGGAACCCCAACTTCATTAATGCTTAAGTTTGGATCAGGAGAAATTACGGTACGTGCAGAGAAGTCTACCCGTTTACCAGACAAGTTGCTTCTGAATCTTCCTTCCTTTCCTTTTAACCTTTGACTCAGCGTTCTTAATGCTCTTCCTGACCTATGTCTCGCCGGTGGAACTCCTGAAACTTCATTATCAAAATACGTGATCACATGGTACTGTAGAAGTTCCCATAAATCCTCAATTATGAGTTGAGGGGCGCCTGCTTCTATATTTTCTCTTAATCTTTGATTTATTCTAATTATATCGACTAATTTATGTGTTAGATCATCTTCGGATCTAACTCCAGACTCCAAGGTTATGCTTGGTCTAACTGTGACTGGAGGCACTGGTAAAACTGTTAGTACCATCCACTCTGGTCTTGCATCCTTTGGACTTATTCCTAAGAGCCTTGCATCCTCATCTGTTATACGTTCTAATCTATCTCGTATTTCTATAGGGGTTAACCTTCTCGATCCTTCCTTAGTTTCCTCATAATAAGTTGTTGGTTTTTCAAATTTTATTTTAAATTGTGTCTCACCACAATGAGGGCATTTAGAAACTCTAGACGCCTTTTTTATTAGTTCTTCTGAAACTTCCTCGCTTAGCCCTCCCCATCGCTTCTCATATTCGTCCATTCTTCTCTTAAACTCTTCTAATTCTTCTTCTGGCAATAGTATTCTACTGCACTTTCTACAAGTAGCTCTTAATATTTTATAAATTGTTTTAGCAAATCCTACGTGAATAACAGGTCTTGCAAGTTCTATATGACCAAAATGTCCAGGGCATTCGCCAATTCTATTTCCACATGTTTTGCATCTTTGTCCAGGTTCTATAGTTCCAAGCCTTCCATCCATTAAACCAGAATCAATAGGTAAACCGTCTTCACTATAAGTATCTGGAGTAATTATCCTTGTTACACTCATTTTTCTAATCGTTTCGGGTGAGAGAAGCCCAAATTTTATTGCCCCAATTTTTTTGGGTGGACGATATAAACTCATTTATTTTCCTCCATTACGCCTTTTCTTCAAGTATAAGTCTAGGGGCTATGCACAAAGCCATTAATTCCTGTAAAAGAAGCTTGAATGCATATGAAACAGATACTCTTGAAAATACTCCATCTTCTCCGTGAATATGACAATAATATCTATCTCTATTTCTATCATAGTACGCAATGAATCCGCATTTCTCGCAAATGATGATGTCAGTCTTGTCTGACCCTTCCAAAAGCCTATCTTTAAGTAACATTGCCGCTCCATGTCCTATTAAACAATCTCGTTCCATTTCGCCAAAACGTAGGCCACCTTCTCTGGACCTTCCTTCGGTTGGTTGTCTCGTAAGTATTTGAACTGGTCCTCTTGCTCTTGCATGTATTTTGTCAGCTACCATGTGGTGAAGCTTCTGATAGTAAACTATACCGATAAAGATATCAACTTCGTATTTCTTCCCTGTTATGCCGTCATACATAACTTCTCTACCATTATATTTAAACCCGTATTTCTTGAGTTCCTGTGCAAGATCTTCAAGTTTTTCTCCTGAAAATGGAGTACCATCAACTCTTCTACCAGCTAGAGCCCCCACCTTTCCTGCAATAGATTCTATAAGCTGTCCTAATGTCATACGTGAGGGTATAGCGTGTGGATTAATTATCAAATCGGGCACAATGCCACTTTCGGTGAATGGCATATCTTCTTGAGGAACTATAAGTCCTAATACACCTTTTTGACCGTGTCTTGATGCAAATTTATCGCCTAACTCAGGAATTCTCTCATCTCGGACTTTAACTTTAACAAGTCTACTGCCATCGGCGGTTTCCGTCAGTATAACTGTATCTATAATACCTCCTTCTCCATGACGCGTGCTTACCGAGGTTTCACGTCTTATTTGCGTTGTTACTTCGAGCTCAGCATATTCCTCTAGAAATCTTGGAGGGCTTGTTCTGCCTATAAGAACGTCTCCGCCTCTTACCTCAATTTCTGGCTCAATAATCCCGTCTTCAGCCAAGTTTTTGTAGTATTCGGCAGCTCTGTATCCCCTAACGCTTTTATCGGGTATTTCAAATCTGTCTTCTTGTCCTCCTGGGTACTTCCTTTCTTCGGCTTCATAACATCTAAAGAAAGTTGATCTAGCTAAACCTCTCTCGATAGACGCCTTATTAATTATTAGGGCATCTTCAATATTGTATCCTTCATACGATAAAACGGCAACAATGAAATTCTGCCCGGCAGGACGTTCATCGTATCCTATTACGTCCATAGCTCTTGTTTTAACAATAGGTATTTGTGGATAATGAAGAATGTGAGATCTCGTGTCAACTCTATATCTAAAATTGGCTGCAAAGAGTCCAAGTGCTTGTTTTGCCATGCCTGCTTCATATGAGTTTCTTGGAGATTGGTTATGTTCAGCATAGGGTATTAGGCTTGCTGTTATTCCAAGGATGGTTGAAGGTTCTATCTCTAAATGAGTGTGTTCGGGAGTTATATCCTCAGGATTTAACGCTATATAGGCATTCTCTTCTTCTTCAGCATCCAAATATTCAATAATACCTCTTTCAACCAAGTCGCTGAACATCCATTCCTTATTTCTTAATTTCTCGACGTGCTCCTTTGTAAGCTTCGGTTTTCCGCCTTCCACAATTATTAAAGGTCTTCTAACACGTCCAGCATCGCAATTTACTTGCACTTCATTCACATCGGGATAATAGGCAATATTAACTTCTGGGCTAATTTCTCCCTTTCTGCGCATTTGTCGGATTTTATTTACTAGTATTTCTGGCTGAACATGAATACCTAAGAGCTTCCCGTTAAGAAAGACGCGTGCACCTTTTTGTCTACCTTTGCCTCTAGCTTCTTCAATAGGTTGAACCTCGAGGTCGTAAAGTAGACGTTCAATAGCTTTCTCGTCTACGCCAACGGAAATATATGCCATTAATGCAAGGTTTTTCACTAGGCCACAATTCGGTCCTTCAGGAGTTTCATTTGGACATATTTTACCCCAATGCGTGGGATGAAGATCCCTAGCTTCAAAATGCGGTTGGCTTCTGCTAAGGGGAGAAACAACACGTCTAAGATGGCTTAGAGCAGACATATAGTTTGTACGATCAAGTAATTGACTTACGCCGGCTTTGCCACCAGTCCAATTACCGGTGGCCAAAGCATGTCTTAATCGCTCCGTAATAACATCGGCACGTACAGCAGTCCTAATGTGAGGTTTTCTACCTCTTACAGTTGTTCTCTCAAGCTGATACTTTATATCTCTGCATAAATTGTGAAATGCAACCCTAAACTGGCTGGTGAGCAGATCACCAGCAAGTTTTAATCTCTTATTAGCATAGTGATCTTTATCGTCTGGTTTCCTTCTATCTAAGACTAATTCGAGTAGCTTTTGAGCCATTTGACCCAAGTAATAAGCCTTTTTTATACGATCCTCAGATTCGGTGCCAATATGCGGCAAAAGATATCTATCTAACACTTGTTGAGCACGAGTAATTCTGTATTCGCGTTTCTGCCCAACTGCAACTCGTTTACCAATATAGTCAAGAGCATTTTCGATCGTTTTTTCAGGGTTATTAACTACGTAAAGTGGAGCAGCCTCCTCAAGTGTTGGAATTAATTGTCTTAAAATTGCTGGATCGTCGGAAACAGCATCGGAAATCTGCTTATCAGTTACTAATCCTAACGCTCTCATGAGAATTGCAAGTGGAATTTTGCCAGGAACGTATGGGAAGGAAACTCTCAAGGATCCATCTCTTCGCCTTTCTAATGTAACAGGAGCTCTAAATCCTTTTGCTGTCGAAAAAACTTTAGCAATGTGTGTTGCAGCACTACCACTTGTACCTTCCTCCACAAGAATGCGGTTTGGCGCTAAATCTTCTTGAGTAACTAGAACCCGCTCAGACCCATTAATAATGAAGTAGCCGCCAGGATCTTTTGGATCTTCTCCTATTTTAATGAGTTCCTTCTCGCTCATTTTTGACAAGGGACATTTCTTAGATTTTAACATAATGGGCATCATGCCTATGTAGATTTTTTCGGTTTTCCCTTCCTTTCCATTAGCGTAAACCGGCGTCATTTCAAGATATATTGGAGCTGCATAAGTTAGGTTGCGTATTCTAGCTTCCATGGGGTAAATTTTTCTAGTGGATCCATCTGCTTCTCTAATAATTGGTTCACCAACTTCTATTTTTCCTAATTTGACGTAAAAATCAGCAATTTCAGGTTCTATCTTACCAACTTCATCAACAACTTGTTGCATTCCTCTTTCAATGAAATCATTATATGAATCTAAGTGTTGTCTAACTAAGCCTTTTTCCTCGAAAAATGCTTTCATAACGATCCATCTATCCTGGATTGAAAGCTTCTCCATTAGATAACCTCCGATTATTTAGTTATCATTTATCAATAACATATCTATAGACAATAACCTCCCCCGCAGTGGAACTTTTCCTGACGATTTTAACTATATCCCCTGGTTTTGCACCAATAGCGACTGCAGCAGGGTCTGATTTTTTTATCCAAGGTAACTGTTCGGGACGTATGTTAAGTTCCTTAAGTAGTTTTTCGGCCTCCTCTTTGCTCAATAATATGTGTTTTGGTACAAGCTCGTGGGAAAACAGGTCAATTTTCCTCTTTTTCTTATCCACAAATAACCCTCCATACTATGAAGTAACCTCTAAAACCATAAAACCAAAATTTGCAAAAGTTAATGCAATCATTCTCATCGTAAACATAGCAATCATGCAAATATCCTTATAAACCTTCTCATTCCATGTGAAAACTTCAAACTTATATTTTTTTCGCACCACAACTAACAACTCCATAACTAACAAGGATAATTATAGGTCGTAGAAGGGGTTACTAAGTTTCTCAGCCCAGTAAAATAAAGTACTGGCGCCCCGGCCGGGATTTGAACCCGGGTCGCGGGTTTTGACGGGTTTGTAGCCCTGTGACAGACCCGCATGCTAGACCGGGCTACACCACCGGGGCGATTCAGGCTTTGTAATATTGCTGCTATATACTTGGTGGTTATTTTAGGGTTATGGCGTGTTTGTGGTATGCATCTTCATTTTTTAAAGTTTTTTGTAAGGAGTTTATGTCGTGCAGTGAATATCTTATCTTTCAAATAAAATTCTAAGGAATGCTTTTAAACTGCTGGAAACGTGTTACGCAAATTTTGTGCCCAAAATATATTGTAATGTGCCCAATATTTTTATTATTATTTTGTTTTTTAATTATGGTGGAACTGGGACAATAGGGGTGTTAAGTGTGAGTAGTTCTCAGTGGTTTGAATTACAGGAGAGGCTGAGCGCCATCGAAGTGCTGAGGGTTTTAAAGAAGAGACATACCTACGAAGATCTTTCTAGAATGTTAAATTTACCTGTCAGTGTTTTGAACAGATATGTTATGGGAAGGGTTGTACCGAGGATAGATAGAGCTAGAAAGATTTTAAAGTTTTTTGAAGAGAGATTCGATCTTGCTAAAGAGATTAAAAATAGAATTAAATTTGATAAGACTGGCTATTTTGACAATACTCCTATAGTGTTTGATATTCCCATGCTTAAATTAATTGTCAAAAACGTTATTGGAAAGTATGTTAACAAAAGGGTTTCAAAGATCTTAACGGCCTCAACCGATGGAATACCTATTGCTGCACTTTTTGCAAGTGAATTAGGGGTTGATTTAGTTTATGCAAAGAAGGAAAAGGAAGTTGGCATCCCAGAATTTTTAGAGGAAAGCTATATTCCCAGTTCCTCAGGGGTTTACGTGAGTTTATATCTTCCAAAAAGAGCTATTGCTTCAAGTGATAGAGTGTTAATTGTTGACGATATTATAAGAAGCGGCGAAACTCAACGCGCCTTGGTAAATTTGGTTAAAAAAGCAGGCGCAAAGTTAGTTGGAATATTTATTTTAATCGCTGTGGGTAATTTATGGAAAAATTACATAGCCATTCAGAAAAATGTACCTATGGACATTTTTGTGCAAATAAAGCCACCAACTTAAAGATTAAACATCTTTGCAATTGCACGATCCAAGGGTGTCTCCAATATACCCTTCTCTGTGATAATGGCGGTTATTAATTGAGGGGGAGTTACATCGAAAGCAGGGTTAAGGATGTTTACACCTTCTGGTACCACTCTCATATTACCGCAGAAAGCAACTTCTTCCGGAGATCTCTCTTCTATTTCAATCTGATCCAGAGCCTTCTTTAAATCGAATGTTGATGTAGGCGCAGCTACGTAAAAGGGAACGTTGTGATATTTCGCTAGGACAGCAATAGTGTATGTTCCAATTTTATTTATAACATGACCCGTTCTCAATATTCTGTCAGCGCCGACAAAGACTTTGTTTACTAGTTCTTTCTGCATAATATAACCAACCATATTATCGCATATGACAGTAACTGGTATATTCTCATATTTTAATTCTAAGGCCGTTAGTCTTGCACCTTGCAGCTTTGGCCGTGTTTCAGTAACATAGACGTGAATTTTTTTACCTTCTTCTACTGCAGCCCTTATAATGCCAAGAGCAGTGCCATAATCTACTGTAGCCAAAGATCCTGTATTACAATGAGTTAAAATACAGTCCCCGTCTTCTATTAGTTTTGCTCCGTATTTACCAATCAGTTTATTCGCTCTTATATCCTCCTCAGCTATTTTTTTGGCCTCACCCACTATTGTCATAACTATTTTTTCAATGGATTCTCCTGCTTTTTCTGCGGACTTTAATACCCTATTGATTGCCCAAAAGAGATTTATCGCAGTTGGCCGTGTAGACTTTAGTTTTTCAGCTACCTCATATATTTCTTTTAAAAACTCCTTTCGCGATTTAGCATTACTCCTAATTGCTGCTAAAGCTAGAGCATATGCTGCTGCTGCACCTATTGCAGGTGCTCCTCGTATCTCCATGTTTTTTATTGCTTCTACAACCCTTTCAGGGGTAATACATTCAATATACTCGATTTCCGTGGGTAGTTTTAATTGGTTAACTATAATTACCTTATTTTCTTTCCATTCAATGCTTCTTATTCTCAAGGCCATTATCACCTTGTAGAGTCGAAAAAATCTTTATTAAGATGCTGCTAATCCTAGATATAGCGTTTTTTACCTCTTTTGATATTTTCTCTCCCAATGCAAGGTTTTTAGGCTGAATACCTAAAATCAAAATTTTAACTTCCCCAATAGAGCCTCTAAAATATTTTATTAACATATGAAGTGAGGGTTTGTGAGTTGAGAAAGATAAAATATCTGCGATTTGAAACTCTTCAACTATTCTTATATCACCAGGTTTATTATTAGCAATCACCGTATCTATTATTAAAATATGAGAAGGATTAAAGTTTATGATCTTTCCTAAGTAATTTTCAGGTGCCGATCCGCAGTCTATTACCAAAACATTTTTTGGCAATGATTTTGAAGCAATTTGTTGAGCAATTATCGATCCTGCAGCATCATCTCCTCTAAGTATGTTTCCAATACCCATTATAACAACTCTCTTGGCATCTCTCAAAAATTTGAAAATCTGTTTCTCAATTATCATTTAAATCACTACCAATCAGTATCTTTACATTTTACCAAAAAATTTTAAGGATAAATATTTTCTTACAAAAGGGATTAAAATGGAAGAGGAAGAAGTTATAGCTCGCGGAAAACTTGAAGATACCTCTGTAGTGATAGAAGGAGAAATTAGTGCTAAAATCTATAATCAGGGATACTATGGAGAACTTATTTCTAATGAAAAGTTAATACTTAATCCAGTTGAAGCATTAATACTTTTAGAAAGAAATAAAATAAAAGTAATTGATGATGACGGTAAAGAGTACACTTTTAATGAATTAATGCGGCATTTAGAGAAAAGAGATAGAAATATATGGGTAAAATATATCGTTTACAGAGATTTGAGATCCAGAGGCTACGTAGTTAGGTTGGGTCCTGGAGAAGTGGCTGAATATCGCTTATATGAAAGAGGGGCAAAGGTAGGACAGGATGTGGCGAAGTATCTAATAGGAATTGTAGAAGAGGGAAAACCCTTTAGTTTAACAGAACTTGATAAAATAACTAAGGCTGCACGAAGTTTAGGGAAAGAACTAATACTAGCTATCGTGGATAGACAAGGGGACATTACATATTATAAGGTTTCGCGTTTAGAACTTTAGAGTTCCATTCTAGCTAAAACGTTTTAACTTAAGAAAATATATTTAAGTCGTATCTAATCTTTTACTTCCATCTAAATGGTGAAAAATGTTATGACAGAAATTATAGTGCCAGATACATCAATAATAATAGAGAGATGGTTATCACGTAAAATAAAAGATGGCAAACTTAATGATGTAAAGATAGTAATACCTAATGCCGTTGTTGCAGAAATAGAATATCAGGCAAATACAGGGAAGGCAATCGGTTTTGCAGGGCTAGAAGAACTTAAAGCGCTTAGAGAATTAGCGGAACAGAAAAAAATAGAATTGGAATTCTTTGGGGACCGACCGAGCCCAGGTCAAATAAAATATGCATCAAAAGGAGAAATAGATGCACTCATAAGAAAACAGGCGAAAGAACTGGGCGCCAAACTAATTACCAGCGACTATATCCAAGCCTCCTTAGCGAAAGCCGAAGGAATAGAGACAGAATACATTAAGATTAAAAAGAAGAGAATTAAAATAGAAGATTTCTTTTCAGAAAACACCATGTCAGTACATTTAAAAGAAGGAGTGCCACCTCTTGCAAAAAGAGGTAGCCCAGGTCATTGGGAACTAGTAAAGATTAGGGAAGAACCTATGACTCTTGAAGAGTTGCAAAGTATTGTCATGGACATAATAGAAAGAACAAGAAGCGAAAAAGACTCTTTTATAGAAATAGACGAGCCTGGAGCCACAGTCATACAAATGAGGGACTATAGAATTGCTATCGCAAGGCCACCCTTCTCAGACGGAATGGAAATAACAGCCGTAAGACCGCTTGTGAAAATGACAATAAACGATTACAACGTTTCAGATAAGCTTCTAAAACGATTAAGAGAAAGAGCAGAGGGCATACTAATAGCAGGTCCACCTGGTGCAGGAAAAAGCACATTTGCATCAGCGCTCGCCGAATTTTATAGCAGTATGAACAAGATAGTAAAGACCATAGAAAAACCAAGAGATTTACAAGTTGGTCCAGATATAACACAGTATACTGCTTTAAAAGGCAGTTTAGAAAAGACAGCTGATGTATTGCTACTTGTAAGACCTGATTACTGTATTTTTGATGAACTGAGAAAAACCAGAGATTTCAAAATTTTCGCAGATCTAAGATTCGCTGGAGTAGGTATGATAGGTGTTGTACACGCTACACAAGCAATAGATGCAATACAGCGATTCATCGGAAGAGTAGACCTAGGTTTAATCAGCAGAGTTGTAGACACGGTAATTTTCATTAAAGGAGGAGAAATAGAAAAGGTGTACTCCCTCAATCTTACAGTGAAGGTACCAACCGGTATGACCGAAAGAGACCTAGCACGGCCAGTTATTGAAGTCAGAGACTTTGAAAGAGGAGAACTAGAATATGAAATATACGTTTTCGGAGAACAAGTAGTTGTTGCACCAGTAAAAGAAATGAAGGGAGAAAAAAGAAGAAAAAAAGAAGTTACGAAAAGAGAGAAGATTCCTGTAGAAATAGAAACAACCAGGAAACATTATATTTTATTCGTCCCACCAGCATTAGCAAGAAAGCTAGTAAACTTCTATGCCGACGAAGACTTACTATTCACAGTAAGAGCTGGAAAACGTGGAGAAGTAAAAATTAGAAAAACTAGCAACTATGGGAAAATACTTGAAGAAGCTCTAAAACTTGGAAGAAGAATATACGCTGAATAAAAACTCATTTCCGTTTTAACACTTCGACCTTATCACTATACCCCACATAAACCATATCAACTAGACTCGATGGAAAAATACCGTTTTCAATAACACCGGGAATATTGTTTATTTCCTTTTCTAATTTTTTAGCATCGTCTATTCGTTGAAATTTTACATCGATAATAAAATTACCATTGTCAGATATAATGGGGCCCAACTTAGACTTAGCTTCTCTAAGAACTGGATTTCCACCAAACTCCCTTAATCTGCGACAAACATAACCATATGCAAAGGGTAAGACTTCTACAGGAACCGGAAACCTTTCACCAATGTGAGAAACCTTCTTAGTCCAGTCAACAATCACAACGAAATTTTTTGCCGCAGAATCCACAATTTTCTCTCTTGTAAGAGCTCCCCCACCACCCTTGATTAAATTTAACTTAGGGTCCACTTCATCAGCACCGTCAATTGCCAAATCAAGCACGTTAAACTCATCTAAGCTAACAACGCGAATACCGTTATTTAGCGCAAGAAAATACGATTGAAAAGAGGAAGGAACTCCATAGATTTCCAGCTCCTCGTCCCTAATACGCTTGCCTAGTAATTTAACAAAATGTTTAACGGTAGACCCGCTTCCAATTCCGATAACATACCCATCCTTCACCAACTTAACAGCTGCTTCAGCGGCGCTAAGCTTAGCAGTCTCTCTTTCAAACCCAGCTGACATAATGCTCATCTCTGAGCCGTTGTTAACTAGATTTTTCGATAATTTCCTTCAATCTACGAAGTTCTTTCAACATTTCATCTCTTAATACCTGAACAAGTGTTTCCCCTTTCGGTGGGGACGGCGGAGGAGTAGGCTTACCCTCAACCTTGGTTTCCCTAACAACTTCAACTTTGGGTGTTTCAATCCTAGGGCTCGTAACCTCTCTAGAGATCGGCTCGGGAATTTGTTTGGGAACCATCTCTCTACTAACAGTTGGTTTTTCAACAACTGGTTCTTCAACCTTAGCTTTCTCAGTAATTGTTGGAGCCTTTAACCTCTCTAGGAATTCACGCTTAGCCCTCTCGAGTTCGACTTCGATACCTCTAAGTTCTTCAACCCTACTTAAGCTAGCAAGTTTCTCATTAACTCTATCCAATTTATCTGAATAGAAAGACTTTAATCTAGCATAAAGTTGTTCCGAAAGTTCACCTTTTCTAAAAGCATCTTGTAAAAATTCTAAAGCAGACTCCATTGCAACTTTTTCAGCCTTAAATGCTATAACCGACTCGGGACTAACCTCGGTAGAAATGGTGACCGGCTCAATAACCCCTCGCTTAGAAGACAAAACATGTGTCGAAACCGCTAAAGCAATAAACAACCAAAACGCAAACCAAGCCTCAACAGTAACGTCAACCCCCAATAGACCAGAAACCGTCACTCTAATACTGTCAAATGACGAAAATATCCAGTCAACCAAACTCAGTAAATAAGAAATAAATATCCAAATAGTGTCGGTAACCATCACAACTCACCATTAACTAACAATATCAACAATTTATTTATAAGGCCTACCATAGTAACATTAAAATCTTATCCAAGAAAAGTAGCCGAGTAAATAAAACCAAAAGAAAAATAAAACCATATAAACAAAAGTATATACGGCGCAGAAAAAACAAATCAACCAAAATATGAAAACTAGTAAAAAAACGAAAGATAAATAGGGCCGCCGTAGCTCAGTCTGGTTAGACAGAGTGTGAAAAAACCATGGACCAAAGCACGTCCTTGGTAAGGACGGGGTCCCGGGTTCAAATCCCGGCGGCGGCTCCAACCTGTTTATCTTTATAGTTTATGAAATGTTTCTTGAGTACATTTTGCTCAATTTGAGACTAATTTATTGTTTATCCATTAGTTTTTAAATTAACATAATTTTATTTGGGAGATATTTTGATAAAGGGTACTAGAAAAAAGTATTTAATAAGGGATTATTGATATTACCCGTTTTGGTGTTTGTTATGAGTTTTGATAAGAGATATATGGGGATATTGAAGAAGGAAAAAGAGGAGTGGGAAATTGAAGCTTCGCGTTTCAGCGAAAAAAAGCATAAATTTGTGACTTCTTCGGGTATTCCCGTGAAATTGTTGTATACTCCCTTGGACTTAGAAAACTTTAATTATCTTAGGGATCTCGGCTTTCCTGGGAAACCCCCGTACACTCGCGGTGTATATCATAACATGTATAGAGGTCGTCTTTGGACCATGCGACAGTATGCTGGCTATGGAACTGCTGAGGAGACAAACAGAAGATTTAGGTATCTTCTTGAGTTAGGTCAGACAGGTTTAAGTGTGGCATTTGATCTTCCCACACAGGTAGGTATTGATCCTGACCATCCTTTGGCGAAGGGCGAAGTTGGCCGTGTCGGAGTTTCTGTACCGACACTTAGGGACATGGAGCAGCTCTTTGATGGTATTCCTTTAAGTAAGGTGTCTACTTCTATGACCATTAATGCTACAGCACATATTCTTCAGGCAATGTATATTGCGATAGGTGAAATGCAGGGGGTTTCTTTAAAGGATTTAAGTGGTACTGTACAGAATGATATTTTAAAGGAATATGTTGCAAGAGGTCAGTACATTTTTCCTCCTGAACCTTCTATGAGGCTAGTTGTTGACATTATTGAATATAGTTGTAGAAACATGCCTAGATGGAATTTTATTAGTGTGAGTGGGTATCACATGCGTGAAGCTGGGTGTAACGCTGTCCAAGAGGTTGCTTTTACTTTTGCGAATGCAATAGAATATGTCAGAGCGGCTATTAATAGAGGTCTTGATGTTGATGAATTTGCTCCTAGAATTTCATTTTTCTTTGGAGTTCACAACGACTTTTTCGAAGAAATAGCTAAGTTTAGGGCTGCTAGGAGATTATGGGCACGAATAATGAGGGAAAAATTTGATGCAAAAAATCCTAGGTCCTTGCGTCTTAGGTTTCATGTACAAACTTGCGGATCGACTTTGACCGCTCAACAATCAGAGATAAACATCGTGAGGGTTGCTATCCAAGCCTTAGCCGCCGTTTTAGGCGGTGCTCAGTCTCTTCATACAAATTCTTATGACGAAGCCCTCTGTTTACCAACCGAGAAAGCGGTTCGTATAGCGTTGCGTACACAGCAAATCATTGCCGAAGAAACTGGAGTAATAAATACTGTTGATCCTCTTGGTGGCTCTTATTATGTTGAATGGTTAACAAATGAAATTGAAGACAGGGCCCTAAGGTATATTGAAAAGATTGAAAAGATGGGAGGTGCCGTTGCTGCAATAAAATCTGGGTACGTCCAGAAAGAAATTGCTGAAAGTGCCTATAAGAGCCAGAAAGAAGTAGAAACTGGAGAAAAATGCATCGTTGGTGTAAATAAATATATCACTGAAGAAGAACTTTCCTACGAGATTCTTAGGGTTGATCCTGAAGTTGAAAGGAAGCAAATAGAACGTGTTAAAAAGTTGAAGGCCACTAGGGATAATAGTAAAGTTAAAGAAACTCTTCAAAAAATGAAAGAAATTGCTGAAAGCGGTGAAAATATTTTACCAATAACTATCGAGGCCGTCAAATCTTATGTAACAATTGGTGAAATATGTAATGTTTTAAGGGAGGTTTTCAGCGAATATAAGGCTCCGATGATTTTTTAGTTTTATTTTCTCTCCAATTTTTCTTTAAGTTTTTTAATTAAACGTGGCAGAATTTCCTTTGCGTCACCAACCACCCCGTAATCTACAAAGTTAAAAATGGGAGCCTTCGGATCAATATTCACAGCCATTATTGTATCAGCGTCTAATATACCGACTACGTGATGCATTTCCCCTGAAATCCCAAACCCTATGTAAACTTTCGGTGCTATGGTTTTCCCGCTTTGTCCTATCATCTGATCTTCTTTTATTAAATCTTCATCTAAAACTGGCCGAGTCCCACCTACTGCACCGCCTAATAACTTTGCAAGTTCTTTTAACATGTTAAAGCACTCTTTATCACAGATTCCCCATCCACCTGCAACAACGATCTCTGCTTTTTCAATTGGCAGTTCAGGAGGCGGCTCAACTCTCATTTCTAACGTTCTTGCTTTAAGTTCTTCTTTACTCACTTTAACTTCAAGTTCTATAATTTCACCTTGCCGTGACTCATCCTTCTTGAGTTTTTTGAGGACACCGGGTCTTACTGTAGCCATTTGAGGCCGTTTTTCTGGACAGGTTACTACTGCCATCACATTTCCGCCAAAACCTGGAACTACCTGTCTGAGAAGGCCGCCGTCACCTATCTCAAGTTTTACAACATGTGCAGATAGTCCTGTTCGAAGCTTTGCTGCGACTCGAGGGGCAAGATCCATTCCTATTGAAGTTGCTCCTACGAGGACAATGTTCGGCTTTTGCTTCTGTATGATATCTGCGAAAATTCTAGCATATATATCGCTTTGATAGTAGGTAAGGAGCGGATGTTCTACTATAAATACTTTATCGGCTCCGTATGCAATTAACTCTCTTGCAAGATTTTTAACATTACGTCCAATGAGAAGTGTAGATACATCTCCTTCAGACTTTTCAGCTAGTTTACGGGCTCCACCGAGCAATTCTAAACTAACTTCCTCTATTCGCCCGAATCTTTGTTCGGTGAACGTCATTATTCCTTTCCAATCCTTAGTCATGCGACCACCTCATATTACCCCCGATTTATGTAGTTTTTCAATCAACCATTCAATTTCTTCGTCGACCGTTCCCTCAAATATTTCCCTTCTTCTTTTAACTTCAGGAGAGAAAACATCAGTAACTTTTGTTGGCGATCCTACAAGACCTATGTATTGCGGATTGGCTCCTATGTCGGAAGCAGTCCACTTTACAATTTCTTTCTTATAGCACTTTAAAATGGCAGAAACGGTTGGCAATCTAGGTTCATTTATGTCTTTTATAACTGCTATCACCGCTGGTAACTTAACTTTTACTTTCATATAACCGTACTCTATCGTCCTTTCAACAACCATCTCGTTTCTATTAACGGATATAATTTTTCTGACTCTTGTTACGTGAGGAACTCCCAAAAACTCAGCGAGTTGAGGTGGTACTTGAGCTGTACTTCCGTCAACTGTTTCATTTCCGCAAAAAATCATATCAAAGTTTCCTAATTTTTTAATGGCCAACGAGAGTGCATAGGCGGTTGCCAATGTATCTGATCCTGCAAGCGCTTTGTCACATAAGAGAATTGCTTCATCGGCTCCCATCGCAAGAGCGTCTCTACAAACCCTCTCCGCTTGAGGCGGCCCCATACTTATTGCTACTACCTTACCCCCGAATCGTTCTTTTATTCGTAAGGCTTCTTCCAATGCGTTTTTATCGAGTGGATTAATTACAGCGGGAACGTTCTCTCGCCTTATTGTCTTTGTAACAGGATCTATTACTATTTTTGAAAGATAGCGGGGATCAGGTACCTGTTTTATGCAAACTACAATCTGAAATCCTTTACTCATTTAACCACCGAAATAAAAGAAAATTTAAGTTACTCTTTCAAAAGCTTTCCTAGATATTACAATCCTCATAATTTCATTAGTTCCAGCTGAAGGAACCAGCACATATGCATCTCGAATCAGTCTTTGCGCAACATATTCCTCCATTATTCCATAGCCACCAAGTATGCTGGAAAGTTTACTTGCGCATTCGACTGCGCCTTCAGTGGCTGCCCATTTCGCCATTCCAACTTCTGCATCTGCCCTTATACCTTGATCTATCATCCACGCAGCTCTATGAAGAAGTAGACGAGCGCTTTCATACCGTAGGTAAATATCTGAAACAAGCCATTGAATAGCTTGAAGTTTACTTATGGGTTGGCCGTAAAGAACCCTTTGACTTGCAAATTTTACCGCTTCGTCCAAGCAACGCCTCATTATTCCCACGGCAGTTGCAGCAACTCCCATCCGTCCTACATTGGTAATAGCCGTAAGAGCGACCTTGAGGCCTTTTCCTTCAGTGCCTACAATGTTTTCAGCGGGTACTCTTACGTTATTGAGGATAAGCTCGCCTGTGTTGCAGCCGTGAAGCCCCATCTTGTTTTCTTCTCTTCCTGGTTTCACTCCTGGTCTATCACCCTCTATCATGAAAAACGTCATATGCCTCGGATTCTCCTCACTTTTCGCTAAAACTCCGTAAATATTTGCAAGATGCACATTTGTAATAAAACATTTACGTCCACTAATTACATATTCATTATTTTCCTTTTTTGCAAATGTTTTTATTCCTAGAACGTCCGACCCACCTGTGGGCTCGGTTACAGCACAGGATGCAATAAGTTTACCCTTTGCTAGGTCTGGAAGCCACTTTTTCTTTTGTTCCTCAGACCCATAAAATACTAAAGGCGCTTGCCCAAGATGAACTATCTGCAAGGTAAAGGCAAGTGCGGGGCAAGAATAAGCGATCTCTTCTAAAACTATTGCCCTCGCTAAATGACCCGCACCAGACCCGCCATACTCCTCAGAAATTATAAGGCCGCCAAACCCTAGATCAAACAGCTTTTTTATCAAGTCCTTCGGTATCTTTCTCGTTCTTTCTATTTCCTCAACTCGTGGCTCAACCTCTTTCTCCGCGAACTCACGTGCAGTATCCCGCAACATTTCCTGTTCAGGTGTTAGTTTAAACTCCATCCCCACCACCATAAAATCTTACTCATCATTACTTTAATACCTTACGCAAATCACCATTACTCCTCACACAACTCCAACAAAACTCCAAACATGCTTTTTGGGTGAACAAAAGCAATCATTCTACCTTTAGCCCCCTTACGAGGCCTATCATCTATCAACTGTAATCCTTTAGACTTAAATTGCTCTAACACTTCCAGAAGATTCTTAACGCGAAAAGCAACATGATGAACCCCTTCACCCCTTTTCTCCAGAAATTTTGCCACCGGACTTTCACTACTCAACGGTGAAATCAACTCCATCTCAACATTTCCAGCAGATAAAAAAGCAATTTTTACCCCTTGCTCCTCCACAGTCTCATAGCCCTCAAGCTTTAAACCAACAATCTCGGTAAAAAATCTCACGGCAACATCAAGATCTCTAACAGCCACACCAATGTGATCCAACAACACCACATCAAACCCCCACAAACCCGTACTACACAGACAATATAACCCAACTCCAAATAAAATTATTTCATCTGAAAACCGATCAACAATTAAAAATCTTAAAACAAAAAAGACAAAAAAACAACTGGTGCGGGGGGTGGGATTCGAACCCACGCAGGCCTACGCCACCGGATCTTAAGTCCGGCGCCTTTTAACGGAATCCAGCCCCTTTGTCCTGGTTTCCGCCGCTATTATGGTTTTTGGCGGTCTCGGCCACCCCCGCACAGTTCAGCCACCTATTTTAACCTTTGATTTGTTTTTTAAATCAGCTGAGCAATGTGATGGGGCCGCCGGGATTTGAACCCGGGATTCAGCCTAGCAGAGAAAACTCTGCTAGTCCACTGGGTCCCAAACCCAGCATCATACCAAGTTCTCCGATAAGCAGGTTTGGTCTGCCTATCCCTAGACCACGGCCCCTAGATAGTAATTGCATAAAGGGTGAATAATATCTGCTTTAAATAGTTTTCTAACATAGCTTTAACAAATAGCGATAAAAGATTTTTGCATCTACCAATAAACCAAACTTAAAATAACAATTGAAAAGTAACATCTAAAGAACAACTTTCATCATATCCTTGCAACTCATAAAATACGAAAAAGGCGCACTACTATGTAGGCAGAAAGGCCATTGACTACGTACTACGTAGGATAAAGGTATGTTGTAAAAGATATGTTGTTCTTTCATGAAAGGGTATTGAGATTACACCACAACCAGCGGTTTAGAACAAATATTCGCCAACGGGATCCACGGCATATCTACCAGGAATAGCTATAGGAATTCTACAACACAAATACTACAACAAATAATGCAATAGAGACCTATACGACTAAACTTCCTGAAAACGAAAAATGAATATTCCACATGATACGTGAAATATGCCACTACTACATCATTGACATAATCTACACTGTTGCAATGATATATTATCGAAGAAATGATAAAAAAGGACTAATAGAAACCATAGAGCCCAAATAACCTTCACTTTACACCTCGATGAACGGTATGCCAAAAGCTCCCTTATAAGCATAGAATATCCAGTAGATTGCAGCGAAGAACCACACCTTGAAGAAGATAGGAACATTACAGGTTGGGAATGCCCAAAAGAATGCTGCTACAACACAATCGTCTCCAATGAGGAACCAAAAGAGGAATATTGCAAAAAACACTAAACAACTTTCAGAAAATACGCAAAAATACTGAAAGACAAAAACACAGAGAAAACATTGAAAAAATAGTTAAAGGACACATAGTATCCATAATTTCATCCGAACACATGTTCAACATACACAAAGAACTTAAACAATATGGCGATAAAATAGAGGCTATAAAGCTAGAAGGAAAACAACTTTTCCCTTATAACATATCTTTACATGTTGTTGAAAAATGACTAAGAAGCGAAATAAACCGGATAGACTTCGTAAACCTCGACGCAAAAGCCCACAACTCACCTCTTCCTTGGGAAAACTCTCAGAAAAGAAATTAACCATCGCAAAAATATTCCATGAAAACGTCAAAAACGATCTATACAGCTACGCCAAGAAAACAACTTAAAATGGTCCACCAATGTCTGAAATATCTTTGAAAAATATCTAAGAGAAATCGAAAACCTAGAATTCATAAAAAACAAACACTACCCAACAAAAAACGCAATAAAAACACTAAACAAAAATACAAACACAAACTCGAATTCCACTCAATAGCAACCACCATATAAAACAACATCAAAAAACTACAAAAAATTCAAAAGCAAATTAATGGAGCCGCCGGCGGGATTTGAACCCGCGACCAGCGGATCTCTCGACTTGCAAGGCTCTATAGCCTCAATTTACAAGTCCGCCGCTTTTGGCGGTTTTTTCCTCTACCGGCTGAGCTACGGCGGCTTTCTTTTAATTCTTTTGTGGGTATTTTTATGTATGTGGATATAAGTTTGTCGTTGTTTTTGATCTTCTTTTTAAGTGTTTGTGTGTTTCTTTGAATTCTCTTTTATGGGGTTTCTTTTCGAATCTAATCAGCGGCTTTGTATATTTAAAGTTAAGGTTGAATATGTGTGGTATGATTGGAGTATTTTTGCGTGTATATGTGGGGTTGTGTAGGTTTTGCTGTTAGTGGAGGGTTTTGTGTCGTTTTGCTGCATTTGTTAGTGCTTCTATTACTGGTAGTTTTTGTCCTGCTAGGAGTGATAGGGCTGCTCCTCCGCCTGTGGATATGTGGTTGATTTTTGTGTTTAGGTTTAGTATGTTTGCTATGGCTCCTAGGTGTCCTCCTCCTATTACTTTGTAGGCTTTTGAGTTTGCTATTGAGTGTAGGATTTCTGTTGTTCCTATGGCGTATTGTCTTTCTTCGAATATTCCTGCTGGTCCGTTTGCTACTATGGTTGCTGCGTTTGATAGTATTTTTGAGTAGTGTATGATCGTGTTTATTCCTATGTCTTTTATTTGTCCTTTTACTGGTAGTTTGTCTATGGGTACTTCCATTCTTTCGTTGTTTATTTCTACTGCTACGTCTTTTGGCAGTTCTATTGCGTCTCTGTATTTTTCTAGTATGGTTTTTGCTTTGTTTTTTAGTTTTTCGAATCCTGGTAATGTATGTTTGTTTTCTTCCCCGATGTCGTATCCTGCCGCTTCTAGGAATATGTTTGCGAGTAACCCTCCCAGTAGTATTTTGTCTGCTTTTCCTTTTTTGAGTGCTGTTAGCATTATTTCCATTTTGTCTGGTACTTTTGCTCCCCCTAGAAAGAATACGCAGGGTTTTTCTGGGTTTTGTAATACTTTTTTTAGTGCTTTTAGTTCTTTTTCCATAAGCCTTCCTGCAACGGTTGGTAGTACTTCTGCGAAGCCTACAAGTGATGGTTGGGATCTGTGTATGGCTGCAAAAGCGTCGTTTACGAATAGGTCGAAGAAGTGTGCTAGTTTTCTGACAAGATGGGTTCTTGCAAGAACTTTTGGTGGAGCTTCGATGTTTTCTTCTGAATAGAATCTAACGTTTTCTAAGACTAGTATTTTTCCTGGTGGCAGTTTTCTTATTTCTTTTCTTGCTGCTGGGCCGAATATGTCATCTATAAATTTTACTCGATCACCTAGATATTTTTTTAGTATTCGCACATGAGGTTCAAGTGAGGTAAAATCTTTTTTCCCTGGTCTGCTTTGATGAGACATTAAAACTACTGCTGCATCTTCTAGGTCTTTGAGAGTGGTGAATATGGCTTTTATTCTTGAGTCGTCCAAAATTGTTAATGTTTCTGGGTCTATAGGAGAATTTATGTCAACTCTGAGAAGCACTTTTTTCCCCGATACCTCAACGTCGTCCAGTGTTAGAAATTCGAATTCATGCAATTCTTACCCCTCTTCATCGTTCATGTATTTTATGTCGGACTAAAGGGGGCTCCATAATAAAAGCCATTTTACTTTAAATTGTGAAATTTGATATAAGGATTTTAGTTTGACGCAAGAACTAAGTTGACACTGTCTACAGCTTAAATATAAAGATCAAGAGCCGATGTGTTTTGGTGCCGGGGCCGGGATTTTCGTGCCCAGACCAGCAAGTCTAGGCAATTCGAACCCGGGACCTCCGGATGTCGCAGGAAGGGACTATAAATTCCTGTACCCTATGAGTTTCGCCCTTGGTAATGTGTTTTTAGTCCGGCGCTCCAACCAGGCTGAGCTACCCCGGCACCTCTAGGAGATTCCGCAAACATTTCAATGTTAGTTATTATTTTGTTCCTTACTTAAGTTTGCTGCTATATTTAGGTTTCTTATGGGACAAGGATAATATTATCTTTAATGTATATTTTGCAATGTGAGAATTAAAATGGGAGTAATGTGCGAAGCACGGTGCATGGGATGTATTTCGTTTATTTTATAGAAAATTATGTTGAACGATTTTATGAAGAGTATTTTCCTACAGATACGATACGATGTAATACATTAAAATTTTGTATTTGGTCAATAACCTTGTTTTAAACCATTTATGTTCTTGTTGATTACTAAATTGCTATATTTGTTAACCTTTGAACTGCGGTTAAATAATGTAAAAAGTAAATTGGTAAAGTTAACTGATGGTTTGCGGTTTTAAAATATAATTTAAGGAAGGTTGGTGGGGCCGGAGGGATTTGAACCCTCGACCAACGGGTTTCTTCGATTCACCGCTCCAGAAGTTCTTCATCCCACTTCGGTCAACAAACCCGTCGTATGGGCTTCTGGAGCCCGTCGCCCCTAAGGGGGCCTAGTTTCGTGCTAATCCCTCACCTGGCTAGGCTACGGCCCCTACATCCTATTTTATTAGTATTTTCTCGTTTGATAAATTTTTCGGCTAATATTTAATATTATTATGATTATAGATTATAGTGATCCATAGTTTATTAATGAGGGAAGGTTTTTCAGAGTGGCGAGGGCGGGTTATTAGTGAACAAGCTATCTACCATAATAACTCGTTTTAAACGAATTAATTGATTTTTAATTTGATAGTTACTTTAACATTTTATTTTATAATTTTCTAGGATAATGTTTTTATATGGTTGGTGATTGTGATAGAAGTGGTGCGGCATCCCGTGAAAGTCAAGCCTCCGCACGTTCCCAGGAGTACTATCCTCCGCGAGGGGATGGGAAACTGGGAAGCTGCCTGCTTCGGCAGGCGGCCATAGTGCGGAGGGAAATACCCGTTCCCATTCCGAACACGGAAGGGTGCCGCACCGTTAATTAGCTAGTTTTTCACATTTAATTCCTAATTTATTTATCTTATCGCTGAGGTGGAAATTGCTTTAATTTGATTTTGCACGTTGCTTTTATTTGTTGAACTAGCAATCGAAGATGTATAGAGTAGTGGCGTTTGTTATTTAAATAACATGCTGTAATTCTTGTTTTCCGTTTTATAAGAAAATTTATTGTTTTTAACTTTAACCGTAATGTTCTTATTTATTTTGATTGCTTTTGTGATAGTACATAGATTGATATGAGGTTGATTGTTGTGCAGTTCCCGTGGCAGCAAGAAAGTTGGAATTGGATTATAAACTGGATTTGGTTGTTGTTACTTTTGGTATATATGTTCTATGGACAACGCTTGCAAGTAAGTATTTGGGTTAGGCAGATTAAGCGAGCATTACAGAAACTTGAATACATGGTTCGCAAGGGAAAGGAAATTACCATTAAAGCGTTTAGAGATGTTGGAAATTCCGATGCAAATATTGTTTCTAGAATAAATGATTTTCTAGAATTCTTTATGATAGAGCCTGTTGATAGAGATCCGTCCGGCATTATGTATAAGTTGGAACACTTAGTTAATGTTAGAGATGAGAGGTTTGAACATATTGTAGCTGAGTTGGCGCCAAATGTAAGTAGGGATCAGGCTGCTAATTTGGAAAATGTGTTGGAGGCAATTATCGCTTTGAATTCCATTTATAGGATTGTTAGACATTATCTTATATTAGGGGAAAAAACTAAAAGTTATATTTTAATTCTTCAACTTCAAATGCAGCTTCCAGAAATTATGAAATATGCGAACGCTTATTTTGATGCTTTGAAAGCTTTTGTTGATGGAAAGCCGATTGGTGATGGAGCAGGTGTTCTCTCTGTGACCAGATTGCTAAGGGAACACGGTGTGGTCGGTAAGGAACAGTATGAAGAAATAGTAAAAGACACTGTAATTGCTCAAACAAAGATAGATGATAGAACTGTAATTGCGGTGCGTGCACGAGGACCAGGAGGTACAGTTGGTAAGCCGGGAGAAGCCATTAGAAGGGTTTTCGAAGAAAGAAAACTTAAAATTGATAGAATAATTATGATAGATGCTGGTATTAAATTGGAGGGCGAGAAAACTGGAGGAATAATGGAAGGTGTTGGCGCTGCTATTGGAGGGATTGGCGTCGATAAATACAAGATTGAAGAAGTAGCGACAAAATACAAAGTACCACTGGATGCTATTATTATTAAAGAATCTATTGAAGAAGCCGTTTCCCCAATGAGAAGGGAGATTGCAGAAGCAACTAGAAAAGTTGTAGAAAGAATAAAGAAGATAATAAATGAGAGAACTAAACCGGGTGATGTTGTTCTCATAGCGGGTATTGGAAATACCATAGGCATAGGTTACTAAAGGGGATAGTCTTGAAAAAATCGAAGACATTAGTGAATTTGGTTATAACAGCAATAATATTCGTTGTATTTCTTGTTTTTTACTTGCTTTACTTGAAATACGGTTTCAAAAACTTCTGGTTAGTATACTTATTACTTTTGGTTTTAATTTTTCTCTTCGCGTTGAGAACTCAACCTAGAGAGGAGATGTTAGAAATGGAAAAGTATCACACAGTAACTGTTATTAAGTGTGAAAAATGTGACTACAAAGAGGAAAGAAAATTTCAACGTGGAGACTACATTTTTAAGCAGGTAGGAACTTGTGGAAAATGTTCAGGTAATCTTTATATCGACGATATTTATGTTGTACCCCCACGAAAGATGGGAGAAACAAAAGGGAGGTAGAAAAATGGGAAAAATAGTATTTTTGGGTCATGCCGCATTCAAAATAGAAACTGAAGAAGTGAAAATTCTCATAGACCCTTTTCTAACAGGAAACCCTTTAGCTCCCATTAAAGCTTCCGATATAAAAGACTGTGATATTGTACTTGTAACTCATGACCATGGTGACCATGTAGGTGACGCCGTAGATATTTGTAAGAGAACTGGCGCCACTTTGGTTGCGATCTATGACCTTGCCGTACATCTTCAAGAACAAGGCGTAGAGAAAGTTGAAGGAATGAACATTGGTGGCACTACAGACATAAAAGGGGTAAAAATCACTATGGTTAAAGCATTTCACAGCGCTACACGCGGGTCTCCTGTAGGATTTGTCATACATGTCCCAGGCGCATCCATCTACCACGCAGGTGATACACAAGTTTTTGGGGATATGAAAATTATAGGAGAATTATATAAGCCGGACTATGCTTTGCTACCTATTTCAGGATATTATACAATGGGACCCAAAGAAGCAGCCTTGGCAACAGAGCTTTTAAAACCTAAGACAGTAATTCCCATGCACTATGATACGTTTCCTGTAATTAGACAGGACCCCAATAGGTTTGCAGAACTTGTTAAACAAAGAACCCCCGAGGTAAGAGTTGTTATATTAAAACCTGGCGAGGAACTAGAGTTTTAATAACCTAATTTCTTTTTAATGGTGTTTAACTTGAAACTGAAACTTGTAGCTGTTGGAGGAACTTTTGATCGTTTGCATCGTGGTCATAAAAAACTTATTTTGAAGGCTTTTGAAGTCGGTGATGAGGTTATTATTGGCCTAACAACGGATAATATGGTGAAAAATAAGTTTTTAGGAAAGGAAATATTAAGTTTCGATGAAAGACTGAAAGAACTTAAAGAATTTCTAGAGGATAAAGGGTTATTAAGTAGATGTAAAATACTTCCTCTTAATGATGTCTATGGCCCTACCACCATAGATGAAAGTATTGAGGGACTTGTTGTTAGTGAGGAAACCTTAGGAAGAGCTCTTGAAATTAACAGAATAAGAGTTTCAAAAGGTATGCGTCCTTTAATCATTTTTGTTATACCGTTACTTCTTGCAGAAAATGGAAAACCGATATCTTCCCATAGAATTAGAAGTGGTGAAATAAATAGGAATGGCAAAGTCTTAAGAAAAACTTCTCAAAGACAGATTTATAAACAAATCTCTACTTAGGATTACTTGGCCCACCGGCAATCCGTACGTGATGGGCTCTGCGCGTGAAGAGCGGTGTGTCACCGCTTACGATGTACGTGGAGCCAACCCAGGTACGGAACAGGTGGGCCGGAGGTTGAAGCGCCCTAAGGGCCTGGCAAAGAGAGCTCGGCCAAGAGGAGGCGTTTGCCTCTCTATGACGCCGAGTGTTACTGCTAAGGCCACATGCGCTTCAACGCTCTTTTTTTAAAGCTATAGCGTTAAGAGATGGTGTTGCTGTTGATTAAAAAGGTTCCAAAGTTAAAAGATATGCTAAGAAAAGAGTTAAATTTATCTACAGACGAGTTGAATAAACTGCCAGCAAGGTATAAGGTCTTGGGTGATTTAGCCATTATTAAACTACCAGATGAATATTCGTACCTAAAGAAGGAAATAGGCAGGATAATTTTGAAGAATGATCCTCGTGTTAAAAGTGTTTTAAATCTTGTCGAAGGTATACAAGGAATTTTTAGAGAGCCAAAAGTTGAAGTAATTGCTGGTGACATGAACACGGAGACTATGGTAATTGAGAATGAGTGCCGATTTAAATTAGATGCAAAAAAGCTTATGTTCTGTCTTGGAAATCAGCATGAACGGTTAAGAATGTCCAAAATTGTTTTTTCAGATGAGGTAGTCATTGATATGTTTGCTGGTATAGGTCAATTTTCTATTCCTATAGCTGTTCATTGTCAGCCGAAAAGAATATTTTCTATCGAGCTAAACCCTTTGGCATATAAATACCTATTAGAAAATGTTTTTTTGAATAACGTTGATCATATAGTTTATCCAATTCAAGGAGACTCTAAGGAAATTGTTCCGAAACTTTTGAGACACAAAGCTGATAGAATAATCATGGGTTATGTGGAGAAAACGCAAGAATTTCTTGAAGCAGCAATGATGGGTGTTAAGGCTGAAGGTGGAATTATTCATTACCACAATATTTACAAGACAAATGACATATTTCAAAAACCAATTAGCGAAGTAAAATCTGCTGCTATAAAAAGTAACCGTGAAGTCAAACGAATAACTCATAGGCGTGTTGTTAAAAGTTACGGGCCTGGACTTGTTCACGTGGTGGTAGACGTAAAAATTAAATAAGGGAAAAAACGCTAGCTACCGATATATTTACATTTTAAACATCGATAAATTTGTCAGTCAATACTTTAAATTAGAAGAAATAAAAGTATTAAGTTGTACTTGTTTAAAGATTAGAGAGTTTATTATAACTTTACTTGTATTCGGAAGCATAAATACCCACAAAAGAGGACATCTCAATGAAAGAAGAAATAGTAGAAAGAATAGAAAGGACTCTTGAAAAAATAAGAGAGATAGCCAGCGAAGGCATTCCCATACTGGTTGAAGGGAAAAAGGACGAAGAAGTCCTTCGGACTCTCGGGGTAGAAGGAAGAATAATTAAAGTATCTCAGCAAAGTTTAAACACGTTAATTGACCAATTGTATGGCTGTAGAAGAGTTCTTATACTTACAGATTTTGACGAAAAAGGGGAAAAAATAGCGAAAACCCTTTCATCTTTTCTCGAAATAGGAGGAACCATTCCTTTACATGAAATGAGAAACGAACTTAAACATGCCTTAGCAGGACAAGTATCTTGCATCGAAGGCATTAAGAAAACTCTTCTGAGACTGAATAGAAGAGATTTAACATTTGGAGGTGTCAAATTTGGTGGGAAAAAGTGAATATGACACGATGAAATATGTTATTAAGGCAAGAATAGAAATAGATGGCGTTGTTGAAAAATCTGATGTTGTAGGAGCAATATTTGGTCAAACTGAAGGATTATTAGGTGAAGAACTCGATTTAAGAGAATTGCAAAAGACAGGTAGAATAGGTAGAATAAGAGTTAATTTAGAAACTAGAGGAGGAAAATCTACAGGAACTATAATAGTTCCATCTAGCCTTGATAGGATAGAAACTGCTATTTTAGCAGCTACACTTGAAACTGTTGATAGAGTGGGTCCGTGTACAGCCAGGGTTACTTTAGAGAAAATTGAAGATGTGCGTGAGGAGAAAAGAAAGAGAATTGTAGAAAGAGCTGTAGAAATTTTAAGGAAATGGGAGGAAGAAGTGGTTCCTGAAAGTCAGGAGATCACAGAACAGGTTATGAGAGCTGTAAGAACCGGCGAGTTGATCAGATACGGTCCTGAAGGTTTGCCAGCTGGGCCAAATATTGATGATGCCGATACGATCATAGTTGTTGAAGGGAGAGCAGATGTCATCAATCTTCTTAAACATGGTTTTAGGAACGTTATAGCTGTTGAAGGAACTAACATTCCAAAGACGATAATTGAGCTAAGTCGTAAAAAGAATGTTATAGCTTTTGTTGATGGAGATAGAGGAGGAGAACTTATACTTAAGGAACTTCTACAAGTAGCTGATATCGATTATATTGCAAGGGCTCCTCCAGGAAGAGAAGTAGAGGAATTAACTAGGAAAGAAATAGTTAAGGCGTTAAGAAGTAAACTCCCAGTTGAACAATTTACAGTAGAAAGAAGAAAGGAAGAATTAAAGAAAATTCAACCTGTCAAGGTTAGAGTTGAAGAACAGAAAGCTGTTAGAGAAGAAGTGAAAGTAAAAGTTCCTGAACAAATATTAAAGGGAATAGATGAAGTACGTGGAAAAGGCGAAGCAATAATATATGGAAATGGTTTTAAGGTTATAAAGAGGACCTCAGTTGGTGAGCTAGCAGAGACACTACAAAAATTGGACAACGTGAGGGCTATAGTCTTTGACGGCGTTATCACCCAGAGACTTGTAGACGTTGCGGGTGAAAAGGGAGTCGAGTATATTATTGGTGCTGTTAGAAGAGGCGTAGCCAAGTGCCCAGTCGATCTTTCCGTTCTCACTTTCGAGGAAGTAGGCTAATATTAGAGAAATTACGTAGTTTTTAAGAAGAAATCAAGTGTCCCCTTCCTACCTGTATTTTTTCTCTTAGTTATTTCTTTGTTCATCTCATTTATGAGTTTTAGTTCGGTTCCTTTCGGTATGACTCCAGATGCTGCCACTGTGTGTCCATCAGCAAATCCTGAAAGTTTCTTGCAAGCTTCTATCAAAATCACATTTACCGGGACTGCCTCATTCCTTTCAATTTTCTGTTTTAAGAGTTGAGGGACTCTAACAGACACTTTCACAAAGTTTCCTCTTAGCTCTCCATATCCTGGTATTTGTGGCTGCATATTCATAAATCCTACAAGATATTTGTCTTGCTTTATCCATTTTTGATAACTCAGATAGGAGCAAAAGGTACCTATTACCTTAACACCCATCCCTTTGAACTCATCTTCAGCATGAAAATATTGAATGTGATCAATTTCTTTGAGTCCCTTAATTCTGAGCTTACTTAGAAGTCTCTTATTTACTTGCTTACGTTTGCTTTCTAATTCTTTGATTTTATCTAGCGTTTCCGGAGTTATTCCGTGAAGACATGCCCTTACAGCGATTTCAGGACCACCTTTATAGTATCCAACCGATCCCAGTATGGTTAGCTTTTTTGATAAATCTGTGTGGGAAAACGTGCCTCCATTAAGCTTTACTGAGTATAGTTCCTTTTCTCCTCTTTTTGAAACGACTACTTTCCCTTGTTTGACTGCATCACTGAGAGGAATTCTATTCAATCCAGATAAGTTACCTGGTATTTCAGCACTTCCAACTACGGCTAAATGAGCTAGTTTTGCATTAGATTGATCTAAACATTTTGCAAAAAGATACGTAGTAGTAGCTCCTGAGGCATCCCTTTCTCCACTAAAACCGTAGAGTTCAGGGTCCAAGTTGTAAATAAGCGGATCTTTGGAGGGTACTGCATCGTGATGATCCAATATAATTGTTAAATTGTGGCTCTTATTTATCTTTGATAAAAACTCTGCATGAGCTGCTGCAATATCTACGTAGAAAAAAATTCTACCCCTTTTTGCATGTAAATCTTGAACAACTTGAGGATAAAGTTTTTCTAGGCAAATCATCCGTACTCCTAAGCCTATATTTTTTAAGCTTTCTTTGAGGATAGCTGCTGAAGTTATTCCGTCAGCATCATCATGATAAATAAGAAAGGCCTCTTGAGTGAGATTTTCTCTCAAAGATTCTATTGCTTTTTTAATATCTTCCATAAATTTGTCAAATTTTTCTTTATCATACGACATTTTATTCAAAGCCTCTATCTCATTTTTTCAAAAAATCAAAAAGTGATACCTGTCTTTCCCCTGTTTTTAATTGTTTTTCATCGTACCCAAAGCCCTCAAGTATTCTAAGCGCTGCTGGAATTATTTGCTTGTTTACATAATACTCTATATCTATATCATCGTAGTCTGCCATGTTGTGTGGTACAGCTTTGTCCGCTAATTTGCCTTCGCCTTTAACTATAACGTATCCTATTTTGTCTCCAACTTCTAGTGTTCCTCCAGCTTCTAAAAGTTTTTTAGCAGCCATGACATGTGCTGCTTCCACTTTGTATTCTTCAAGTTTTCTAGTTAATGTTTTCCATATAACTAGTTGTTCGTAAGGAACCTTTTTCTCTTTCAGTTGTTTAATTACGTCCCTTACATAGTTGGCTGCTTTTTCTGGAGATTTCTCTTTTAAAACTATTTCTATAACCTTTTCTTGAACTTCTCTAGCTATCTCACTCCAATCTCCTCTAACGACTTCCAAGCCTACAGCATCTATTCTCCCATCTTTTAGAAGACCAGCATATCGTTTTTTAGCCTCAGTAAAGAAAACACGCTCATAGATTTTGTCCGGCTTGATATCCAAACCTAATTCTTTTTCAACCATTTTTTCAAATTTTTCGATCTTATCTGGCTCATATTTTAAGAAAACGCTATCGGTATCCCCGTATATTACTGTTAGTCCTAGTTTCTTGGCTATTTCAATAGTTTTCTTTATAGTTTCTCTTCCCCACGCTGTTGTTGCCTCTGCTACTGGTCTAATGTACCATCTGGCTCCAATCCATCCTGCATAACCATAGGTAGCATTTGCGATAACCTTTATGGCTCTTTGACGATTATCAAGCAATTTATATTCTAAGCTTCTTGGATCAAGCTGCTTCATTTTTTGTCTTATTTCTTCTCTTGCCTTTAGGAGTTTTGTAAGTGCGCGTTTGTATAGTCCAGGCGGACTCTTTAGGAAACGATGATTAACTTCTGGTGCTACATAAACCTCTTCTGGTGGGACGTCTTCGTCGGGTGGAACATATGTGTCAGGAGAAATATTGTATCTTATCATGAGGTTTGGATAAAGCGAACTGAAGTCATAAACTATAACGTTTTCATGGATCCCCATTTTTGGTTTTAAAACTAGACCACCTTTGTATGGTGTGTGTTTTCGCTCTACCCGATTAGGTGCTAACTCGCCGTCTAGGTAAGCATGCCGCATTAGATGCCATTCAACTCTGAATCCTACTGCTGCAGCTAGCACCTGGTCTAAAGGTAGTCCCACGATAGATGATAGCTGCATAGCAAAGGGTAAAGCTTCTTCCGCTATCCCTAAAGTACTTTCTGCATCTTCCATGGCATATTTTAACAATTCTTTTCTTTTTTCTTCATTATCCCAGTACTCGGCGATTTTTAGCTTATTTATTATCGTTCTTTCTTCTGTTTTCATAATTCCTAAATATTCGGCAACGTTTTCCAGGGTTTTTACTTTCACTTCATATAGTTCCTCAGCATAGTCTAACAGATCTATATTTGCTCTACCAGCAATGGAAATATGTCCATAAACGGAGGTATGAGGTTCTCCTTTATTCCTTCCGATATCTAGTTTCACGCCGAGTCGTGCTGCTCTCTCCATTAGGTAAGGCCAGTCAAAGCGATTAGAATTGTACCCTACAATTATATCGGGATCAAACTCCTTGATAAAGTTCACAAATTCTGTTATTAAGTTGATATCGCCGTGGCCTTCTGCCAAAAATTGTTTTTTAATGCCGCTATTTGTAACGACCGATATTATAATAACGGGGTCTCTATCAGGTATTGGTACGCCTTTGGGATTATAACATTCAATGTCAAAGGACATTATCCTTAGTTCGGGGAAAAATGTTTCCCCAGTGGGGACTGGAGGTTTTTTTGCAATATATATCTTGTCTACTTGGTATTTTTTGTCATTAGGAATTTCTTCTACATCGACTAGGTGCCATCCACAAGGTATTAACTGATTGTCGATAAGATAACGAATAGAGTATCGGATGTCGGCCTCTAGATATGAATCTATATCGCGTATTTTTATAACGGCATCTCGATATCCTGGTACGTCTTTTGGATTCTGGCACATGAGACGTAAAGCGGCTAAAGGTTTTCCGAAAAATTTTCTCTCTACTTTCTCTATTTTTAGGATTGGTGATTTTGAAGTCGATAATTTTTTAATCTGCTGAATTAACGTATCAATATTAGCGTCTTTTCGCGGAATTGCGTAAAAGTACGGTCGAAAGATCTTATCTATTATTAATATACGGTTTCCTCTTTCATCTATTCCCCATAATTCGACTTGTGGTTTTCCCTTTTCAATAGTGTAAACTATGTCTAAAAGCCAAAATTTAATTTTCATGGTTTATCCTCTTTACGATATCTCTAAATTTAAAATGATTAGTTACTTCCCTTAAAAATATCGCATATTAAAGTGTAGGAAGACTTGGTATACAAGCTAATTTATAGTTGTTTTTCCATAAGAAAAGCATCTTCTCCATTTCTATAGTAATTCTTGATTCGACCAATAGCTCTAAATCCCATTTTCTTATAAAATGTCTGTGCAATCAGATTTGAGACTGCAACTTCTAATCTTATCGTTTTTATACTTGTTTCCTTGAATTTCTTGATTAAAACATTCATTAAACATTTTCCTACACCCTTTCCTCTATATTGCGAATCTACAGCAATGGAAACTACGTGTCCACGGTTATTTCTTACATCTCCTATTATGTACCCGACTATTTTCCCATCTATTTCGGCAACATAAAAATATTCTTTGTTAAACCAAAATAACGTTTGAAGAGTAAAAAAAGAGTAAGGCGTTTTAAAGGATTCCATCTCTATTTCGTAAATTCGTCGCAGATCCGTTCTTTGCACTAAACGTATAAATATACTTTTAGATACATCCCTTTTTGTGTTTTTGTCAAATTCCAAACTCCTCGACCTCAATTATTGCATATATTTGCATGCCTTTAAATAGTGATAAGTAAGTTGTTATCTTTAATTTATTGTACAAAAGGATATACGAGTGTGCTATCGATGAAAATTGTTCACGAGAATCTAAAAAGAGGTGAAATTACGCTTATTCCAGAGAATTTAGATGATTTATGGCATCTTTATAACGTTATTACTCCAGGCGACATCGTTTACGCAAAAACCCTTCGAAAAATAGAAAGAGGCGAAGAAGTAAAAAGAAGAAAAAAGATTGAGAAAAAACTTGTTTATTTAGGTTTAAAGGTTGAAAACGTAGATTTTCATGAGTTTACAAATAGATTGAGAATTAAGGGAATAATTATAGAGGCCCCCGATAATATAGGAGCACTGGGATCCTATCATACCATTAACGTTAATATCGGGACTCAAATAAAAATAATTAAGGAAGAGTGGCCTACTTTTATATTAAAGAGGATTAAAGAAGCTGTAGAAAGTGCTAGAAGGCCAAAAGCTCTTATAGTAGCAATAGAAGAAGGCGAAGCAACAATAGCAGTAGTTGGTGACTATGACATTACAATAGTGGCTCAAATTATTCAAAGTATTCCAGGTAAGAGATTAAACTCGAAATACCACAATGAAGCAATTAAGAAATTTTTTAGTGACGTTTTTAAAGTTGTAGAAGAAAACATTAGAAAAGCGAATAATTTTTCGGTAATAGTGGTAGCTGGCCCTGGATTTGTAAAAGACCATTTTTCTAAATATCTGGTTTCAAAGATGTCTGAACTTTCAGGTAAGGTGATTGTGGATAGTGCCAGTAGCGGTGGCGAAAACGCTGTATATGAAGTTCTTCGTAGGGGTGTTATCTCAAAAGCCGCCGAGAAGATGCGTGTTGAGGAGGAACTTGAACTTATAGAAGAATTCTTGAAAAGGCTAGGTCAAGAACGTGGTACCGTGAGTTATGGAATGGAAAATGTAGAAAAAGCCGTAATTCTGGGGGCGGTAGATACCATATTAATAACTGACAGAAAACTTAGGGAATCATCAAAAGAGGAAAGAAAAAAACTCGATGAAATATTAAGGGAAACGGAGAAAAAAAGAGGAAAGGTGATGATTTTTGCAGCAAATACTCCAGCTGGTAAACAATTAGAAAATTTTGGCGGAATAGCAGCTTTACTCAGGTACAGGCTCCCAGACAATTAGGTGGTTAATTATATAAGATTAAAGAGGTGTATATGAAATTCTAACTCTATCAGCTGTTGGATATTCTTCAACTATACCGATTTCAGCATTAAATCTGCGTTTTAATTCTTTTGATAATTTTTCAACGACATACCAAGTTGTTTCAATTACCATATTTTTTTCGTCTATATGTAACAGTTTTTGAGGGACGCCATACCGCCTTATTAGAATGAGTTTTAACCGTTTAAGGTCATTTAACCCCTTATTTGGTAACTGGATTATCCCTTTGACGAGCAAACCTTCCTCTGTAATCTCTTCATAGGGTTTAGCTACTATTTTTGCTCTCCTTAAAAGCCTATTTTTAAGCTGAACGCTGTCTTTAAGACTTGATGGACAATAGTGAACTGTTATTTTTAAGTTTCGTGCTGCCCATTTTAAAACATTAAGCGCGGTTTCCTCGCTTCCTTCAGCAGCTGCTAATGTACCGCTTTTGGGCTTAATGTTTCGTTTTCTAAGCTCTTGAGCATTTGTCTCACTAAACTCTAGTTCATTTAGATTAAGAAATGATGCTCCGATATCATCAAGATACTTTGCAAACACCTTGATTTCGTCAGCTTTTCCTGGTATTGCGGGAATTTCAGCCCCCACATCCATGTCCGTGTCTAATGCCCATTCTATCTTTTTCCAATCACTTTTGCTGGGATGAAAACGTATTTCATCCAGTCCTGCCTCAGATAGTTCACGTAAGAGTCTCTTAGTAACCGTTATACCACTGGTGTATAAATGAAGATGAAAGCTTGGACCAAAAGTTTCCTTAAGTAATTTAATGTATCTAATTGTTCTTTTTGGTTTTATTAAAGGATCTCCTCCAGTTATTCCCGCTCCAAGCGCCTTCATCAGCCTAGCTTCCTTAATTATGTCTTCATCCTTTCTTACTTCTAGTTCGTTAGCAAAAATCACATCTTTCCATCGCCTTTTCTCCGACAACGGACAGTAAAAACATCTTCTAGGACATAAACCTGTTACAAAAAGAACTAACTTAGCTCCCTCCATACAGAGTTCGCAGCCGCGCGGAAGTTTTCCTACAACTAGGGATCTACCTGCAGTTTCTTTTATTTCACGCATCTGCTATTTCACTCCTTCGTCCTCTAAAATTCTTCTTCTGACAATAGGATCTCTGTCAGCAACCTTTTTTAAGACTTCACCGAAAGTTTCATGTGGTGACAACTCTCTTTTCAAGTAAACCCCAGTTCTCCCTATTTTGTCTCTTCTCAACAGAACATTTATTCTTTCTTCAATTATATCAACACTAATTCCTAGAATTTTTGCTACTTCAGATTCTCTGTCAATGATAGAACTTTCGATGTGTCCTTTTACTGTGGGTTCAATAAGTATTAAACGTTTGTCGACACCTGGGACTCTAATGTTATTTCTGAGTTCATTTATAGTTACTAGGCCACCAAACTTATAGAATTCCCATTCTCTTTCCCTAAGCTTAACAAGTGGAAATGTCACTACAGTTTTTTCATCTAAACATATATGGGCCTTTAGAGAGTGCCATGGAGTGGCTTGTACTATTTGCCGAGAGTAAAAATCGAACCCAGCACTATGCAACACCGATTCCACCTGAAAAGGGGATACTGTTTGAGGTATAACTATGTCTATGTCGCTTTGAGGCGTAACATCTCCCCTTGCAATGCTGCCATGGGCAATTGTCTGAATATTATATCTTGCCAGCAATTCCATTATTCTCAAGGCTTTTTCTCTAAGTTCTTTTAGAAGTTTCCATCTTTCCTCTGTGTAAATTACTTCTATCTTGTCCCTCACTCTAATCGGCTTTTTTGCCATTTAATTTATAACCTCATATTTTTTATACCGAATTTTCAAATATCTTGCGTTCTAATTTGTAAATTCACTTTATATTGGTTACCGATGGCTTTATATTGAAATTTTATCTTTCTCTAGCAAATTATTTTTTCATTTAATTTTGTCAGACATAAACTTTTTAGGTAAAAATTCGTTTGACGTGATGGGATGAACTATGAATTCGTTAATTATGACTTTATTGGTTTTCTGGCTTATGATCACACTTATTGGCCGATGCTTAAACCTTGAGAAATATGGATTAGAGATTTCTCCGTTTGCAATTATGTGGAAAACAAAGAAGTTTAATAATTTTATCAGGAAAATAGCGAAAAAATTCCCTTGGCTTTGGAAGAAGATATGGCTTATAGGCATACCCTTAGGAATTGCTTCCCTGTTTTACGGATTTTATTTTTTATTTACTAACCTAATAAAATTTTTTGTGAACCCCTCAACAGCAGCGTCTGTCGTTCCAGTCTTACCAGGTATTACCATCACAGGCAAAACCTTATATTATTTGTTTTTCGCTCTTGCTGTATCGGTAACTGCTCATGAACTTGCTCACGGACTTGCAGCAGAAGCCGAAGAAATACCTGTGAGAAGCTCTGGTGTATTATTATTTATCTTAATACCAGGCGCATTTGTGGAACTGGACGAGGAAAGAATGAAGAAGCAGGACGTCGTAAAAAGACTTAAGATTTTTAGCGCGGGTTCCATGGCTAATCTAATTGTTGCAGTTCTTTTTCTTATTTTGCTAATAAACTTTGAATTGCTAATTTTGCCCCTTTATGCAGCCCCTGCTGGTGTCTTAATTACTGATGTTGTAAATGGAACTCCCGCTTCTAAAGTTTTTACGCCTGGAGTTATTATATTCGAGATAAATGGCACAGTAGTTCATAATGTCGAGGAGTTTCATAGTTATCTTGTAAATGTTAGTCCAAATCAAACCTTAGTGTTTAATACAAGTGAGGGAGTTCTCAGGTTAACAACGGCGAGACATCCTGCAAATTCTTCTAGAGGCTACATAGGTATATACACGTTTAATTATTATCCTTCTAAAAATATATTTGGTAAAATGCTAGGAACCATGGCTCCATATTATCTTTTTGAAGTTGTAAACTGGACTTTTCTGCTCTCACTTAGCCTTGCAATTTTTAACATGCTACCCATACCCTTTTTTGACGGGGACAGAGTTGTCAGTGATTTAGTAAGGGACTGGGCGAAAAAGCGTAATATCGGTGAAAAACTGTCAAAAACCATTAGAGTGGGATTTGCAGTCTTATCAGTACTACTATTGATTTTAAATTTTGTATTTACCTTTTTGAAAATCGGGTTTAAAATTCCTTAGGTGGATGAATCTACGTGGGAGGATTTCAAACTATATGTACTAAGTGCAAAAAAAGTCCAGCAATTTTCTTTAGGAAATATTCCGGTGAAAAATTATGTAAAAAATGTTTTTTAGAATCCGTTGAAAACAGAGTAAAGGGGACTATTTCAAGATTTAAAATGTTTAGGGAAGAGGATCGAATTGCAGTTGGTGTTTCAGGTGGAAAAGATAGTGTTGCATTACTTTACATTCTTAGTAAAATAGAGAGAAGATTTCCCAGGTCCGAACTAATTGCAATTACTATTGATGAGGGAATAAAAGGTTATAGAGAGGAAAGTTTAAGAATTGCTAGAAAAGTTGCAAAGGATCTAGATGTTGAGCACGTCGTGTTTTCCTTTAAAGATATTTTTGGCTATACTTTAGATTCTATATTTGAACGTTCTTTAAAGAAGGAAATAAAGCTTGCTCCATGCACTTATTGTGGAGTTTTAAGGAGGAAAGCATTGAATTTAGCTGCTAGAGAAGTTAATGCCAGTAAACTTGCAACTGCGCATAACTTAGATGATGAAGCTCAAACAATTCTCATTAATTTTTTAAGAGGAGATATAGAGAGACTAGCCAGACTCGAACCCGTTCAATCAATCGTGCATCCAAAGTTCGTTCCCAGAGTAAAACCTTTAATGGAAGTCCCGGAAAACGAAGTTTCTCTTTACGTATATCTTAGAGAATTAGACTTTTTCTCTGCTCCGTGTCCTTATGCGAGATATGCCCTAAGAGGAGATATAAGAGACTTTTTAAACAAAATGGAAGAAAAGCGACCTGGAACAAAATTTATTGTCTTAAACACACATCTTAAACTTCTACCATTTCTGAAACAAGCACTACGGGAAAAAGTTTCCCTACACGAATGTATCATTTGTGGGGAACCGACCCCACATAAGATATGTAAGGCGTGCGAGTTACTGCAAAGGATTCAAAATTAAAGCATTTTTAAAACTTTTTTAGAAATATCTTCAACACGTCTTCGATCTGAAAGCGTAATACTGTATGTCTTTTTATTATTTGATATACGAACAATATATTCTGCGTTTTTTCTCTTTATCACAAATCTAACAACTTTAGATCCCATTATTAAACTTCTGGCATAGTTCATAAATTCCTCCACCGAAGAAAGTTTCAACAGTTACACCCCCAAAAGCAATTCAAGATAAAACCATACCAACGCACATACTTAATAAAATTTCTTTATCGATTTTAAAACGAAAAGCTAATTAAACCAATAAAACATATTATTTCATGCGGCCGCGGGTAGGGCCGGGAAGTTACCGGTTTCCTGTGACCGCAAACCCGGTTTATGGCGGGGCCAGTAACCCGAGGGGCGATATCTAACCCCGATCGTAGGATCTGGTCTTACAGCAATGAAATCCCGTCCCGTGGGGCCGGCGGTGGCCGGGTCTCCCGCTTAGGCGGGGGGTACTACGGCCTTTACCGGGGGAACCAGGCCAGGCCCGGGAGATGGAAAGTTTGCTGCCACCCGAAGGAGCAACCTAACCCCGGACGTTCGGCGCTCGCGGGGGCGCGGGGTAGAGACTGGAGACCAGAACACCGCGATCGGGAACGGTATCCACCCAAGGGAGCCGCGGCCGCACTAAATAACTTTTATCTCATTCGGATTAAAAGCCAAAGGTCCATTTCTTACACTAGATGCATATTGTTTTGGCTGTATCTCAGAATAAACTATTCTAAGTAGTAACTTCCTTGCTGAATAATTAATATAAGAATTTCTCGAAAACAATAAATAAGGAAAAATAATATCTATCTAAGGATGTGCCGGGGTATCCTAGAGGATAATGGTTTCCGGGGATCCTGGTAGGGAGCGGTCCGTTACGGTTTCCGTCGCGGGCTCAAGCCTGCTATCCTTAAGGGGCTGATAGCCCGTGGCCGTTGTGCCGCGTGGGTTCAAATCCCACCCCCGGCGCCATATTTTTTTGAGGTGGAAATTGTGTTTAAGGTTTATGATTTATTTTGTGGTGCTGGTGGTTTTTCACGTGGTTTTGTAGAAGAAGGATTTAAGATTATAGGGGCAATTGATAATTTTCCCCCTGTTGCTGAAACTTATAGATATAATTTCCCAGATGTAACCTTAGTTGTCGAGGATATCAAAGAGGTTCATCCTCTCGTTTTTTTGGAAATTGTAGGGGAAGAACCCGATGTTATTATAGGCTCCCCTCCATGCGAGCCTTTTACTGCTGCTAACATTAAAAGACTAGAAAACCCTTTAGATAGACTTTATAAAGATCCTATTGGAAGACTTACTTTGACTTTTATTCGTTTTGTCGGTGATTTACAGCCAAAAGTTTTTATCATGGAAAATGTGCTTCAGATTACCGAGGGCCCCTTAAAAGACGCTATAAGAAAAGAATTCGAGCGTGTTGGGTATTCAAAGATATATTTTAATCTATTAAGAGCTGAGAGGTACAGTAACCCTTCTAGACGTTCAAGAATGTTTATCTCTAACATAAAGCTCTCTCCGAAGCCTGTCAAAAAGAGGGTTACGGTTATTGAAGCTATCGGTGACTTACCAAGCCCTGAGGAGATACATGACATCCCTAATCATGAATGGCATCCAATACCCAAACGGAAGAGAAGGAAGATTGTTTCTCTTGGATGGGGTGAATCTCTTGTCTTCTATAGAGGATCTAAAGGTAAAATTTACACAAATTGGACTAGGTTGCATCCATATAGAGTTGCTCCAACTGTATTGGGCAATTCTCGGTTTATTCATCCATTTGAAGACCGTTTCCTGACTGTTAGAGAGCATGCTCGCTTAATGAGCTTTCCAGATAACCACATATTTTTTGGAGGCAGATCTGTTCAATACGAAGAAGTTGGTGAAGCTGTTCCTGTTGTTTTGGCTCGTGTTATTGCTCAAGAAGTCAAAAAATTTTTAGTAGAAAACAATTAAATAGTATTGTTGCCCAAATTTGGAGGATGACCATTGTGGAACAACTTTTCGTGGTTTTACATAACGTACACAGTACACAAAGGATTAAGGATATGGCTAGACTTGTAATCGGCTTTGGTTTAAAATCTCTTATAGTATCTAAAGCTGAAGGGGCTGCTGCTATTTCCGGTATTCCTGAAGCTCAGAAGATCATGTACAAGGAAAAAAGATCCTTATTGTGTTTCCCAGACTTGCCTGATGTCGTTGAATTGCTGAAACCAGAAGAGATTTGTGTTTTTGTTCCACAGCGATTTGCTAAGGAAACGTACAACCCAAGTAAAATTGCCACACAATTAAAGGAAGGGAGAAAAATTTTGTTTGTATTCGGTGGTAGTGAACCAGGGTTATCAAAAAGGGAAATGGATCTCGGCAGGACAATGTCATTGGATGTGGTCGACAATATAGGACCCATAGGAACTGCGGCTATTGTTCTTTATGAACTGATGAAATCTTTTAAATCAAATGAATAGAAAGATTTATTTTCCACATTATAAAGGTAAACTTGGGCCCGTGGTCTAGAGTACGGGTGTCTTATTACCCGTTCGGGTAACCCGGCTATGACGCCGCCCTCACACGGCGGAAGTCCCGGGTTCAAATCCCGGCGGGCCCACCAACATTTTAAAATTTAAGGTATGGAATGTTAGTACCTATCTAACCTTAACAGTTGGTCCCTTTAACATGTCTAATTCTTTTAGCCATTTTTTAATTTCTTTTGCTTTAAATGCTTTCATTGGAATTTTTGGTAGGTATTTTCCTATCTCTGCTATCAGTCCTTGAGCTGTAGTACTGGGTTTACATACAATAGCATGTTCTAAGAGGCCTAATCTTTCTATACTTAAAATGTCCCTTAGATGTCCTGACCTTATTATTGCTTTTCTAATCATCTGCCTAGTGGCTCCACAAATGAATATTCTATCCAGTTCCTGTTTTATCCATTCTTCGTACTTCTTTACTTGGTTTTTACTTAATTCGGCTTCTATTGTTTCGAATCTTTCGTCTACATCCCTTATTTTGACCTCCATAGGCAAATTATTCATGAAAGCGTATTTTTTTATTATTTGTCTTGTGGAAACTATGTGGCCTTTTGCTAATTGTTTCCTTAAGACATACAAAGGTATTAAAGCGTCCTTTGGACGAGGATCGAGGATACCAATATCTACGTATACGCCATAGCCGTACTCTTCCACATCTACAAGTTTTCCTTTTATGATATCGCCTTTTTTAAGCTGGTTGATTAGGATGGTTGTGTAAAATTCTTTTGCTAAGTAATTCTTTGCAGCTTCCGCATCTTCTCCATTTAAAATGACTTTTATCCAGTTTTTTTCGGCCCTTTCCAGCTTCACTATTTTTACATTCAGATCCTTTAATAACCTTGATATTATGTGTTTAAATGCTTTAATTGCAGCATCTTTGTTAGGTCCGTAAGCCTTCTCCAGTAAAATTACTGATTGAATTGGCATTTTTTCACTTCCGGTGATTTTAGTCTACTTTGATGTACTATTTATCTCTTCTTCTAATTCTTTGATTTTTTTCTCCAATACTTTTATTATCTCTGAGTTATCGAAGTGTTGAAGCATACTTCCGCATTTTGGGCATCTAAAGGAACTTTCCATAGCCTCCTCGAATGTTAGCCTAGTGTCTCCATCGTTTGGACAGTAAAAGAACATTTTACTTTTTTCATATTCTAATCTTTCTTTTAATTTTTCTAAAACAAGTTTTTTTCTACTTTTTATAAGATCGTAAATCCTTTCTTTATTTATTTTCCAGAAATATGTGAACCAACCTGTGCTATCATCTCTTATTCGACGGTAAGTAGCTAAATTAAAATTATGAAGTTTATAAAGAATCTTTCTTACATCATTTAGTTTTATTCCTGTTTCTTGTGATATTTCTTCATCCGTGGCCTCCTTTCTTTCCGAAAGAGCAATAGCTACATGTACCGCATCTTCTCCAACTAGTTCCTCGACTACAGACACAAATACATCGTTCTTTGTTTCTTTTGGTGGTTTTTGCTGTTTTTCGTGCATTAATTGCACCACTTTGTCCTTTTTCATCACTGTTGCCTACTCCGCTCTCTCTAAGTTTCAAGTTAAATTAGAAGAGTTCTTAGTATAAATCTTTACATTTATTACATAGGATATAATAAGTGTTAAAAGAATAGAGAAACATTTTTCGGATTAAAACGTGATTGATAATTAACGTTTTCAGCGTTACACATGACACATGGAGGTTGTTTCAAATTTGAAAACCAAAGATTATGCCGTGTATGTTTTACGCTTGGGGCACCGAACTGAGCGAGATAAAAGAATTACAACACATGTTGGTTTGGTTGGTAGAGCCTTTGGTGCAGATGGAATTTTTATTGCTGGAGAAAGAGATGAAAATGTAAAGAAGTCTTTAGAAAAAGTTGTAATGGCATGGGGTGGTCCATTTCGTGTGAAAATAGGTGTTTCCGCAAAAAAGCTTATACGCGAATGGAAGTTACGAGGCGGGGAAATTATCCATTTAACGATGTATGGTGTACCCCTTCCCGACGTAATAGAAGAAATAAGAAAGTCTAAAAAAGATAAACTTGTTGTGGTTGGCGCAGAGAAAGTACCCTCATGGATTTTTGATACAGCCGATTGGAATGTATCAATTACAAATCAGCCGCACAGCGAAGTAGCAGCCCTAGCTATCTTTCTTCACGAACTTTTTGAGGGAAGAGAATTTGAATTTGAATTTGAAGATGCAAAAATTAAAGTCATACCGTCTATTAGAGGGAAAAAGATTGTGAAAGTAGAAAAGGTGTAGAATTAATGTATTATTTCTATTGTTCCTCCCGCATTTTCTATTATTCTTCTAAAATACTCAGATGATTGGGGTAGTACCTCAAATTTTACTTCAACTTTGTTATTTGAGTATATAATATATTTAACGTTTCCCCGATTGTATATATGAGAAACTAAAAAATTGGTATCGGGTTTTAGGGGAAGACGAGCCCTTATTTGGATACATTTTGGTAGTAACTGTTCCGCCTTAGTACATAATTTGTCAAGATTATAACCATAAAGAGCCGAGATGGGTATTGGATTTGGGGTATACCCCTCTATTTTTGATAAGATTTCCTTTATTTCTTTTGAAAACAACCTGTCTATTTTATTTAGGGCTGTGATAATTGGTTTTTCTGCTGCACCAACTTCTTCCAGAACTTTATTAGCCGTATTTATTTTCCTTATAATTTCTTGTATCGGTTCGCTTGCATCAACAACTAATATGATTAAATCAGCTAGTGTGATTTCTTCTAATGTGGATTTGAAGGCTTCAATAACTAGGTGTGGCAGATCTTCGATAAATCCTATTGTGTCGCTTAAAAGAACTTTTCTTCCATTAAATTGTGCAAATCTGGTATAGGTGCCCAAAGTAGTAAATAATTTATCGTCTACTGGAACGTTAGATTTTGTTAGTCTGTTTAATAGCGTAGACTTTCCAGCATTACTATATCCAGCCAGAGCTACGAGGGAAAATCCTAACTCTCTTCTGATTTTTCTTCTTTCTTCTCTTTCATATCTTATTTTTTCGAGTTCTCTTTCTATTTTAGCTATTCTTTTTCTGATCATTCGTTCATATTTAGCCGTTTGATAGTATCCTGGACCGTGAAAGCCTGGAAACTCTTCTCTTTTTGCGTATTTAACGTACATTTTTAGTTTTGGAAGAAGGTATCTTAGTTGTGCTAATTCTATTTGAAGTTTTGCTTCTTTTGTTCCTGCTCTTTTTGTGAATATTTCAAGAATAAGCTGAATTCTATCAACAACTTCTTTTTTAGTTAGGTTCTCTAGATTTATTGCCTGATTGGGTCTTAATTCTTTATTGAAGATTATTTTGTCTGGTTTTAAGGCTTCTACCATTTCCACAAGTTCTTTTACCTTTCCTTTTCCCAAATAGTAAGCCGGATCGGGTGTACAGCGTAATTGCCGTAAAATTCCTACTATTTCGTGACCAGTTGCTTTTGCCAGTTCTATGAACTCTTTTGTTCTGTTATCATCAATAGACTTAACTACTTCGACTAATAGTGCTTTCATTAGATCACCGTTTACTTTTCTTCTTTTTGAGAACTATAGCATCTCCTAAAGTTAAAGGAGTTTCTTTTGGAGGTGGAGGTGGAGTTTCAGGTACTTTTGATGTTGGTACTATAAGTTTTATGTTTAGTGCTTTTTCCAATTTTTTAATGATGTTAAATGATGGTATCATCTCCATGGTTTCAATTTTTCTTATTATTGATTCTCTTTCCTTGATCTCCCTAGCCAAGTCCTCTTGTTTCCACCCTAACTTCTCTCTTGCTTTTTTAACTTTTTCTCCAAAGTTTTCTACTAATTCATACTCCTCCTCGAAAAATGTAGGTTTAGATACACGTCTCGTCTCCTTTCTAATAGGTCTTTTAGGAGTTTTTATTGCTTTTTTTGTTAATGTTTTACGTGATATCTGTGGTGTTGGAATTTCTGATCCAAATTTGGCACAGATCTGACATACAACTAATTTGGCGCCTTCAACAAATATGTACCTAGGTGCCCCTTGAATTTTTCGTCCACAGATTTCACATCTCAAATTTGCGACGCCTCCAAAACCACGACAAGAATATATAGGGTCTTGAACTTCTTATAACTTCGACGGAGGGACTTTGTTGCCCAACTCAACTGAGTCTAAAAAAAGGGTATACGTCGACGATGAAGATATTTCCTATCTTCTTAGTTATACAAAGCATCTAGAAAGAAAATTGAGGACACTTGAAACTGAGAAACAATTACTGGACGCTGAAAGAGTACGTCTGGAAAGAGAATTGAATGCTTTGAGAATGGAAATTGAAAGATTAAAATATCCACCTTTAATTGCTGCAACAGTCACTGAAATTTTATCAGATGGTAGAGTGATAGTTAAGAGTTCTACCGGTCCAAATTTTGTGGTTCATGTATCACCAATGGTTCCCCGTGAAAAAATTTATCCTGGAGTCAGAGTTGCTCTTAATCAAAGAACTTTTGCTGTTGTTGAAATTCTTCCACCCGCCTACGATCCCTTTGTAAGGGGTATGGAAGTGGAGGAGTCGCCACCGGTAACCTATGATGACATCGGAGGGTTACATGAGCAAATAAGGGAGGTAAGGGAATGCGTAGAGCTGCCTTTAACTCGTCCTGAGCTTTTTGAACAAGTTGGGATTGACCCTCCAAAGGGAGTCCTCTTTTGTGGCCCTCCAGGAACTGGAAAAACATTGGTTGCTAGGGCAGTTGCTCACGAGACTAAAGCCACTTTCATAAGAGTGATAGGGTCAGAACTTGTCCAAAAGTATATTGGAGAAGGAGCTAGGCTAGTGAGAGAAATATTTCATTTAGCACGTAAAAAGGCGCCAAGCATAGTTTTTATAGACGAAATAGATGCAATTGGCTCGAAAAGATACGACGTTACAACTAGTGGTGATAGGGAGGTACAAAGAACATTAATGCAGCTTCTTAGTACCCTGGATGGTTTTGATGCAAGAGGTGACGTTAGGATTTTAGCTGCAACCAATAGGCCCGATATGCTGGACCCCGCTTTGTTAAGACCCGGTAGATTTGATAGGATAATAGAATTCCCCCTTCCGAATAAACAAGGTAGATTTGAAATTTTTCAAATTCACACGAAGCGGATGAATCTTGCTGGCGATGTAGATTTAAAAGAGCTAGCAAGAATCACGGAAGGAGCTAGCGGAGCGGATATTAAGGCAATCTGTACCGAGGCTGGAGTGTTCGCGATAAGAGAGAGAAGGGTTAAAGTAACTTTTTCCGATTTTCTAAAAGCAATTGACAAAGTTTTAAAAAGAAAGAGTGAAAAAAGATCTGGAGTCGAGAACGAAATGTATGGTTAGGGGATAATTATGATTCCACGTAGAATGAGTCCAAAAATGTTAAAAAAACTTATGAAACAAATGGGAATAAAAATACAAGAAGTAGCTGGAGTAAGAGAGGTAATAATAAGACTAAATGACAGCGAACTCGTTGTCAAGAATCCTCAGGTAACTTTGATGAAAGTTAGTGGGCAAGACCTTTATCAAGTTCTGGGACAAACAGAGAGAAGAGCTATAGATGAAGAGAAAGAATTAGAAATTCCTATGGAAGATATTCAGCTAGTTGCTGCACAAGCAGGGGTTACTATTGATGAAGCTAAAAAGGCTTTGGAACAAACTGGCGGAGATTTAGCACAGGCAATTCTATTGTTAAAATCTTCAAAAAATACGAGTAAATAGAGAGATAGATTAAATAGCTGCTTCAATCCGTTCCTCCGACTTCCTTTCTAATAGACTTTTAATTCGTTTAAGTCTGAAAAAGTCCTCTCTTTCCATCTCTTCTAGATAAAATTCTATATATCTTATTGTGTTTTCTATTTTTGGGATAATTACATATTTTAAGGCGTTAACTCTTCTTTTCGTTTTCTTTATTTCCTCTGCAAGTCTTCTGACTGCCCCCTCTATTTCAGCGAGTCTAAGAATTGCTCTTAGTGCTTCTCTAAATTTTTTGATTGTAGTATCGAGCTTAGATGACGTATCGATGAAACTGTAAAGCATGACTTCTTGATCCTGTCGTTCCTTAACCTTTAAAAGAGGAACTCTAACTCCCATTATATTTCTCATCTTTACCTCTAATTCTAGCGCTTGAGGAATATTATTTGCAATTTCTTCAAGTATTAGGGGACCTATAAGCATTTTTACTTCTGATAACTCTTTAAATGCTTCTTTTAAGCTTTCATTGACTTCTTCCCTTATTTTGTACATTTTCTCAAGTACATCTCGAAACTCCATAATTAATGCGTCTCTTTTTTCTTCAAGTAGATCTCTACCCTTCTCTGCAAGTATTTTACGTCTTCTAAGTATGAGGAGTTCCATTCTAGCTTAGGGTGCGAAGTTTCCACACCCTAAGTTTCTAGTTGGCGGAACTCCTCGTATGATCTCGGATGCCATTCCATTATCACCCCGTAAATTTAAATTTCGTTAATAGTACGACTCGTTGCAGGATATGTCTTTACTTTTCAAATTGTTTTTATTAATTTTAAGTTTACTGTTAGCCATGCTGTGATTTTACGAAAAAAGAAGAACCATTACGAGGAGAATAATTCCGACCATGCAGGCAATAAACCATTCTAATAATATTTTGTCTATATTTTCCTGTTGTTCTTTAACTTTTCCAGCAGTACCTAAGGTTATGCCAAAGAGGTAAATAAATATGAGAAACGTTGCGGATGAGAGAGAATCAAGCCCTTTAAACACAATATATATGGCACTTGAAATGAAAATCGCAAGAAACGCTATTGAAGTTACGTGCAGCAATTTAGTAATCTTTGCAGTAGAAAGATTCAATTTACACCCCTCTTAAGGTTGTCAGTGTTGTTAACATCATACAGCTTTGTATAGATAAATGTGTCTAAAATGTGTGTAGGTTGACACATACTACATTGGAGTTTAAATTTTAGGATAAAATTAATAAAAATGGGTAAAAATGAAGAAGACCCTTATTATTGGTTCCTTAGCTATTCTAGTTATGTTTATTTGCATTAATTTGTTCTCTACATCTGAAGTTCGTGGACAGGAAATAACGACTGCTTATAGAGGACAAACAATTATACTTTCTGCAGTTTTAAACGATGATTTAGGAAACCCCGTTCCAAATGAAACAATATATTTCTACGATGAAACTCACGACATATATTTAGGATGCGCCGTAACGGATGAGAATGGAAACGCGAAAATATTGTGGTCAATACCTAAAAACTATACTCTAGGTCCAATTACATTAAATGCGACATTCCAAGGAGATCCAGAAAAGAATTTAAAGCCTTCTTGCCAGGTTTTTCAATTAGTGTTAAAATCGAAAACTTATATTTCAGCAATAGTCGCTGATGCAACGCTGGATCCTAATGATTACGTAGTAGCTCCAGGAGACGAAGTTACTGTCAATGTTACAGTTGTTGATGATATTGGGCAGCCTGTTGGAATAATTAATGTCTCATTAATCGAGGAGGGGGGCAAAATAGTTGACCAAGAATACACTAATGAAAACGGAGAAACAGTACTTAAGTATCAACTTCCCGAAAAAATATCTACAAATCAAATTAAATTGCTCATACAAGCTGGTCCCTATCAATATTATGAAAAAAGCGAGTGTTCCATAACACTTTATATTAAGAAGATAAGGACTAATATGACCATTTTAAGGGTAGAGCCCAATACAGTTTACAGGAACCAAAGCGTAACAATACTAGGAAAATTAGTTGATGAAGAAGAAAATCCTTTAATAAATGCTGCAATATATGTCAAAGCTGGAGAGAGGAATATTTCACTAACCTGGACAAATACATCAGGATTTTTTGAAGCCACTTTTCATGTAGCGAATTCCATAAAGCCAGGAAAATATGTATACACTGTTTTATTTGTCGGGTCACCGAGATATGAATGTGTCGAAGAAAATGTTACACTTATAGTGAAAAGTAATACGACTATTTGTTTTAATCTTAAGAATGCTACCGTGATTTACGGTCAAATTGCTAGAGTAAACGTAACTCTAGTTGATGATTACGATCAGCCCATACCATCTAAGAATCTAACAGTTTTCGATGACCAAAATAATTTATTGACAACTGTTCTTACGGATGAAAATGGTCATGCCACTATACAATGGTTTGTGTATCAGAAGAGAGGATGTAAAAACATTACAGTTGTTTTTTCAGGTGATGAATTCTACAACCCAACCATGCTCAGAATTCCATTAATAGTTTTTGAACGTCCACTCCTCATTATCGAGAAGGAAAATAACATTACATTAGTTACAAGAAATATGCAAATCTCCGTATTGATCCATCTTAGCTCGTTAGAAAGCCGCCCGCTTCAAAATCAATTTGTGTGTATATATGATGTTATAAATCATATGTGCATAGGAAATGTGACTACAGATCAGTTTGGAAAAGCTAAATTTATATATACCGTTCCGAGTAACGCCGCTTTTGGACAATTAATAATAAAAGTGGTGTATTTTGGAAACCTAGAAAAGTATTTTTTACGCGTTGAAAAATACATAGTTTACACCGTTGTTGAGAAAATACCTACCAAGTTGACTTTAAATGTGTCTAAGCAAGTGAAGGCTGGTGAAATTGTAACGGGTGAAATTAAGCTACAGACGGTAGAGGGAATGCCAATAGGTTATGAGAAAGTTATAATATATCTTAACAGCTCTCTGTTAGCCATACTAGAGACAAATAAATATGGAAAGGCGTTAGTTAAATTTGAAGCACCATCTGATGCTTCAATAATTGTTGTTTCACTCAAGTATAATGGTTCGGAATTTTACATGGCATCTAAATATTCTGTACAAATTAAAATAATAACACCTAGGTCTGTCATTTTCTTTCTAGAGAATAGAGATGTTTTAAAATTTTTTTGCACATTTTGTCTTTTAGGAATTTTCATAGTGATACGTAGGTGGAAATCCTCCAGTGAAACTATAATCATTTAGTGTGTCAAGAGATGAGAAAAGTGAAGAATTTAATTAAGTACATTGCAACAAAGGTTGAGAAACTTAGCTTTCTATTGGAAATTGAAAGGAAGTTATTTGGAAACCACGATGAAAAGTTATCAAAATATTTAAAAATGCGTTTTGGCTTTTCTTTAGAGGCTTTAATAGCTACTGCCCTGATATTTGGTTTGCCTTTTGGGATTATTTCCTTTTTACTCTTGGTAAAGAAGAATCTTTTGCTGGCAACCATACTTTCCATTATTGTATTTTGTATCGTATTTGTTTTGGTTAAGAACTCTATCACTTCAACATATGAGTTTGAAAGAAGTATTCTAGCTAGTTTAGCTCCCCTCGTATTTTACGAATTTTCGCTAAATCTAGAGGTAGGTTCAGTATTCGAAGCTATTCAAAATATTTCTCGTTCAAAATACCCGATAATCTCTCAGAATTTCAAAGAAATTTTAGATAAGATTTCTTTAGGGCAAAAACCGGAAAAACAATTATTGCATTACGCGTCTATACAGCCTTCAAATGATCTTAGAACCGCTCTGTTAACCATCCTAAACGCCGATAAAAAAGCAACTGATATCGGAAAATACTTTCAGGAAGCAGAAAATGAGTATGAAAAAACAAATAGAGAAATAGAAGTAAAAATTCTATTGACTATAATTATTTCTACTTTTTTGCCACTCTTATTAACTATGATTTATGTATTTTGGGATTATCCTTGGCTTATTTTTACTGTTCCATTAATCCAACTGCTTTTTCACGTATTTTCAAGCAAAGGTTACCGAATATCCGTATTAGAAGAAACGATTATAGCAGGAAATAAGTTAAGTGAGCTAGAAGAATGTGCCGAACTTTTAGAAGTTTATGGTAAGTTCCTTAGACTTGGTTACTCCCCGGAGAAGGCTTTAACAAAAACTGTTGAAGTCGTCTCGGAGAAAACAAAAGAAAAATTAAAGAGAATCATTAAGAGAATTCGTTCTGACTTAGTCTCATTAAGGGTTGCATGGGAAGATCTTGTGACGGGCTTTAGGCATCCCTTTGCTATAATTTCACTAAAAACCGTTAATAAAATGGTAGAGAAGAGTTCAAAAGATGCAGGGGAGAAAGTTTTTAGGATTGCTGCAAAATTAAGAGAAAAAGCAATGCTTGAGAGAAAGAGAGAAACTCTAATAAATGCACAGCGGTTAAAGGCAAAGATAATTACCTTAGCTTCAGCTTTACTACTAGGTTTCGTAGCGTCATTAATTCCGATAATAATTTACTCTTCAGCATTTGTTTTCGGTAAGCTTTCAACTCCCCCGGTAGACAATCTATCAATTGCGGTGCCCTTACTAATGGCTGTCATCATTATGACGTTTACAAACTGTAAGGTAACTGTTGATAAAAATATAAAGTTGCAGATGATAATGGCGGTTTTAGCTTTTCTCTTCGCGTACAGCATAAACTCCTTACTTCAACATTTGGTATAACCTATCATAACATTAAATTGAAACGGTAAAGATATGAGTGAAGATACGGTATTAGTAGGTTGAGGTGTTGTTAATTTGTATAAGTATATAGTACAGGTTAAAGGTCTCGAGTTTCTTGCGGATGAAGAAAAGATTGAAGTAAACGATCTTATTGCTAGACGAGCAGAAAAGTACAACAAACTACTTGATAAGATTAACTACCTAAAAATAAGTGTACAGGTCCTTCATCAAAAGAGTGAGGGACCAACTTTGTACTCTATTCAAACACAGTTATCGATACCAGGCAAAACCTTCGAGAGTTCCTCAAAGGCGTGGGATGCAAGAACTGCACTTATGCACGCATTAGTTAGATTGGAAAGTTCAATTAGAAAGTTCAAAAGTAGAAGAGAGGAGAAAAGAAAATAAAATGCAATCCATAAAGGAAGAACTTTTAAAAGTTAAACATAAAATAAGAGAAGCAAAAAGGTTAGAGAGACAAAAGGAATATAGAAAAGCTGCCAGAGAAGCTTTAGAAGCTGCAGAAATTCTTACAAATATAGCTAAGAGAGAAGACATCAATGAAAAATTAAAAGAGCAATTATGTGATAGGGCGGAAAAGGTGCTAACTTGGGTAAGAATACTAAAAGATACTACAGTTCTTAAGACGTCTTTACGAGAAAAACGAGCAAGGAAAGCCATAACCACATTTTGTGAACCAAAAATTAGAAGTGTGTATTTAATATATGAAGATGGAACCCCGATTTATTTTCACATTCTTGATAATATGCCATCTGATCCGCTGCTTGTTTCAGGAGCTCTAGCGGGAATTTCAACATTAATAAGAGAAATAACACAGACTAAAAGTGGTTTAAAGAGAATAGACTACGGTGATGGAGAAATTATATTTGAAAGAGGGAAAAAAATTATAATGGCTGTATTTACAACTTTATTAACCGAAGAAATGAGAAATAAAATAGCAAAAGCCATAAAAAAGATTGAGACGCGTTATGAAGATATTTTAGAGAATTGGAATGGAGACTTATCAAAATTCGGAGATTTGCGAAAGGAACTTGAGGAACTTTTAGAGAGCAAATAAAATAGTCTGCGCATTTTCTATATGCTGTGCATAAGTGGAAGATTAAAGCAGGTAGAAAGATTTTTAAGTCTTACAATCATCTAAAGCATACAAGAAAAGTATACTAAATTATCAAATTTTTTTGATAAAATGGGTCGTGAAGGAGAGGATGTTCTGTGAGGAAAGTGTCAATAAGTATAGAAGATCTTGTTGATTCATACTTATTTGAAAGGACTTGGCTTGTAAGAGAGAATGCAAACACGTTTAAAACATTTAGCGGATTGTTTGGATTCGTTGCCCAAGAAGTTCTCAAAGGATATGCCTTATTTTCGTCAAAAGGTTACCCGAAAGAACATGTTGAAGCGCACTTAAGGGGGGATTTACACATCCATGATTTGCCTTTTGCGCGTTTCATAGCTTATTGCGCTGGATGGAGTTTGGAAAAACTTTTTAGAAAGGGATTAATAACTCCAAATGTTTATGCATCTCCCGCGAAACATATGTCGTCAGCTGTAGATCATATAATAAATTTCATATGTACTTCCCAGCAAGAATGGGCAGGTGCACAAGCTTTTGGAGATTTTGACCTATACTTAGCTCCCTTTGTGCATATGGATAAATTGAGTCCCAAAGAAGTAGAACAAAATATTCAAAGACTTGTTTTTAACTTTAATTTCCCGAGCCGTTTTGGTTCTCAAAGTCCCTTTGTAAATGTAACATTAAACTTTAGTGTGAATGGGAGAAAGCAGGAAAGACCTGCCATAATAGGTGGGAAAGAGTGTGGTACGTTAGGGGATTATATAGAAGAGGCAATGATAACGACATACGGGCTAATTAACACATTAAAGGAAGGTGACAGCAGGCATAGACCATTTACGTTTCCCATACCTACAATAGGAGTTGATAAGAACTTTGATTGGAGTGAACGTAAATGGAATATTGGAGATATAGATTTAACTTATGAAATATTTGAGTTGACGGCTTTACGCGGCTCCTTCTACTTCTTAAATTACTTGAATGGGTATATTGATCCGAATAGTAGGTTTGCTATGTGTTGTCGTTTACTTCCAGATGTAGGAAGATTATGCAGACACGCAGGTGGGATATGGACGGTTCCAGATGAAACTGGAAGTATAGGAGTGGTGACAATTAATCTGCCGAGACTAGGATATTTAGCAAAAGATGAAGATGACTTTTTCGTGAGGCTTGATAAAGTGCTTGAGATAGCAAGGCAGCAACTGATGACTAAGAGAAGATTTCTCAACGAAATCTTGGAAAGCAGGTTTTTCGATCTTCCGATTACAAGAGAATACCTTGGAACATATGACAACCACTACAACACCATAGGGATAGTAGGCATGCACGAATGTCTCATGAACCTTGCAGAGGTACCTATCTACAGTCAAGACGGCATAAGACTAACGAAAAAAATATTGAGACATATATTGGATAAGCTTCACGAATTTGAGGAAGAAGACGGGGTCCTATACAACCTGGAACAAACACCAGCAGAATCTACAAGTTATCGCTTAGCCATGTTGGACATCAAAGAGTTTAGTGCAGAAAATATTTGTGTTCAAGGAGAACCAGGAGCTTACTACTACACAAACAGCACTCATGTACCCTATAATGCGGAAATTCCACTACAGGAACGAATAAGGATAGAAGCGGAGTTCCACCCGTATTTCACAGGGGGCTGTGTAACACATATATGGCTTTGGGAAAAGCCAGAGATAGAGGCTCTTAAAAATTTTGTTCGTCGTGTTCTTACAAATACAAAGATAGCTTATTTGACCATTACTCCAACTGTGACAACCTGTAGAAATTGCGGTGGACTATGGCATGGAATTGTCGAAAAATGTCCAACATGTGGGCATGTGAACTCTCTTGAAGTATGGAGTAGAATAGTAGGCTACTATAGACCAGTTCGTCTCTGGAATGAAGGGAAAAGAGCAGAATTCTTCAGGAGAATACACTATACGTTAGATGGGGAAATTATAAAACCTATTTATCTCAAGCATTCTAAGGCGTAAAGCATGAAAACTACACAGTCTTTACTTAAAATTTTTTCATACATCCCTCTAAGCCTTATAGATTGCAGAACTGATGCATGCTCTCTTTACTTTCTGTCAAATTGTAATATGCGGTGTATATATTGTCAAAATTATCCTCAGTTTACTCAAGAGATTCCTTTAACTAGAAAGGATTTTCTGAATCGAGTGAAAAACAATTGGGCTATTGGAGTAGTAAAATTTACTGGCGGTGAACCTACGTTACAAGAAAAAGGACTATTAGAAGCTGCAAAGATTGTTCAAGAATGTGGTAAAAGGATTGCAATAGACACTAATGGTACAAGGCCTCAAGTAGTAAGGAAACTCCTAAAGTTTGATATAGCAGAAGTAGCGGTCGACTACAAAGCTCCGCAAGAGAAATATCAGTATATAACTGGAATAAAAGCTCATGAAAGGGTGATAGAAACAATAAATATTTTGAAAGACCAATGTATAAGCTTCGAGGTAAGAACAACGGTAGCAGAACCGATAATAACTTTAGAGGACCTACATAAGATTGCTGAAAGATTATCGAAAATAGACCCACCTCTTTGGGTAATACAGTTCTTTAGATCCACGGAGAATACTCCAAAATGGTTAAAGCCACCTAAAAATGATGTAATTTACGACTTGGTCGGAAAGTTAAGCGAGATGTATAATTTAAAAATTAAAATAAGATCGTAGGATGAAAAATTGCGACCTCACATTACTTTTGTATTAAAAGTGTTTCGCTTGCAATTTTATTTTAGGTGATGAAAGCTGATGGCCAAAAAAGAGAAGAAATTATCAATAGTTTTCAAAGTTTAATCGAGAATGTAGAAAATACAGGTTAAATACCACAATTTAAGGGACGTTTGAATAAAAAAGATTCTAGGAAAAATATTCATCATATGCATGTTAACCAAACATATTTATTTATGGTATTGCTAAGAACATTCTGCATGCATATACATAGTTAGATGGCGTCGAGATTATGTACACATTTATGAGGTGAATCTCCTTTGCCAGAACATAGTCGTAACCTTGCAAAGCAAATAGTTGAAGATCCTCACACAAAGATCGAATATAAAACCGTGACAGAAGTAGCAGGACCTCTACTCTTTATAGAAAAGATTAGAGATGTGGCTTACGGGGAAGTAGTAGAGGTAGAAACTCCAGATGGTGAAAAACGTCGTGGAACTGTATTAGAAGTTACAAAAAACTTTGCTGTAGTTCAGGTATTCGAAGGAACTCATGGATTGGACACATCTAAAACCATCGTGAGATTCACCGGAACCACACTGAAACTACCAGTCTCTACAGATTTGCTGGGCCGTGTGCTTGACGGATCAGGTCGACCGTTAGATCATCAGCCACCTCCAATACCAGAAGACTACTGGGATATCCACGGATCACCTATAAATCCCTATGCAAGAGAATATCCTCGAGAACCAATACAAACAGGTTTATCGGTAATAGATGGTATGAACACACTAGTAAGAGGACAAAAACTGCCATTATTTTCGGGCAGCGGATTACCGCACAATAGAATAGCAGCACAAATAACAAGACAAGCAACGGTCCCTGGAAAAGAGGAAGAATTCGCTATAGTATTTGCAGCTATGGGCATCACCCAAGAAGAAGCCACATACTTCTATCAGAACTTTAAAGAAACTGGAGCATTAGAGCATACAGTATTGTTTTTGAATCTGGCAAACGACCCGGCTATAGAGAGGCTTATAACTCCACGAATTGCCCTAACGACAGCGGAATATTTAGCATATACCCAAGATTATCATATATTGGTTATATTGACAGATATCACAAATTATGCAGAGGCATTGCGAGAAATTTCAGCAGCAAGAGAAGAGGTACCCGGGCGTCGTGGTTATCCAGGTTATCTTTATACTGACCTTGCTACGATATATGAAAGAGCAGGAAGAATTCATGGCCGAAAGGGGACAATTACTCAAATGCCGATCCTCACAATGCCGCATGACGACATTACGCATCCCGTAGTTGATCTTAGCGGTTATATAACAGAAGGGCAGCTTATTCTTGATAGAGCTCTCCATCGTAAGGGTATCTATCCGCCAATAGATCCTCGTCCCAGTCTTTCTAGACTAATGAAAGAAGGAATAGGCGAAGGCCTTACAAGATTTGACCACAGAGAAGTAAGCGATCAGCTTTACTACGCTTATAGCGAAGGCTGTGACTTACGTGAACTTGTCGAAGTAGTGGGTGAAGAAGCTTTGACCGAAAGAGATAGAAAGTTTCTACAATTTGCGGATGAATTTGAAAGACGATTTATAAATCAAGGCGAATTTGAAAATAGAACATTTGATGACACTCTGGATCTAGCATGGGACTTGCTATCTATGATAGAGCCAGCAGAAATGAAACGAATAGACCCAGAAACTATTGAGTGGGCCAGAAAAACGGGACGCTACAAGTACACAGGATAACTACTTTACCATAAATTTACATTTACTTTAAATTGTAAACGGATTATTACATTTAAATTAGTTTTAGATTACTAGTTTTTAAGCATAGTAAATGTAGGTATGTTACCAAAATACTAAAATATCCTATTTTCAAATGTAGAATTCTCATAACGGTCCAGTTTGAGGTAAAGGGATATCTACGGGTGTAATAAACAAATCATGAGCGAACTTATGGATGTAACTAAGTTTACATCAATACGAACTTTTTGGCATGGTTTTAATTACCGTGGGATCGAACAAAAACAAGTTTACTCACATAATTCTCTTATAATTCTTGCTAACAATGTTCTTGGGAGAAGAACTGGCTTATTTGTTGCTTCTTTAATTATTCTAGCAATTTCCTTTCCGTAGCCTATGCAATCCAAAACTATTATATCTACGTTTTCTTTCCGAAATTCATTTGCTACAATCTTAACATTCTCACTCATATATGGAGACAAAGTTTTGACTACAAGCTTTAGTTTACTTTTTTCCACTTGTCCTTTACTTCTTTTATTTGGTCTGGTAAAAGGGTATGAGTATTCCTAGCCTTCCCTTTGGTAACAATCCTAATACGACGTTATAGAGGGGAGTTGAAGGCTTAATTAAGTTTTTTGAATTTGTTTCGGGGAATTCTCCCGTACAGAGAAGGACAATTATATCGACGTAGTTCTCAATTTTTCGGATGCACTTCCGTATTCTTTGAATTATTTTATTCCTGCTAACTTTTACTTGCGTGCCTTCACGTAAACGCGTCACTAAAACGTATTCTCCCTTTTTGGTTCAAGTTTCTTTACATCTTCTAGGGTTAGCTCGTCTAGTGCGCCGCATTCTATTGTTTCGATTTTTGGCCCTAAAATGTCCTTAATATCTGAAGTTACATCATTTCTCGGTGATTGCCCAATTGTGACCATGCCAACTTTTATTTTCTTTATATACGTAATTTCTGTTCACCTTGTTAGATGAGTAGCTCAAATTGACCTAGTTATGGAGTTATATCTTGCATGGTTATTGGAACGACGGAGACGATGTCTCCTGTTACCCTCTCGTAAATATTAATTAGGTCGTCGCTTACTTTTAATAGAATAATTCTATCACGGAATTATTTTGATGTTGGGTTTAAATATTTTAATCCGAACTAGATAAATGGGTTAAATGTGGTAATTGAAAGAGATGCCCAATACTTTATGGAATATATTGCGAATAGGTTTGAAGAAGTATTAAGAGTTTTAATCTTCATTGGAAACATTGCTGCAATTATAACTATCATTGTTGGTTGCATTATGTGGCTTTCCCGCTTTGACCCAAATGGAGGTAAACGGTTGCTTCTTTATGGCATTATTTTAGCGATAATAATTAAATTTTTAGCCACCTTAAAGCTTCCATCAATGATCATGCCTTAATGATGTCATTCAAACTTTTAACTCTATAAAAACGTAGTTAAGGGTAATATTTATGGTTAGAAGAGAAGTAGAAGATACCACTACTGATATAGGGAAAAAAGTCTTTTTTATGTTAAGTTTCATTTCAATGCTCCTCATTATGTTACTCAACTCTTTTATAAGAAGAAATACAGTTCTTTCATTATTTGAACTCTTGAATTTACAATTTAATTTAGAGTTAGCTTCAGTTTTTGATTTTTGGTCCGTATCTATGACAATTATCATAATTCTCATAGTTCTAACAGTTATTAGGGACTTAAGGACATATAATATAAAGACGTTGGAAATCAGAGGGCCATGTGCAATTGTTAGGCGAAGAAAAAGTAAAATAATTCTAACATGTAATGAGGTGGTAAATATGCCAAGAGTTATTATCAGTGAGGAACAACGACGTGAAATGAACTTAAAACACCTCGAGAATATCCACAAGAAAATTTATCAATACTCCTATTTGATGTCGCTGAACAGAAATCTTTCAGATAAAACTTGCATTGCTTTTGAGATATCATCTAAAAACGGGGTTATAAAACTCAGATTTTATGTTGTTTGTGAGGGAAAGAATACATCTGAGACAGAAACGATTGTTGAGGGAAGTAAAGTATGTTCGGCTTTTCAATCCGTCTACGGAGAAGTTAAATTCAGAAACTTAAACGATAAGGAACTCGTAGAAGCCATTTGGAGCCCGGTTGGTGGAAAAATATACGAAATGAAAAAAGAAAAAGAAATGTTGGCAGTTACTAACGAAGACGGAAGGATATACTTGACTGTTTTAGAAATTTCAGGTATACCTGAAATTAAGGCATTAAGCAAAAAAACTCAGACAGATAATTTAATCCAGTGTCTGATTGAAATGAAAAGTAAAATAACAATAATATTCACATTAAGACCAAGTAGAGGATTAAAACAGTTAATAGGGAAAAAAATAGATGAACATAGAATAAGAACCGCCTATAAGGAACTTAAGGAGAAAAGTAAAGAAAAAACTGATTTAAAAGCGAAACATGACGCTATTAAGATTGAGGAAGAATATTTAGAAAAAATAGAGATGAGCAAAAAAACAGGAGAATGGAAGGTACAGGCGTATGCTATAGTTCTAGGCGAAGAAAAAGATAGAGTTTTTATTGAAACACAAAAATTGAAAACAGCACTTCTTAATATCTATGGTGGTCAAACATCAACGGTGAAAATCAGGGTTTTGAAAGCTAGTGAAGTACAGAAAAATATCGGAAGAATAATTTTTAAATTACCACTCAGAGGTGGTAAAACGACTCTAGCATCGAGTTTTCGATTGGCAGCATATCTGCATTTACCAGAAAAACCTTTCCCAACATCTGCAACAAGTGTTGAAACTGCTACCTTCGAGATCCCACCTAAATCATTAGTCACAGGACCTTTGATCCTAGGAAAAGTTTTGTACTTAGATAAAGAAATCTTCAATATCGGGATAACTCCCAAAGATTTAACTATGCATATGGCGGTAATCGGACAAACTGGGTTTGGAAAAACAAGGTGCATACAAAAGCTACTGTATGAACTATCTAAGTTGAGACCAGACATTGGATGGGTTGTGTTTGATTGGAAGGGTGAATATGCAGGATTAATAAAGATCATTGACCAACCAATACTTGTTTTAAGACCTTTAACAGATTATGCCCCGCTTTATGTTAATTTGTTTGATCCTATGGGTGCTGATCCTGAAGAACACGCACATAAACTTTTTTCAATAATAAGAGAAATTTACTCATCTATGTTCGAAGCCCATGAAACACAATTGTCGTTACAAATGGAAAGAGTGCTAAGAGACGCATTAACAAAGGTTATCATTGATCCGAAGAAGAGAAATTTTAGGGGTCTTTATAGGGAGTTAGATGTTCTTCAAGATAAATGGCAGAAAAACATACCCACGGTATCTGCAACAATAGAAGCTTTAAAGAATAGGTTAGACAAGTTAACAAAACCCCCTCTTGGGGAAATTTTCACAAACCCACCTAATGTCAATTTTGATAATTTATTGGATAAGAAAGTAATTCTAGATTTAAGTAAGGTTAGACTTAAAGGAACAAGAGATGATGCTAGACTGCTTATGAATATTCTTGTTAAATACTTCTTCGATGCAGCGCTACGTAGAGGATTACAAGAAGACTTAAAACATTTAATAGTAGTTGAAGAAGCACAATTCCTTGTACCACAATTGTTAGTTAAGAAAACTACGATAGAAGGAACGCCCATAGAAGATATGATCATGCTTGAAAGAGCAACTGGTCAGGGATTAATATTCTCAGCAGTAAGACCAATAATAAGTGAACACATTCTAGCAAACACTTTAGTAAAAATCGCATTTAGAACCCAAACAGATTCGCACATCGTAGCTAAATATATGAATCTAAATGAAAATCAGGAAAAGTATTTAAGAATTTTACCGAAAAGAGAAGCTATCATCCTACATCCCAATTTTCCATATCCTTACCGAATCAGAACATTAGAATTTAGCATACCCAAAGTATCAGTCAGTGAGATTAGAAAAAACAACATAAAACATTTTTCGAACATATATACAAAAAATTTTAAGCACGTAAACCAGAACGCTATTGAACAAAAACTTACAGGATTACTTGATGAACTTTGCATACCTGATGATGATCCATTTATACTTTCCACAATTAACGAGCAACATATAACAATAATACACAAGATACAAAGTAAGTATGAGTTTTTAGGTAGGGTTTTAGAATTAGTAAGAGAGGCTAAAAAAAGAGGCGGTAAGGAAGTAATACTTTTAATGAGTGATAAAAATAAGGAAACAGCTGAAAGATACCTTAATGGCCACCATCTTCCAGTTAGGATCTTTAGTTTAAATGAAGTGGAAAAGCTAAAAAGGCACATTCAATCACCTACACAAACACACATATTTACAGGACTTCAGGAATTAAAAGTCATTAACCAAATACCAAAAAATCTAGACAAATCAGTTTCTCCGAAAATAGATTTTCCCAAAGATCTAGAAAAAATTAGAAGATCGCCACTGAAATTATTAATATTTCTGAAATTGGCTGAGTACGAGATAGCATCAGTTAATGAAATAGCAAAAGACTTAAAACTTGTAGAAAATGTTGTGGAAGAGATATGCCAAGAGTTAACGAGAACAGATCTTTGGGAAAAACCACCAGTGAAAAAAGTTGGTCCGCAAACATATAAAATTACGAAATACGGTCGTGAATTGATTAAAATTACAAATTTCAATATTAACAATATGATTTCTTAATGTTAATTTGTTTTTGGAAGGGGGTACTTTTGCAGCAATTCTTTGTTAAGCTGGTAACCGCTATACGGATCTCCCGTAATGATACCTGACTTTTTGAGTTCTCTTTTTATCTTTTGGAATTCATCGGGCTCTATAGGTCTTTTGAAATAGTTTTCAAAGAAAGGAGATATGCATTCTTCGATGATTTCTATTTCTGAAACTGGTTCACTCTTGTTAAATAGATAGTCGATTATTACGTTTTTAAGTTCCTCCTTAGCTTTTTCTTCCTCTCTAATGATAGATGTTATTTTAAGCAAAAAATCCGAAATTTTTTTCCCTTCAGGCGTCAAACTATAGAGTAGAGGTTGCTTAAAGCTGTTTATGATCCCCTTTTCCTTAAGACTTTTAAGGCGTTTAAAAACAGTTCTCGTCTTAAAGGGAGCCTTCTTAATTATCTCAGATGTAGAAATTTCGCCTGCCTCTCTTATAATGTCAAGAACTTTTCTTTCAGAGGGAGAAACATCTTCGTACAAGGGAGAACTAACAAAGTAATAAACTCTATCTTTACTTCTCATTAGGAACTTCTTTATTCTTCCGATAACTCTGGATATTTCATTTCTAGGTATAAATAAGGCTATATCCTTAAAAGTTAGGGGCCCATTGTTCAGGGCAATTAATAAAAATTCTTCATAACATTTTCTTATTTTTGAAAGCTCTGGAGGCCATTCAAAGCCTTCAATTTCCGTTAAAATTTTCTCGCCAAGAGAAGATAAACTATATAATTGTCCTTTTTTTACAACAAGCTTAGCTCTAATTAAAGGAGACAAATAACAAGTCTCAATCGTACTTTTACTGTGGTAAAAACCTTTACCTTTTAGTTTATCCTGAATAGTTTCCAGCGTTAAGCCATTATACTCTTTTAAAATGAACAAAATTGCTCGTCTTCTCGGATTTTTCACAGAATTTAGAACTTTTCGGAGAGTTTCTCTAATGGGTATTAAGGTTGATAATTCTGTGCTCATTTTTAGAGCACCGTGTATTTTTAGGAAAAAGCATTTAATAAAATTTTTGTTTAACAAAATGAAAAATAAAAGAAATTCACTATTAATTAAAGTATTTGCATACCACGTCGAATTTGCTGCAAGAAGAGTTTATTTAGAAAATTCGGAATAATCATAGTGACATACAAGCCGCTGGAGTTAAACTATAACAATTTTTAGTAATTGTCAAAAATGTCGATGTCAAACACGCCATAGATCCTCTAAGCCGTGTGTAAAAACTCCTCTGTTTCCATAGGAACATCGCAATAAAAATGGACTGCTAATAAAATATTTACAAAAGATCGAGGAAACTACAAATATTAACACACAAAGGATAATAATGGTAATTTTGTTCAGGTATCGTTCTATGTAGCACATTTTTGCCAGGACGACGTTTAACAAGAGTATAAAAGGCATTCTCCTATATTATGCAAAAATATAGGTAAAAACAAAGAATATAGTAGAATAGAATAATGCAAAAAGTAAACGAGTTTTCTATTTAATTTTAGCTAGAACATTTTCTTTTTAGAACTATAAATCCTTTATTTTTTCAAGTTCATATTTTAAATTTATTTCATATACTCCAGGCCGAGTTGAGACAATGAGAGGCGCACCATTGACAATCGCCTCGAAATTTAGCTCAAAAACTCCCTTTTCGCTTTCCCTGATAGTCTCTATCCTATCAATATCACTAACACAGCAACTCAAATTTTTCTTTAAGTTAAAAGAGCTGGGTACCTTAAATTTTAGAAGCAAGAACTCTGCATTTCCACAATTTGTACAATATTTTAAATTAATTCGAGAAACCATTGGATATAACGTGCCACAATATAAGCATTTATAGAATAATTTCACACCATCCTCGTTTACTTGTCGTTGAAACAATTTGTTCACCTTTCATTAATTCATCGACTCAATTACGTGATTGTTTAAATATAAACTAAGGTAATACGTACAAGCTACTGAGGATTTACCCACCTTAAAAGAAAGGTTACAATAATGTTAGTAGGGGTTCAAAGGTTGAGTTGGCTTTTAAAAATATTCGGAAAGAAAAAAGAGAAAAAGATAACACTGGGTATATATGGAGCCCCAAACGTCGGAAAAACCACATTAGCAAACAGAATAGCAAAAGATTGCGGTGTTCAACCGCAGGGCGTAGTTTCAGAAATTCCCCACGAGACAAGAGTTGTAGAGAAAATAGAAAAGCTACATTTAAACATTAATGGCAAAATACTTCAGATAACTATGTTAGATATGCCTGGTTTAGCAACAAAAATAGACTATCGAGATTTCTTAAAATACGGTTTAACGGAAGAAGAAGCAATTCAAAGAGCCAAGGAAGCTACAAAAGGGGTTATTGAGGCTGTAAAATGGCTAAATAAGGTTGACGTAGCTATTGCCGTTGTAGACTCAACAAAAGTACCCTATGATCAGGTCAACATCATGCTAATTGGAACCCTAGAGGCAAAAGGTATACCAATAATTATTGCTGCCAACAAAATAGATCTAGCGGAAGCTAGGCCGCATCTAGTAAAGGAAACTTTCCCAAATCATCGAGTAATCCCGATCTCAGCTTTAACAGGAAAAAACATCGAAAATCTTTACGAAACATTATCAAAGCTTGTGTAAGGGGATAAAACATGGAAATAGACTTTATCTCCAGAAATGCCACAAAGCATCTTAAAACAAGAGATAAAATCCAACTGATATTGAAAATGATAAAAAGAGGTGTAATGATAGTATTAGAAGAAGGATTATCGCCAGAAGAACAAATAGAGCTCTTAAAGGAAACTATGAAAGAAATAGACCCATTAAGATTCATTGGAATAGATATAATCTCCTTTAATGGATCAATTATGCAGAAAAATATAGGGAAGTTTGCTTCACTTACAATAATAGCACCAGGAGGAAAAGTTGAAGTCATCAAAAAGTCACCAAATCAACTCTCTATACAACTTCTGTAAAGTTATGGTTTTGATTATACAATTAAAAGAATTTATTGATAATTTCTGCATTATACCTTATTAATTTTGTTCTTAGTTCTCGAAAAAGATTTTTGGTATGCCGATAGATCTACAAAACCATGCCCGCTAATGTTGAAAGCTATGACCTTTTCTTCATTGTTTTTCTTGGCTTTTAGTGCTTCATCGATTGCACATGCAATGCTATATGCGCTGTTCAGAAAACTCCTGCTCTAAGCATTTGTTTACCATCATTTTAGGCAAGGGTTCAACTCTACTAGGCCCAGTTTCAGGATCTTTTGGTCTGGGTAGTGGCTCAGGGAGATCTGGTAAGATATTATACCACTTTTTAGGTAATTCGTCGGGATGTAAAACTATTTGAACATCTTCCCTTCTCCATTTATATCTAACCTCTAGCCCCATTAAGTAATTGGTATAAGTTACACCATGTATTATTTTTACTTAAAAAGTGAGAAAATTAACTACGGAGTTATCGTATTAGTAAGTTTTTGTTTAGAAATTAAAAATAAGGTTTGAATAGTAAAGAAAACTTAGTTTATTCGTCTTCTGGTACGAATTTCCAAAATTCTACTTCGTCCATGAAGTTTTTGCCAACTCTTTTACGGTATTTGCCAGTTGCTTTCTCCATTAGAATACGTTGTTCGATCATGGCAACCATGCGTCGGGCTTCGATGACAGCATCTGGATTAACAGAGATACTTGTTGCACCCATACGCACTAGGAACTCTAGGTAGTCTGGATAAACTGATGGAGCTTGACCGCATATACTTGTAGTCACTCCGTATTTCTTACAAATCTTGATAACATATGCTAAGGCTCGTAAAACTGCTAGGTTTCTCTCATCGTAAAGTTCTTGTACAGCGGCATCGTTTCTATCTATTCCCAGTATGAGCATCGTTAGGTCGTTTGTTCCGAAACTGACTCCCTGAATTCCGGCTTTACAGAATTCTTCTATGAGAAATACTGTGCTGGGTACCTCTACCATTATCCAGAGCTTGAAGTCTGGGTCTTTTTCCGGATCTAGCCCTTCTTCCTTTATGATTTTCTTTGCTTCCTCAAATTCTTCTAGTGTCCTCACGAAAGGTATCATAAGCCACACGTTTTTTAATCCATATTCATCTCTTACTTTTTTAATGGCGCGAAGTTCAAGCCTGAATATTTCTGGTTCCTTTATGTATCTGTAACAGCCTCTGTAGCCAATCATAGGATTTGGTCCGACATGTCCTGCTTCAAGCTCGTATTTTTTTCCGCCTTCAAGTTCTAAGAATTCATCCGGTTTAAAGTCTAGTGCCCTATATACCACTGGCTTTGGATAGAAAGCTTGTGCCACTTGTCTGATTCCCTCGGCGAATTTATCGATCATTTCTTGTTCTCCGCCTTCTTCTATGAGCTTTCGTGGATGTTTTCCGATGGATAACATGAGGTGTTCTGCTCTGAGTAAACCAACTCCGTCCGCTTGTGTTTCTTTTGCTACTTTTTCTGCTATCTCCGGGATGGAAATGTTTACGTATATTTTTGTTGCTGTCACTGGCTGTGCTATCGCTACAGCTGCTGGTGCTGCTGCAGCTGCCTCAGCTTTTTCTACTTCTTCTTTTATAGCTCCCTTATATACTATGCCATGTGTTCCGTCCACGGTCACTACTCCGACGTCTTTAAGCACTTGAGTTGCGTTTCCCGTCCCTACAATGCAAGGTACTCCTAGTTCTCGTGATACTATAGCTGCGTGACACGTGTATCCTCCTTCATCTGTTACTATTGCTGATGCTTTTTTCATCGCTGGAACCCAGTCTGGTGTAGTCATTCTCGTTACCAAGACTGCGCCTTCTTCCATGGCTTCGACCGCTTCTTTCGCATCAAGGAATACTAATGCTTTTCCTATACCTATTCCCGGCGATACAGGTAATCCTTTTACTAACACTTGTCTTTCCGTTGTCATAGCTTCTTGTGTCTCGATCGATCTTTCAGGTACTTCTTTTAAAGACCATACTGTTTCTGGTCTTGCCTGTAAAATAAAGATTTTTCCGGTATGGCGGTCAATTGCCCATTCTATGTCCTGTGGGTGTTGGTAATGGTTTTCAATTTGTATTCCATATTTTGCTAACTCTATAATTTCCTCATCAGTTAATGCAGGTATTTTTCTTCTCTCGGGTGGTACTTCCACATGTATTGTCTTTCCTGTTTTTGGATCCCTTATATATTCTACCTTTTTTTCTACGACATGTTTTTCCAAAATTTTTAGAGTCTTTTTATCTACTATGTATGTGTCTGGTGTCACTGCGCCTGATACAACGGATTCGCCCAATCCCCAGTTTGCTTCTATCATTATTTTATCTCGGTCTCCTGTGGCTGGATGTAGAGTGAACATGACTCCCGCAGCCTTTGCATCCACCATTTGTTGTACGGCTACGCTAATTAGGACCTGTTCATGGCGAAATCCTTTAGATTCTCGGTAGGATATTGCTCTTGGAGTGAATAGGGAGCTCCAGCATTTTTGTACTTTTTCTACTACTTCTTTCTCTCCTGATACGTTTAGATATGTCTCCTGTTGGCCTGCGAATGAGGCACCTGGCAGGTCCTCTGCTGTTGCACTGCTTCTTACTGCTACACTTACATTTTCTTGACCTGTTCTTTCACATAGATCTCTGTAGGCATCAATTATTGCTTTTTGAATATATTCTGGCATCGATGTTTCTTCTATTAGTTTCCGTATTTTTTGTGACGCATTTTCCAGCTGTTCTAGGTCGTTTATGTTTGTTTTTCTTAAAATATGGTAAATTTCATCTGCTATTCCTGTATCTTCCAGGAATTTTCTATAGGCTGCGGCAGTTACAGCAAAACCTGGTGGTACTGGTACTTTTGCCTTAGACATGAGTTCTCCTAGGTTTGCATTTTTTCCTCCCACTATCTGGGTATCTTCTTTTGTTAGTTCCTCAAACCACAGAATTAATGCTTCTTCCTTATTCTTCAATTACATGCCTCCATTGAATTGGTGATCTTGAGTTCTTAATTGTTGAGTTTTTTTACCTATTTAAATTCTTCTCTTTGCTTTTGACATTGTTCAGTCCTTTCATTTATAATGTCGGAGTAAAAGCTCGGAAAAATGTTAATCTTGTTAGTTTTGCCTTTATAACGATGTTAATAGAAAATGATGAAAGTAGAAGAAAAGTAAAAGATTTGGCGCAATTTATCGCTAAGTATTTCAGCATGTTAAGTGTAGTGCTGCCACTACTTTATGTTTTTTGTACAATTGGTTGTAAATTTTACAAGCCTCTTTTGTCTTTTCCACTATTAATTTTATGTTCCTTTTTTCAATTTCTTCCTTGACTTGCTTGGGAACTTCCATAAAACCCGAATATCCGGTTCCTACTATAAGTATCTCCGGTTTATACTCAAGTACTTCCTTTATATCTTCTATATGCAACTTATGTCCTTCTTTCCTCCACCAATTTGCACGTATTTTGTCAGGGTATATTATAAGATCTTTAGTATATTCTTTACCATCTATAACTATTCGCCCAAAACTGTAATGCTCTATCATTTTACCTTTCTCCTTATAAGTGCGGTTTTATCTCTTAATATCCAATTTTACTATTTATAGCATTTTTAATTTATTTTTATTGCATTATTAGTATAAAAATGAAAGTTAAATGCCTAGATATGTCACTTATTCGTATTTTAGGGAGGCCATTACACAAAACTGTTACAAAAGTCCTTCGCAAATGTTTTTAAACCTCTTTCTCAAGTGTTTAAAGCGCGTTGACCACAGTGTTGTAGTACAATCAGAACTCTACGTCAATTAAATGATGTTTAAAAATCTATTATTATGGTCTAAATCCGTTAAGTATTGCGACCATAAGGCTTGATGTTGTTAAATCCGCTGTTGTACCGGGGTTAAGCTTGTTGCTTTTATTTCTTAACATTCTATCAAACTCCCATAGAAGCTTTACCCCCCTTTTAGTTGTTAGCCCTCCCAACTCCAATATTTGTTTTGCCTTTTTAGAAATTTTTTGGGCTGTATTTAAGTCCGTTTTTCTAACAATCAATGTATCTGGAAACATAGATAAGATTTTTAGAAAAGTATGTACTATCGCTGTATTTACGTCACCTGTTTCTTTGTAAATTCTTTGCAAATACGGGTAACCAACTTCAAATGTTACGCTGTAGTTTGTGACCCATTCTCCTGCTATTTTATCGTAGCTAGATGCCTTTTCAAAAATTTCGTACAGCGATATTTTTTGCTCCGTGATTTGTTTTATGGAGTTAGGATCCGTTACATCTAAATAATCAGTTTTTCCCAATCCTCCTGGTTTAGCGATATTAATGGCTTCGTAAAGGTCTACAGCATCTATATGCGTTGTTGCAGTAGTAAATAGTCTAATATTCTCTCTAAGCCTCCTTATGTCTTTATATTTAATAAGTGTATAGGATGAGGCTGTAGTTAGCGGAATTATGAGTATAAGAATTCCTAAATTTGTATTTCCTCCCCTTTGCCATTTCGCCGTTTCAATTACTCCTCCTTTTATTAAATTACCTATTCTAACTTGAGGAGGATTTACTTTAGTTAAAGCTACTTTTACTCCCATAAGAGCTGCCTTTCGTAAGTGAGGTAAAACTGCTACCGTTGAAGCTAAAAAATGTTCATATTTCGTGTCACCAAAGTCTGCTGTTCTATGTACGTTCCCTGGTTTTGGATAAGCACTAACTTCAAGAATCATTGCGAGTTGTGCTGATTGCACTGTTCTGTTAATGATATTTTCGATATTTTTAAACATTTTTGGGCACCGTTCATTTTTTGGCTTTTTCAATTACGTACTTTGCTATTGCTTCCGCGATATTTACCTTTGTTACGGTTTGTATTCCACGCCATCCAGGTTGACTATTTATTTCCACCACACGAAGGCCATTTGGGCCTTCTAGTATATCTACCCCAGCTATTTCGCACCCAACAACTTTTGCGGCCTTTATAGCTATCTCTTCGGCTTCTTCCATTAGTTTTAAGGCTTTTGGTATCGCTCCTTGGGCCACATTTGTTTTCCAACTTCTTCCCTCTCTATACATGGACGCTATTACCTCTTCATTTATTACAAAGGCTCTAATATCTCTTGTACCGTGCGGTATAAATTCTTGAATATAAAGAACATTATGTGTAAATTGTAGAGCTCTAAATATTCTCGTTGCTATTTCAGGGTCAGAAACCCTTGTTATTCCAACACCTCTTGAACCAAATAAAGGCTTTATTACTACATCTCCTCCTAATTCATGAAATGCTTTTAGTGCTTCTTTAGCGTTTTCCGTTACAACCGTTCTCGGTACCGGTATATTATGCTCTTCTAAAATGGTTAAAGCATAAAATTTGTCTATGCATTTTTCTATTGCTGACGGATGATTTATTACTGGAAACCCTAATCGTGTAAGTCTATGTAAGACGTCCATTCTAAATATGCATTCATCTAGCGACCCTCTTCCTATGGGGCGAATAACTACTGCTCCTAGTTCCTTAAGTACATCAATATCTTCGTGAAGAACCGCCGGTTTGATTCCTACTTTCGCAACAAGTCTTGAAAACCTAAGGCATACTGGTTCTGCCCCCAGTTTTTCGAAGGCCTTTATGAGGTTCATCGAGCACCATGCTTCCGGGTTCCTGGTTAGTATTCCGATCTTTACCATGTTTTTGATGCCTCCCAAAGAATAGCATACTTTTACTGTTTATTTTGTTTCCTATTTTAACGGCACTTAACCCATGTAAAAAGATTGGAGGTAGCTAAAAATGGAAACGTCAATAAAAATAAAATATGAATTATGCTCAAAACTACAAATAAAAAGAGGATTTTATAATTTTTGTAATTTTATTGATTGCTGTATAACTTCCGTGTTAACGTATCCAGCTACAAATGTCGACCCTGTTTTTACGTTGTTTACTATTATTTTTGCCGGTGCAAATAGGTCTGGACTGATTTTGTAGAAGTCGAATTCGGCGGCCTTAAATATGTCATAGAAGGGGCGCCCATAGTCTTTTGATGTACATGATGGAACTTTTGCTACGTATTCTTTTAATTTTTCATCATCGTCATGTTCTACGATTAATTTAACAACTCCACCGTAGAGGATCATGTCATTTGTTCTTCCCATAGCCTTTATAGATTTCGGATGTACGGGAGCTATTGGTGCATATCCAGAGGCATATAGAATTTTCTTGGGATCAAAACTAACCTCGGAGATTTTATGTATACCTGTCTCGACGACACGGCCAGATATTTGAACTGAACCAGCTATACTGGAAGTCGGTGTTACAACAGCATAAACGTTCTCTATTGATACATTACATTCCTCTGCAATATATTTCAATGCTTCCTCTGTCGGTTTTTCATCAGACTCTAAAACTATTACAGCTACGTCTGCTTTGTCCTCGTATTCAATTTCTTCGTAAAGCTTTTTCGGTTTTAATGATAATGCTCTAGCTGGCCCAGAACCCATTCCGAAGTACTTGCCAACCTTTATTCTCCAACCTGCGAATTGTGAACCGAGTGTTGAAACAGCTGGATGATCCGTTGCAACAAATATGGTGGGAAGTTCTACATCGCCAAAAGGCATCTGGGTCAATTGAGCCTCTCCTAGACCTCCCAGACAAACTTCGGTCACAAACTTTCCAGCAAGTAAGCCTCCCTTAACTTCAACTCCCGCATCTATAATTGTCGCTCCTGATGATGTCTTTTCGACTTTAATGTTTAACATTTCTCTATTTTCAATCATTTTTTCGATGATTTTTTTCGCTTCCACATTTACGCTTAACTTAGGCACATTAACCCCCTCATCCATCATTCTAAATATTTCTCATAAAATTGAAGATGCTTATTCTTCTCTATTGAAACGTACAACTTTCCTGCTCCATTTTCATTTAGATCCCCAGTAAAGAGATAGAATGGTCCCTTGATCTTCTCTCCCTTTACTTTAAATGATTTTTTGATTTCTTCAAAAGTAAAGCTTGGCAGTACAGATGGAACATAGCCTAGAATTGCTATTTTGCCGCCTTTCATCATTGCTCCACATCTTCCCGCGCAGTCTCCTTCAACTAGTATAGTACCCTTTTTCATGTGAATTCCAGGGAAAAGCCCAGCATTGCCTTTTACTATTATTGTTCCTCCTCTCATCCAGCATCCTACTTCATTCCCAGCGTTTCCATGAATTATTATAGTACCCTTTTTCATTCCCTTTGTATCACCACGATAAGGCGCTCCAACGTAATCCCCAGCATTGCCTTTAATTTCTATTTGTCCTCCTTTCATTCCTGCTCCAACCCAGGAATCAGCATCTCCCTCTACGATTATTTTGCCGCCTTCCATTTTCTCACCTAGATACATTCCAACGGCTCCTTTGATCAAAATTTGCCCGTCTGTCATTTTGTAGCCTATTCTTCGGACTTTCCTTACATCACCCTCGATAATTATTTTTGTATCCGCTGGCGCTTCTCCTGATGACCCGGCGGCTTCAAATAGGTCTCCAAGGGTTGTTTTTCTGTTCCCCTCCCACATCTCTAACTTCTCTATTTCTTCAATGGGTTTTCCTGCAAAGTTATCTGGAGTTATGGTCTCGGCAATTATTGGTACTTTAAATGTTACTTTTGGTTTTAGGGTTATTTCTCCCATGTTTTTCACCTCTAAAGGTTGGTCTTTACCGCTATTGGTTTTGAAGAAGCTAACTCATTTTCCCCTATAATGTAGTTTTCAAGCGATACCGTGTAGTATTCCTTGAATTTCTCTGAAACTTCTCTTAGCATATCCTTTTCTAGGTCTTCAGGTATTGCTGGTTTTACCCAGAAGGTCTCTCCTATGAAGGACTTGACAATCTCCCCGTCTTTAACTATTATTTCTCCTCCCTTTATTGTATATGCTGCTCTCTTAAGTGCCCTTCTAACCTTCTTATACTCTTTGGACGGGTCTATTTCCATGGGGTTTATGTTGTATATTGCTATGTCCGCATCAGCCCCTACACCTAGATGTCCTTTATTTGCTAAGTTTAGAGCTTTCGCTGTTGCCGCTCTCGTTATTATAGCAATTTCATAGAAAGTATACTCCCTATCTATGCTGGGCAACGTACTTCGTTTCTTTGCTCTCCTATTAATTTTATTTAATACTTTTTCTCGCGCAACTTTACTCATTAACCATGTTATTACTCTTGGATACTTCATAAAAGTCCCTGCATTTGGATGATCTGTTGTTAGAAACACTCTCCAAGGATCTTTTATCAGAAGAGCTAATTCGAGACCTATTGTCCATTGTACCGCATTTACGAAGTTTTTACGCTTATATTTATATGGAACGATTCCTGCACTTCCTTCTGCCTCTACGTCAGCGTTTTTCCACTTGTTTCCAGTTAAGTTTTGCAATATGAATTGGAATGGTCCGTCACCTGTCATAGTTGTGGCGTCTCCAAAGACCACCTGTCCTAGATCTATTGTAACGTGGTCGTGATTATTTACGTACTTTGCTATTTCTGGTGCTCCAGATCTAAGTGTAATCCAAGAATCTCCACCATATCCACAGAATTGTACGTGTGTTACGTGTATATTCGGTTTTCCATCCGCTAGGTCGCTTACAGCGTCCATGGTCTCTATAGTTGTACGATAGTTACCAGGTTTTCCAAGATTATTTGTGTGGAGATGTATTGTATGGGGTAGGTTGAGCATTTTGTTTATTTTGCATAATCCTCTGATTATTTCTCGCGGAGTTATATCAAAGGGAGGTACTTGGTCATCTAAGCTTTCTACGTTTTTCCCCCATCCCCAGAGCTCCACTCCACCTGGATTGACGATCTTTATGGCATATCCTTTTAATGCTTTAAAGATCCATCCTATGAAAGCTGCACATTTATCGATTTCCCCTTGGCTTAAGTAATCTAAGACAATCCAATTGTTATCGAGCACAAGGTAGCAAGATTTGTCTATCAATGGTATATCGTTCAACTCTTCGTGAGTATGTCTCGTTTTTAGCGGAGGTGATGCCGCTTCTATTACAGTTGTATATCCAAGTCTTGCATATCGGTAACCTATTGTATATGTTGATGGAACCGTGTGACCGACTTCAGCTCTTGTTATTGCAGTTCTTGGCTTCACATCTTTATAATGGTCTTCTGGTCTTAGTATTCGTCCCGAATTAACCTTTGACCCTGCAATGTGGGAATGTATATCTACTCCTCCGGGCATTACCAGCATGTTCGTTGCATCTATCACCTTAGCGTCTGAACTAACTGATTCTACTATTTTCCCATCTTTCACCGCTATATCCATTTTTTCTCCGTTTATCTTGTTTATCGGGTCGTAAACATAACCATTTTTTATTAGTAACTCCAAATTACTTCACCCTCTCCTTTAACTTTTTAAGAATCATTTTTAGAACTTCTTCATCTGACAGTATCCCTGGCGGCGGCTCAACAAGTTTCTTAAGTCTTAATGGAACTGCATCCATTCGATACGCTGATCCCTCCGCCTCTATTCCTACGACGGCTGTCGGTATAACCACCTTTGATATCATTGTTGTCAAAGTTTCATGAGGATCAAGTGTTATTACCGGGATTTTTGCAAGATTTCTTATGGCTTCCGCGGGGAATCCTGAGACAGGGTCTGATGCTACTATTAATGCGGCATCACAGTCCCCTCGGGTAAGTACATCAACGAAAGTTGTATCCCCAGGGTTATAGAATGGATATCCTCTACTAAAGTCGACGGCAAACGGGAATCCTGTAGCCCACGCCATAACCTCATTGGCACCAGTGACGTTAAAATGGCCTCTCATGGGCACCATTACGAACTTTGTATAATTATTTAATTCTCTAACAAGATTTACTGCTGCTTCTATGTTCCTTGCTTTGCCTGCTGACATTGTTAATCCTAATCCGAAAAACAGTGCTCCAAATCTACATGAAATCAGTATGTCTGCTAGTTCTTCTATCTTTTCTGCAGGTATTCCTGCTATTTCTTCTTGTTCTAATTCTCCGTTTTTCACTGCCCATTTAAGAGCTGTTAATAGCTCGAAGTCTGAGTTTGGTTTAATTTGGATAAATATATCTGCTGTTTTGGCTGTATGTGTTTTTCTTACGTCAACTACAATTACTGTTCTTTCCTTTCTACCTTTTACGAATCTTCCTTTGCTTGCTGCGGAGTATCTAGCCATGTGTCTTGGATGAGCATGCGCCGGATTGCATCCCCAATATATTATGAGGTCTGCTCTGTTTTTCACCTGCCCTAAAGTACATGTAGATATTCCCGCATCCTGTTCCCCTAGTATAGTGGGCCCGTGACAAACAGATGCTGTGTTATCCATTACCCCTCCTACTAATTCTGCAATTTCTATGCCTATGTTTATTGCCTCTGTCGAAGTACAGCTCCAGCCGTATAAGGCTGGATATTTCGCATTTGCAAGTATTTCAA
>Ga0190308_1000007_pt1 | contig 98965 bp, 129 predicted proteins | sample 48700756_MG_FD_165050 | JGI IMG/M metagenome (GOLD analysis project Ga0190308, IMG submission 165050) | Hydrothermal vent sediment bacterial communities from Southern Trench, Guaymas Basin, Mexico - 4870-07-5-6_MG | ecosystem: Environmental > Aquatic > Marine > Hydrothermal vents > Sediment ...
AATTATAATTGGGGAAAGCACATTACCGTCGCTGAAGATAATGATGCATAAGAATAGGTACAGTGGAAGAATGGAGGTTTAAACATAAATGCCTGCAACACCGCTATCGCCTTTAGAGCAAAAAGCCTACAATCTGATTAAGAGGTCAGGAAAAAAAGGCATACTTCAAAGTGAACTATGGCATAGGTTAGGTATAGATAGTAGGGAAGGTTCCCGCATAGCTTTAAAACTACTAAAAAGAGGACTCATTGAAAGAGAGCCTGTAACATACAATGGGAAAAGAACTTACAGACTTTACATTAAGAGAGTAAGAGAGGCCACCGAAAAAATTAAATTAGATGGAATAATAGAGATACCGTGCTTTACATGTCCTTTATATAGTAAGTGTTCTAGCGGCAGTTACATAAACCCATCAACATGTAGTAAGCTTACGGAGTGGATTATTCGTAATATTTTATCGAGGAGAAAAAGCTAGGGAGAAAGCTTTTTGAAACAAGCATAAATCACTTCTAGAGGGGCGTCTGTTTTAAACCCTTTGGGATCGCAGTGTACTCTCACAGCACTGTACCCATTAGAAATTAGGCACTCAATAAGTGAAGTTAATGGAGGAATAGATTTCTTTAAAAACTTACCTAACATGTCTATACTGTAGTATAGGGGAGGCATATTTAGTTCAGCATTTAACATTTGAAGGAGCCTAATTAACTCCTTATATTTTAAATGTTCCTTTCTCATAATAACCTTACTTACTTTACTTAAGAACTCTTTTTCACAAATATTTCCACACCATATGGGTCCCGCAACAATGTAGTGTTTATCAGCAGATATGCTAAGTAGTTCAGATAGGTTATTGACGACAAAATATTCTCCACTACGCTTGTTAAATACTACATAGCCTAGCTTTTTCAGAGATTCATCGGCTTTTTTAGCGCCTTTAACTAAAACGACATAAGCCCTAACATAGTACTTATCATAGTAGCTTAGTTTTACGCTAACTCCTAATTCCTGCGATGCCGCTCTTTGAACTATGGATGCTAACAATATTCTTATCGCTAGTTCTTTGGAGAAATGGCTCTTAATAGGTCTTGAAAAATACTTTCTAACACACGCATTCACATGCTTGCCTTCAAGAACAGCAGTATCCGTTGCTGTAATCCCTAACATGCCCCCTATTTTTACTGAAGCTAACGCTGAATCTATGAATTCAACGGGCGAGCCGAAGGGATCGACGTCTATATAGTCGAAAACTTCGCCAGCGAATTTATGATATCTAAGCATTAAATTAGCATCTAGGTTCTCAGCTTCGACAATGTTCTCTACGTTATTTAGCTCTATGTTTTTAACCATGAACTCATATGCTATAGGGTTTTTATCGTTAATGTAAACTTTGTCTATATTATCTGCTTCTACTGCAAAACGTATTCCTCTGACACCTGTGCCTGCCAAAATATCTGCTACGAGGATTGGTTTTTTCGCCTCAGAATAGGCTTCAACAACAGCTACTGATAAGTCCCTATTCAGCTTCATTTGTGGATTGTAAAATACTGGAGCCCACGTGGGCTCGTAAACTCCATTCTCTCTTAAATACTCTGAGAATTCAGGTACTATTAGCTTAACTAGGCCCTCTCTGATAATCTGTGTGGGTATTTTTTCCATAGCTTAGTATCCCACTTTTCCCTACAGTACTTGATAATATTTTATCTGCTATTATTCTAGGTAGTTTATCTCTATTTGCAAATGTTACCTCAAATTTAATGTAGTTTTTAAGTACGCTAATAATTTCATAGTCTCTTAATCTATAATGAACTACAGCTATGACGTAGTTATTTGATTTTAGCGCATTTATTATTTCTCTACGCAGTTCATTAACCTTAAGCTCCATTGGACCTACTTCATCTATAACTATTACATCAGCGTATTCTACAGCATTCCTTAATGCCTCAACGCCGATGGAGATTGCGTCTCTAACTATTACTACGTATTTACCTACTCTGGGACCAGATATTCTTATGTTCTTCCTAGCTAGCCATCCTTCTTTATTACTTAGTAAATCTATTATCTTAAACCCTATTCTGTAACCCTGAGCACCTCTTACTTCAGGACAGAATATTCCCCCTATTTTTAGGCCATGTTCTTTCAGAATATCTACTGCTTTAAGTACAACAGTTGATTTTCCTATCCCTGGTCTTCCTGTTACATAGATTTTCAAAGTACACCACTTGTTAACTATAAAAGTCTAATAGATACTTCATTAAGTTTTTTAAGTCATCGATAATTAACGATTTTATATTTAAGGTTTTCGAAACTGTTTCAGCGGCTTCTATTTTTGCCTTAAGATCCTTCTGCGAAATATTTAGTTCTTTAAGAGTTATCGCGAGTTTACCTTTGTCATTTCTCCTAGCAGCTATGTCTATTGGTGTTCTCTCAGTAACTACTGTAAGGAAGCCTAGTTTTTTGAGTTTCAAAACTGCTTTTCTAAACTTCGTTCTAAGTCTTTGAGTTTCCAATGTTTTCCCTTCTTCTACACTTACTCTCCTTATATTTATGGGGATAACTATGTCTTCTCCAAAAATTTCTATTAATCTCAGTGCAGTAGTGAAGCTTAGGCTCATACTTCTTCTCTCATATTCATAAACTGCTTTTCTTGAAACACCAAGTAGTTGAGCTAAATCACCTAATGACATGTCTCTTTCTTCTCTTTTTCTCCTAAGTTTTTCACCATTTACCCTAACGTAGTAGCCTCCTCTACCAGCGTAAACATATACCTCACCACTGTCTATGAATTCTCTTAACGTTTCAGGAGTCATTGCAGGTACTTTGTAGCGCTCATAAACTACATAGTCTTTTAGCTCTTTCTTTCTCGTTTTCTTACTAACAATGATTCCTGCTGCGTCAAATATTCTAGATAGCGCTGCTAGTTCGGAAAGCTCTTTAGAACCAACATTGTCTATTTCGAAGGAGACTTTCATAACAAATTTTTCATTGCTTCTTCTAGCCACTACATCTAATGATCTTCTTTCATAGGTGGGGTATTCTACGAAACCTACCTTGAATCCTCTACTTCTAAGAGTGTCTATAACTTCTTCAACCAGCTCCTGATTTCTTACCATATGCATGGTATTGCCCTTTTCATGGGGGACGGTTTCCAAATTTGTAACGGTTTATTACAAGGTTTAAAGTTTTATGTGAGAAAACATGGTTTAATCTTTAGGCTTAAACACTGCAAGTACCATTGCATGGTCTTTATCATACGGTTCTAGGTGAACTACGTCCAGAATTTTGAATCCCCTATTTTTCAGCGTATATATTTCCCTCTTATAGACATCTGATGGTTCTGCTGTGACATCTATACTTCTAGCCTTAATTGCAAGCAGTAAGTAACCTCCTTCTTTAAGGAAGTAGTCTGCATTGTCTGCAACCAATTTTGCCTGTTCCGGTTGTGCCACATCGGAGTATATTACGTCAACTTCTTCAACAATGTTCCTATATGTGTGTGGTAGTCTTGCGTCTGCTAGTATTGGGTACAGGTTCTTCCTTATTTCAGCTAGCGTTACGAACTCTCTCATAACTCTATAGGCAAATTCTACACCATAGAGTTTACCTTCTAAACCTATAATGTCTGAAACATGGCTTGCCGTGGTTCCAGTCGCTACGCCGAGGTATAGTACCTTAGTTCCCTTCTTCAAAGGTACGTCTGATATACCTTTCAGTATTGCTGCTCCGAGTTTGCTACGATAGGGGTTCCATTCCCTATATTCGACACCTTCTATTTTGAATAGGCGTTCGCCGTAAACTCTTTTTCCCGGTGCTAAGTTTTTCGTAGCTATTTTTAGTGAGCCATCTTCGAGTTCAACTATGTATACTCCTTCAAACTTATCATGAGGTTTAACATTTACGGGTTGGCTCATGGTTTCTCACCTAGATTTCTCTTACATGTTTACCTTATTTTCTTCTTCTAGGTTTTTCTCTTCTACGTCTAGGTCTAAATTCTTCTCTACGCCTAGGCGGTTTCGGATATAGTTTCTTAATTTCCTCTATTCTCTTCTTTAAAGTTTCTTTAAGCTGGTCCCCAATATACTGGCCTGTAAAGGCATCTACACGTGCAGCTATAGCTAGTTTACCTGCTAATGCTCTAGCTATTTTTCCTCTTTGCCATCTTGGAGACCTATGTATATCTGGGAACTGAAATATTATTCCATGTTTTGGAGGTTTACCTCCCGTTCTTAACGCTCTAAATAGGGCTTTTTCAGCACCTAATACTTGTATTGTGCTTGCAGGCAGTCTTGCTAGTTCGTCTAAACCTCCAGCTAAAGATATTAGTCTAGCTCCAAGTAGTGGACCCACTAACGCTGTTATGTTTGGTGCAACTTCTCTCATAACCTCCCCTATGTACTGAGCTATGTCAGCTCTTAAACGGTACAATTTTAGTATTATTCCAGCTAGGGTTTGCATGGTTTTGATATCGAAATCTGTAATATCTGCGCCCATACTCTTCCTAGCTGCTTCCTCTATTCTCCTAGCCTTCCCTTCACTGAAGCCTAGTTTTACGAGGTTTTCTTTGGTAAAGTTTTCTCTAAGGCCTAGTTCGTAAACTAGCCTAGTATAGTCCTCATGTTCCCTAATGAGATCGTCCAGTTCCGGGAAGTGTAGGGAGTACCATTCTCTGAGTCTTGCTATGAACAGGTTAACGGTCCTATCGATGTCATCTATTGCTCTTACTCCTTGCGCCGCTAACAGGTCTCTTTTCTCAACAGCTTTCCTGACTTTTCTCCTTGTTAAAACAACGGATACTTCATGCATTTTAGAATAGTACTCTTCAGGTGAAGCAGCAAAACCATATTTTACCGCATAATCTACAACGTTTTCTCTAAAAGCCCTAGCTATACTGTTCCCCGATTCTATTTTAACATCTAACCCTTTAGAAGCCACTATTTTAGCTAGTCTTTCATCTTCAACAATAACCTTTTCAACACCTTCAATTTTCAATAGTTTATCAAGAACTTTCTCATGGAGTTTTGATGCTTTGCCTCTCTCAATTTTAAATGTGTGCTCAATTACTTCATCTAAGCCTCCTTTCGCAACTTCATAGGCAACTACGTTGCCTTTTTCGTCAAATGCGAATACTCCTATAGTGTGATCTACAAGGTATACTTTAATCTTAACCACCTCCTGTCATCACATATTCAGACTCTTATATTGAACTGCTACATATAACTATTTAAGATTACACTAATTAAAGTATTAGTTCCGAGACAAGGATAAACTTAATAAGGACTAGTAGGGAAACACGTTAGCGGAATAGGTGAGAATAAAATGCCATCCCACGGTTCAGTAACTAAAGCAGGTAAGGTTAGAAGTCAAACACCTAAGATACCGGCTAAGCCTAGGAAGAACTTAGCTCCAAGACTTAGGAATAGGAAAGAGTATATTAGAAGACTTGCCCAGCAACAAATGGCTTTACAGAGGGGTTTTCGCAGATAGTTTTACATACTTTTAACTAGCTGTAATTATAGCCTAATTAATGTTGGATTTTCTGAGATTTAAAGGATATAAGATATTAAAATATCTTTTTAGAATTTTTAGTAGGTGACTCTTAGTTTTGATAGAAAATGTTCTCTACGGATATAGGGGTGAAGTTAGGAGATTTCTTGAAAAACATGGTGTTAAAATAGGGGATAGGGTTAGAATTGAGCGCAGGGATTTTGTTGTTGAAGGAATACTCATGCCTAGAGCCGCTCTTTCTGAAAAACAGTTTATAGTTATAAAACTAGATAATGGATACAATATTGGTGTGCGTTTTACTAACAATACTAAGTTGGTTAAGATAGCTGAAGGCGAAGAGCTTAAGAAATACACTCCTTCAATTAAAGTAAAATATAATCCGGAATTGCCTAAAGTCTCTATAATAAGTACTGGAGGAACTATAGCGAGTAGAGTAGATTACAGAACGGGAGCAGTATATCCGGCCTTAAAAACTGAGGACATATTAGAGTTCGCACCTGAGATAATGAATGTAGCAAATATTGAAGCTGAAGTACTATTTTCCATATTTAGCGAAAACATGACGCCGGAATTATGGTCAAGAATAGCTGAAGAAGTTGCTAAGAAAATTTGGGAAGGGGTTGACGGAGTAGTAGTGCCCCACGGAACAGACACCATGTCTTACACTGCTGCTGCACTTGCTTTTGCCCTTAGAAACTTGCCTGTTCCTGTAGTTTTAGTTGGTTCTCAGAGATCGTCAGATAGGCCTTCTTCAGACGCCGCTATGAACCTTTACTCGGCAGTTCTAGTTGCTGGTAAAGCTCCCTTTGCTGAAGTTACTGTTGTTATGCATGGTGAAACAGCCGATACTTACTGTTTAGTTCATAGGGGGACTAAAGTTAGGAAAATGCATACAAGCCGTAGGGACGCATTTAGATCAATAAACGATAAACCCTTAGCTAAAGTTGTAAGAGACAAACTGGTTATAATTAACAACAACTTCATACTTCGAGATAAAAGCAGAGAACTAATTTTAGAAAACAAGTTTGATGGCAAAGTAGCTTTAGTTAAAACATACCCCGGTATGTCTGGCGATGTAATAGATTTCCTAGTTGATAAAGGATACCATGGAATAGTTCTTGAAGGAACAGGGTTAGGGCATGCACCTATTTACATTTTTGAGTCTTTGAAAAGAGCTATTGAGGAAGAAATCCCTGTAGTCATGACGTCCCAATGTTTGTGGGGACGTATTAACATGAATGTTTACAGTACCGGAAGAGACCTCTTAGCTATGGGTGTTATTCCTGGAGAAGACATGTTACCTGAAGTCGCGCTGGTTAAGCTCATGTGGGTTCTAGCTAAAACAAGAAACATGGATGAAATCAGAAAACTCATGCTCACAAACATTGCTGGAGAAATAAATCCAAGAACAGTTTTCTCAACTTACTTAAGTTAAGGAGGGAATGTTCTATGGAGGAAAAAATAGACTTCAGAAAATTAGGCTTAAAGGTTGGCCTTGAACTCCATCAGCAACTAGATACTAAACATAAACTATTCTGTAAATGCCCTACAAAACTCGTTGAAGAAAAAGGAGAATTCAACTTTATACGCAGGCTTAGACCGACGAGAAGTGAGCTAGGAGAAGTAGACATTGCCGCGCTTTTCGAGTGGAAGAGAGGAAGATATTATCTGTACGAATCATATGATAATTATACTTGCCTTGTTGAAGGCGATGAAGAACCCCCACACGAGTTAAATAGAGAGGCTTTAGAAATAGCTTTAACCGTTGCTTTACTTCTAAACTCTAAGCCTGTAGATGAAGTCCATGTTATGAGGAAAATAGTTATTGACGGATCAAATACGACAGGCTTTCAGAGAACAGCTGTTGTTGCTTTAGGAGGATATCTTGAAGACGAAGAGGGAATTATCAGAATTCAAACCATATGCTTAGAGGAAGATGCTGCACGTAAAATAGCTGAGAAAGGTGCTGAAGTAACCTATAGGCTTGACAGGTTAGGAATTCCTCTCATAGAAATAGCTACAGGACCCGACATGCATACACCAGAGCAAGCTGAAAGAGTAGCATACAAGATAGGGCAACTCCTAAGAATAACTGGCAAGGTTAAGAGAGGTTTAGGAACCATAAGGCAAGATCTAAATATTTCGATAAAAGGTGGAGAAAAAATAGAAGTTAAAGGTGTTCAAAAGCTTGAGCTTATAAGCAAAGTCGTGGCTTATGAAGCACTAAGACAATATAAACTACTTAAAATCAAGGATGAACTTAAAAAGAGAGGGCTGAGAGAAAATGACATAGTTTTCAAACCAATAGACGTAACTGAGGTTTTCAAGGGAACAAAAAGTAAGATTTTGAAGAGAGCTTTGAAAGAAGGAAAGAAAATAGTAGCTCAAGTGCTTCCAAGGTTCAAAGGAATACTTGGCATAGAACTTCAACCTAGAAGACGTTTTGGAACAGAACTAGCTGAGTACGCTAAATTCTGGGGTGGTGTTTCAGGAATAATACATACTGATGAACTACCAGGCTACGGTATTACAGTAGACGAAGTTAATAAACTATACGAATATTGTAAAGTGAATCCTGAAAAAGACGCCATAGTTATCGTTGCTGATAGAGAAGAAAATGCTAGAGAAGCATTAAAAGCTATTGTTGAAAGAGCAAAATATGCATTAAAAGGCATACCTAAGGAAACAAGAGCAGCAAACCCTGATGGAACAACAAGATATATGAGGCCTCAGCCCGGAGCAGCTAGAATGTATCCTGAGACCGATGTTCCACCCATAGAAATAACTGAGGAACTACTTAGGAAGATTAAGGAAAAACTTCCTGAGAGACCTGAGCAAAGATATGAGAAGTTCATCAAGGAATATGGTTTAAGCAAAGACTTAGCTAGGCTAATGATAAAATCTTACTGGTTAGACTTGTTTGAAAAACTTGCCGAGAAATTTAAAGGAAAAGTATCTCCGATTCTAATAGCTACAACATTCGAAAATACATTGAAAGCTTTAAAAGGTGAAGGAGTACCTGTAGAAAACATTAGAGACGAAGTATTTGAGGAACTTTTTGAAAAATATGCCGAAAAAACCATAGCTAAAGAAGCAATACCTAAAATACTATCGTGGATAGCCTATCACCCTGAAGAAAAAGTTGAAAAAGCAATTGAGGCTTTAGGTTTAAAGAAGCTAAAATTAGAGGAAGTTGATAGAATCATAAAGAAAATTGTTGAGAATAAAAAGGAGCTAATAATGGCGAGAAGAGAGAAAGCATTCGGAGCAATTATGGGTTTAGCTATGAAGGAATTAAGAGGGAAAGTTGACGGGAAAACTGTAGCGGAAATAGTTAAGAGGAAAATAAAGGAACTACTTAGAAACATGTAAAATCTTAATATACGAGTACCCAGTACAATTACGTGGATGATGAATACTCCCGACTCAGAAGCTTAAAGTGAAGAAAAGGCATTTGTCTGACATTTTTCGTTAAATAATCGCCACCTAAATATAGTGCTATAAGACATTATCTGAGATATGTAGTTAAAAACATGGCGCGTGGGTTATTAGAATGGTGTCTTTACCAAGCATACCTATATTATTGAGAGATATCATGATAACTCCTGTAATAACACTTAGTGAAAATGCTAGTGTACTTAACGCTGTAAAGCTCATGGCTGAAAACGATATTGGCTGTATAGTAGTTACCAATAGCAATGGTCAGGTATGTGGAATACTTTCTGAAAGAGATGTAATAAGAATATTGGGAGCTAAGGGTTTTATAGAGAATCTAAAGGTTAAAGACGTAATGTCTAGGAATGTTTATTGTATGAGTGAAGAAAACACTATAGTTGAAGCTTTACGTGTAATGTTAGAAAGGAAAATAAGACACTTGCCCGTGGTTGATGATAGAAGTGCATTGAAAGGAATAGTATCATTAAGAGATGTGGCTAGTAAAGTATTTACTAATTTAATGACCATACTGTCCTATGTCGTTTCCAGGAAAACTTAAAAATAATGTTAGGAAAGCAATGTTTCTATTCAAGTTTAAATAGCTTTATAGCTTGCGTAGGGCACATAGCCTCTGCTTGTGTTAAGGAGTTTTCAAGGTCCTCTGTTGCTTCTATAAGCCCTGTATATTCCTTTCCTTCTTCCCTATATTTTTCCACGATCCTTGCTTTCCCTTCATCATTGAATTCGAAGACTTCAGGGCATATGGATATACAAATACCGTCTCCAATGCAAGCCTCCTTGTCTATGGTTACCCTGTATTTAACCATATTTTTCCGCCTCAAAGCGTAATTAAATGCACTATAGTAAAATGTTATCTGAAATTGATAAACATATTCCTCAACAGATTTAAAAGAGAAAAATTTAATTTCCATAGTGAGGACGATTACATACTCATCGATAATTTTCTAGCCAGTGATTTTAGGAGCTAAGGGAATGACATGCGTAGGTTTCAAAAAGTAGTAATTGAAGTACTAGCAATAGCTATAGTTCTTATTTTCGTACTTTACATAAGAAAGTTAGAGATAGAATTTGCTACCGAGGAATATGAGCACTTATATGATATTTTAATGGCGGGTGTACTGATAGTTTTAGCAGGTTACGTTTCTCTAAGAACAGGGCTTTCAACATCTATACTAGAACTACTCTTTGGAGGTCTTGGAAGACTCCTGGGAATTACGCCTACTGGAACACTCGCTTTTCTAGCAGAAATAGGTGCAATAATGCTTATGTTTATTGCAGGTACTGAGATAGATATCAATATCTTAAAGAAAAAGTTTAAAGAAAGCATGTTGTTAGGATCGCTAATATTTTTAGTGCCTTTCACGACATTAACCATAACTCATGCTGTTTGGAAAGGGGCATTAACTCATGCCTCTATATTGCTAGGTATTGCTTTAGGTGCAACTAGTGTAGCTGTAGTTTACACAATACTTTATGATATCTTAATACTTTACAGTCCTCTAGGTCAGATACTTTTCAGCGGTGCAATGATATGTGATGTAATTAGTGTTTTAGCTTTAAGCATAGCGTTAGAGAAGTTTAGCATGTTAAGTCTCTTCTATCCTCTTGTATTGTTAGCCCTATTTTTACTTGTTCCTAAGGCAAGTAGGATTATAATTACTCTAAAATCATCGTGGGAGTTCGAATTAAAGATAATACTATTACTTATGGTTATGTTAGCTGTAGTTTCCTCAGCACTTGGCGTTCATGCAGCTTTAACAGCATTCCTTTTAGGCGTACTTATAGCTGAATCAGCAAGGGAACATAAGATTCTTCACGAGAAAATTAAAGGTCTAGGTTTCGGGTTCTTCATACCCATATTTTTCTTCTACTCAGGTTTACTCATCGACTTTACCGCACTTACAGCTCTTTTCCCATTCTTCATGCTTTTACTCATACTTAGCTTCGGTGGAACATATTTAGGAGCACTTATTGCTGTAAAACTTTGTTGTCCCTTAAAGTTTAAGAAAATCTTAGTAGTTTTTAATGCGAAAACAAGTATCACAATAATAGTAGCTTATGAAGGACTAAGAGCTGGCCTCATAGATCCTGCTCTCTATTCGCTTATAACTTTGGTAGCATTGACAGGTGCTATCCTTGTCACATTAATTTTGAGAGTAACGCCAACAGTTTCAATGGAAGATCTAGCTCTCTAATAAGGATTTAATTTTCTCTACACCTTCACTTACTTTAAGCTCATATCTTTCCCCAGTCCTTCTATCATAAATAGTCATGGTTCCATTGTCAAGCTCTTTATCGCCTATAAACACTATTATTGGGATCTTCTTTTTCATAGCATATCTTCTTTGAGGTTGCTCTTTTCTCCTCATAACATCTAATTGAACGGGAACACCATTGCTTCTAAGTATTGTTGCTATGTGTAAAGCGTACTTGTATATTTCTCGAGAATACCTCATTGTTAACATGTAAACTTTAGTGTATGTGTATTCCTCTAGCTTAAATATTCCTAATTCTAGACCTGCGTCTATAACTCGCTCTATACCTATTGAGCCCCCTGTTGCTGGTAATGGTTTTCCAGTATAGATTTCAATAAGGTTATCATATCTTCCACCACCAGCTATGCTCCCGATCTTAGGTTTCTCTATAGTTATTTCAAAGATAGGGCCTGTGTAATAGTCTAAGCCTCTTACGAGTGATAGCTCAAGACTTAGGTTGATACCCGAATTTATGAAGTCTAGCATTTGTTTTAAATGATTCGCAGCCTCTATTACCTTCTTATTAGTACCGTAAAAGTGTTCTACTTCGTCAATAACTTTCCTAGGTTCCCCTCTAACAGATATAACCTCAATTATTTTATCTATAAGGCTTGTACTGTAACCTTTACGTAGAAGTTCTTCTCTTATACCGTTTAACCCTATTTTATCAAGTTTGTCTATGACCCTGTATACGTCTAGGACGTTTTGAATGCTTAATGATTCCTCAAAAATTCCAGCTAAAAGCCTTCTATCGTTTATTTTCACTATGAAGTCTTTTAAACCTATATTCTTCAGCGCATCTGAGACTACGTTAATTATTTCGGCATCCGCTTCAGGGTGGGGGGAACCAACAATATCTATGTCGCATTGCCAGAATTCTCTATATCTTCCTCTCTGCGGGTTCTCATGCCTCCAAACTCTTGAAATGTGGTATCTTCTAAAAGGCAATGGAACTACGTGGTGCGAGAGAAATCTAGCCAAAGGAACTGTTAAGTCGTATCTTAGAGCATACCATTTATTACTCCAAGGATCTTTGAACCTATAAAGGAGTTTATTTTCTGCTTCTTCACCGTATTTTCCTTTAAGTGTTTCCCAATATTCTAGAACAGGTGTTTCTATAGGGTCGAAACCATATTTCTTAAATGTATCTTCAACTATGCTGAGTATCTTCTTTCTTAAAATCATTACTTCCGGAGGAAAATCTCTAAATCCCTTAGGTAAACTGTATTTAGGCATTAACCTATCCTCGAATACAACTTAACCTAACTTATAGTTTCTATACTTTAAAATTTAAGTAGTTAGCTGGAGTAAGGCTAGAACCCTATAAAGTCTTCTGCTTTTGGCGGTTCTGGTTTAAGCCCTTTTCTCTCCCTAATCTTCCTAATTATTTCGGGTAGCAGCGAGTCTGGTACTGGAGCCCACCTACTAAACTCTGTTCCCCAGAAAACTTTTCCAGCAGTAGCACTTCTTAGAACAGAAGCCAAGTCCATAGATTCTGCTACAGGTATTTCGGCGAAAATTCTGACTATAGGTCCTTGCTGCATTACCGTTATTATTCTCCCTCTTCTCTGTGTAATTACTCTAGCTACATTACCCATATACTCCATTGGTGTTTTAATGTCTAATTTCTGTATTGGCTCTAGAAGCGTAGGCTTTGACGTTAGCATTCCTGCGAATATTGCGTTTCTAACTGCTGGATATATTTGTGCTGGGCCTCTATGAGCTGGGTCTTCATGTATTATTGCATCGTGAAGTATTACTTTAACCCCCCTTACAGGCTCGTGGGCTAAAGGTCCTTCAGCCATAGCATATCTGAAACCACCTATAATGGTGTCTTTAACTTCTCTTAAATGCTGTACACCTCTTGTTTTATCTATGAAAACGTTTATTCTCTCATCTATCGCTATTATTCCTCTTGCCTCGTCAGTATCCCATCCTGCCTGCTCTCTAAGTATTTTAGCTCTAACTCTTGGATCTTGATCATCTGTAACTACTCCTTCTTGAATAAGCTTGATTGATGTTTCGTCAAGCGGTTCTACTGAAATATAGAACTTATTGTGCTTATTAGGTGATTTTCCTTCGAAAATTCTTGAACCTGCTCTAATGCTTTCCCTATAAACTATTATTGGCTGTGAAGGTATTACTTCTATACCATAGTTTTCCTTCATGAGAGTTAGCACTATTTCTAAGTGTAGGTGGCCCATACCCGATACTAGGTATTCACCTGTTTCCTCATTGATTTTAACAACTAAGTTAGGGTCTTCAATACTCATTTTTCTCAGAATATCTATTAGCTTTGGTAAGTCCCTGCTGTTCTTAGGCTCGATAGCCATTGTAACTACAGGTTCTGATATGTATCTAAGCTTCTCAAAAGGCACCATAGCGTCTTTGAAGCCTAGAGAGACTAATGTTTCACCTGCTCTCGCCTGGTCTACTCCAAGCAGGGCTACGATGTTTCCTGCGGGTATTCTTTCAGCTACTTCTCTATGTGGTCCCATGTATAGGCTTACTTGGAGAACCCTGTTCTTAGTTCTTGCCTGTATTAGCCAGACTTCGTCACCGGTTTTCACAGTCCCGGAGAAGACTCTTCCCGTAGCTACAAGTCCCGCATGCCTATCGATGTTTATGTTATTTACGAAAATTACTGTTGGCCCATCAGGATTACATTCTAACATTGCCTTACCTATTTCTGAGTTTATGTCTCCTCTCCAAATTCTAGGTATTCTATACTTCTGAGCTATTTTCGGGTTAGGTACAAATCTGACTATCATGTCGAGTAGGGATACATGTAGCGGAGCTATTTTCGCAAATTCCTTAACAGCTTCAGGGCCTCTCCTATAAGCTTCAACTGCATCTGAGAATTTGATGCCTGCTTTAGCAGCGTAAGGTACTGTAAAGCCCCATCCATCTTTTGCTGAACCTATAGCTACCATGCCTTTAGCTACGTTTAACTTCCATTTCTCCTTAAACCCTGGTTCCCCATAGGTTTCTATTAGCCCGTTAACTTCCTTAATTATCTGAACAATTCTCTCTTGAATTTGCTGAGGTGTTAAGCGTAACTCCTTAATTAACCTGTCAACCTTGTTTATGTAGAGTAACGGTCTAACTCTCTCTTCTAAAGCCTGTCTTAACACTGTTTCTGTTTGCGTCATAACTCCTTCTACAGCGTCAACGACAACTAATGCTCCATCAAGCACTCTTAAAGCACGTGTAACCTTACCCGAAAAGTCAACGTGACCCGGAGTATCTATTAAGTTAATAACATAGGGTTTTCCTTCATACTCGTGGTAAAGGCTTATATTAGCTGATTTAACCGTTATACCTCTTCTCTGCTCTACATCTAAGTAGTCTAGAGCAAGTGCTTCACCGGCAACCTTAGGCGAGAGAATGCCAGCAGCCATAAGTAAGTGATCCGAAGTCGTTGTTTTACCGTGGTCTACGTGTGCAATTATACCTATGTTTCTAACCTGCTCGATATTGTTCATTATCTTTAGTATATCTTCAACCATCTTATACTTGACCATGGCTTGTAACCTCTATTTTGGCTATACACCATACTTTTGTTCCTAAGTCATCTAAAGCTAAATTGAGTAGGTATTTATAAATTCTCTGAATATTAGACAAATAATAGTAGTGAGTTCTTAAAGCATGATTAAGGATGTTTAATTGCACTTACCTAGATTCTTCACAATATCTAAAGCCTTATGTTCATTAGAAAGTAGTTCACAGTAAAGACCTTTAGGTCTCTCTACCCTATTTTCAACATTTAGAAAACGTGTTGGTGTTACTATGAAATCCACCGGGGCATCATGAATTTCATAGGGTATTGGCTGTCTTAGTACTTGGTGGTCATGAACTAAAGCTATTGTAAATATCTCCCTATCTATTTTATCTGCTTCCAATAAAATAGCGTATTCTAAATCGCTAAGACCTCCACCTTTTCCTAATCTAATGCCGTTAACTATAGATACTGCGACACAACCCACGACGAACAAGTCTATTCTTGGCAGCTTATAGGGGTTATTAATAATTTTACCGTAGTTAAAGGCTCCCCTTATTGTTGAAGCAAAAGCTATTCTATTTAAGGGTATGTGCCTGGGATTTAGAACTAAAAATCCTCTCCTGAGCTTAGGCGTTGGCATTACAAGAATTTTACCATGCCTTAAGGCTATTTCTCTAAACGATTTCAGTGGAGAATCCGGGTCTACTTTTATCACATTAGCTTTTTCGAAAACTTTAAGTCTAGCAACCTTTGAAGCTGCTAAGTTTGCCCCTATGAAATTAGGTATTCTCCCTATAATAGGCTTAGGTGGTAAAGATACTTTCCGTTCCTCTAAAATTCTCCATATTTTCTCCCTTATATTAGCTTTATTAGCTTTTACATTCTGCAACATAGTTTACCACACGCAGCTTAGTAAGCAATATTGCAAGTAAATCACTAATAGTAATGGTATAGAGGAAAATATTAGAAATAATGCATCCAATAGCTTTATCTTTAACTCGTAGAGAAAAGTTCTTCTTCTTACAGCTCCAAAAGCTCTTGATTCTAATACTTCAGCTACCCTATCAACTCTAAGAAATGATACTATAAAAACTGGGATTAATAATGCAAGAAACTTTCTAACCCTTCCCAAGAAACTACCTTTCTCAAGTTCTAATCCCCGAGCTCTTTGTGCATCATACACTGTTATGAAGTCTTTAGCCACTGTAGGTATGAACCTCACAGATAAAGTGAATGTGAAAGCTATATGGTAAGGTATTCCCAGCTTATATAGTGCTTGAGTTAAATCATCTAACGGTGTTGTTGTGAAAAATAGTGAGAAGCAGTAAATTAGCATAAAGAACCTAAAAATAGCTATAAACGACTGAAAAGCAACACCGAGATCTAGAAGTTTAGGAAAAGCGTTTACAATATAGATTACTATGTAGAATAGCATAAGCATTTTCAGCATATTCTTAACGGATCTCCATATTCTACTTATATCAGCTCCTATAAGCGTTAAAGCGACTAAATACACTAAGATAAGTATTTGCAAGTAAACGTTTGTAACGAGGACTATAGTGGCAAGAATAAATATTAAATGTAGTAATTTTATTCTGGGATCTATACGGTATAGTAATTGCTTTCTCTTTCTAAATAGGAAGATTTCATATACCGATGAAATTAAACTTAACATTACATTGAGCACCTAAGTATTTCAAGTATTTTCCGAGCTAAATCATCTTCAGTTAGTGGCTTATGTTTAAGTATGTTGTAAGCTTCGGCTTCTTTAACAAGTCTAGGTATTTGAGGCATTATGAGGTTTGCCTTAGTTAATAGTTCCTCGTCATAGAGTATGTCCTTAGGCTTACCTATGGCTAAAATTTCCCCTTTATTCATGACGACTATTTTATCAAACCCTTCAGCGACAAAATCAATATCATGTGTAACTAAGATTATTGTTTTACCCTGTAGCGAGAGGAGTTTAATGTATTCTCTGATTTTCTCCTTTTGAAACCTGTCTTGACCTACAGTAGGCTCGTCAAACACTATTACATCAGGGTCATATGCTAAAACAGTTGCTATAGCTAGTCTTCTCATTTCACCACTACTAAGTGTGAAAGGAGATCTATCGGCGTAATCGTATAGGTCAAAAAGTCTTAACACCTTAGTAACTCTATACCTTATAGCTTCTTCTGAGAAACCAAAATTTTTAAGTGCGAAAGCAACTTCATCCCATACACTTTCTGAGAAAAACTGATGATATGGGTTCTGGAAAATAACCCCTACTCTGCGGGCTAAGGTTGCAACAGTTGCTTTCCTAGTGTCGGTGCCAAATACTTTAACAGTACCCTTAAACGGTTTAAGAAGGCCATTAAAATGTTTTATCAACGTAGATTTTCCGGCTCCATTAGGCCCTATAATGGCTACCTTTTCTCCTACCTTTATCTCTAAGTTAATATTCTTTAGTGCTACTACACCATTTGGATATATGTACCATAAGTTTTCTACTTCAATAGCTTTTACCACGGCTCAGAACCTCTTTAAGCATTATTGCAGCTTCTTCAACACTTATAGGAAAACGTTTGATTTCCACTATGTTGCTTATTTTCTTATATAATCTAACATATCTAGGTACATCTACTCCAGATTCTTCTGCTATATCTAATGGTAAGATATCTTTAGGTTTCCCTTTTGCAACTATTTTTCCATCTTTTAAGATGATCATTTTGTTAGCATATTTTGCTACCATATCTAATCTATGCTCTACAATAACTATGGTATACCCTTTCATGTTTAATTCATAGACTAAGTCCAAGAATTTTAAAGCACTTAAAGGGTCCATATGGGCTGTTGGCTCGTCGAACACTAAGACTTCAGGCATCATAGCCATTACTGAAGCTACTATTACCTTTTGTTGCTCACCTACAGAAAGCTCTATAGGGATTCTATCTCTCAAATGCTCAATATTTAAGTCTCTAAGAGCATTTTCTACTCTTTCCCTAATCACTTTACGCGGTAGGCCTAAATTTTCGAGACCAAAAGCTACTTCTCTCTCAACAGATAACGTTAATATCTGGTTTTCAGGATCTTGGAAAACTATTCCAACAGTTCTCGATAATTCAGCTACAGTACAATACCTTGTATCCTTGCCTTTAACGGAAACTTTTCCTTCAAATCTACCTCCATAAAGATGAGGTATTATACCGTTGAATGTTTTAATTAATGTAGATTTACCGCTACCGCTTGGACCTGTTATTAGTAGGAAATCTCCTCTGCTAATTTTTAGGCTTATATTGGCTAAGGCGGGTTTTGAACTGCCAGGATAGTAGTATGTTAGATTATCGACTTCGATTATATCCATAGCCTTATATCCTCTACTTTAAGGCTTCAGAGGTGTTAGCTTTAGCCCTCTGCTCTCAAGTATTTCAGAGAGAACTTTAACCACTAAGCCCTTAACATAATCTATGGTTACATTTTCTCCCTCTGCTCCTGCTGCAGCATCATGTCCTCCGCCAGTACCTCCCATGAGCTCCCCCAGTTTTACCATAACATCTCTGCCTAGGTGAATACCTAAACGCTTAATTATGTTTTGTTTTGCCCTAGCAGAAATTCTTACTGTATCATTTTCTGAAATTACAAAAGCCATATCGGCTCCTAGGTCGAGAATTGCCCTGGCAGCACTTGCTTCATACGCTCCAACATTAGTTACTGCTATTAAATAGTCTCCTGCTTTGTAGAGATCCATTCTCCTAGATGCTTTCAGCCTAGCTATTTTCTCTGAAACATCCATAGGAGCCTTAATAATACCAGCTAAACTTCTATACTCTCCTACTATTTCGAGAAGCTCTCCAGCCACTTTAAACGTTAGAGGTCTTGCTATGCTAAATTGTCGTGTATCATATAATATTGCTACAAGAAGGTATTGAGCAACATCCTTGGATATGTGAACACCGCATTCTTTGTAAAGTTGGTAAACAAGCTCTGCAGTAGATTTCGCATTGGAATCAACATACAAAATGGCTTTCTTCAAGAAAAAGTCGTGAGTAAAGTGGTGGTCTATTAAGACTATCTTAATATTATTCTTTGAAATAAGCTCCACGTATTCGCCAAGTTGCTCTGGAGAACCAGTATCTACAATAAATACTAAATCGTACTCTTTATCCTTAATCCCCTTACTTAAATAGTCTACCTTCATGGAAAAATATTCAACAACTCTCTTAGTAGCAGCACTAATACTCTCAGGGAAGTATAGGTCTGCTTTTGCCCCACATAACTTCTCCACAAGCTTAAGAATAGCATAGGCTGAGAAGAAAGCATCGGGATCAGCATTTTTATGTGTAACTATGGCTATAGATTTCGACGAGGAAATTAACTTACATATTTCACTTTTTAACATATTTCAACAACCTGCTTTCAATAGTTTTAGCGGCTTCTTCTATGGCGGTATCTATTATGTTATCGTATTCTATCTCTAAAAACCTAGGAGCAGAAAATGTAACGTCTATTGTGAAAGTTAATTTATCATTTTTATCTACAACTATGGTTATATTCAAGTCACTAACTAACTTACCACCGATACTTTTCACTATGCAGTTTCTTATAATTTCCTCTGCTTCAAGAATAATATTTGATATTATGTCTTCGTTTATTCTATCTAGGTCTAAGTTTAGGACTACGATGTCACGCTCTCTTTTAACCACAAATAAACACCAAAGCTTAGTTAGAACAGTATTAGGTTTCTAATCCTTATGTTCGTCTATATGTTTTCATTAGTTCCTCAGTAACTTTCTTTCTCAAATCTTCAAACTGTTTCTGTAGAAAACTTTCTTGCTTCTCCAAAGTCCTCTTCCTTAACTCTAAAATCTCCTTCTTCTCTGTTAACTCCTTCATTAAATCTTCTTTAGATGTCTTTACGAGTACATGTCCTATGCTTTTGTATAATTCTGCATCATTAGACATTTTAGTTAATTCACTAATAACTCGTTCAACTTCTCTCAATTCGGCTTCAACGCTCTGTTTCTGGGCAATAATTATTCTTAACTGTTCCTGAAGCTGCTGTAATTGAGCTATTCTTGTTTGTAATTCAGGAGGTATTCTTTCAGCCATGCTTTTCCACTTCCCTAACATACTTAACTGTCTTCAATATACTTGAAAACCACGATAAATAAGAATTTAACGCTGCTCTTAAACTCGATGTACTATCTGCTTCGATAGTTAACTCTATTAAATTGTTTTCTTTAATTATGGATGCTTTAGTTCTTTCCGTAGGCATGCTTTTCGCTTCTGGAAGGACAGCTTCATAAATTATCCGTGCTTCTTCTTCACTATCAAATTCTAGGACGATTCGAGCTTTCCTCTTCATATATTATTACCTTTAACTTCTTTTATTTTCAATATTGGGCCAACTATTTTATTTATCGAGGGATTAATGAAAAGTAAGAGCACTGTTTTGTTTCTGGGCTTTAAGGAAACTATAACGTCGAATTCTCTTTTCAAATTTTCATCGTAAAGTATTTTAGCATTGAAACTGAAGGTTATTTTCTCAACAAGTACTGCTAATTCTTCTTCATGAAACTCTACAGCAATACTTTCAGGGTTATAGACTTTAGAAACATTGGTTAACTCTCTCCATAAGGCAACACCTGCTAAGTTGAACGTTACATACTCTTTCAGTTTTTTACCCTCAACAACGTATACTTTTAGTGCTGAAGGATTACCTTTTCTCTCATGTACAACAATTAATCTATTAGCATTAATTGTTAGAGCATCTATGAGTAAGTCAGTTAACGTCTTTTTCCCTCTATTTATCTTCACAGAAAAAGGTAATACTGAAGATAATTCTTTAACAAAAGTTCTTGTTCTTGGAGAAGGCCTATGAGATGTAGTTACTATGATTTTCTTTTTAACCATGGTCTACTCTTTCCTAACAATAATAGGCGGGAAAAACTTATTCAACCCTGTTCTAGGCACGTAAGCTCCTCCAGCAAATACTGCTCCACATTTTCTACATTTCCATATGCCTACACTAACTCTGTAAATCCTACCCTTTACTCCGCAGAAAGGACACGTATGCGGTGCATATCTTTTCTCCAATATTTCTTTAACCTTCTTTCTTAAGGTAGATCCGTATCTAGCACCATATCGGCCAGCTATACCAACAACTTTCGTCCTACCCATAATTAAAGCCTCTTAACGTGCTATTTGTGGTCTAGAAAGTGTAGTAGGTTTTAGTTTAAAAAATTATTGGTTAACTATTTTCTTATACTTCTTATCGCTTCGTTTATTTTATCAAATAACGTTTTAGAAGCTTCCTTAGCTATCTTTACCGCTTCAATAACCTCATTTAATGCAAACGTTCCTGAGCCCATTTTCTGCATTCCCGCTATTCTACCATCCTCTGAAATGGATATTGCTAATCTACAGTCAAGCACTTGTTCCTCATCTATGTTAGGATCAACTATGAATTTCCCATTAACTTTACCTACGCTAACAGTAACTACTTTGTTCGTTATGGGTAATGGTTCACTTACTTCCTTATTTAGCTCAACTGTTTTACCGTCCTCCTTAATCACTGCTTTAGGTATTCTTGCTGTTAATAGAGTTGTTATGGCAGCTAACATTGATGTGTCAAGTAAGTTACCGTCATGGTCGAAAACGTATATGTCGAGCCATAGAATGTAAACTTTTTCGCCGGGAATTATAGCTAGTTTTTCTAAATCAATTACTTTTAGCTCTCTTATACTTCTGTCTATAACTCTAGCAAGCTCTATAGCGTTTTCGTCTGGTGGTCCAGGCTCGAATGTTGGTGAAGCGAAGGGTACGAACTCAGCGTTTACTGTTATAACTCCGCAATTAGGTGTGTCAGGATATGGTGTACCTATTCCTACTTTTAACCCAGCTATTACTAATGTACCCCCTATTTTAGCGTATGCTGATCCTTCAGCTTTAGCTATATAGTTGGGTATTATGGTTATTTCACGATACTCGTTAAGTTTTCTTCCATCAACTCTTAGACCTTTCTTTATGAGCGAGACTATGGACGATTTCTTTAACCTAGACACTATTCTCTGATTAGAAGGAGTCATGCTCAAGAAATATTACACCTCTTCAACCTTTATCTCAACATATTTTCTCATGAGAGCTTGCTTCTCTATCTCATAGAGCTGCACTATACCTTTCTGAGCTAACTTAAGTGCTTCATAAAATTCTTCCTCCGTTAGTACCCCGTTAAGCTGTAGTAGAACTATTTCGCCTAGGTTTGGCATCATAGCTATGGGCATGTCTGCTTCGCCGAACTCGTCTTCAACTTGGTTTATGTCTAAAACTAATGTTCCATTAACTTTGCCTACAGCTACTGCTGCGATGAGATCTCTCATAGGTATCCCGGCATCAGCCAGTGCTAGAGATGCTGCCATAAGACCTGCTGTTCTAGTTCCGGCATCCGCCTGTATTACTTCTATGAAAACGTCTATTGTTGTTCTGGGGTAGAGTTCTACAAAAATAACGGATTCTAAAGCTTCTCTAATGACTTTTGAAAGCTCTATTTCTCTCCTAGTAGGTGCTGGTGATTTCCTTTCATCAGTAGAGTAGGGTACCATGTGGTATCTTGTTCTTAAAATAGCTCTATCAGGTAATGTTAAGTGTTTAGGATGAATTTCTCTTGGACCGTAAACCGCAGCTAAAACCCTAGTGTTTCCTTGCTCAACATATGCTGACCCATCGGCGTTTTTTAACACGCCAACTTCCATTTTTACCGGTCTTAGTTCACCAGGCTTTCTCCCATCCACTCTTAACCCATTTTCATCAATTAACTTTATTTTCCCTATCACTTTGTAAGACCTCTTTTCCTTAATTCTTCTCTAATGAACATTTTAACGCGGTCTGTTAGCCCGGAAGTATGGGTTTCCCGTTCAATTTTCTTAATAGCTAGTACAGCTACTTCCTCATGAACTGGTGTGGGACCTATAATCCATATTCTACCATTTAAACCTATAGTTATCTGGCATTTAGTTTCTTCCTTAACCATGTTTATCATAGAACCTCTCCTACCTATGACTCTTGGCACTCTCGAAGGTACTATTTCCACGATTACTCCTTTAGTTATTTTACCTAGTCCTTTACCTTTAACTGTTAATACAGGGTTCCTTGTACGGTCAAATTGGCTTATTTTAGATAAGACTAAATCCCCTATGTCTAAATGTCTTCTCAAATTGTCTTTTAGAGGATTAAATGGCTTATTTAGTACATCGCTTGCATGGAGTATTGCTAAATAGGGCGATCTAATATCGACAGTCCATGAAGTTAAACCTGTGTCTACAATCATACCTATAACTATATCGTCGACTTTGGGGAAATAGAATCCTTCAAGAGCTATAACTGACAACTTTTTACCCTCTTGTATGTCTGCAAGACCAATAACTGATGAATAGTATTTGTCACCAACCCTGTATATGGTATGTTGGGCTTTAACCTCCACATCCTTACCTTCAGCTAATAGCTGACCCGGTAAAACTATTTGTCTATGCTGTACAAGTATAGGCATTGACTATCACCATTTAGTTTCAACTATTTTTACTATACCTGCTCCTTTCGAAACTGAATTAACTTTATCTATGAGTGTTTGTTGCATCCCGGCAGGTATTTCAAGTTCCATAAATAAGCTTCCATCACTCAGCCAGCTGACCCTTTTCACGTCACCTAGGCTAGCTAAAACACCATATGCTCTAGAAGAGTAAGGTGGTGGGATTTTAACTCTAACTATAGCTTTAGCTATTTTTATTGGTAGAACTCTACTTAGTTTCTTAATTATTTCTAATGCTTGCGATTCCGGATCCTTGAAAGGATCAATACCTGCTCTTATTTGCTCTAAAGCCAGCTCTATCCTCCTAGGTGGATGAGGAAGTTTAGTTCTAGGGTCAATACAGTTTCTAGATATGAAATCTATTATTTTCCTTTTCTTAGCCTCTATTAGCTTTCTTCTTTGCTCTGTTGTAAGCTGTAATTCTCCTTTTCTCAAAATCTCTTCAGCAACCTTGTATATGTCTATTGTACCGAAAACCCTCTTAACAGCTTCTTCCGAGGCCTTTAATCCTTTCCTAGCATCTTTGTATATGAAGTCACCTACAAGAATTTCTCTAATATCTATTTTAGCCCCGCTCTTAAATTCAAATGCCAAATCGGGTTTAACTAGAATTTCAAATCTATGCCCATGGGATTCTAGTCTTGCAATAACATACTCGGTTTTCTTAGTGCCCAATGCTATCAGCCTACGCTAAACTATGTTTACTCTTTATTTCTGAAATAGTGTTAACCTTTAATCTTAGATATGTACTCGGAAATTTCACTTATCGAAAGCTTCTTAAAAATGGGTTCTTCTTTACTTACATAGCCTATTTCCAAATACTCAGGACCTAGTTCCTCCTTAGAAGCTTCCATAAGCGTTTTAATAGCTAATGTTATGAGTTCGCTTATTGTTAGTTCTTGCTTATAGTGTTTCTCAAGGTATTCATTAGCAGCCTGACCTTCCGCTCCAATAGCTACGGCAAAGTAACTCATATATTGCCCACTAGGTTCAGTCATGAAAAGCCTAGGCCCACCATCATCAACTCCGCCTATTATTAAGGCTACTCCGAAGGGTCTTACGCCAGCATGTTGAGTATAGCTTTGCTTTACATCACATATTCTCCTAGTTAAGAGTTCTATACTTATTTTTTCGTCGTATAGTAGCTTATGCTGTATAGCTCTTAACCTAGCGTAGTCTACTAGAACTCTACCATCTGAAGCGAAACCGGCAAAAGTCATTCCGATATGATCATCTATCTTAAATACTTTCTCAATACCTGAAAAGTCCATTAAAGGTAAAACTTTTCTTTTAATAGCTGCTAGAACAACACCATGTTTAGACCTAATGCCTAAAGTAGTCCAGCCTCTTCTAACAGCTTCGAAAGCATATTCAACCTGGTATAGTTTACCATCAGGTGAAAATACTGTTATAGCTCTATCGTAACCCATTGTCGTTGGAGGGAACATTTCAGCACTCCTCTATATTTACTTTTGGACTCTACATCTAAAGTTTATAGAGGTGTAAATATACCTTACCACAGTTTACTGTTATCGTATATTTTAAACGTTATGTCAGCTGGTAGTCCCTCAATCACATTCTCATTAATTAACCGGGGAATTCATCATCCACCTAACTAGTATCCATATAATGAAGTTTAAACTTATTGCCTACATAAATGTAATTTAGTCTAAACATTTAGCTTTAATCAGTACGGACTCAACATGTTCTTCAAAAATCTTTCCGGAACATAACCAATCACTTTTCTCTAAAATATTCGTCATGTAGTTTGCTTGACATTACTTTGCACCTTGTAGAAAGCATGTATGAGATTATTTGGGAATCAGTTCGTCGCGAGTTCTTCACCTATCCGGAATGGAGCGGCTTCATCATCTCCGCTTACTTCTAATCTATACTGAGCGTTTTAACTATTTCTCTAGCTTTACGTAGTGTACCTGTAGTTTTTAGAGGAATAATGTTTACTTTATCCCCGGTTTTTACAGAGGCTAACGCTAGAGCGAAAAGTACAGCATCCTTGTAGGTATGGACACACCTAATAATTCCCTTCATACTATGTTCATCGTAGCTTATTAGTTTGGCGTTAATATTTCCTGACCCTATTAAGCCAAACGTTTCCTTAATCAAGCTGTTTATTAGCGATTTTACCTCTTCTGTTTTAAGAGTTTTTTCGGAGACTATTTGGAAAACTATGTATCTTTTCCTAGGTTTTCTCAGCACTTCCTTAAGCTTCAACTTTTCACTTTTGATTTTTACTATTGTCCTATTCGTAATTATTATCATTTTAATTAGCTTAAATAAGGTAAACGTGAGTATTAACATGATAAGAGCAAGAACAGAAAAAATAGCGAATACAGGTAAGTCTATGAGGCCAAATATAAAAAGAGAGGTCGTAGCCGTAATAAACATTAATTCTACAATTAGCACGGCTATGAACAATTTCAACGCGTTCATAGTGAGCACCTTAAACTACTCATACTATATCAACTCCCGGTTCTACATGTTTCTTAGATAATCTATGCATATTCCTTTTGATAACGCTGAGGGGGACAGTGCATATTGCCTGCTTGGCGTAAACGTAGGGTATTCCAAGTACTACTAATAGTGAAGCTAACTGAAGTGGCGTTTTAATGTTTTTAAGTGTAGAACTTCCTGAAGAAATCACTATGGGAACATTGTTCCTTATAGCTAAGCCTAATGTTCTACGTAAACTAAATATTAACCACTTGTGCGTAGAGGACCATAAGCTGTTAAACTGTAGTTCCAGTACTGTTCCCGTACTTCTCATTAGCTTCATCTGTGATTTATCAAAGAATTTAGCCAACTCTCTATCTCCGTAAACAATGCTATCGACTCTTCTATCTCTAGCCACAAATCTAAGAGCTTCTACGTTTAATGGCCTAGAAGATATTATGTGGAATTCATATCGTAGCTTTCTTAAGCAGCTCTTTAGCCATGAGATATCTGAGCCTATAAGATGTAAGCGTGTAAAAATATTTTCAAAGCCATGTTCCTTTATCATTTTCTTAAGTTCATTAGTCTTGGTTGTTAACTCTTTAAAATCATCTTGCTCCTTTAGCGTTATAGACGTAACTACTGTTTTAAATCCTAGTTTTAAGGCCAGTTTTACTGACTTAGCTGTTTCTTCAGGGTTCCTATAGTATATGCAGAAGTCTACAGGTCCTTTTAACTTCATCTTATATCATTCCAATGTTTTCCAAATATTCTCTAATAGCTTTACTTTTATTCTTTACACCTTTAAATGTTACTATAACCCTTATAACATCGTCACTATCTTCTAATATTACGTTTCCAAGATATGCTTCCTGCTTGGAGAATCTTAGATAAAGCTTTGATGCTTCGGTTCTTAAATCCAAGGATGCTTTCAAAATTCTCTTACTAATATCGTCCATTTTGTTAGCTATGTACTTTAACGTTTCTTCTGCTTCTTCACCTTTCACTTGAAAAGTTATTCTCACAATGGGGTTACCATAATGTCCCTTCAAAGTATCTTCCTTAAACTCTACTTTTTTCCTCTTATTTTCAGGCACTAAGTTCAACATAGCTTGTTTTACTTTAGAAACATCTTCTGTTGCATGGCAATTGGTTGCGAATTCTAAATACCTAACCTTTACAGGCACAAAGTTCATCCTCAAACTAAAAATTTATGAAAACAAGAAGTTAAAGTGTAGCCTAAATAAATTCATGTGAAGAACATAAAATCATTAAACATAGGGTAGATGAGGTTCTTATTCTTTCGGACGTATAATTCTAGCTCCTCTAGATGCTTCATGTCTCTTCTTAAGCTTCCTCTCTTTCTGCTTCTTTTTCCACTTGTATTTGTGTGTACCTTTAAGCCCTTTACTTCTTAGAAGTCCTCTCATTCTCCTACCAGCTGCGGTTTTCCCTCGAAAAACACGTCCTCTTTGAGATGGATGACATATCCAATTAATATCAGGATCATTCCTTATAGCTGGATGATTAGGGTCTACAAGTATAACTTCATACCATTTATACTTACCATCCTCGGCAACATAGTAGCTGTTAAGAACTTCTAAGTTAGGGTACTTTCTAGCAGCTCTTTCCTCAGCTATTAACCTTAAACTCTTAGCTGGTGCGAAACCATAGACGCCCATTCTTTTAGGTCTCCTACCTGCTCTTGGTCTTGGCTTCCTACGTCCACCCTTCCTTACCCTAACACGTACAACTACGAAACCCTGCTTGGCCTTATAACCTAAGGCTCTTGCTCTACCTAATCTTGTTGGTTTATCTATTCTAACTACAGAGGGGCCTCTACGCCACTTTATTAGTCTCTCCTTCATTAGCTTTTTAAGCTCCTCTGTTGACTTCTTCCATAGCTCCTTAAGGTACTTGTACATAGCTGTTCACCAATATTAATTCGTATTTTGAGAATGCTGGTGGAAGTTTATAAATTTATATGCTTCTTTTAGAGAAGCTATTTCCACCACATATTAAAGGTATAAAGTTTATAAGTTTTTATGAACCACATAGTGTAACTTACATGTGTTCAATTGAGTTGGTCATAAATGTCCTTACTAATCGGGGTTATTGGAAAAACAAATGTGGGAAAATCAACATTCTTTACTGCTGCTACCATGGTCTCGGTAAGTATAGCTAACCATCCATTCACCACGATTAAACCGAATATTGGGGTAGGTTATGTTAGGAAGCAATGTGTTTGCAAAGAATTTGGTGTTAGAGATAATCCTCAAAACTCAATATGCATAAACGGGATAAGATTCATACCGGTAACTTTAATGGATGTAGCAGGCCTAATTCCAGGCGCACACAAAGGTAGAGGTTTAGGCAATAAATTTTTAGACGATTTACGTAAAGCAGATGTACTACTACACATAGTTGATGCATCAGGCTCAACAGATGCTGAAGGGAGACCTGTACCTCCAGGAACATATAATCCCATAGAAGAGGTTGTTCAGATACAGAACGAAGTAGATATGTGGCTTCTCCAAATACTTCAAAAAGATTGGAGAAAACTTGTTCACAAAGCAGAGTCTGAAGGAAAATTCGAAGAAATACTTGCTGAGAGGCTTTCAGGTCTTTCTATAACGAAAATTCATGTTATTGAAGCTTTAAGAAAATCAAAACTAGAGTCATCAAAACCTTCCTCCTGGAGGAGTGAGGAATTACTTTTATTTGTTAAAAATCTAAGAAAAATAGCTAAACCAACAATAATTGTAGCTAATAAGGTGGATCTTTCAATAGCAGAGGATTTCATAAAAGAAATGAGGAAAGAACTTAAGGATCAAATAATTGTTCCCACATCAGCATTGGCAGAGCTTGTTTTAAGGAGAGCAGTTAACAAAGGAGTGATAAAGTATATTCCAGGAGATCCCGATTTCAAAATCCTGGATTCTTCAAAACTTACCACTAGAGAAAGAAAAGGACTAGAATACATTAGAGAAAAAGTTTTGAAAAAATGGGGTTCAACAGGTGTTCAGCAAGCAATAAACAAGGCTGTCTTAGAGAAACTTAGCATGATAGCCATTTACCCTGTGGAAGACCCTATAAAGCTAACGGATCATAAAGGAAATGTTCTCCCTGATGTCTATCTTGTAAGGAAAGGTACAACAGCCAGAGAATTAGCTTATAAAATACATACCGATCTTGGTAAAACATTTCTTTATGCTATAGATGTACGTACTAAAAGAAGACTTGGAGAAGACTATGTGCTAAAGGATAACGATGTAATATCTATAGTAGCGGCAAAAGGAAGATAGAAACCATTTCAGTGTTTTGTATTTTATATACCATCTTATATACCCTCCTTAGGTTAAGTTTTAATAGTAGAAACATAGTTTCTTTTTTCTGAACGTTTCGAACAGATAGAATAGTAGAGGTTAATGGAATGCTAAGTTTAGCTAAGCTACTACAACTAACTGGGTTATCTGCAACAGCAGCTCTTGTATTAGCTATCTTAATTGTTGAAGGAAGGCCTTTATCTCTGAAAGAACTTTCCGAGAAAACAGGGTATGCTAAGGGACACTTATCCTCCATTCTTCAATTTCTTGAAAGCAGGAAATTAGTGGAGAGAGTGTATGAAAAACGTAGAAAACTTCTAGTTAAAGTTAAGGAGAAGGCGGTTAGTAACTTACTTAGAGAGCATTTATCTACATTAAGAGAAATGATTCAAGAAATTATCTTAGAAATAAAGAAGGATATTGTTGTAGCAGAGCTTAAACCATTCGAAGCAGAGCTTATGAAGGTGCTTAAAGTTTTAAGGTAGGTTTTTATGAGCGCATTAGAGGATAAAGCGTTTCATATAGTGTTGATTACCAAGGGAAATGTAAATGATAGAAAGGTATTAGATAAGATGCTCAGCTGCTCTAGTTTAGGTTTCAAGAAATTCATTATCCATGTTTTAACAATGGAAGATAGACCACTATATTTTGAGAAAATAAGGGACATAATTTTCGAAAATATAGCTTTTACCCTCATAATAAAGTACCATAAAATGTCTCATGTAAACTTAAATAAGTTTCTCAACGAGTTAAGAAGTAAACCGCATGAAGTTATTGAAGCATGAAAAAGGTGAAGTCTATGGGTAAATATGAGATAGTACTAACTACTGACAGAACTATGATGAGCAACCATCATGGTAGGGAGTTCTTAGGTTTCTTGGCTACTGGGCCTGCTATAGGCTTACCTGAAAAACTGTGGTTATGGCTTGCTGCACCCAAAGTTAGGGTTGATGAAGAAGGTAAACCTGTTGAAGCACCTTACGGCATGAGGAAAGTCGAAGCTAAACTTATTGAGGCAGGGTTTAAAGCCGCAATAATAGATCCTGATCACATCCATAAACACTTAGATTCTATGAAAATACTTATGCTAGGCCATCATGACTATTTTGCGTATGGCCCGCCTAGTAGTGAATGGTGGATGATTACGGGGAAGGAGCCTGTTAATAGGGTTTCATTCAGGAAGCTCATGGAAAGTCCTGCAGTTAAAAAGGCTAGGGAAAAAGGTGTTAAGATTATAGCTGGAGGCCCTGGCGCCTGGCAGTGGCTTTGGGAATTAGAGTATTGGAGAAAATGGGGTGTTGACCTTGTTATTGATGGTGAAGTCGAGAAGGTCATAGTTGAAATTGTTGAGGAAGCATTAGCTAATGAACCTTTACCGGACTACATTTATGTTGGACCGTATGATAGCCCAAGTATTGAAGAAATTCCCGTAATTAAGGGTGCAAGCGTTAATGGTCTAGTAGAAATTATGAGAGGATGTCCTAGGGGATGCCGTTTCTGCCCCGTAACCCTTAGACCTCTAAAGTTTATACCATTAGATATAATCGCTAAGGAAATTAAGGTTAACTTGGAAGCCGGTATCGAAGGAGTTCTCTTCCATAGTGAAGACATTCTACTGTATGGTGCTAAGGGTGTAGAGCCTAATCCTGAAGCATTAATTAAGCTTCATAAGCTTGCAAGGGAGCTTGTAGGAGAAGGGCCTATAGGATGGTCCCACTTAACGCTTTCGACAGTAAAATATGCTGAGGAAAAATATGGTTTAATAAGTAAGCTTATGAAAGACATAATCTTAGCAGGTAACCAAGAGTTTATAGGTGCTCAAGTAGGCATTGAAACAGGCTCGCCTAGATTAGCTAAAATGGTAATGCCTGGGAAAGCTGCACCCTATCCCCCTGAAAAATGGCCTGAAATAGTTGAAGACGCTTTCGCAATAATGCATGAAAACCACATAGTACCTGCAGCTACAATAATCCTAGGTACTCCAGGGGAAACGGAAGATGACGTTGTTAAAACAGCTGAGCTTATAGACAGACTTAAACCCTATAGAAGTCTAATAGTTCCAATGTTCTTTGTGCCTATGGGCACGTTTAAGCATAAAGACTGGTTTAAAAGGAAGCATGTTAAACGAGAACACGTAGACGTGTTATTGAAAACACTATATCATAGCACATATTGGGCTGAGGAAATAATGAGTAAATTCTACTTAAAAGGACTAAGCATGTTTCCAGTAAAACTACTATTAAAGTTATTCATAAGGTATGTGAAATATAGGGTAGAGAAGCTTAAACCGCAATTGGAAGAGATGTTTAAAGGATAATCTGCTAGAATATAAGTTAAAATAGTCTAATATTCTAAGATACCTCCGGGTGTAAAGCAGTGGCGTTTGATGACGAAGACATTTTTAGAAAGCTAATTAGAAGGTTTCTAAAGGACTTCGAAGATGTAGAAAGGTTTTTTGAAAAAGAATTAGAAAAGCCTTCTAGTAAAGAATACTTCTATGGTTTTTCGGTAACCATAGGTCCTGATGGCAAACCCATTATAAGAGAATTCGGTAGTAAACCTAAGCGTAAACACATGGTAGAGGCTAATTATGTGGAAAAGCATCCTAAGATAAGAGAGGTTTCCGAAGAATACCCTGATATAGATATCCTTGAAGACAATAACACAATAACAGTTATTGCTGAAATTAAAGGCGCAGACAAGAAAAACATTGATGTCAAAGTCCTTAAAGACAGAGAAACTCTTGTAATAAGGGCTCCGGAATATTTTAGAGAAATAAAACTACCTTCAAAAGTAAATCCCTCTAAGGCTAAAGCCCGTTATAAGCATGGAGTCTTGGAAGTAGTTTTGGAAAAAGAATAGGCAGAGGTTTGAAAAGTGGTAGCGCCTCTATGTAGTATTTGCCGTAAAAACCAAGCTATGTATGTTTGCCGAAACTGCGGTAGAGTGGTTTGTAGTAATTGTTTTGAACCCTCGGTATGGCTATGCGTAGATTGTTTTAAGAGAAAAGCCAGTATAAACCCTCAAGTAGCTATTCCTGAAATACCTTTACTGATTAAACTACTGTGGACAGGTTTTATTTTTACATTTGTTGGTTTTGCTTTGATGATGTTAGCTACATTAACTTTAGGATTAGCCAGCAGAGAAGCATATATCGTATTACCTGGACTAATAATTCCCTTATCAAGTGAAATAGCATATGCAGCTGTAACATGCTTTTTCGTTATTGCAATCGCCATCATGGTTTTATTCATGCTTAAATTCATGAAATAATGTTGAAACATTTTAGCTTAGTGCTGCGTGATTCGATGTGGTATGTTACCTTGAATCTCTAGGTTACCCATCTTGCGGTAATGTTGTTGCAGTGAATAACACTTTTATGAGACCTTGTGATGCCGGGTTAAGGAAAGTAGGAGGAAATGTTGAAAGACTTATCTACGATATTGTCTTAAGTAGGCCTGAAGACTATCTCTCAATATACCAGTCATGCTGTAATCATAACTGCTTAAAATGTCATAGTTGGTATTTTTCACAGTACGCCGAAGGTAAATGGATGAAGCCTGAAGCTATTCTTAAAGAAGTACTGAAGTATAGAGAAACAGTAACTGTCTGGGAGCCTAGAAGTAGAGCTACTATGTGGCATGCCTCAGACTTGTGTGCGCACTGCGGTGTATGTAAGGTTTCAGAAAGTAAGGGGCCGTTTTGCCCGAATAAGCTTAAGCCTGAGCAAATTCTCTTTTCACCCCAAGGCTATGGCCCGGCCAGAAACATTATCTCCTTCACTGGAGGAGATCTATACTGTCAACCAAGCTTCTACGTTAAAGTATTTAAGCTAGTAAAAAGGGAAGCTCCGGAAATATGGATTCACATCGAAACTAACGGATACGGTCTAGTACGTGAAAACCTTGAATTATACTACTCAGCAGGACTAGACTCAATATGGCTTGATATGAAGGCATTCGATGAGAAAACATATAGAGGGCTTTGCGGAACCACAAATAAATGGATTCTTGAAATACCCTCAATAGCTAAAGATTTAGGGATAGTTTTAGAAGCGGTTTTAATTTACATTCCAGGCTTAGTAGAGCTAGATCAAATAGAAAAATTTGCTAAACTCCTTTCAGAAGTGGATAAGGAAATACCCATAACCATACTTGCTTTTTTCCCCGAATACTTACTGTCAGGATTCAGAAAGCCGACATATAATGAAATGGTAAATGCCTATAAAGTAATGGAAAAATACGGTTTAAAGAAAGTTAGGTTAGGAAACGTAAGTGTATTCTGTAAAACCATGGAAAACATAGAGAAGCTAGTTAAAGAGGTAGGTAGGGAGGCTGTCGGACTTTAGGTTTAACAATGAATTTCTCAATGAAGATGACTATATTATTCTTAAAATTTTAGCTACTATGTTAATTAAGGCTATTTTTAAGAGAAGCTTTGAAGCTTTTCTCCTATATTTAATGATCAATACGTCTTTCACTCCTCTAACGCTTGGGGTATATTTTAGTCCTCTGATTATAACTACAGGTATTCCTTCACCACATTGCTTCATGAGCAGTGCCGCAGCTGAACATATTTCATCAACAACAATATCTAACCCGCCGAACTTCGGTCTACCGTAAAGGTCTTTTTCTCCAAAAAATCTCGTAAGCGGCTCTATTCCCGAAGAACCTACCGCTACATCTATTGAGCCGAACTTACCATTTGAAATGCTAAATTCAGTATCTGAGATTACTACTGCCACGTTTTTACCCGTAATTTCCTTTATCTTTCTTCTTATCTTTTCTGCTTCCAAGTCGAAGTCTAGATCGTTTGCTATAGCATATCCATGAGGTAAATTAGAATAATCTACTCCAGCATCCGTCGCTATAAAACCGTTCTTAGTTATTGTTATGAGGATACATTTTACTTTTTCTAGAGCTTTTAGTCCGTCTTTAACGTTCTTAGAAATTTTACCTATATGTTCCCTAAGAAAACCTGTTGGTACTGCAAGTAGTACTCTCTTACTGTTTTTCAGAACTATTTCTGTTTCTACAGGGTCTTTTTTGAAAATTTTACTTACTATTTTAGCCTTAAAACTAGGTTTCACGGTTTTTAAATCGATAATGTCTCCTATGGCCTTTTGGAGGAACTTAGATGTAATAACTATTACATCACCATTCTCTACGTTTATGCCTAGTTTTTCAGCTTCGCTAACTATGAGTTTTGCTACGTCTGTTTTCTCTTCCACTAGCGGCATTGTTAACCCATATAGCTCTATTTTCTCCACAACTAAGTCACCTAGAAATCTTAAGCTAATTATGTGGTTTAAAGTTTAAGGAGAATTTTTAATCATTCTTAATAACTAATTTCTCTACGATGTAGCTTCTTTTACCTACAGGTTTTACGAAAGAATAGGGTGGTATATCTTCGTAGATTACTAGCCCCGGAGCTATCCATGTATATGGCCCTATTTTTACTCCCGGCATTAGGGACACGTTTATTCCTGTCTTAACATAGTCTCCTACAAATGCCCCTAATTTTCTTCTCCCACTGTCAATTCTCCTGCCTTTTAAAGTTACTTTAACTGTTTTATCGTCTAATCTCAGGTTCGCCGTTATTGTTCCTGCTCCAAAATTAACATGCTCCCCTATTACGCTATCTCCAACGTAACTTAAATGGGGAATGTGGGTGTGGTTCATTATTGTGCTTGCCTTAATTTCGCATGAAGCCCCTATTTTAACGTGGTTTCCTAGGACAGTGTATGGTCTAATGTAGGAGTTTGGCCCTATGCTGCAATTTTCACCTATAAACACTGGTCCTTCAATGCATGTGCCTGACCTTATGATGGTATTTTTCCCTATGATTACTTTGCCTTTTATGTTAACGTTTCCTTCAACTACGCCCTCTATTTTACTTTCCCTTATTTTACCAAGCATTATCTTATTAAGTTCTAATATGTCCCATACTTTACCCAACTCGAACCATTCATTACGCTCAATAAGCACAACTTTAACTCTGCCCTTCCTTGCAAGCTCCGTTACCGCATCTGTTAACTCTATTTCCCCTCTTGGCGAAATTCTTGTTCTGCTAAGAAAACCAAATATTTCCGTTGCTAAAACATATATTCCGGCATTGATTATGTTTGATGGTTCTTTTCCTTTTTCAGGTTTTTCAACTATGCCTTTAAGGAGTCCGTCTCTAAGTATTAGAACTCCATAATCCCACGGATTCTCAACAGGTACGCCTACTAGGACGTTCTCATGGTCTTTTGCATGTAAAAGTATTTTCCTTAAAACTTCTCTATTTACGTATACGTCACCGTATATTAGCAGAAACGGCTCGCTCAACATGTTCTCCAAAACTTTTACAGCATGCCCTGTCCCTAGAGGTTTTCCTTGATCTACGAATACGATGTTAGCTTTATTCCCATATTCTTTCTTAACATAGTCCATTACTTTTTCTTTAAGATAATGTACAACTAAAACTATTTTCTCAATACCGCATGCTATGATGTTATCTAGGATGTAGCTTATGAATGGCTTGTTTAATATTGGAATTAATGGTTTAGGTTTAGTGTATGTAAATGGTTGTAATCTTTCACCTTTACCTGCAGCTAAAACCACCGCTGTTTTAATCTTCGGCACTTTCAAGCACCGTAATTAAAGCTGTAATTGCCGATGCAGCGGCTAAATCCGTTGATATTGTAACTCCAGGAGCTATGTCAAGGATTAAATCGGCAAATCTATATATTCCTACGGGTATTCCTACACGTGAACCTATGAGAATGTTTATTCTTTTAACTTTAGGGTTGTTAAATATCTCTTTAATCTTATCCTTCATTTTAATTACGGGTTCTCCTTCAGGTTCAAAGACGATTATTGGTTCTTTAAATCTATCTCTAACTACCTGATACAGGTCCTGAACATAGACTGGAATTCTATTTACTTTCCTAGCATATGTTTTCTTTTGGATGTTATATCTTGACTCTATTCCTTCATAAACTCCCTTAAGAAACATTAGAAGCTGATTAGCTGGAATGGAACCTATAGGAGCTATTACAAGTTCCTTTACTTCAAATGTTTGTGCTTCCCTACCTATTCTAATACCCATATTGTAAGAAGCATCTAGAGGGCCTAGGTAGGGCATTTGAATAAGAGCTATTTTGCGCAAATACTTTACTATAGGCTCCTTTCCCGGCCTTAGCTTCTTATATTCTTCTACTCCTTTTAAAATGGATATTAAAGCTATGTTCCCTATAATTTCAACCGCCACTATTTTATCAGGAAATGAGAGGTTAACAGAAGCATTAGTTACCTCCTTAACTACAGCACCAGCTTTAACATTTATGTCTAAACTTGTGAAATCATGTTTCCCTCTGCGAGTTGTTCTTACGGCGAAGGTTTCTTCAGAACTTATGTTTCCTAGGGCTACTTTTCTCACAGCTTCAACAATTTTATTTAATTTTGCTTCAACAACCTCATAGGCTGGTATAACTTTCTCAGCTTCAAGAACGTTTTCCTTAATTTTCCCAGCAAATTCGAAATGATTATCTGCTTCAACAAGGACAAGACCTAGAAATCCTTTGGGGCGTGGATATACTTTTACATTAGAATTTAGTTCTAAGATTCTAGCTGCTGCTATGTTTTCTAAGCCAAGAGGCGTTTTAACCAGAATATTAGGCTTATTCAAAAATTTAGGCCTCGAAATACCGAGCTACTTTGTGTCTAAAATGAGTATTTCAGAAGTACTGTTTAAGCTTTTTCTTCCTGTACAATAACTTCTCTTATTATTTCTTCTGCTTCCTTACCCTTAAGCATTAGTGGCGAAACAACAACTGCGGGTTTCGGGCCTTTAGGCGTCGGTATTGTAAGAAGTTTTGACTTGTAAATCTCAACTTTTCTCAGAGGATATATTTTCTTTGCTTGAGCAAATATTTCGCTTGACAATTTGCCGAAGATCATTGCTTTAATTAGCTCACCTAATGTCATTTCTGAAGCTCTTTTTTCAATAATTTCTTTCATAATTTTCCTAATAGCTCTCTTTTGCGAAGACTTACACCTATAAGATGTCAATACCACTGCAGTTATTCTTAAACCGTAACCGTCTTTTGTTTGGACATTAAATATGCCTTGCACTTTACTACTTCTTCTCCTAACAATACTTCTCATATAATCTCTAGCTAATTCATGACCTTTAAATCTTGTAATACATTTATCTCCAATAATCTTAATTACTTGGAAGAATAGGTGAACGTGAACTAAAGTAAAGTCGCCTGTTAAATCATATAGGGTTGTTTCAATAACTCTGCCAATAAGTTTCAGCGGGTTATCTGATGGCGTTGTTCCTAGAGGGACTTCTCCGAAGACTGGAGGAGCTACTATAGTATACCATTTCTTCATTTTCCACTTATCCTTAACTGCTGCTCTAGGTGCTGGCATATATTTCCCCAAGACTTGTTTGTTTTCTTAAGCTACCAAATTTAGGGTTAAAAAGTAGTATAAAAGACTTACTTTATAAGCTTCCATAGGATTTCTGCGTTCACTTAAGCTTCTTAAGTAGTACTTCAATGGATTTCACATGCGCTAATATCTCGTTCAAAGTACTGTATAGTGTCCCTATAATTCTATGGTTTCCTCTTAACTCAACAATTATTTTAATCTTGGAGTTTTCAAGCACGTCCTTTATAGCCATGCCTTCTTTCGCGAAAACATTGTCCGGTTTTAATGCATAATACACTGTTTTAGCTTCTCTCTCTTCTCCATAAGTTAAAACGAGTTCGGAATGTATTTTCACCCTATACTCCTCTAAGACATTCTATAATGTTTCTAACATTCTTAAATACGGGTCCATAGATGCTTTCTCCATGTGTCTTCTCCATAAGCTTTCTTAAGACTCGATGTAGTTGTTCGCCGAAAACTCTGCGAAGTGAGGAGTATGGTATTAATATCTCTTTTCCATGCTCTATAGCTACTAAGTCGTCTTCCTCTACCAAACCCGAGGTTATGAGTAGTGATTCTAACATGTAATATGGGATCATATCATATTTCCTTAAATACAAAATTTTCAACATCCTATTTTCAACATCTACTTCCCTTAATCCTTCTCTTAATAGTCTATTCATTATTCTACTCATCTTCCTAACTATGGCAAAGTATTCTGGCTCGTAGATTCTTATGAGCGATGGAAACTGTTCTTTAATGAAAACCGATTTTTCCATACCATATACTTCAATAACTGTACCTAGTATCAAAGATAGTTCTAAAGAGTCAGATATTGTCTCTGAAACCTTCTTTTTTAAACCATAAGTATCCCCTATTAAATCCTCTATTTTCCAAGCGTTTTCCTTGGCTTTGTTGATGATGTTCAATAGGTCTTTAACAATCTCCTTTATTCTTACAGGGTCATGTTCTATTAATTTTGTTTTCAAATCGTGTACCCCATGGTCTCGGAGGAACTTTTCAGCTTCAGCAATATCGCCTGTAATTCCGAAGAGAAATGGGACTAAGGAGTAAGTCAGTACTTCAACCATGGGTTTGTAGTTTGCCCCGGCAATTCTAAGTCCTTTTATTCTATCTAAAATGTCCTTGCTAACGCATTCGCTTAAGAACATTTCTTCAAACATTAATTTAGGATATTTGAAGAAATTATGAGCTATAATTGAGGATAATGTTAGTATGTAGTCTAGGTAATCATATGTTTTCTTAAGCGTTTGCCAAATAATAATCGCTAGCGGAGTTTCGTGATCAATACATTTTAGAAAAGGAAGTTCTTTTTCATGAGTTTTTAACTTATGATCACATAAACCTATGAGATAACCTCCCTTAGCATACTTATTTAAAGTTTTTACTGTCAATTCACTTAATGGTAAACCTAAGACTAGGACTGCCTCATTCTTAATGTCATCTATAGTAATTAATGGTTTAACCTTCACCGCTACCCTAATGTCTCTACTTAACAGCTTGGACACAATAACTGACGAAGCAATAATATCTGGAACTGTTGGATATATAAACATCTTTATTTCCTTAAACTTTGAAAGTTCGAGAAGCACATCTTTTATCGGAATGGTTTTTCTTCTTTTAGGCTTAGTAAAACCCAATAGGCTAGCATTATGTTTCAATAAACCACCTAGAATAACTAAAGAATTTTAGACTAAAAACTATCTGCTCTAATGCTTAGAGAAGATGTTTAAAAGGATAGGCTAGAAGGTTTTCGAAACCAGTAATTTAACTTTCTCTGGTTCATATTTCCAGTCTTTAGGCAGTTTCCCTATTCTCTTATAGTACTTAACAAGTCTTCTTATTCTAGATTCTATTTCTTCAAGTCCTCTTTTAGAATGATGGTCTTTAGGATGTTCCTCGAGATGAGTTCTCAGTCTGGCAGCTCTTTTCAATAAGTTAAATAAGTCTTCAGGTATTTCCATTGCTAATCCGTGTTCTTCAAGCACTTTGGTTATGCCCTTACCTAGAATAGGTTTCACTAAAGGTATACCATATTGGTCTCTTAGAATAATACCTATCATAGATGGTCCGTATCCTTTCTTGGCTAATTCAACAATTAGTGCTTCAATTTCCTCGGAATTCAGTCTAAGCCATCTGGGAGGGCTTGCTCTAACAGGTCTAGTTGAATGCGATTTACCCTTTTCTCTCTTCTTATTCACGTAGTACGCCCTCTATTTTTTCTTCCTCATAAAATACCATTTCCACCTTTTAAACCTTATCATTCCATTTCTTCATACACTATCCACTTGGCTAGTTTCTCAAAAGCCTTAGCCCTATGAGAGTACTTGTTCTTCTCCTCTACATCCATTTGTGCAAAGGTCGTACTGGAACCTTTAGGTATAAATATTGGGTCAAAACCAAACCCTTTATTTCCTAACTCCCTATAAGCTATCATCCCTTCTACTTCGCCTTCAAAAAGCTTAACATGTTTGAAGTTGATGAAGCCTACTACGGATCTGAATTTAGCATATCTATCTTTAACATTCTCTAGAAGCTTCAATACGCCTCTACATCCTATTGTTTCATATACATAGCTTGAATATGGACCTGGAAACCAGTTTAGGGCCCTTATAAACAACCCGGCATCTTCAATTACTACGGGTTTATTTATTTTAGGATAAAGTAGAGCTAAACTGTATAAGACTATTTCTCTTAGACTTCGAGCCTGTATTTCTACCTTACTTGCTTCTAACATTCTAAGCTCTATGCCATACTTTTCCATGATCTTAGATGCTTCTAAGAACTTATGCTTATTTCCTGTTATAAAGTATATTTTCAACCTTTTTTCCTCCTTTCTTTAACGTACCTACCTCTTCTCCTTATTTCAAGCATTCTTTCATAAACTTTTTGAGCATACCCTTTCCCCATAATGTCTTCGTAGCCTTCAACTACACTATTCTTAACGTAGTTAACAATATCGTAGTGTGTACTTTCAAGTGATCTTAGAAGTAAATGCATGTCTATAGCTTGTTCTTCTATCTCACTTGTTTTCTTAGAGAGACCAAAATCTATTATTACGAGTTCTTTACCAGTATTTATTATATTCGAAGTTGTGAAATCACCATGTGCTATACTGTTTAAATGAAGCTTAGCCATTATCTCTCCTGCCTTATAAAACAGTTCCTTTAACGTGTTAACAGTCATTTCTTTTATACAATGCGATAACAGTTTTCCCTCAATAAACTCCATTATAATTAAGGTTTCTTTAGTGTCGAAGTAGAAGAGTGTAGGTACAGGTATTCCTCCTTTCCTAGCAAAGTATAGCATTTTTGCTTCATTTAATGTCCTTCTTACTCTTAAATTTAGGTCGAATTCCGGTTCTCTGTATGGTTTAGGAACCCTCTTCTTAAATACTGCTTTATATCCTAAGAACGTGCCTAAGTAGATGTTTGCTTCGGCTCCTTTGCTTATGAGTTTTTCAATTTTAATTTCTAAATCTAACTTATCCAAGGGATGTCAACCTCATCTAGTCTCCAACGCTGTTTAATGAACGACTCTTTGACATCTACCGTTATCCCTGACTTATAAAGGAGAACACCTGTCCAAGCTATCATAACTCCGTTATCTCCCATATACTTCTTAGGCGTAATGTATAGTTTTGCTTGGTGTTCTTTTGCCATGAGCTTAAGTTTCCCCTGAAGTATAGGGCTAGCTCCAACGCCTCCGGTTAAAAGCACTTCCTTCTTCTTAGTATGAGCTAGTGCTCTTTCGGCGGCTTCTACAAGCATGTTGTATGCGTTCTCTCTGAAGCTTAAACATAGATCTTCGATTCTTACGCCTGGTTCTCTAGCTTTTCTGAGAGCTGCTGTTAATAGCCCTGAGTATGAAAGGTCTTCTCCTTTAACAACATAGGGTAGGTCTATTATTTTCTCTCCTTTCTCAGCATATTTATCTACTACGTGAAGACCTTCGATAATGTATGGTGGTGCTAATCCTAGTTTTCTAGCGAAAACATCTAAGCAGTTTCCAAGGGCAATGTCTAGCGTTTCCCCGAAAACCCTATATCGGCCTCCAGAAAAAGCAGCAATTATTGTGTTTCCTCCTGAAACGTAAACTATTAAAGGATCCTTCGCCCCGGTAAGCATTTTACCTATTTCAATATGTGCTACAGCATGGTTTACGGGAAGTAGAGGCTTCGAGAAATGTACTGCCAATGCTCGCGCAATAACAGCTCCGGAACGTAGACATGGACCCAGGCCTGGACCCAATGCTATAGCTATTGCTGATACTTTATCTATTGAAATATGAGCCTCAGCTAGGGCTTTCTTAACGACTTCAGAACAGTGTGTTGAATGATGTTGCGCTGCCTCCCTTGGATGTATTCCACCTTTCTCAGGAACATAAACCGACCTAACGTCTGCTAATATATTTCCTTCATCGTCAACTATTCCGCAGCCGAATGTATGTGCTGTAGATTCTATACCTAAAACTATGGTTCTTTTAGAGACCATAGTTTAAACCGTAGACTGGGCTAGGATTTTCTGCTTCTACCTCTCCTAGGTGCTCTTGGAGTCGCGAACTCCGTATATCCGCATTTACCACAGTGCCATCTTTCAACAGGTTTAAGGTGATGTGCCATTATGCTTTTACATCTTGGACAAACTTTGTTTTTAAGTCTTATAGTGCCTTTCTCGTAATCGTACTCATATAGTTTATGTGCGTGAGCCATTCTTAACTACCTTCTTCCTTCTTTTCCTCTTCAGGAGGCTTATTCCTTAAAATTATGTGTTTCGGTTCAAAGCTTCTAGCTTTTTCAGGGCTTTCATATATATGGATTGTTACCGTAGTTTCGGCTTTTCCAAACTCCGATATAATGTTTCTTACATAAACAACATCTAAGGGTACGTTGAATATTTCTGCAAGAGTTTTTCTTACAACCCACCTACTTGGCGTTCCTTTACCCATATGAAATATTTTCGCTTTAACTTCCCTCCTACCTATGAGGGAATTCCATTTATCTTCAACAATTACCATTTCGTATCCTTCAGCAAGTTTTATTGTTTTTACCGTAACTTCTCTTTGCGCCATAATATTAGTACCTCATATTTGCCATAACTTTTCCAATGCCTTTCATGATTTTACTTGTCGGTTATACTTATATTTTGCTCTAAACATTTTCCAGCTTACTGAACTTCTCAACAATTTTCCTTGCCTTTTCCTTTGCCTTATCAGTGACTAATATGAAAACAACCCCTACATTGGGTTGTCCATAGAGAACAAGAGATCCTTCAGGAGCCTCTAGAAGCGCGGGAAGCGTTAAAAGGTCTTCTTCGCCATCAACTATAATTAGCGTTTTAAACTTTGACTTAATGTGTTTCCTTATTTTACTCCAAGCTTCTTCACTTATATGCCCTGGAGGATTTGTAGTGTGCACTATGATGTTAAAGAATTGATCATAGTTAAATGAGAATTCTGTTTTTCTACGATACATTTTATGGTCAATAATTGATAGATCAGGTAAAGCACCTGACATTAAAACGTATTGAGTAATGACATCTCCTATGCTGATTATTTTTCTAGGTTTAAGCTTACCTATAATGTTAATTATTTTTTCCATAGACTTTTCAGGTATGGTTTCGATAAGTTCTCCTAGGGGTTTCTTAAGTTCTGCTCTAAGTTCATCGGGCAGTTTGAGAAGCAATCTATCTTACCTTAATAGCGTACATATGCGGCTTTGTTTTGTTAAGTATCTGTGCAGCCTTAGAGTCTGAGGAAATGATTATTACCAATCCCTCCCAATCATCGCTAAATGTTCTTGATCCGCATATTGGACATTGCACTTCTTCGTGAGGGACCAATGCATTGCACTTCTTACATGCTTTAAAGGGCTTTCTTTTACGATACGACATTGCCTATCACTTCTTCTTTTTAGGTTTACCATATATTCTTTCAAGGTCTTCTTTTATCCATTCAAGTTTACCTAGGAAAGGTTGCCTCATGGTTACTCCTATTCTCATAATTTTATTTGACATTGAAGTGCTTATAGTTATTATTCTCGCTCTTACATGGTCTCCTCTTTCTAATATTCTCTTAGTTTCTTTCCCTATGAGAGCTCCTCTTCTTCCATCGTACATTAAAACGTCGTCTAATATCTGGGATTTATGTGCTAAAGCATCTAATGGACCTAAGCTTATGAATGCTCCAAAGTCTGTTATTTCAACTACTTCTCCTTCAACTACTTCCTTTATTAAAGGCTTAAAAGCTAGAATGGAAAACTCTGTTTCATGGTATGTAGCTCCATCGCCATGAATTATAACTCCTTCCTCTGAAACATTAACATCGAACACGGCTAATATTAACCCTAAATCCTTGTCTATTGTGCCTTCATATTTTTCACGCAACGATTTTAAAGCTGCTTCTTCTAAGGGTAAATTGAACATCTCAGGAGGTATTCTGACAATATCTTGAACACGATAAACGTAATACATTATTTATTCCTCCACGTATCCGCATGGTTAATATTAAATCGTGATATTTCTTTACTAGAAATCCCCTATATAAGTGTATTATGTGTTTAAGGAAAATATTCTACTATTACCCTTTTCTCCTCTATGTTTAGGAAACCAACCGGTATATTTAGTCTTCTAGCTTTCCTACGTAGTTCCCTATCATTAGTTATTAAAATTCCTCTTTCTCTTGAAGTTAATGATAGAATTATGTCATCTGTTTTTACGTGTTCTGGGATTTCATGTTTCAGAATGTTTATTTTTTGCTCTTGAATTACTTGTAATGCTTTCTCGGCTAATTTCTTTTCAAGAAACTTACCGTGCCTAGCTTTTCTCTTTAGTTCTTTAACAACTATTTCGGGTACGTAGATTTCGCAACGCATTATTAAAGCATCTTCAACAGCTTGTTTAATGTTTATCCCGTATTTTATAGACTGCATTAAGATGTTAGAATCAATAATGACTTTTTTCAATATTTTAACGTACCCCAGCCTATGAGCCTCCATCTACCCATAATTCTTCTGCTTATAGCTACTCTAGCATTCTTTAAAGCTACGATAGGTTTAGCTAGTTTTATTTCTAAAGTATCCTTAGTTACACTAGTCACTATTCCCCACGATATCATTGTACCGACAGTTAACATTAGGCTCTCTTTAGGCCTTATTGGTTCAACTTTTATCATATGTTTCATTCCTACAACTCTTTCCAGTGTTTTATATTCTAGGGAGATCTCCCAAAGTGTTGGAGGTAGCTGGCCTGGTTTTCCTACAATGTTTCCTACTAAGTTGTCGTTCTTTGTCAGTGCAGGGTCCAGTTCTGTTCCAATAGCCACTAGTCCTCCAGGCTTAGCCTCTTTAACCTCAATATCGCCGAACCTTAGGCCTACGACTGTTGTTTCTAATGGTTGATACTGTGTTTTCCCACTAACCTCTATTCTTACGCCTGGTTTGATCTCTATTCTATCGCCTACCCTAATTACCCCTTGAATTATACTTCCTCCGACAACTCCTCCTACAAGTTTTTCGGGAGGTGTTCCAGGCCGGTTTACATCAAAACTTCTAGCTACGTACATTAAAGGTGGTTTTTCAAGCTCTCTTTTAGGTGTAGGTATGTTTTCATATATTGCTTTTACAACAGCATCAACGTTTACTTTATGTAGTGCACTAACGGGAATTATTGGTGCGTTTTCAGCCCACGTGTTTTTAACGAATTCCTTAATTTGCTTATAGTTTTTCAGAGCTTGTTCTTTCGAAACAACATCTATTTTGTTCTGCACTATAACTAGGTTTCTAATACCTATAATGTCTAGAGCTGCGAAATGTTCCCTAGTTTGAGGTTGAGGGCATGGCTCGTTAGCAGCTATAACTAAGATTGCTCCATCCATTATTGTTGCTCCTGAAAGCATAGTTGCCATTAAAACCTCGTGACCTGGAGCATCAACATAAGATACCCTTTTTAATAATACACTTTCGCATCCACATTTAGGGCATTTCGGTTCAGTAACCCAAGCCTCAAGGCCTTGGCAGCATCGGCATTTAGCAATATTTCCGTCAGCGTAGCCTAGTTTAATTGTCATTCCCCTTTTAAGCTCCTCACTATGGGTAGCAGTCCATTTCCCTGTTAAAGCCTGCACTAAAGTGGTTTTACCGTGGTCAACGTGACCTACGACGCCGATGTTTACTTCTGGTTGCTTTAGAACCCAAGGCATTTTAGAGGCTTAACCTCCTTGAAGAAATACTATTTCTTTTTCTCTTTACTTTTTTCCTCAGTAACTATTTTAACGTTTATTTGGACAATGTCTTCAGTTATAACATTGCCTCTAACTGTTTTCCTTCTACGTTCACCATTTTCTTTAGGATGAAAACCAGGCGGTCCTGATAGTAGAACCCTCTTCTTAACTCCTCCGGGAATATCTGGCCTCATAGGGAATCCTGAACTATCACTACCGCCTCTAATCTCCAGTTTTTTGCCTTTAAGTTCACTAGAAATTAGTGAACCATCTATGATATCACCTATTTTTAACCCTATAAGCCTCATTGCTGCTTCTCCTTTAACAACGTAGGTCTTAGCCCTACCGGTTGCCGGGTCAGACACTACAACTTTAAACTCAGGCATTACCTTTAAACCACCATATCCCTTATTATCGCAGAAAAGTAAAAGCATATTCAGAATATAAATTTTCCTAATAAGGTAATGCAATAGTACGAGCAGACATATATTTGTTTAATTGCATAAGATGTATGTACAATAATTGTATACAATTATTATGGATAAATAATGTCTACAATTACCTTAAGTATTAGGATAAGGAGGGAACTGAAAGAGAAAATGGCGAAGATCAAGGATGTGAACCGGAGAGAGGAAATAGAGATTCATAGAAGAGAAAATTAAAGAAATAGAACACAAGGAGATTCTAAACACCATTGACGATATTCTAAGTAACATAGAAGTGTCTAAGGAGCCAGCATGGAAAACCATTAGAGAGTACAGAGAAAAGAGGTAGCTAAACAGATGTACATCGTAGATGCAAGTGTATTTGCAAGTATTATTGTTAAAGATAAATTCTATAATAGCGCAAAGGAACTCATAGTGAAGTATAGGAGAGAAGGACTAATAACCGTAGACATAGTATTTGTTGAGTTAGCTAATGCCCCATGGAAACATACTTTTAAACCTAAAAGAATACCCGAGAAAATGTTTAACGAATTAAAAACATCATACTATCACTTATACAGAACACAGTACAGAAAATTTATAGTTCAAAAAACTTAATCGTAAAATCCCTAGAAAACTCAGCCAAATATGGTATAACAATTTATGATTCACTCTACATCACATTAGCTTTAGAAACAAAGTCTAAACTACTTACATTCGATGAAGAACTGAAGGATAAGGTAAAACGTCAAGCACTAAGTGTTCTCTAACGTTTTCCGCATCCAACAATGCTCCTCTACTATAATTAAAACTAGAATATTGCCAGCGGTTAACAAGTACCTTAAGGTCCTAAATAAAGTGCCAACTCTACTCCGCTAAATCCCTCTTCTAACGCATCACCTATCAGTATGAAAAGTATTACGTATTCTCTTGAGAGCTTACCTAATGATGTCTCAATAGTTACAGGTAAAAGACTTCGTGTTAATAAGTGCTTCCAGCTCTTTGGGAAAGACGCTTTTATTGTTTCCAGTATCTTTTGCAATGAACTTTTATCTCCATAATATATGGCTTTAAACAAGGCGCTAGATTATGCAGTACTACTATTTAAAAGGCCCTGTTCTAGGGTCTCATATAAAGTCCCGATACCAAAGATCGTGAATTCATCAATTTCGCAAAATGTTTTTAGAAAAAAATTAGGGTGATATGTAAAGACACATTTCACTTGCAGAATATCCTTCTTCGGTTACTTTTCCTACCATGATGAATACTATTACGTAACTCTTGGAAACTTTACCTAGTGGGGCTTCGATAACCACAGGTATTCTTAAAGTTTCTTTAGGGTTAATTTCGAAAACATATAACGAAGTACTGTATATGCCGATGTTGATGCAAGCTTTAAGTTCTCTGGGAAAAGATTTTTCTATCATCTTTGACGCTTCACGTAGTAAATCACTATTGCTCTTATACATAGCATCTGCTACCTTATCTAAGATAGCAAATAGAGCAGGATCAAAATCTTCCACTTTCTCTGGTGTAGTGCAGTACACGATAAATGCATATGTTTGGGACTCGTTTATGTATTCGCCTCTAACTATGAACTCTACCAGCGCTTTCTTAGAGACTAAAGAATAATAGCCTTTTCCTGCTTTTTTTAAACCCGCTTATGATTTTATAGCCTCCGGCAGGAAATATATGGTAGTACGTTTTCTTAGGAGGTTCCCATGGTATGAAGCATCTTTCTCCAACAATGACTATTGAGCTAAATAATGTGAACATTATCAGCGTAATTACTATCAGTGAGCTAATGATTAAAAAATACTTATAATCACTATCCATAATAACACCTTAACATAGCCATAATTCTAAATATGGAACGTAGATATATTTATAAGGGTATCCTTCACTGTAAAAGTCTACTGCACCGTATAATTCAGGACATGGTCCTTGACGGCATGAAGCAGCAGCAACATCACTGCACTTCGCTGTTACAGTAAACTCTTCGATATCCATAGCATAAACGTCGAAGCATTTTCCAAGAACATGTCCTGAATTATAGTCTCCCGGATTCCTAAACGATCGATAGATGCAACCGTAAAACCCCCAATGACCTGATTCATAGTAGTAAACGTTACAACTTATGATAAGTCTATGGTCCTGTGCTCCTCCAACATCAATTATTGTCCCCTTTATGTGAAAGTATGTTTCAGCGTAAATCCGCGGTGCCCAAGAGAGTGCCGGAGAATTGCCTGGTAAGGGATCAGCGTTGAATTCCACATAAGATGAAGCATAGGCCTCACCTTCCATACCTCCTAGTACATGAGCTACAGCAAGTAAACGGGCTCTACCATACCCAGGCTTAGCAATAACATCTGCGTCTGCACTCGCATAGCCTGAGGGAAGAGGTAAGGCATACGTCTTTGCATTAGCATAAGGTGGTGCTCTTTTTTCTGCGAGAACTGTAAATACCGTGGAGCTTAATAGTAGTAGTGATAGTGCAAGTATAATTACTGTTTTTCTTTTAATTTTCATTTTAATCCCTACACAGCTAAAAGTTATATAAATATTTATTTTTTTAACTTGTTGCCAATATTATATTTGAAAAATCTTATTAGTGTGCTGCTTCTTTGTACTTTACACTATCCATAAACTATTTTTAGTTGTTTTTAATTAGTACGTTCTTGAGTGGTATTTATGCATGCTAAGTTTAAGTATTTTCTTTATTGTTTTATGCTTTGCGTGTTTGGGTTTCTTTACGGCCTTGTATTGTATGCTCACGGCCCTTCTGGTATATTTGCTCAGTTTGCAGCGTTTATTTATGCTCCAGTATTGTTGCCCGTAATTGTTTTTGCCTATTTAGCTTACAAGATAGGTAATAAGGTTTTAGTTATAGTGTTAGCGTTGACGTCTGTGATCTTGGGTTATCTTTTAGGATTTCTAGTATTTTAGCACGGATATTCCTCTTACTCTGCTTAAATATGCAATATTGCCTGTTGCTACGCTGTAACCGTTTTCTCTAGCTATTATCCCTATTAGTAAGTCTCTGATATCGGTAGGTAAGCCTATTTTTTCAAGGTATGCTATTTCTTCACCAGCTACTTTAGCCTCGTGAACTGTCATGGTTAATTTGTCTAAGAGTTTATCTACTGTAAGTATTTTTCTAGAACCTCCGAACTTATATGCTCCCCAGTAGAGTTCAAAGGCATTAATTACTATAGTTGCAAGCGATATGCCTTTGCTTTTAAGGTTTCTTATGAACTTTACTGCTTTGTCTTCTCCTCTTAAGAAATCTATTAAAACGTCAGTGTCTAAAACTACTTTCCTTGCTTCTTCCATACTTTCCAAAACCTCTTAGTTCCTTCTAAAAACCTCTCAACTTCTTCATCGCTTAGACCAGACCATGCTCCTACTAATTCCATGATATCTCCGCGGTTTCTTACAAGTCTTAAATTGTAAAAACATTTGTTTGAGGTTAAACGTTAAAGGGGATTATATGAACGGTTATAAGTTAGGTTCGAAATAAAGAATAAGTAAGGTGTAATAGGCTATGAGTGCCGAGAAGAAATTACGACAACCAATAGTAGTAGTCCTTGGACATATAGATCATGGAAAGTGCTTACATCCTGACGAATATGTGTTTCTGGGTAATGGGAAATTTGTTAAGATAAGTGAACTATTTGAAGCTAGAAAAGAGTTAATCAAGGTAGATGGAGATTACGAGAAGGAGAAAAGAAGTGTTCCAGTTTATACATGTGAAGATGATTTACGCATTAATGTTAAATCAACGTCCTATGTATGGAGAGTTAAGTATAATGGTCTCCTATATGAAATTGAACTAGCAGATGGCAGTACTGTTAGAGTGACACCTGAGCACCCATTTCTAACTATTAATGGGTGGAAGAAAGCAGAAAATCTAAGCCCCGATGATTATGTGGCTGTGCCAAGGAAAATCTCCTTTAAGGCTACATATGAAGAAGTGTGTGAATACGTTATTAAGAAACTGCTAAGTATTCCGGAAACTCTATTTAAACTCAAAGATGACATCATTAACTGCGTTAGAAGAAAAATTACGTTAAATAAGTTCAACTACTATAGATTCTATAAGAATAAGCTAAGAAGCGAAGACCTCATTTTAATGGTAAGTAAACTTAACATAGATTACTACAAGTTATATGAGCTTGTTGAGTTCATAACGTTCTCTCATAGGAGGAGAAGAGCAGGACATGCTAGTAAGTGGGTGAAACTACCTAAGTCTAAGGAAAGCTGGGAGAAAATATTCTATGTTGCAGGCTTAATGTTTGGTGATGGCTCTTCAAACTTTGACAGATTAACCAGTAGTTCTGAAACGCTCATAAAAGAATTTGAGAAAGGACTAGCTGAGCTCGGAGCATCAACACACATCATAGATTCTAAGAAGCAAAATGTTTTGGATGCGAGGGTTGTAGGCGGTTTAGCTGCTAAAAGGTTCTTCAAGTATATCTTTGATTTTCCCAATAGAGGAAAAGCAAGAAATCTAAGGCTACCTGAAATCGTTCAAATAGCTCCTCTACGTTTTACCTCAGCATTCATTAGAGGGTATTTTGACGCCGATGCCTCTGTTAATGTGAAACAGAACCGTATCGAGGTTTCATCTGCTTCACCAATGTTCTTAAAGCAGATGAAATGGTTGCTTCTTAGATTCGGAATTACATCCCAGTATCGTGAAAAAATAATTAAGAATACTACTTACGGTGTACTTTACATTAAGGGTAGGAGAAACCTGGAAAGATATTTGGCACACATAGGGTTTGTAGAGAGAACTAAGCTAGAGAAACTTAAGAAAATTATTAACAAGTCTAAGCGTGGTGACATTATTGTTGAAAAAATACCCTTAAGCGGAGACTACATTAAGAGAGTTAGGTTAATTCATGCTGTAACATTGTCGGAACTTGGAATACCCTATTTTACAGTTTATGAGAAGAACATGGAAAGAATGACTTATTCAACATGGGTTAGATTTATTCATAGGCTTAAGAAACTCACTAGTGAGACTGACTTTAACAAGAGGTTAGAGAAGAAAATACTTGTGCTTGAAGGAGTAAAGAATGATAGAAAACTAGTTTTGGCATTTATGTCTGATGGACTAATGAGCTCGAATAGGAAACTTACGCCGCTAGGTAAAGAAATGCTATTAGCTTGGAAAAGGAGAAGTTTTGAGAAAATAAAGCTACCGACATTTGACTATGTGACTTTCGTAAAAATAAAGAATATAAGGAAAATACAGTATACCGGGTACTTATATGATTTAAGCGTAGATAGTACACAGAACTTTATAGCCAATGGAGTAATAGTCCATAATACGACGCTCCTTGACCACATTAGGGGTACTACTGTTGCTAAGAAGGAGCCTGGCGAGATTACTCAGCATGTTGGTGCTAGTGTTGTTCCAACATACGTTATTGAGAAGATTTGTGAGCCTTTGAGGAAAATGTTTCCTATAAAGCTTAAGATTCCCGGTTTACTTTTCATAGATACTCCAGGCCATGAACTATTTTCAAACCTTAGAAAGAGAGGCGGTAGCGTTGCTGATTTCGCAATTCTTGTTGTTGATATTATGGAAGGATTTAAAGATCAAACTTTTGAAAGCATAGAGATTCTTAAGGAACGTAAAGTTCCATTCCTAATAGCTGCCAATAAAATCGACAAAATACCTGGATGGAACCCCTATCCTGACACTCCATTCCTGATTAGCTTTAGGAAGCAGGATGAAAAAGTTAAAAGTAGGCTTGAAGAACTAATATACAACATTATTGGTGAAATGTACAAGTTAGGGTTTAGAGCTGATAGATTTGATAGAATAAGAGACTTTACTAGAACGGTAACTATTGTCCCTGTATCTGCGAAAACAGGTGAGGGAATACCTGAGCTTTTAGCTATTCTTGCTGGCCTAGCACAGCAGTTTATGACTAAAAGGCTAATGTATGCTGAAGGACCTGCTAAAGGTGTTGTACTTGAAGTTAAGGAGGAAGTCGGGTTAGGAACTACAATAGATGTCATTATTTATGATGGTATTTTGAAGAAGGGAGACTGGATCGTTGTAGGAGGCTTAGAAAAACCCATAGTAACCAAGATAAGAGCACTACTTATGCCGAAACCTTTGCAGGAAATAAGAGCTCCTGAAGAAAAGTTTATGCAGGTAAACTATGTTGTTGCAGCTGCGGGTGTTAAAATAGCTGCTCCAAATCTTGATGGAGCTCTTGCCGGTTCACCTATTTTCGTTATTGAGGATATGTCTAAGGTTAAGGAGTATGTTCGTAAAGTTCAGGAGGAAGTAGCTAGTATAAGGGTTATGAAAAACATTGTAGGTGTTGTTGTTAAAGCAGACACTTTAGGTACGTTAGAGGCCTTGATAACAGCTTTAAAAAGGAAGAATATCCCGGTTAGATTAGCTGATGTGGGGCCTGTCTGTAGAAGAGATATTATTGAAGCTTCAACATCTCTGAAGAAGAATAAATTCTATGGTGTTGTACTAGCTTTTAATGTTAAAGCCCTTCCAGGGGTGGAGGAAGAGGCAAGTAGGGAAGGTGTTAGGATATTTAGTGATAACGTTATTTATAGACTTCTAGAAGCTTATGAAGAATGGCTTGCTAAGGAAAGGGAAAGAGAGAAGTTAAGAGAACTACTTAAGCTTATTAGACCTGCTAAAATAAGGATAATCCCGGGTTGTATTTTTAGAAGAAGTGCTCCAGCCATTGTAGGTATAGAAGTTTTAGGCGGGAAAATTAAACCAGGATACCCCCTAATAAGAGCTGATGGTAAACGTATTGGGGAAATAATGCAAATTCAAGATAGGGGTAAACCTATAGGTGAAGCTAAAGTAGGTCAAGCAGTAGCCATATCTATAAGAGGCCATGTTCTTGTAGGTAGACATATTAATGAAGGAGACATACTATACACTGATTTACCGGAAAAACATGTTGAAACATGGGTTAAAAAGTTCAGAAATGAACTTAGCGATGATGAATTAATGGTTTTAAGAGAAATTGTTAAGGTTAAGAGGAAAGTAAACCCTGCCTTTGCTGCTACAGTTTTTCTCTAACACACAAAGTCTTCGTCTTTAAAAATTATTTTCATTTCCCTAATAGCTGTTTCTACGCTATCGGCAGCATGAATTATGTTCTCTTGAACCGATAATGCAAAGTCTCCTCTAATAGTTCCTGGAGGAGCTTTTCTACCATCAGTTGGACCTATCATAGTTCTTACAACACTTACTGCTTCATCTCCTTCAAGAACCATTGCAACAACAGGTCCCGAGGTTACGAATTCTATGAGGTCTTTGAAGAAGTGTTTACCCTTATGTACAACATATAGCTCCTCAGCTTTCTCCCTGCTTAGCTTAATCATTTTTAATGCCACTATTTTGAGGCCCTTACTTTCAAATCTCCTTATAATTTCCCCTACAAGTTTTCTTCTCACACCATCGGGTTTTATCATAACAAAAGTTCTTTGGACAACCATCTTTAAAACACCTAAGCCAAGTTTTGCTTTATAAACTATGTTTTAGCATACTTTAATGTCCACTTATACTTTCTTGGGTTACGCTTAAGTTTTAACATGTTTTTCCAGCATTTGCTTGAGCAAAACCATAGTATTGAACCATCGTTTTTAACATACATTATGCCTGTACCGGGTTCTATTTCTTTACCGCAGAAAGAGCATGTCCTCACTTTAACCATAGGCTTACACCACTGAGGTTATGCTGCATGTTAGCTGAAAAATCTCGGTGGAAACATATTTAAAACTCTTTCTACCAATTCTCACTACAGACCATCTTGAGGTGATGTATGTGAGCAGTAAGCAGAAGTCGTCCACGATAATAGAGGAACTAGGTTACCCCGCTGAAGTCATACAGATCGTTGGTAGGACAGGGGTTACAGGTGAAGTTATCCAAGTTAGAGTAAGAATTCTAGAAGGAAGAGATAAGGGGAGGATTCTAACGAGAAACGTTAAAGGACCTGTAAGACTAGGTGACATTTTAATTTTGAGGGAAACTGAGAGAGAAGCTAGAAAGCTTTCAGGTAGGTAAAAAAGGTAGTTTTTGCATATTTAATAACTTATGCTTCGCTTTGCGTTTACTTAGCAGCTTTAGCCTTTATTTCTTTAACTTTCTCTATTATTTCCTCTACCAAGTCTTTAGCTTCTCCAGGGTCAATTATGCATGCACTTGCTGCTGCAACTTCTATTCCTGAAGCTTCTCCTAACCTCTTCTTGCTTGGAACATAGACGTAAGGTACTTTCTTTTCATCACATAGTAGTGGTAGATGGGCAACAATTTCGGGTGGATCAACGTCTTCAGCTATTAGTACTAGCTTAGCTAATCCTCTCTCGACAGCTTTAGTAGTTTCATTTGTTCCTTTCTTTATTTTCCCTCCTGTTTCCCTAGCTTTCTTTATTGCTTCATAAGCTTTTTCAGCTAATTCAGTAGGTACTTCAAATCTTACATAGAATGGTTTAGACATTTTACTCATCCTCCTCGTTTAGTTCTCGTCGTTCATCATTAAACCATAAGTAAGAAACGGGGTATATAAACCTGTATTGAATAGCATTATATAGTTTAATAACTTTCTGAAATTAAGTTATTCGTGCGCAAAATACGTGATTACCTTATCCCTGCTAACACTATTTACTCTAACAAAACCAAACCTGTAGAATTGAACAATAGTGTTTAAGGGTGTTTTTCTTAAAGATTCTTCGGCAACACCTTCAATTATGCTTAAATTTAATCCTTCGGGTTTTTTAACAATAACGTTCACGTTATTCTCGCATGGAACCCACTGAATTATCTGTAGTTTATATTTCTTAGCTTCTTCAAGGCTTACACTTGTAAGGGATGCTCTAATAGTATTCTTCTTTTTCTCCTCTATTCTAATGTTAAATAAGCCTAGTAGCCTAATTTTGTCTCCTTTAGATAACCTATCGTAGTCCCTGTGTGAGATATAAACTTCTAACTCGTTTTTACTTGATTTTAGCCTTAATACTCTGTATCCTAACTCCTTAACTTCGGGATGGTAAGGTATTTTGGTTGTAAACTCTGAAATACCGGAAATAACCATTTTTACAGGGTTATCTACGAACAGTATTCTTGGAGCTTTAGGGTCAACTATTTTCCTATTTAATGCGGCAAGGTTTTCCATAGAAATACTTGCCTCGGAGGGTTTAACACCTACTTCTAAAATTAATTCCCTAATAGCTTCAGCTATAAAGCCTCTTTTCCTTAAAGCGCAGAGAGTGCCAAATCGGGGATCGTCAAAACCTTCAAACTTTCCTGTTTCCACATACTTCCTAATAGCTGATTTGCTGAGAATAAAACCTTTTAGCTTAAGTTTTCCGAAATGTATTGTTTCAGGATATTCCCATCTGAAGTGTCTATATAGGTATTTTTGCTTTACGGTATTTGTCAGGTGTTCTTTAGCTCTTAGAATATGTGTTATGTTTAGCAAATGGTCGTCTAATGCGGAAGCATAGTTATATGTTGGCCAAACAATATACTTATCCCTTACTAGAGGATGCGGCGATTTCGATGTATCTATTATTCTAAAAGCAACCCAGTCTCTAACAGAAGGATCTGGATGGTTTAGGTCTGTTTTTACTCTAAGAACAGCTTCTCCTTCGCCAAAATGTCCTTCAAGCATTTTGTCCCAAAGTTCCAGATTTTTCTCTATGCTTTGACTTCTATGAGGGCATGGTTTCCTCCGGTCTCTTAATTTTTTAAATTCCTTTCTACTACATGTATCAACATAAGCTCCTCCTAATTCAATAAGTTTCTTAGCATACTGGTAATGTATTGGCAATCTTAATGACTGAATGTATTCCTCATCCCACTTTAACCCTAACCACTTAAGGTCTTCTCTTATTAGGTCGTAGGCTTCAAGCATAGGCTTCTTTATTTTAGGATCTGTATCATCAAATCGTAATATGAATTTCCCTTTATACATTCTCGCATACTCATAACATAGAATAGCAGGTCTAGCATTACCTAGGTGCAGGACAAAGTCGGGGTTTGGAGCAAACCTTGTTACAATAACCTTGTACTTGTGGGCATTAGGTAGTGGAGGAAGTTTCTTCTCCTCTTTTCTCTCCTTTTTAGCGAAAATTTCTGGGTATTTTTCTTCAGCAATTCTCTTTTGCTCGACTATCGATAACCTATTGACTTCATTCACTACGTTTCTAACTATTGAGACAACTTCTCTTATTACGCTTTTTAATTCCGGTTTTTCAGCAATAACCTTGCTAATAACTGCTTTTAACTCTGCCTTACCGCCATACTGTATGGCGTTTTGGAGAGCATATTTAAAGGCTATACTTCTTATTTCATTTACAATGTGTGATTCTAATTTTTCTGGCATTTTCATCACCAACAGTAACTATTAAGTAACGTTGAACTTCGTCGAATATTGTGCCTATGTACACTACTGTTCCTTCTAGTATACATACTATGTTTCTTACTTCATATTTTCTCGTAACCTGATATCCTATTTTATTTCCTTCTCCTACAGTATCTCCCTCACTAATGCCTAAGAAAACTTTCAGTCCTTCAATCTCCATTAACCCTACTTTAACATCCTTCTCAACAAGATAGTATGTGTCATATTTGGGACTATAGGTGATGAATGCTTTCTTCGTTTTTGCTTGTTCTAAATCTATGATATCCTTATACGCTGTTTCGTAAACTTTCTTGAGAAAAACCCTCTTATAATCACTTATTTCACGTAGGTTTTCTTTAGAAACAAGACATAATGTGCCATTGGCTAGCTCAAATATTGCTTCTTGATGTTTAATTAAGCTTTCCTCTTCAACATATATTTTAGGGTATTTGTAAAATGAAGTCATTTTTAACAGCTTATTTTAGTCTCTTCACAACATAGTTCGCTAATTCTATGAGCATTTCTTTTGCTTCATGATCTTTAACCTTTATGCCTTCTATAATGCTTTTTGCTATATTAGCGTATTTTAACGCTATTTCTTTAGCGTAATCTATTGAGCCTGTGCTTATGAGAAGCGAAATTACGTCACTTATTTTTTCCCTACTTAAACTCCTATTACCTAGTGCTTCCAGCAACTTCTCTTTATCTTTAGGTAATGCTTTTCTTAAAGCATGGATGACAATTATTGTTTTCTTACCTTCCCTGATGTCGCTTCCAACGGGTTTACCTAGTTTTTCTTCTTCACCAATAACTCCTAAAATATCGTCTTGTATTTGAAATGCTATTCCAAGGTTTCTACCATAGTTTCCAATAAGTTCAACATCTTCAGCACTTCCACCACCTACTAACGCACCTATTTTCGTCGATGCTTCAAAGAGTGTAGCCGTTTTCTTATATATCATTTGAAAGTATTCTTCTTCTGTAACATCGGTTCTCTCTTCAAAGGCCATATCCATAGCTTGGCCTTCAGCTATTGTTGAAGCAGCTTGTGCCAGTATTCTAGCTGCTTCAACAATACGCCTACTGTCAACACTAAGCTCCTTAAGATATAAGAGAGCTTCGAAAGATTTAGAGAATAACAGATCGCCAGCAATGATTGCAGTAGATATGCCCCAGATTTTATGTACTGTTGGTACTCCTCTTCTAAACTCGTCCTTGTCCATGACGTCATCATGGACAAGGGTAAAATTATGAAGTAACTCTACTGCGGCAGCTGCTGGTAAAGCCTTTTCCTCGCTTCCTCCAACAATTCTTGACGATAGTATAAGTAATGTTGGTCTTAGCCTTTTACCTCCAGCCTTAAGTAGGTGTGTTGATGCAGAGTAAAGGTAGTCGGGTTTTCCTTTAAGTACTTTATTTAATATAAAGCTGTCAACTATTTTTGCAACATGCTTAGCATAGTTTAGAAGTTTTTGCATTTCTCCTTTTACCTCTATGAGTCTTTGTTTAAGCTAATTTTTCTCCTATCTAAACTTTTCTAAATATTCTCTAATGTCTATACCTCTTTGCTCAAGCCATTCTTTAACCCTACCTGTGACCACAACGTCAGTTTTTCTTAGCTGCTTTAACGTCTTAGACCCTGTTAGCAGCATGGCTATTTTAAGTTCATCAATTATTCTTCTTAGGTATTTTTCGAGATTTTCAATACCTTTTACAGCTTCTCTTAAAGCTGGTAAAGCTATACCTGCTACGTTTGCTCCTATGGCTAAAGCCTTAGCAACATCTAGTCCTGTCCTTACTCCCCCACTTCCAATAACTTTTAAATTCGGGGCGCCAATACGCGTCTCAATTATGGAGACTGCTGTAGGTATTCCCCAGTTCCAGAAGTTCTTAGCTATTTCTGCTGCATAGTAGTTTTTCCTCCTTAAAGCCCTGTACATTTCGACAGCAGACCAGCTTGTACCACCTAAACCTGCTACATCAATAGCTTTCACATTGGTCTCTCTCGCAATAAGTGATGCTATTTCTCTACATATCCCGGCACCTGTTTCCTTGACCATTATTGGAACTGGAAGTTCCATAGAAAGTTCTCTTATTCTTGGCAGTATTTCTTTAAACGATTTTTCGCCTTCTATTTGAACGCTTTCTTGAAGAGGATTTAAGTGTATGGCTAGGGCGTCAGCGTCTATCATGTCAATGGCTTTTAGTATTAAGTCTGTACTATACTTTTTCGCTTGAACGAAACCTATGTTTGCTATTTTAAGAGTTGACTGTGCATATTCCTTAACTATAGAGTACGTGTATGTGAGTGACGGATCTTCTAGTGCTGCTCTTTGACTCCCAACACCAATTCCTATTTTAAGTTTTTCAGCAACATAAGCTAGGGCTTTATTAATTTCTACTGTTTCTGGATGTCCTCCTGTCATCCCAGTAATTATTATGGGCGCTTTCAACTTCTTTCCGAGAAAAATTGTTTCTACATTTATTTCGTCTAAACAGAGTTCGGGCAATGCCTTATGGATGAGTATTATGTCTGAAAATCCTGTAGGTATTTTTGATTCAACGTCCTCATTTAAACAGATGTCGATATGCTCTATTTTTCTATAACGTGTTATATTGCCCAATGTTTAATCACACCTTAACTATGGTTTTTCTTGAAATGTCTTTACCTGTTAAAACCATGTAAACGTGATTCTTTTTTAATGCGTTAAACAATATCACTTTAACTTTCTTCCCTTTAATCCATTTAGCTATTTCTATTAGCTTATTAGCCATACCGCCGGTAACATCTATTTTCCCTACCCCTACCTTCGCCTTATGCACTATGCGGTTTAGCATAGCTAAGTCTAAAACTTCTAGCAGGTCATCATCACTCCTCGGCGGATATCTTTTATAAACACCGTCAACATCAATGGCATAAAAGAGGTTTTCAAAACCAAGCTTAGAAGCAAGGCATGGTGCTATAGTGTCTCCCGAGAGTATGGAAAATCCTTCAGCAACGTCGAAAACCACGTTTCCATAAAGAACAGGTACTAAATCATTGTTTAAAGCATTAACTATGGGTTCTAAAAACGCTTTGAAAACATGTTTTCTCTTTAAAACAAACAGGGATATTGTGTCGATAGGGATAGCTTTAACACCATGCTTTAGAAGATAAGACACTACTTTCCTATTCAATCTCTCCATTGCCTCATGTATTTCAATACACGAAGTTGTTGTCAACTTGTTTTTAAACCGAGAAGCTACAAAATGTCCAAAAGATCCTCCTCCGTGAACCAATATTAGCCTTATTTTCGTCTCTGCTATTGCTTTAGCTATTTCTGAAGCTATTCTATTTAATACATGTTTTCTTAGAGTAAATGGTTTTGATTTATCCGTTATTACGCTTCCACCTATTTTCAAAACCACTCTTCTCATTCATTATCACCGAGTAACATATGAGCTTTCTCATAAGCTTCTATACTATATGGTTTCCTAAAACATATAAGAGATGAGCCGCTTACGTCGGGGAATATGAGGCATTTACACTTAAAATACATGTTTAAATCAATAATTTCCTCTATGTTGTAAATAATGTATTGTAAAGCTTCTTCCATAATTACATGTCTTTCTAAACTTCCTTTACTCCTTATGCTTTGCACGGCTCTTAAAACATTCACGCCTTCTACGTGCGCTAATAGGTCGATATCGCCTATGGTTTCCCTGCTCCTAACACCATTAGCCATGTTTATCATGTAGATTTCAACGCTGTTTTCAGATGGAAGATTTACCCATCCTTCCCCAAGCCTGTATACTAAGCTTTTATTGTTCAATGCAGCAATTCTCAAAGCCATTATTAAAGGTAAATAGTTTATTAGTTTTTGATCTTCTAGTAATGGCGCATATTTTTCAATGTCGTTCAAGGATATTTCATAACCTAGTTCTTCTCCCAAGATCTTCATTAAATGCGCCGAGAGTATAGCGTATGTTGATATTTTAAAGCTTTTGAAGACGTTTTTAACATTAACCACTATTTTTAGACCTTTCTCACCTAAGCCCTTAAGAAACTCTGTTACAAAACTTCTTAGAGGCTCAACATTAGATACGTTTTCAAATATTAAGTGTAATTCATTTGACCCTATCTTCTTTATTTTAGCTTCGAATGCTATTCTCTCTTCGGTTTTGGCTACAATTACGGGATTTCTTCTCTTAGGTATTATGGTGTAGAGTACTGGTATTACATAGGGTGTTACGTAGAGTTTCATTTTATACTCCATTACGTAAAACTACTTTTTCTTAAAAACTATTGATACGTAACCTACAACTGCTGTTTTGTCTCCAGTAATATCACCTGAAGTAGCATGCTTTAGAAGTTCTACTTCCACATCACCTACAAGCTTACTATACTCCATTAAGACCATTGCTGGCCCAGGACCGCACATGGATATGTTATATGCGTCTAAAACCTTAGATAGTAGTTCGGAATCTCTGCGTAGGATAGCGTCTATGGCCATATTGTCTTTTCTTACTGTTTCACTGTGTGGTTCGTAGTGATTTAAATCGGTGCTTGCAATAATTACTATGTCTTTTCCTAGTTTTTCCGAAGCTTCATGTACTGCTTTCGCTATCTTAGCTGCTACATCTTTTGTTTGCCACATCATAACTATTGGTACTATCTTTATTTCCCCAAATAAGTGCTGTAGGAATGGTATTTGTACTTCTATTGAATGCTCATATCTGTGAGCAACGGAGTCTATGTCTACTATCTCGCTTAATTTAACTACTTCTTTAGCTAATTCCGAATCTATCTCTACTTTACCAAAAGGCATAATCCAGTAATCTCCAACCATAGTTGCTATAGGTGAACCTAGTCCTGTGTGATTAGGTCCGAGAATAACAAAGGTATCTGGTTTGCCATCTGAGGCAAGCCTATAGTATCCATGGGCTGCTATAGGACCTGAATACATATACCCTGCATGTGGCGAGACAAGTCCCAAGATCTTTCTAGGTCCTTTAATTTTAACTTCAGGCAGTTTACCTGGCCCTAGGGGGTGCAAATACGATCCAATAATTTGTTCTTTTAATAAATTAGGGTCAGCTTCGTAAAACATACCAGCAACTGCAGGTCTTCTAGGCAAAATTTTCACCTAAGAGAAATATGGTTTCTTAGAATTTAAACAGTGACGTATTACGTGTTTCGGAAAAGGGTAAGGCTACGTTCTAACTATTTTTGTTTCAAATTCCTCAACGGGTACAGGTAATTCTCCGTCTGGAGGTATGTCTCCTCTTTCTCTGAGAACTTGTCTTGCAAGTAACCAGTATAGGAGCGCTAGAGCTTTTCTCCCCTTATTGTTAGCGGGTATTATTAGTTCAACATAGTCTGTTTTATTGTCTGAGTCGCAGAATGCGACCACAGGAATACCTACTTTTGCAGCTTCTCTTAATGCTTGGGAATCCGATCTGGGATCAGTAACTATCAGTAGTTCGGGTTCTATATAGTGTTCAAGTTGAGGATTAGTGAATGTTCCTGGGAGAATACGTCCTGTTATTGCTTTACATCTTACGAAACTACAGAATTTCTGAACAGGTTTATGCCCGTACTGTCTAACGGAAACTGCAACTATTTTTGAAGGATCATATCTTGCTATGAACTTTGCTGCTATTCTTAGTCTTTCATCTGTTTGCCGAACATCTAATATATGTAATCCATCTGGTCTTATTTTATACACGAATTTCATCATATGCTTAGTTCCAATATGTGTTCCTATGTGTACTCCTGCAGCCAAGTAAACTTCTAAAGGCACTAGGAACTCTACCATCTCTCCTCTCTCACTCGGCGAAATCATAGCCTAATACCTCAGGAGAGGGCTATAATGGCCTTGTAAACTTAGTGACTTGAGGTAATAGGTCTATGTGTGATAGAAGCATCCTCCTACAGCAGTATCTCTTAATACCTAAATCGTCAAGTACTTTTTCAGGGTCTTCCCCTTGTTCCACTCTTCTTTTAAATTCTTCCCATTTATCTCCTATTACTGCACCACATGTGAAACATCTAACTGGAATAATCATTGTTTTAGCCTCTCATACTTATGTTAGAGTCACCTATATGATTTTTGCCATCTTCTCCTAGCACTGTAGCGTGCAAACTTTTTAGGCTCTGTTTGTCTAGGGTCGCCACTTAGCATTGTCTTGTCATACTCTAGGAAAAGTTTTTTCAGTTCCTCACTACCTGTCCATTCAATTAATCCCCTAGCTATAGCCATTCTAACAGCATCGGCTTGCGCCATAACTCCACCGCCCTTGACATTAACCTTTATGTCTATTTTGCTTCTTACATCCTTTCCTGCAAGAAGCAATGGCTCCATCATTTTCCAGCGGGCCATTTCTATGGGATATAATTCTAAAGGAACATTGTTAATGTAAACCCTACCTTTTCCGAGTTTGAAAACTGCTCTTGCTATTGCAGTTTTCCTTTTACCTGAAGTTATAATTATTTTCATGTTTTCACCCTAACTGGGTTTAGGTTTCCAACCCATTTGGATAGCTACCTCAGCTAAGGTTGTGTACTTCCTACCTAGCCTTGTAGCTAGAGCATCCTCGATTTTAACCATTTTATCTACTTTATCGGAGTATTCAGGAGGGATTCCCGAGAAAACCTTTAACCTACTATAAGCAACTTTACCTTTAGGTTTATCTATTGGAAGCATACCTCTAATAGTTCTTCTAACAATGTTTTCCGGGCTTCTAGGCCTTCTTACTCCATGCCTATACGGGTTCCTTAAAGTACTTACTTCGAAAAGTAATTTGTAAGACCCTACAACCATTTTCCTATCTCCGCTAATTACTATTTTGTCCGCATTAAGTATCGTTATTCTCTCCCCATTCAGTAATCTTTTAGCTACTATGCTTGCAAGCCTACCTAGTATGTGTCCTTCACCATTGATTATCGTTTCACCTACCATGCCCATCAACCTATAATTTTAATGTCAGATCCTTTAGGATTACTTAATGCTAGGTCTAGAATATGCAAACATGTACCTCCAGCTTTAACTATCTTTTCATATGCTAGTTTGGAAAAACCTATTGCTGCAACAGTCACTTTGTGGTCTATTGTTCCTGAACCTAGTATTTTACCCGGTACAACAACTGTGTCCCCTTCCTTAGTATACCTGTTAATTCTTGAAACATTAACTACTATTCTCTGTCTACTTGGTTTTTCAAGCCTTTCAGCTATGTCTTTCCATATTTTCGCATTATTTTCCCTAGATATTTTCTTAAGCATTCTAATTGTTTTCCTTAGAATAATGTTTGTAGGCCCTGTTCTCTTAACCATAACCTTACTCTCCCCCAGTAACTTCCTCAATAAGTTTCTCCATTTCCTCAGCTTTCTTGTAGAGTATTTTTGCTGCTTCAAGAACTATTTTTTCAGGAGGTAATGCTCCAGTAGATTCTATAGTGAGTATGAAGGAGTTTTCAGCCCATGAAACTTTAATAGCGTTTCTATCGCATACTTCTTCGCAAACCCTACATAAAGTACATGAGAGTATGTCTTTTATAGTAAGTTTGTTGTCTTTAATTTCAAGAACCCCTTTAGGACATACTTTAACGCATTTACCACATAGATCACAGTTTTCAAAGTTTATTTTCAATTTTGGAACATACTTATGTGCGCTTACAGTGACGGGAGACCATTTAATATGTTCCTTACCTCTACCTAAACGTGCATATGCTTCAAAGGTTAGTTTTTGACCCTTAGAGAGAACAACTATAGGTATTTTATCGTAAACTGGCTTTACTGTGGGATCTTCGCTTTTTAAGTCTCCGGAATATATTATTGTGCCATCTCTTTCCGCCTCAACATCTAAGAATAATCTAACATAGCATTCAGGGTTCGTCATAGGATCTGCTCCTTCACATTCTTCGGGTGGTTTGAAACGTTCAAGGTCTGTTGTTAAGGGTATGAGCCCTAACCTGTGAGCTATTATTTCATCATACAAAACAGAGGTGTTGTCCAGGAATGTTACTTCATCTATGGCTAGTGTTGGTACATCCGAAATAGCTAGTCTCCTAATAGCATTAACGAAAGCTAAAGGAGCATCCTCTATTAGCAGTTTAATTGCCTTCTCATCTTTCTCTAAAACCTTAATTTTCACTTTCAATATCCCTCTATGCTAGACTCTCCTACCTCTACGCCCGCCAGGTCTTCTTGTTGTATCGTGGGGTATTGGTGTTACATCTTCTATTCTACCGATTATAAACCCTGCCCTAGCCAGCGCTCTTATTGCTGCTTGTGCTCCAGGGCCAGGTGTTTTAGGCCCATGCCCTCCCGGTGCTCTTACCCTTATATGTATTGCTCTAATACCTTTATCCATTGCTTGCTGGGCTACTCTCGAAGCTGCAAGCATTGCAGCATAGGGTGAAGGTTTTTCCCTATCAGCTTTAACAACCATTCCTCCAGAAGCTCTTGCAACAGTTTCTGCACCTGTAAGGTCTGTTAAATGAATTATCGTGTTGTTTAGAGAGCTGTATATGTGAACTATACCCCATTTAAGCTCGCGTGCCATGAATGCCATAGTTTACACCGCTCTATTTTTGTGCTTGAACTAACTTCTCTTTAAGAGGACTTGTTGGGTAGAAGTCTATAAGTTCCTCTTCTTCTTTACTAACAAGATAACCTGGAGAAGTAACTCTCCTGCCAGCTATAGCTATGTGTCCATGAACTATGAACTGTCTTGCTTGATGTATTGTTCTACCTAACCCCTTTTCATAAACTATTGTTTGAAGTCTTCTCTTCAAAACGTGTTCTGCTGTTAATCCTAAAACGTCATCGAGAGTTGCTCCTTCAGGTAAAACACCTAAATGGTAAAGTTTAGATAGGAGAGCTTTCTCCTGAACTTTCCTTTCCTCTTCAGGTAAGGCCAGAAGAGCCCGGGCTCTATGCCTAAATTCTCTAGCTATTGTTTTAGCTACCCATAATTCACGTTTATTTCTAAGTCCATATTTTCCCATAAGTATCATTTCTTCTTCTAAAACTTCCTTCCTCCATGGATGCTTAGGTCCAATCCATTTCTTACGTGGTTTCTTAGGATCACCCATAGCCTACACCTATCTTCTCTTACGTTTTACACCAACGGTTACTCCAAGCCTACCTGTTGTTCTTGTACGTTGACCTCTAACTTTGAGACCTAACTGGTGTCTTATTCCTCTCCAACATCTAATCTTCTTTAAGAGCTCAATATCCTTCTTAACAGCTATAATTAAGTCTGAACCTATGAGGTGAAGATCTTTACCTGTTTCATAGTCTTTTCTTCTATTAAACATCCAACCGGGTAAGCCTAATGTTTGGGGATTAGCTAATGCTTCCTCTATTTTTTTAACTTCCGCTTCAGAGAGATTACCAATACGTGCTTCCGGGTCGATACCTAGTTTTCTACATAGAATGTAAGCTAAAGTTACTCCAACACCTTTAATTTTAGCTAGACCGTAAGCTACCTTAATATTACCATCAATATCTACTCCAGCAACTCTCACTATATACCTGAACGTTGTCGAAGACATTTCCTTTAACCTACTTCCTCTTTACGTCCTTTTCAGCTACTTTAAACCATACACAACTAAGATTATTTAAATTTTAATGGTATAAGCTATTTAGAAAACGATGGCCAACTTAGGTTTAAGATTTATAAGGTGAACCAGTTATTGTATTTAGTGCGGTGCGGATGAGGCTATTTGGCTACCAGCCGATAGCCAATGATGAATCCTGGCCTTAGCCGAAAATGGAGATTTATTATTCCCTAACTTGAACGTAAAAGTACGTGCCTCCTCCACAGCCAGTTTCAACATCGAATATATCGACTACAAAATGGTATATGCCTTCCTTGGCATTCTTACCTATCTTCAATATTAAAGGTATTTTGAGTTTAGGTTCTTTAGCTTTATAAGGATATATTATGAGGTTTTCGCCGTGCACTTTCATATACGCTTTAACTTCTGGAAGAGATTCCATAATTTCCTTATGGAATTTTTCAAATAACTCTGTTTCCCCTTCGATAAGCAAATTCGCTAAGAGGCTAAATGCTGCTTCAGGGTCTAAACCACGTTCCTCTAGGAACTTAGAACTCATATTGAGGCTTATAACGCTAAGTACATGAAAATGCCCTACCTCATTTTTCACTTCAATAAGAAGCCTAATGGTTTCATCCTTGGATGCATATAGCCAAAATACATTATGTACTTCATCACGTTTCACATCTACTGACGGATAATCACCGCATACAAAAGGTTCTGTAATAGTACCTGTAAATGTGATTTCAGGTTTAGTGAAAACGTTAGATGAGATAAGGATTAGCACTAGTATTATTAGGGGTATAAAATAGCATAGAAACTTCGCTGTTCTCATCACTCCCGACCTTACTTCTAGCTTATTTTAACACAGCTACAGAATATTAAACATATGTTTTCGCTTAAACTCTCCTAATATAAGGTGTACTCGTTATAAAATTATTAATCAATATACCGTGAGGTTTATGATAATAAATTTTGGCGCCGGGGGCGGGATTTGAACCCGCGCGCCCCGTAATGGGGCACTGGCTTGCTGGGTCATATTTCTCCAGGCCAGCCCCTTGGTCCGCTCGGGCACCCCGGCGCTTCTGTTTTCTTTGCTTAGAATATGTTGTTTATTAGTTTTATGTAGATTTTACGCTTAGAAGTACTTTGTAACCTGATTTAGAAGCTAAAACTTTGGCGTTACCGAATGTTTCTTTCATTATCTTTCTTAGTTTTTTGTCGCCTTTTCTAACGACCAACTGTAGTGTTCCCTTCTCTTTTAACCATGTTTTTGCGTCTCCAACTAATTTCTCGACAATGTTAAAACCTGCTGAGTATGGCGGGTTAGATATTATCATGTTGAAGCGTAAGTTCTTAGGCAGAGGTTCATATAGGTTTCCATGGAATATGAATGTTCTATCTTCGACCTTATTTAGCTTAGCATTTATTTTACATAGTTTCACTGCTCTCTTATTTATGTCAACCATATAGACCTTCAATTTCGGGTTAAGCTTAGCTATAGTTATACCTATGACTCCATATCCTGCTCCAACATCTAAAACGTTACCTTCTTCAGGAATTACTGCTGACTCAAGAAGGAGTTTTGTTCCAGGATCTATTCTTCTTCTCGAGAATACTCCTGCTTCAACAATAAACTCTACTGCTACACCTCTAACAACATCCGATATTATCTCTTTCCTACCTATGCTGATAGGCTTTTCTGCGTAGTAATGTTCAGACAAACTCATTTACTCCTCTCTCTACTTTTCCACGCTTTAGGGTAAACTCCGGGAGGCATGATTACTCTTGTCACTTTTACTGCAATACCCTTATTAGCTTCCATTATTTGATTAGTTGTCATGTTTGCTTTACCTATTGCTACTAGTTCTCCTTTGGCCGTAAATATGGCTACTCTTTCACCAACACCTATATTCTCATGTAAAGCTAGTATTCCGGGCACTGCCAAGTGGGCACCATGTGCTATAGCATCTACAGCTGTATCTCTTATGATTATTTTGGGTAAGTAGCAAACAGCTCTCTCCATAGGCGCAATAACCTTTCTTAGCAGGTCGTCTTTACCTTCCTCCTTCCACCTGTACAGTGCTTCAGCAATGTCTTGAAGTCTAACAAGTGTTTCATCTTCCTTAAATGGTCCTGCTTTTATTCTTCTCAATTCCCTCATGTGAGCTCCTACACCTAGAAGCAAACCTATATCATGAATTATTTTCCTAACATAAGTTCCTGCTTCACAACCTATTTTCAAGAGAACCAATTTTCCTTCTCTTTCTAATATGTCTATGTAATGTACTTTACGAATTCTTAAAGTTCTCTTAACAGAGGACCTTAATGGAGGTTTTTGATAAATTTTCCCAATAAACTTGCCTATAACTTCCTTAAGCTTCTTATCATCTACACTGCCGTGGAGCTGCATAACGCAAACATATTCTTTCGTTGTATGAACTACTAAGCTAAGCACCTTAGTTGCTTTCTCCAAAGCTACTGGAAGTACTCCGCTGACCTTGGGGTTTCCCCGCCCCCAACCTAACTAGGTTGGGGGCTCTAGGGTTCCCCCATGGCCAGCTTTTGAGAGGTTAAACATTTTCTTAATCCAGGCTACAACTTCATGGCTTGTCGGTCCAGGTGGCTTGTCTAGGTTTATTACACCCTGCCTAATGTAGTCTTCAATAGGTCTTCCGTAGGGAAAGTATCCGTATTTTTCATTAGTTTCTATATCTGCTTTGATAACAAATTTACTTTGGAAATCGCATAGTTTGTCGAGTTCTTTCAGATACTCTAATCCCTTATTGTACATAATAATTTTGCCTCCGAATACTACTCTAGTAAAGTGTTAAATAAAAAGCGTTTTTCTATGCAGAAAATTTCAGAAGAAACATTTTTCACTTAGGCGGTATTTTTATTTTTACTCTTTCCTTCATAAAGTTTAGTTTACCTGCTTCTTCTAAGGCCTTTAAGACTTCTTCGTCCGATGCTCCTTTAGAAATATTTATTTTTTCAGGGAGAACTTCTATATGCTTAATATTGCACTTCCTTCTCTTAACACCTGTTAACGTTTTAGGCCCTGTAATTAACACGAAGTTATCATCTATTATGTCTACTATTACGCATTTTCTTCCAACTTCTCTTCCAGCTATTTTCACGCATATCCTTCCAACTTCTATAGCTGGCATGTTGTAAGGCCTCCTTGAAGCTATGTTTTTGCCTAGAAGTGTTATTGGAATTATGCTAATAAATATTATGCTTTTTAGCTAAAGCTTTAAGCACAGCTTTCTCTATTATCTCATATACTTCGTCTATAGTGTATTTTTCCGTGTTTATTACTAAGTCAAACCATGAGATATCTGTAACATCAATACCGTATATTTCAATGAATCTTCTTCTTTGACTAAATTCTCTTCTAACAGTCTCGTAGTATGCTTCCTTCAAGGGTTTTCTGTCTCTTTCAGCTATCCTCTTAACCCTAACTATCAAAGGTGCTGTAACATATATTGCTATATCAGCTAATTCTTTTACAACCCAGGCGGTTAAGTGTCCATCAATAACTACGTTTCCTTTCTTTGCTTCTTCAAATGTTTTCTTGTCTATTTCTAAGTCTATGCTATAGTCTTTCTCGGCAAGCTTGCTTAGCTCTACAAGCGATAGTCCTTTTTCTTGAGCTATTTCCCTAAAAATGCTTCCAGCGGAAAAATATCTTAAACTAAGTTTCTCAGCTAAACGCTTAGCATACGTTGTCTTTCCGCTTCCAGCAGGACCGCTGATAACGATAACTATTTTCCTTTTAGGCAAAACCAGTAGAACCTCTGATTGCCTGTTTAAGCAAGGTCTTCAAACATTTAGGACAAACGACTCCACCGTACATTCTTTCAGGTCTTCTTAAGCTTTTAGGCAGTTTTCTTAGTTTTACAGGTCTTAGCCTTGGAACACCATGAAGTTCAGCTCCGCAAACAGCACATTTTGCCGGCGATGGTTTTCTCTTTTCATAATGTATAACTGTTCTTCCGCCTGGTGTTCTTACGTAGACTCTTCTCAGCGATCTTGATCTGTATCTTGGCCTAGGCATTTTCCATCATCTCTATGTTTTGCTTATGTTAGAACTATGTTTACGTTTTCTTCTTAAAAATTTAACTTAACTAAATATTCTTTAGTGTGTTAATGATTTCCCTCACCGCTTCCTTGACTTTTCCCTCCCTATTAAGGACTATTTTAACAGCTGAACCTGTTAGAACAGCTGAAGACAGTGCTGCATTCCGCGCCATGGCCATGAACTCCCTTATTTCCTCTAAAGTTCTTTCTTCTCCTCTAAACCTAACTCCCACATCCTTTAGCCTTCTCTTGAATATTTCTTCGGGTAGCGCTTCTATTACGAAGATTACGTGGGGCCTAATATTGGTTATTACGTGCAGTGGTAAGCCTGGCCAGAAACCTGTTGCTGTGTGAACTAACGAGTGTGTATCAACTATGAACACGTCTTGTCCTCCCCTCTCAGCATCCTCTCTTATTCTCTTAGCTGCGTTTTCTTGCAGCTTAATTTGTACGTGTAATGGTAGTTTTCTAAGTTCATCTCTATGTTTGATTAAGCCTTTTTCTGAAGCCTCCTTAAACATGTAGTCTCCGAAATTAACAACTCTTACTCTAATGCCTTCCCTACTTGCCTCTTCAACTAAGTTCTTAAGTACGGTTGTTTTCCCTACACCCGGTATTCCAACTACAATAACTATTTTAGACGTTTTCTCCGAAGACATTTCTACTCTCCAATGAGTCTTCTAAGAAGTGGATATGCTTCTAAAGCTCTCTCGTATGCTATTACCTGGTAGTATTGGTAAATTATTCCCACAGCTAAAAGTATGCCCATTCCGCCGCCGAAAACTCCAAGTATATGGGCTAACGCTGCTATTGCACCAACGATTATTGAGCTTAATAGGGTTAAAGGATAAATGTACCTTGAAAGGAATGCTTCAAGAGCTTTAACTGAACCTAATCTCATTCCAGGAATGTTTAAACCTGATTTAATAAGTTGTTCCGCCTGATCCCTTGGACTCATGCCGCTGACTTCAACCCACATCAGGCCGAACACTATTGCTGCTATAATTAGAAGAACAGTATATACTAGAACCCTTATGGGTTCAGCTATTAAACCTAGAATTCCTCTAGGCGGAGAGAGGTAGTATGCTAAACCACCTGTTGTGACTAATTGATTTTTTTCATTTATGGTGAATGTACCTAAAATGTTTAGGAAAACATTGCTATTGTCGCTATTGAACCTTGACCATATTATTCTAGCGAAAAATAAGTAGTCAGATATGAATATCATAAATAAGAGCACAGGTATGTTCGCAACATAGAGGAAGTTTAGAGGTATTTTAGATCTTATACCTCTATATCTTTGAATAGTAACTGGAATTTCTACTCTAACACCTTGTAAGTATATGAGTAATAGCATGAAGCTTAATGTTGCAACTAAACCTATTATGTCGGGTAGTCCTTGCCTAATAACTATTTCGAGAATATTACCTGTAAATATTCTCGTAATTAGCTCAGGTATTATGCCGAAGTACGTTCCTGCTCCACCTATTGCCGGTGCAATGCTGAACATATCCCATGTAACTGTTTCAGCAACATTAGCTAAGATAAATAAGGAAATCGCACTGCCTATTCCCCAACCTTTCTGCAGTAGTTCATCGAAAAGTAAAACTATAATGCTAGCAATTACAAGCTGAATTATGACAAGAACTTGCTGTGTAGGTGTTAAAGGTGTTCTTAATGCGCCACCTAGATTAGAAACTGCGTATGCTGTTGCCTCAACTATGGCTAAAATTATTGCTAAACCTTTTTGAGCTGCCGTAAATTTCTCTCTTTGCTCAGGATCTGTTAAGTCTAGTTCTATTATTTTTGCTCCTACGAGAACTTCTAAAACTATACCTGCTGTTACAATGGGGCTTATACCTAACATCATTAACGTTCCAGTTCTCATACCGAAGATAAGTGTGAAAACGCTTAGAGCCGATTCAGGGCTAATTATAGCTTTTGTAGGTATACCGTAAAGGTATACGTTACCCATTATAAGGAAAAGAAGTAGAACGAGTCCTGTCCATCCAAATCTCTCATATAGTGATGGTCTACGTTCAGGTTTCTTAACTGAAGGCAGTATATACGCCATTTTCCCTAGAGCATCTAGGAACCCCATTTTCATCATCTGCGCTTGAACTGTGGTTTAGCAGAGGTTATTTCTTAACAATTTCTACTATGCCGCCAGCTTTTTCTATTTTTTTCTTAGCTAATTCCGTTATTAACCTTGTTATTACCTTTAATTTTTTAGTTACCTTCCCTCTCCCCGTAACCTTATTGTAGCCTAAGTCTAGAACGTTCACTGTTATGTATCCTTCTTCAACTTTAGCTAATCCTTCTTTTAGGAGTTTATCTGCTATTTCATCTAATTCTCCAACATTAATTTCCTTAATACCTAGAACGATTTGAGGGGCTCTAGTAAACCCTCTTTTGCCGAAATAGTTTGGAACGTATTTTACAACCCAGCTCCACTTATGCTTATGCATACCTGCGGCTCCGAAGCCTCCTCTGCTCCCAGATTTTCTATGCTGACCTATTCTACCGTAACCGTGGCTTCTATTTCCTCTAAGTTTTCTCGATTTTTTCCTTCTCCTTACAACCATTATGTATCGCCTTAAATCATTTTCTTAAGTAGTTCGTTTATCTTTTCTCCTCTATACCCTGTTTCTCCTCCAGCTCCGAAGGGTTTCTTTATTGTTCCTTTAAATCCTCCTCTTGGTGGATGCAATCTAAATACTGGCTTGACTAAGTTAGCTAGTTTGTTAGGCTTCAACTCCCCCTTAAGGAGCTTATCGGCTAGTTCTTCAATACCTCCCGGAAGTTTTAGTTTTTCTTTAACATACTCATCCGTTAGGGGTTTATTGCCAGGTATTCTACCTCTTCCCCTTAGAAGTTTAATTAATGTTTCTTTATCTATTTCTCCCCAAGTTATCCAGTCTTTCACTTTAAACAACATACCTTCTATACCTGGATTATCCGAGTAAACTAGTACACAATGAAATTTCTTATGTAGTCTGAGAAGCTTAAGAGTGTATTCTATATCGTAGGGTGTATCGGGTATTCCTCGAAGTCTAATAACAGCATATAGTGGCATAAACTTTAACCCCTAGCCCAGTCTTCCGGTGTAACTATTTTATAAGTCATTTTTAATGCATTATAAACTGCCATAGCGAAGTTATATGATGTTCTTGTTTCCCCGCGTGTACGTGACCAAATGTCTTTTATACCAGCATATTTCAAAACCTTCTTACCTATATCACCTATAACTAGTCCTGTGCCTTTAGGTGCAGGTTTAAGTATAACTTCGACGCTTCCACTTTTTCCTCTAACTGTAAAGGGTAGGGAATGTGGTTCTCCACAACGGCATTCCCAGCTTCCGCAGCCTCTTTTAACAGGGATTATTTTTAGTTTAGCATCTTGGATTGCTTTCTGTATTGCGAAGCGAAGTTGTCTAGCTTTTCCTGCACCAATACCTACATAGCCGTCCATATTCCCTATAACGACTATTGCTTTAAACCTTGTTATTTCTCCCGCATCTGTTTGTTTTTGAACAATACCTATGTCTATTACTTCATGTTTTAAATCGGGCATAAGGTAATCTACTATTTCTGGCTCCGTTATTCTAAGATTTGATTCAAATACTTCATCCAGTGAAACTATTTTACCTTCCTTAACCATTCTACCTACTTTAGTTCTAGGCTGCCATTCTTCAATTGAAGGTAGGGAGCTTGTGCTCATAGTTTACCACGTTTAACTAGATTTTTCACCTTTTAAAACATGGGAATAGTCTTCTAAGATTTTAAGCTTTACCTCCTCAAAATGTTTAGGTAGCTCTTCAGGAGACAAATTGTTTTTCAAATATTGTGAGAAGTGTTTAGCATAGAATTCAGGGTTTTCTTCACGTAAGGTTTTAGCCCACTTAGCTATATGTTCTCCTCTAATACGATCCTCTGATGGAAGTATTTCAGGACTATGAGGAATTTTTAAACCTGCATCCAAAGCCCCCTTAAGCACCGCGAAAACTCTAGCACCTTTTATTGCTCTATGTAATCCTATGTCGAGTATTACTTCTGCTACACCTTTTTCTCTAGCTCTTAAACCAGCTAGTAACCCTGTTAGATATGCTGCAGGAGTGTTATCTGTAGAAGCTTTCCACCCGTAAAGTTTCCTCAATTCTATGCTGTGAGCAGAAGTTAACACCATATCTCCTTGTGGGGCAAACTTTACTATTTGAGCTATAATGTATCTCAGAGTTTTTCTAGCTACTAATCTTAGCTTCTTAGATAAGACCATACGGTAGCGCTTATAGTAGTTTGTTTTTCCTTCTCTTCTTCTCCTATACTTTACCTTATACCTTGGCCCCCTAGCCATACTTAATTCACATCCTTTCCTCCACTAATTCCTTAATGTAGTTTCTAAGTTGAGCAACAGAGTCGAAAACTCCACCCTTAATTAGCCTGTACATTTTCCTGTATTCTTTCGATGTTATTATTTCTCTCTCCTTAAACTTCTTAAGCTCCTTCCTTAGAGCCCTAACTTTCATCATCCACTGTTCCTTTCTAGAAACCTTAGAGTACTTACCGCCCTTCCTATGGCCAGGACCTCTTCTTCTACCTTTCTTCCTCTTTACATGCCTTATTCTCCATCTAGCTCTGCTATTGGAATGTTCGGGTTTAGCTCTTATTATCCCATCTTTAATGAGCTTCCTAATATCCTCCTTAGTTATTGCCGCTTCTACTCTGTCATAAGCTTCAGGGTCAATCCATACTCTACTTTCGCCTACGCCTAGGATCTCTGCTGCTAACCTTTTCTGTAAGCTTAAGTCCATTTCCTACCACCTACGGGTTAGCCACCTTTACTCCGAGTTGTTTAGCTTTCCCAAGTATTTCCGCTCTTTTTCTTTTACCTACAGTTGAGGCTATGTATACTATGTCTTTCTCCTTATCAACTTTTTCTAGTTCTTTAACGTTATGCACTATGACTATTCTTCTACCTGTTGGATGAAGTCCTCTCGCAAGTTTTGGTCCACGATAGCCTATGGAAACCACGGGAGGATATCCTTTAAGCTTTTGCCTCATCTTATTATCTATTCCCCTAGGCTTCCTCCATACTTCATCGAATTTTGCAAATTTCCACCATAAATGCCTTAAGAACCTAGGCCTCTTCCTATTCATTAAGTTTCTCAGTTTCAATAGTCTCTTAAACTCACTTTCACTCATGCTACTCCTCCTCCATTACTCCTTTTTCGTAAATATATATTCCATCCATGAAAACTCTTGGATCATATTCTTTAACCCTAGCTGCTCTCTCAATATTTGCTGCTGTTTGCCCTACATGCTCGATATCTATACCTTCAACAATTACGTCATCGCCTTCAACCCTAACGGTTACGTCATCCCCGTAGATTTTTGTTATTCTTGGAGCTTTTTCACCTAGGAAGTTTTCAATAATAATTCTTTTTCCCTGGACTTTAACTGAAATTGGGAAGTGTGAATAAACTATTTTAAGCTTATACCTGTAGCCCTTAGTTACACCTGTAATCATGTTTCTAATGTGAGAAGCTATCGTTCCTATACATGCTTTAACTTTTCTATTAGCAAAATATGTTTCAACAACTATTTTCTTATTCTCTTTTCTCAAAAGCACCTGTCGTATATGTGAGAAGTCTTTTATAAGCTCTCCCTTAGGACCTTTAACCTTAACTCTCATACCTTGTATTTTTACATCTACATTATCAGGAACCTCTACCTCTTCAGCATAATGTAGTATTTTAGACATCGTTAAAGCACCTTTAAACGGTGTTACTAGTAAATGTAAGCTAAAACTATTCCTCCAATTTTCTTAGTTATTGCTTCCCTGTGAGACATAACTCCTTGAGAAGTAGACAATACGATAACTCCTATATCTCTTGAAGGAAGATATTTTCTAAGCCATTCAGGCATTTTGAGAAGTTCATGATACCTAACTGAAATGCGGGGTTTTATAACGCCGCACTTATTTATTCTGCCTAGAAGTTGAACTTTTATTTTTCCCCATCTACCATCATCTATGTACTCGAATTCGCCAATATAGCCCTCTTTCTGAAAAACTCTTAGAACATTAGCTATGAGCTTAGAGGCAGGCATAATTACGGCTTCTTTCTTACCCCTAACTTCATTGTTCATTATTGTTGCTAGTGCATTAGCTAAAGTATCCATCATGACCATGCGAAACCACCTTAATTGTATTTTCTGAAACCTATATTAACGGCTACTTCTCTGAAGCATTGCCTGCACAGGTATAGTCCGTAACGCCTAATTATAGGTCCATGAGATCCGCATCTAACACAGACCCTGGACCCTTTACCATATTTCCTTACTTTCGGTAACTTGTACTTTGCCATGTTCTACACCTGCCTTAAATTATAGTTACACCAAACTCCTTAGATATAAATTCTATTGCTTCCTCTTTTGAAACCCTATGTCTTAGGGGAATATGTGATCTTGCTCTCCTTCTACGCATAACACGGAATCCAGGTCTTTCAATAGTTACACAAACATCCATTCCAAAAATACCTATTTCAGGATCGTATTTTACACCTGGAATAGAGATGTGTTCTTTAATACCTAATGCGAAGTTCCCAAATTTGTCAAAGCTTGAAGCCTTAATTCTCCTGCCTACAGCATCTAATGCTTTATTTAGGAAATCTATTGCTTTCTTACCTCTTAAGGTAACCATTACGGCTATGTTTTCCCCTCTATGAATGCCGAATTCTTTAATAGTTCTCCTGGCTTTTCTAGGGACAGGTTTTTGCCTCGTAAGCGTTTCAAGAACTTTAGCTGCTTTCTGTAACCTATCTCCACTACCACCTACGCCGATATTTACAGTTACCTTGGCTATTCTAGGTTTTAACATAGGGTTTTTCGCCCATTTTTTCTCGTAGCTTACCATTACCATGCACCCTCAGGTAAGCTTGTTTCAGGCTTATCCTTCCCTATAACAAATATGTAGTCTTGTATTGTTTGGAACCTATCTCCATTTTTATCTTCTAACGTTACGATGTTTCTTCTTCTCTTAAACATTTCAGTTATTTCAACTATTCTCCCAACTCTACCTACGTTTCTACCATCTGTTACTATGGCTATTGAACCTAATTCGAACCTATAATGGTCAAGTATTTGCTGGTCTGGTATACTTATTTTCAATACATCGAATGTTTTATAAACGTCTTCCTCAGGGTTTGTTGGGTCTGAAACTTTAACCAAAATATTTCTTCCATCATGTAGGTTTAGCTGTATATGTCCTCCTTTAACTGTTGTTTTATTCTCTATTCTTACGAGCTTATACTTTGCTTCTTCAGGGCTTATTTCGTGAAGAACCATATATTTTACAGGGTAAGGTATTACTCTATAGAATTTGTTTATTTTAACTATTTCTAGTACATCCATTAAACCTACAGGGTACTTGTAATTCCTTCTAACCCTGCCATCAACTTTTATTTGTCCTTGAGCGATAATTTTTCTTGCTTCCCTAGCTGTTTTAGCGTAGCCTAATATGTCTCTAACAATTATTAGTAGCGGTAAGCATCTCTCTATAGGGTGAGGTCCTGGGCTTGGCTTAACAACCCAATGCCATTCTTTCCTAAGTATGGGCCAGAAAGCTGGTGCTATATGTCTTGTTAAATGTTTTGAACCACCCATTTTACCCATGTTTAACTGACCTCTTCAATCCCTTTCCTTCTTTCAACAATTCTCTTTCTAAACCTGTCTGACAAATCTGCTTTAGTTATAACAACTTTGGATGGATGTATAGGGTAAAACCTTTCAGTTCCATCAGCTTTCTTTATTGTTACACCTTCAACATATATTCTCACCTTCTTATAATCTACTCGGACAACTTTGCCTTCATGCCCTCCCCAGTCCCCTCTTACAATCTTAACGGTATCTCCTCTCCTAATGGGCAATCTTTTTATGCCATGTTTTGCCTGAAGTTCTTCAGATAAAGGAGCGTTAAAGAACTTATGCCTTATATGTAGAGGTGCGTTGAAGAAGCTTTTTCTCTGTTTTCTAGGCTGCTTCGATTTTGATAACCCCATTTTACCACACCTTAAACTATTATCGTTGCTAATTCCGCTATTTTAGGCCATCTTTCAGCAGCTTCCTTGGCTACAGGCCCTCTTATTTCAGATCCTTTAGGTATTCCCTCAGGAGTTATTATTACGGCTGCATTATCTTCGAAAACTACCCTAACACCATCAGGTCTTCTATAGGGCATTCTCTGTCTCACAATAACTGCTCTAACTATTTGTCTTCTCATCTCAGGTGTTCCCTTTTTAACAGAAGCTATAACTAAGTCTCCTACGGAGGCTTTAGGCAGTCTTCTCAGCCGAGACTTATAGCCTGGAACTCCAATAACCATTATTTCCCTAGCACCGCTGTTGTCAGTTACTCTAAGCATAGTGCCTACCTGTATTCCTGCCGAAATGGCTCTGCGTGTTTTCTCTCCGCCACCTGCTTTCCTAATCCTCTTAACCATTGCTTCTAGCCTCTTACTCCTCTTTTAATCACCTGAACTACTACGAATGATACGGTTTTGGATATGGGTTTTGTCTCAGCTATTTTTACTAAGTCTCCTTTTTTAGCGTTTATGCAGGGCGGGTTATGGGCCGGTATTTTGCTTCTACGTCTCTCATACCTTCTATATTTCCTAATAAACCTCAAATACTCTCTTTCAACAATAACCGTTTTATCCATCTTATCGGAAACAACAACGCCCTCTAAAACTATTCCTCTAACAGATAATGTACCGTGAAATGGGCAGTTAGGGTCATTGCATTCCCTCCCCGGAGGCTTTACCCCGGGTATTCCAATATTTTTTGCAGGCATTCATTTACCACCTTTTTCTTGAAACTATTTTCTTAAGTCTTTCTTCAGGTCTACCTACAATTCTTGAACCATCAACTATAACTTTTAAGTCGCTAGGCAGAGTAAACATAAACTTGGATATATGTTTTAAAATTTTCTTTTCACCCCTCCCTGTCTGAATAATTAACGCATTGTATGACTCATTTACAACCTTACCTTCTAATCCAATGTATGTTTGGGTTGCTGAATCGATCACTTTAGCGTATAAGCCTATAAGTTCATGGTATATGATGTTTCTAGGAGAATGCTTCATTTCCTTTTTCACTTCCTCTTTCTACCTTTTCTTCTTAATTCTCTAAGCTCTTCTTCTCTATTTATTGTCAATATTCTAGCTATAGTCTTTCTTATAGCCTTAATTCTTCCAGGACTCTCTAATGTGCCTAATGCTGCTTGTGTTCTAAGCCTCCTTAGCTCTAATCTTAGCTCCTCTAATTTCTTCAGTCTTTCTTCCTTAGACATTGCTCTTATGTCTCTAGGTTTAAGAGACATGGCTACGCACCTTTACCTTCTACTTGTTGAGCTTGCTGCAGTCTTTCAGGTGTTTTTATTTCTATATAATCTAGGGGTCTCAATGGCTTAACAATCCTAACCTGTATTCCGTAAACGCCCGGTTTAAGTAGTGCATGGGCTACAGCTCTTTCAACCATCATTGATGCTTGCTCACCTGTCCTATAGATTTTGCCTGCACGATATTTTTCATACCGTGCTCTTTCGCTAGTAAGTTTACCGCTAATAATTATCTCCGCTCCTAAAGCACCAGCTTCCATAATCCTTCTTAAGGCAATGAAAGCTGCTCTTCTGAAATGATATCCTCTTTCAAGAGCTACAGCTAAGCGGAAAGCAACAATTCTAGCTGAAAGATACGGGTTTTCAACGGAAGTAACTGTTATTTGCGGGTTTTCTAGTCCGAATTTTTTCTCAAAAATTTGGGCTAACTGCTTAATCATAGAACCTCTTCTACCAATAATTACAGCTGGTCTTTCAGCGTAAATTACAATCCTAGTTCCTAAAGGTGTTTTCAGAATATCTACGCCAGCATATCCTGCCCTGTAGAATTCTCTTGCCAAATACTCATCGATTTTTGTTTTAATTATTCCTTTTTGAACAAAAAACTTCTTAATATTAACCATAAGCTTAAACCTCCATAACAGCTATTTCAATATGGGTATACTTCTTAAACCAAGGAGTAGATCTCCCAAAAGCTCTTGGAGTATACTTTTTAATAACAGGTCCTTTCTGAGCTGCAGCATGGATTATCCTTAACCTATCAGTATCGAGTCCCTTATCTACTGCGTTGTTTTCGGCATTTTCTAAAACCTTAAGTATTTCCTTAGCTGCTTTAACGGGGTATCGTCCAGCAGGCCACTTCCACCTTTCCAAACCCCTATGATGAGCTACTTTACCGTGGTACCTACGGTATGGTATTGGCTGTTTTTTCTCAATAACTGTCTTTAATAACTCCTTAGCTTCTTTAAGCATCATACCCTTAATTGTCTTACATATTTCACGAGCTTCCTTAAGTGAAATAGGCAAATCTCTACCACTAGCTAACGCTGTTTTCTCGGGGTCTAAGTTTTTAATGGAGTATTTCCATGACGGCACTTCTACGCCCCAATACACTATCAGTATCGCTTCAACTCTTACGTAAGAAGTGGTAAAAAAATCTTACTTGGCTAAAAATTTAAAGAATAAATAAGTTACCCATGTAGGTACACTACTAGGTTTAAATTTAAGCCTGTTAAACGCATTAATTGGTAGGTTAAGCTTAAACCAGAAGTCTTTAGCCTTGTTGAAATAGCATGCTTAGCCTATAACCATACTTAAAACTCATAAGCTTAATTCACATATAGCATACATAGGAAGTAGATTGAAAATGGTTGGGTTGAAAGCATCAACTCTTCTTTCCCTACTAGTACTTGTCTTCATGGTTGCCTACGTTATATTTACTTACCAACAAATGCAAATTCTTAAACGCGAAATCCTACGTGAAGGAACATGTTTAACCTACTCCCTAACAACATTCTATAATGAAGCATCAGAAATGGTAGGTCAATTAAGCGTAAGGATAATCAATATTACAAAAGGTAGGGTTTACATTTACTGCACCATAATGCTAGGCGAATTCTCGAACTCTCTCGCACTAAGTGTTGATACCAGAAACAACAGGATTTACGAACTTGAAGAGAATACGGGAAAACTGTGGATGTACTGGATAGGTACCGGTAACTTTCTTGAACTTGAAAAGTCCTTCGGCAAATGTAATGTAACGTTAGGCCGTGAAGCTATAAGTGTAGCGAATAGGATATTCGAAAAATACTATATCATTCAATGTCAAAACGCCACTCTATTATATGATTATGAAACGGGCATCCTACTTAAAGCCCATAATTACAGCGACTACGTCTTGAAGAAATTAGGTGTTTCCAGCCCATGTAACATTAAACTCTCGGAAATAAGCACCAGTTAGTTTTAAGGTAATATGGTTGGATGTTTCCACTTCAGCCTTAATTTCTCTAACCTTTCCAAGTATTTGAAATTAAGGTTCTTGTCAAATATTGCCTTAAACAGGAAGTATTTTTTAGAAGTTATAAGCCTATATTTTCCATGGACAACCCATTCTCCACTGGACTCTTCTAAACTATCTATGATAACTTCTATAGGTATTCTTAGTCCATGTATTGCTTTGAATATAGATAGGAGCTTTTCTTTAATCTCAGAACCTATTCCTTCCACCATAAGTTTTCACCTATGGTGGAAGGAGTTTTAAAGCTAGAGTATTCCAAGCCTAGTTGCTATTTCACTTGCACTGTACTCTGGTTTAAGCTTAATATATGCTACTTTCTCTCCTCTAGGTGTTATGTGGGTGTTTACTTTTTGGACTTTAACTTTAAATATTCTTTCAAACTCTCTTTGGATTTGATGTTTTGTAGCTTTACGATTCACTATGAACACTATTACGTTTTCCCTTTCTATTTTGAAAAGCGTTTTTTCTGTACTTAGCGGTCTAATAAGAATTTCCTCGCTCATAGTGTTTTCACCCTATACTTTTCTACTAGCTTTTCCAGCGCGGACTTAGTCATTATAGTTAGTCTTCCAGGAACTCCTCCTGGTGCTAAGTGTATTACACTTAGGTTGTCTGGTGTTGCAGTATCTACTCCAGGTAGGTTTTTAGCTGCCTTAATTATTGGCTCTTTCTTATGCGAAATTATAAGTAAGCTTACTGGTGTCTTATATTTTCTCCCACGCATTTTTCCCTTCCCAGCTTTTATCTTCGTACCTAACCGCGCTCTCTCAATATCATCCCATAAGCCTAGTTTTTTAAAGACCTCCTTAAGCTTCTTAGTTGTCTCTATTTCTGAAAGTCTATCATCAACTATAACAGGTACTTGAGGAACATTCTCTAATTTGTGACCTCTTCTCTCAACAAGTTCCCTGATTGCCGTTGCAGCTAAAGCACTTACAATAGCGAGCCTCCTTTCCTTCTTATTTATTTCCTCATGTATTTTCTTTTCAGGTGTTGGGGGGAAAGCTCTTCTACCGCCGACAGTGCTTACGACAAACCTTCCTCTTATTCCGCCTTTCTGCCTAGGTATTCTGGCTAAACCTAGGCCTACACCTAAAGACTCGGCCGAAGTTCTCTTACCAGCCATTAGGTCTCTTCCTTTAGGCTGAAGTCTTGCTGTAAAAGCAGAAAGAAAAGCTCTTCTTATCAGATCTATACGAACAGGCACGTAGAATATTGGGGGTGTTTTGATTGTTGAAATAACTTTGCCTTCAAGATCAAATACTTTAAGTTCCTCAGGTATTTTAGCTAGGGGGTTTTTCAGAGGTGCTAGTATTTTGAACACTTCTAAACACCTTGCTTACTTTCAAGGCTAATGTAAACTATTTTCGGTGGATACTCCGGAATGTATGGTGGCGGTCTTACAGGGTATCTAAGAATAATTATTCTTTTCCTTGGACCCATAACTGAGCCTTCAAGCATAATATATGGTCCTTTAACAATACCATAGTTTATGAAGCCACCTTTAGGCGTAACTTCTAAGCCATTATCTCCTATCTTCAATATCCTCTTATTATACTCCGTTCTCCTATGGAATCCCATTTGACCAGCTTGAGGTACAGGACTTATTGTTCCTATTCCTGGGCTTCTAGAACCTAATCTTCTGCTCCCCTTTCTATGTTTATGCCATCTTGGAAGCTCTTTAACACCAAATCTCTTAACAACCCCTTGGAATCCATGACCCTTAGTTACACCTATAACGTCAATGAACATACCTTCTTCGAAAACTTCCTTAGGATGAACAGTCTTGCCTAGGATTTCCATAGCATACTTTAATCTGTCCTGAAGTGTTCCACCGCCAATCCTTATCTCTATTAAATCAGGTTTCTTCTTAGATAAACCCCCTGCAAGTTTAGGCTGTGTTGCAGCAATAACTCTTAAGTCTACTATTCTGTCTAAATTCTCTTCAACGATCTTGAGTTTAGGCTCAGGATCTAATGTTTCAGGCAATGTAGGTATTTTCCTATAAACTTCAACTTCTTTAGGTGGCGAAACCCATGCTTCAGTAAATGTAAGCATACCTTTAACAGGATGTACAGTGTAAGCTCTTAAACCTAAAATGTAAAGTGGAGGAGCTTCAAGAATAGTTACTGGTTTAAAAACTTCCATACCATGAGTTAAACTGTGTGGTCTATCATCGATCATAAGTACATGTGTCATACCTGCCTTGTAAGCTGCAAAAGCTAGTAATCTAGGCTGGGGTAGATCCGGGTCAGGCCAGGACCTTATTTTAGGAACTATTCTAGCAGCTCTCTTCCTCGGCCTAACCCCTAAGCTTCCTCTTCTTGGCGCATGCTTCTTCCTTGCACCCATAGTTCAACACCTTACCCTAGGTCAGATGGTTAATCAATACACTACTAGTTTATAGAGTTTATGCTTCCAAACTCTATTAATTTATTGAACATAACCGTTTATGAACATGAGGAATTAGCAAAAGAAGTAATACAGTTTAGGAAGAGCGAAGTATAGCCATGCACCCGCTATTAAACGATAAGGTACAAAGTGTTGTAGGGAGCTCAAGTGCGCGTCTTAATTATCATTTACATTGTACTTTCTTCTTTTGCAGCACATTTATCTTATAATTCCAGCTAGCAAATTTATTCTTGGAACTTTTTCATATAATCTTCCGTATGCAACACCAAACTTTTCTATGTTCTTCTTTTCCTCATCTAGCATAGCAATGTATAGTAAAATAATTAACATTACACCAATGAATAAGCTAATCCAGTGCTGCGATATTAGAACCAACCCGGAGACTATTCGCTTGTTTGAGTGCTTGGGGTGTTTTGGAGGCTCCGGGTAATGCTATGTTTAAATCATTCTTCTACAATTATGGGTGGTGAAGCTATCACGGGCTTCACGCCCGATGACGGCGCAATCCCGTAAGACCGCCTAAGCGGTGGCGGCCAATGCAGCCCACCGATGAACCACCGATGGAGATGAGGTAGCTGAGGGAGAAGCCCGTGCAGGCTACCAAAACATCGAAAACAACCTAAATACCATGCACGGGCAACCACTATCAATATATGCCCTAAGAATTCAGGATGTCGAACAAAGGCATAAGGCCCGCTTTTTATAAGGTTTTCCTTGCAAATACTTTTTAAGCTAATATACATCCTTTTCTACGCGATAGACTTGTCCATATTACGAAAACAATCCCAAGCACCAAAATTACCAACCCAAGGTATAAGAATGGTTTCAAATATGCTTGGCTATAAAAGAAGCAAATTATAATCAGCGAACAATACAATATAATATACATAATATGTCCTATTTGTGAATTATGTTTTTTCATGCATCATAACAGTTTTCCTCATATTAGCTTTTCGCAGTATTTAACATTTTACTTTAACGAAATAAGAGTATGAATCTTTACAGAATAAAGTAGATACGTAGCAATTTTGAGCATTATTTCTTTCCGTCATATATTCCGTATTCTTAGTATTCGAAGAAATCCTTGGGAAGAGCTAATGCTTCTTTAATAAACCTTCTGAAAGCTGGGCTTCTAATGCAAAAGTATAAACCTTATGCATCTTTACCATATCTTTCAACACAGCATTAATCAATAATTCTCTCCATTCATTAGGAGTTAAGAATTCTTTAACCATAAGTACGAGATACATATCTGACCGATTCTGGTGGTGTTTTTATATATGTTGCCTCACTAAGTCCAATACGTTCCTCTGGTTTTGCTACTTGAAGACGCTTCTTTATTCCTTTCTCTTTATAGTCTAAAAGCCCGTATTTTACGAGGAGATTTTGGGACCTCGTTTAAGTCTGAAAGGTGTAACTTTCAGCTGAAACTTATGGGGTTTCAAATTTTGAAAAATAGGAAATTGTTAAGAAGATTTTATGAGAAAAGCTGCTTAACTAAACTAAATTAGCAGAACTTGCTTCTAAGAGAGATATAAGTTCCAAGGTTGCGTGAATGGCTTCTTCAGTCCTAATTACTTGAATTCCCTGGTAAGGTATGGTGTTAATTACAATGTCAAATATTTTCTCAACATTTAATCCGTGCCTTGAAGCTATCTTATATAGACCTTCTTTAGGTGCACCAAATGCGATTAGTACTTTACTTTTTCTCGAAATAATCTTCTTAATTAAGTCTAAAACTTCATTTACTTTCCTTCCATACTTAGAAGTCGCTATTTTGAAATCCCACTTTCTCTTGAACAGTTCTTTAAAGCTACTACATGTAGAGATCTTGAAGCATAAATAATACTTTACACTGTTTTTGTCAACGATTTCACCTAAGAATGAGCTTTCATCTAGTATTCTAACATAAACTATATCACCAACTTTAATGTTTTCCCTACGCTTTACTTTTACCAGCTTTTTCGCACCTACATTAACTTGCGCATATTTCCTCCCTAGCTTTTCAATAAGCCCCTCTCTAATTTCACCTTGCCTGAGCATAACTTGCTGCGGGTGATTAGGTGTTTGAAGTGGGGGCAAAATTCCAGCATATTTCAACGTTTTCTTCAAGGGTATGATTTTCTTTCTTAAATACTGTGGGGTTCTCAAATATTTTAGCACATCTACAATTATTTTGGTTTCACGAAGTGCTTCCGGTCTGTCATTGTAAACTATTATCTCATCTACTCTGTGCATAGCAGCAGCTCTAGCAATGATCCCCACTTTTATCGTTTTAAGGTATAGTGTTTCCTCAGTTAACGTGATACTAGAAGGTATTGCTATTGCAATATAGGATGTTCTCCTAGGTGGGGGGTAAGGGTAAGGGCTTTTAGGTTTAAGAAACAATAATTACACCTAAAAATAGGTAGAAAATCTACATTATTTTCGTCTACATAGCGCCTTATTTCTTTTTCTTCTTACCTTTCTTCTTCTCCTTACCCTTTTCTTGCTCCTTAGATGTTTCACCTATACCCATGAAGAGTGTTGTTTTTTGCCTTCCACCCACGTATTGTCACCTAACTACTTTACTGTTCTCTGTTATCATTTTTAAGTTACGGTTAAGTTTAAACTTTCCAGTAGCATAAACTATACTGAGTCGATGATGAGTTTGCCGAGTACAGAGCTGTGAAGAAAACGAGGGTCTGAGATTACTATATGCGTAATATTTCGCTTAAATTAGCTTCTGACATAATAAACCAAGCAAATAAGGTTATTGATAAAGCAAGCATAATCATTGACAAAATTAGTAGTACTATGGGTCCGATGCTTCTTCTCTTTTCTTCCTCTTTCCTTTCTTTTAATTTCTTCTTTTTTCTTCTCGCTTTTCTAACCATTGTTCTTCCTCAAACCACGTTAATGTCCATTGTCTTAAAAGATATGTATAACTGCTAATTAATATTATTTTTGCAGTAACAAATAGGTGAAATAGCATGAAAGTACTTAGACTATACTTTACCGTTTTCGATGAGAAAGCGTTTAATGAAGTTAAAGAGTATTTGGAGAAAAGTTTTGGGAGAAGAAACGTTATTGTACATAAGAGTATTGTTGTCCCTGAGTTCCGATATTTAGAAATTCTTAACTTTGATAAAGACCCTGAAGCGGTTAAGAAAAGTATTGAGGAGAACTTTAAGTTAAAGGTTAAAGTAGATGTTGTAGAAAAAATTATTCCATCCCATAGAAGATAAAAGTTAAAAGTTTAAAGGGCGTTTTATTGAGAGTGAATTTAAGTCTTATTTGGTTTTAAAGGGTGTTCAAATGGGTACTGTTGGCCAAGTGGAGAAGCAGTATAGGCCCTTAGAAATCGAAGAAAAGATATTGAAATTTTGGAAAGAGAGAAAAATATACGATAAGCTAAGAGAGAAGCTAAAAGGAAAACCTAAATTCTACTTCCTAGACGGACCGCCTTATCCTTCAAGCGATGTTCCACACATAGGTACTGCTTGGAATAAAGCAATCAAAGACACCGTAATTAGATATTACAGGATGAAAGGCTTTTTCGTATGGGATCAGCCAGGATACGATACTCACGGGTTACCCATAGAAGTAGCTGTTGAGAAGAAACTCAGTTTAAAGAGTAAAAAAGAAATAGTTGAGAAAGTTGGTGTATCAAAGTTCATTGAAGAATGTAAGAAACTTGCATTAACCAATGCTTCGCTTATGAGTGCTAGGTTCGAACGTTTAGGAGTAAGTATGAACTGGAAAAACCCATACTATACTTTAAGACCAGAATACATGGAGTCAGGATGGTGGCTCATTAGGAGAGTTCATGAACAGGGGCTCTTAAAGAAGGGCGTTAAAGTTGTTTGGTGGTGTCCACGCTGTGAAACAGTATTAGCAGACTATGAGGTCCAAGAGTACAGGGATCTAGAAGACCCGTCAATATTCGTTAAGTTTCCTGTTGAAGGCTGTAAAAAAGAGTATTTACTTATATGGACCACTACTCCATGGACTCTTCCTGCAAACATGGCTGTGATGGCGCACCCAGACTTAGACTATGTTAAAGTAGAATATAATGGTGAAAAACTAATATTGGCTAAAGTTAGGCTTAAACATGTTTTTGAGAAGCTTGGGGCAGAACCCGTAGTTCTTGAAGAGTTTAAGGGTACGAAACTTAGCGGTTTAAAGTACACTCCACCTTTACTCAAAGAAGTTAATGCCCAGAGAAAATATAGGAGTGATAAGACTCATAGAGTAGTTTTATCGCATTACGTTTCACCATATGAAGGTACAGGTTTAGTACATACTGCTCCGGGACACGGCGAAGAAGATTTCAATGTAGGGCTACAGTATGGTTTACCTGTTGTAAGTCCCGTAGATGAGCGTGGAGTATTTACTTCAGAGGCTGGAAAATACGCAGGGTTACATGTTAGAGAAGCAAATAGGGTAATTATAGAGGATCTTAGAAGAAAAGGCTTGCTACTCCACGAGGAAACTATTGTTCATAAATACCCTGTTTGTTGGAGATGTAAAACACCATTAGTTCTTAGAGCAACGGAACAGTGGTACATAACTGTAACTAAGCTTAAAGATAAAATGCTTGAAGAAGCGGATAAAATAGTTTGGGTTCCAGAATGGGCTAAGGAGAGATTTAAGAATTGGCTTAAAGAGCTAAGAGACTGGGTTATTTCAAGGCAAAGATACTGGGGAATACCCTTACCAGTATGGGAATGTAGTAAATGTAAAAATATATTCGTTCCTTCAAGTGTTGAAGAATTAAAACGCATGTCCGTAGCTAAGCTTGAACTTAAAGATCTACATAAACCATGGATAGATGAAGTTAAACTCAAATGTCCCAAATGCGGAGGCGTAATGAAAAGAGTACCTGATGTACTAGATGTATGGTTTGATAGTGGAATAGCGTTCTATGCAAGTCTCTTCTACCCTAGAAATAAAGAGCTTTATGAAAAACTTAGCCCAGTAGACTTCATTGTTGAAGGGCATGATCAAATAGCTGGATGGTTCTTCAGCCTACTTAGGTCAGGAGTTTTAGGGTTTGGGAAAGCACCATACATTAAAGTTGTTGTACACGGATACATGCTCGATGAGAAAGGAAGGGAGATGCATAAGAGTCTTGGAAACTATGTTTCAGTAGATGAAGTTGTTGAAAACTATGGCGCAGATACTTTAAGATTCTGGGTTTTACAAAACACTATATGGGAGGATGTTAGATTCTCATGGAAGAAACTTGACCTAGCATTTAGAGACCTTAACATACTATGGAATATCTTTGTGTTTGCGTCCACATACATGAGTCTTGACAAATATGATCCTACTAAGTGGAGCATAGAGAAGGTGAAGGAATGGCTTAAATTCGAGGATAAATGGGTGCTTTCAAGAATAAATAGGCTCATAAGGGATGTTAATAATTTAATGAATAAATCGCTTATACACGAAGCTTTAAGAAAAATTAGGAACTTCATAGTTGAAGACCTTAGCCACTGGTACATAAGGCTTATTAGAAGAAGGGTATGGGTTGAAGCAGAAAACCCGGACAAAATAGCAGCATATACAACACTCTACTATGTCCTTAAAAACTTACTGCTAATACTAGCCCCCTTAACGCCATTCATTACTGAAGAATTGTATCAGCAATTTATAAAGCCTGCAGAACCAAATCTACCAGAAAGCATACATATGATGTCATGGCCTAGCTACGATGAAGAAATAATAAGAGACGATATAGAGGAGGCCATGGAGTATGCTAAGAAGGTTGTTGAAGCTGCTGCAGCAGCAAGAATGAAAGCTGGTATAAAAATTAGACAACCACTACTTGAACTAGCCATAGTAACAGGTGATGATAAAATGTTTAAATATATAGACAGTATATCTGATGTATTAGTATCACAGGTTAATGTTAAGGAAGTTAAGGTAGAACCACTAAAAGCAATTAGTAAGTATGCCAGATATAAGGTTAAACCTATTTACTCTAAGCTAGGTCCAGTGTTAAGAAAGGATATGAAGAAGGCTATTAGCATATTCGAAAAACAAGGAAATGAAATAGCTGAAAGTATTCTCAGTAAAGGCGTATACGAGCTTCGTATAGATGATAAATCATATAAGATAACTAAAGATGATGTCGAAATAGAAGAGGAAAGTGTTGAAAACTATGTATTGAAGAATTTTGAGCATGGGAAAATATTCCTAAACGTTAAAATAGATGAAAATGTTGCTGCAGAAGGACTTGCTAGAGACATTGTTAGGAGAATACAGTTTATGAGAAAAGAACTTGACCTACCAGTGGATGCATTCATAAACGTCATAGTTAAGGTGCCTGATGAAGCAAGTGCTAGAATGCTTAGTGAATGGGAAAACTACATAATGGAGGAAGTTAGGGCTAAAAACTTAGTGATAACGCCTAAGGAGCCTACAAAATATGAAGGCTATGTTAAGGAATGGGAGATAGGTGAGGAAAAGTACATTATAGCCATTAAGCCTATTTAATTTTCTACTCGACCTTTGGCGCTAGGAAGTAAACAACCTTACCTTCACCTAAAATTGTAAAAGCTAGTTTCAAAGGCATCTTGGTTGAGAAGCTTACTTCAACAGTATCGGCTACTTTAGTCAAAGCAACAACGTTCTTTAAATGTTCTATGGCGTAAGTTGACCTTGACGGCTCCTTAACTTCCAGAGAAATTAATGCACCAGTTTCCTTGGATATCCTCGTTTCAGCCTCCGCTTTCTCACCTTTACCCTTAATTACTAACTCATCTTCTGTTTCCGCTATAAACTCAACAACGTCTCCAACTGTTTCCGCATCCTTAATAGCGTGTTTTAGAGGGTCTGAGAGAATTATGGCATTAACGTTTAATTCTAACCGTGGTTCAGGAAGTTCCTCCTCTGTAGTTTCAATGTTCAATATTTTATATAGTTTAGAGTATGCACCTATTATAGAGAACTTAGCGAGACCTTCTTCAAGGGAAATTTCTAATTTATCACCTTTCTTACTCCTTTTAAGAAGTTTAAGTAGGACCGCAGTGTTAAACCCTATTTTGACCTCTTCTGCAACATCATACTCTTCGAAAAGCGTTGAAGGGAACTCCATAACAAACATTGAAACTTTAGCTGGGTCTAAAGCTTTTAACAATACTTTTTCAGGAGTGAACCTTAGAGAAGCTTCATCAACAACCTTAGACAATGCTTCTATTATGCTTGCGAAAGCTTTGGCTTCAGGAAGTACAGCCTTCAATGTCTAAACCCCCTTTGTAGATTTAAGCTAAACATAGATTTAAACTTTGAAAGATATTAAGTTTAGTTCCTCCATGTATTTTCTAGCATTTAATATGAAATCGTTAAATTTAGAAATAGGCACTATAGGGACGTTATTTATGACGTTTCTAGAATGCTCGGTTAATGTTACAATTACCGGAAGGATTCTTCCTTTCTTAAAGCCTACATCGACTACTCTTGCTCTTATAGCGTAACTAAGTAGCTCTACTCTTGAAATATGTCTTTCAACATGGTTTCTTAAGATACCGAAGTGTGTTCTTTTCCAGTGCTTACAATCTATAGCTAACGCCAATGATTCTTTGAAACCAAAGACGTCTATTTCGAAACGTCCTTCACTAAACCCTCCTCTTAAACCTCTAAACACTATGAAACCATGTGCTTCAAGCATTTTACCAGCATATCTTTCAAAGTCTCTCCAATTAAGTCCTCCAGCTACAGAGTCGTGTGTTAAACCAGCACGTAATCCGGCAATAGCTAAGCCAATAACGTTAGATACTTCAACTCTACCATCATATATCCTGATAAGATCCTGCGTCTCCAGAGACGTTAATAGTTTGTCTAGAACTCCCGGAGTAACTTTTAGTACTTTCTTAAGAGTTTCCGTATCAATGTATCTTACGTAAAGTAGGTGCTTAATTAGGTCTGCTAATAGCGTTGTCATTAGCAAACACTATTCTATTTTTCGCTACTAAATAATTTATGTTTTATTGAAAAATAGCAGTAATTAGGTAAGAGTTATTATAGGGCTTATTACTTTATACTTTCTAGAATCTATTAAGCCTTTATCTGTTAAGCCTAGTTCAGGCACTGTAGGTAATGTTATGAACGATAGTTGCATGAATGGCTTTTTGAGGGTGCAACCTAGGCTTTGCGCTGCTTTACTTACCTCATGTATTTTCTCGACAACAGTGCTTGCTTTCTCCGCGGAAATTAAGCCTGCAATGGGTAAAGGAAGTTTCGCTAGAACTCTATGTTTACTCGTTACAATAAATCCTCCACCCATTCTCTCTAACTCTTTAACTGCAAGAAACATATCGTTAGCGTTATCACCAACAATAACTACGTTATGGTGGTCATGGGCTACAGTAGAGCCTATAGCGCCATTTTTAATATTAAACCCTCTAACGAAAGTCTTACCTATGTTTCTTAATCCCTTATGTCTTTCAACAACAGCTATATGAAGTACATCTCTTTCTACATCGGAAGCTATGATACCTTCCTTTACGCTAAGCCACACTTTCTCCTCCTTAACAACAATTTGGTTCTCGATAACCTTCATTACCCTTACAAATGCTTTGGAATACTGCTTGTTAACCGTAATTAAGAGGTCCTTTGGATGAAGTTCAGGGTTTATTTTAACCGTTCTAAGCGCCCACTTAGGAACTCTCACTTTACCTATATTCCATAGTACTTTTCCATCAGAGTAAGCTATTTTCCCATCAAAGATAACCTTGTTAACTTTTACTTTTTCAAGATCATCAAGTATAACGATGTCTGCTTTCCTTAGAGGCGCTATAGACCCTATATAATATTCAAGGCCGAAATGCTGAGCTATATTTAGTGTAGCCATTTGAATAGCCTTTACAGGGTCAACACCATGTTCTACTGCTTTCCTTACATTGAAGTCTATGTGGCCTTCAACAAGTATGTCATCAGGGTGTTTGTCATCTGTGCACATTAAGAATTTTCTAGTATCTTTAACCTTATCTGCTGCTTTGATAACGTTTTCTAGGTTTCTCTCCGTAGATCCTTCTCTTACCATAACTGCACAGCCTCTTCTAACACGCTCAATAGCTTCTTCATAACTAATACATTCATGGTCATCTACAAGACCTGCCGAAATCACAGCATCTAGCAGTTCATCCTTCAGCCCGGCCATATGGCCGTTAACTATTAATCCTAGTTCATCAGCTATCACTATCTTCTCCAAATACTCGTAACTTCCATAGAGCACGTTTTGGTAGTTTAATTCTCCTAGAGAAACAGCATAAGTTGTTTTAAGCAGCTTCCTTACATCCCTAGTGTTTAACTGTGCTCCCGTAGTTTCTAAGCCAGGCGCAGTAGGTACTCTCGAAGGAACCTCTATGAATACCCTTAGTGGAATGTCCCTAGACATTTTAAAGAGAAGCTTTATACCTTTTATGCCTAATACATTAGCTAGTTCATGGGGGTCAGCAAAAACTGATGTTACACCATGGGGTAGCAGTGTTTTTGAAAGCTCAGGCGGAGCTAATAACGTACTTTCAATATGGATATGAGCATCCATGAAACCTGGTGCTACGTATTTCCCCTTCACATCTACTTCTAATTCAGCTTCAACATCTTCTTTACGAATACCTACGATTCTGTCCTTGTATATTACTATGTTTCCACCATGTATATCTCCTGAATATACGTCGATTATTAAGGCGTTCTTTAAGATAATACTCGGTTTTATTTTCCCTATCGATGCTAGTAAGTATTCGCGGATTTTGCCCGGTTTTTCAAAGAAATACTTTCTCAAAATACTGCACCTTAAGCATTTATAAAATGTTTAGTCGTTGAAAATAAAGTTTTATTTAGAACTTCGTGGCTAAAAATAGTTCACAGAATTCGACGAGGCGTTTATAATGGTTGATATCAGAATTGTTAGGTTAGCAAGGCTCATTGTAGAATATTCTACCGAGGTAAAGGCTAAAGACGAAGTACTCATAACATCTCCCATTATAGCAAAGGATTTAGCAAGAGAAATCTATAAGCACTGCCTTATGGCTGGAGCTTATCCGTCTATACAGTTTTACGATGAGGTTATTGAGGAAATATACTATAAATATGCTAAGGAGGATCAGCTAAAACACATACCGCCACATATTGAAACAATCATGGAGAGGGCTAACGTGCTTATTAGGATTCTAGCCACCTCTAATGCGAGAAGACTTAATCGAACAGATCCGGAGAAAATAAAGACGCATAATGCTGCTAGAGCTCCCTTAATGAAAAAGCTTATGGAGAGAGAAGCTAGAGGAGAACTAAGATGGGTTGTTTTACCATATCCAACACCGTCCATGGCTCAGGAAGCAGGACTATCTACCATGGATTTTGAAGACTTTGTTTTCAGAGCATGTCATGTAGATAAGGAAGACCCTGTATCAATATGGAAGAAAATACATGAACAACAAGAAAAGTACATTAAATTCCTAAGTAAAGTTGACGAAATACACATTGTGGGTCCAGAAACAGATCTAACATTGTCGGTTAAAGGTAGGAAATGGATTAATGCTGATGGGAAAAAGAACATGCCTGATGGAGAGGTTTTCACATCGCCTCTAGAGGATTCAGCTAATGGAACAATAAAATTCACTTTCCCCGTTCTTTACAGAGGATTTGAGATGAAGGGTGTAAAGCTTAAATTTAGAGATGGTATTATAGTTGAGGCTTCTGCAGCTGAAGGAGAAACTTTCCTCAGGAAACTTATTGAGACAGATGAAGGGTCGAAAAGGCTTGGAGAATTTGCTTTCGGAACAAATTACGAAATAAATGTCTTTACTAAGGAAATATTGTTTGATGAGAAAATGGGTGGCACAATACATTTAGCTATTGGTAGAGGTTTCCCCGAAACAGGCGGTAAAAACTTCTCAGCAATACATGTGGACATGATTAAGGATATGAGGGAGGGTAGAGTATATGCTGACGGTGAGTTAATTTACGCTAAAGGGAAATTTACTATTTAGCTAAGAACTAAAAATACTTCATCGCTAATTTTAAGTGCTTCTTTTTCAGGTTTCCCAAGACGTATCTCCTTTATCCTATGAAGCTCCTTAATGTCTTCTGCTAAAGGAGCTAACTCGTTGGATATGTAAACTACGCCTTCAATAGGTTGCGCGAACGATATATTCTCTCTTTTCTTGAAACCCCAAATAGCACTATTAACCTCCATAAACTTCTTTAAAAGTTTTACATAACCCCTATTCCATTCGGGATTAGGTGCTGGGAACTTCTCTAAATGAATGCTCTTACTAGAGTACATTTTCCTCCATAAGTAGTCAGTTATATAAGGCATTATTGGCGCTAAAAGCTTTAATGAGTTCTTAAGAACTGTGTGCAAAGCGTACCATGCAGCCTTCTGTTCGGCTTCTCTATACTTGTTCTCCCTATTGTATGCTCTCCTCTTTACTGCTTCAAGATAGTGGGAAGCGAAAACATTCCACACGAACTGATATATGTTGTTAGCTGGCTCGTAAACGTCAAGCTGGCTGTATGCTTTATCGCATTTCTCTATGAGATTGTTTAGTTCTTCAAGAATCATTAAATCTATAGGTCTAAGTTCAACCTCCTCCTCTTCTGGTTCGGGGAATGCTGAAATAAACCTAGCTATGTTCCATAACTTCGTTGCGAAAAGACTACCAGACTTTATTGTTTGCTCGGAGAACCTATAGTCGCTTCCAAGCTTAGAGGCTGCAGCAGCCCAGAATCTGAAAGCATCTGCACCGTATTTCTCAATGTAGGGGTCTGGATCTATTACGTTCCCCTTGCTCTTATGCATTGCTTCCCCTTTCTCATCAAGGCCCATACCTGTAATTCTAACCCATCTAAACGCGGGTTTCCCTGTTAACTGGTATACTCTGAGGATACTGTAGTATAGCCATGTGCTGATAATGTCTATTCCTTGAGGTCTCATAATGTTTCCGAAAGCTCTACTGAAGAACTCGTTATTTCTCAAGTATCCGCTAACATATAGTGCTGAGATTGAAGAATCGAACCATGTATCAAAGACTTTCTTCTCACCTACAAGGTTTTCAGAAGACGCACCACATTTAGGGCATTTTTCTACGGGCGCTTTCTCCTTCCATGGTACATAGTATTTTCCAGGCTTCGGCAGAACTACTGCTTCACATTTGGTACATTTCCATAAGGGGATTTCTGTTCCATAGTATCTGCTTCTTGAGATAGGCCAGTCTGTTGAAATAGATTCTAGCCAATCAAGAAGTTTCCTCTTATGATGTTCGGGGTAAAAGGACATTTCGTCAATTACTTTCCTTAATTCATTCTTAAACTCTAACTGCTTCAGGAAGTACTCTCTAACATGAATGAATTCTACAGGGGTTTTACATCTCCAACATACAGGTATTGAGTGTTTGATTTTCTCCGTTTTAACGAGTAAACCGCGTTTTCTAAGTTCTTCAGCAATTTTCTTCTTAGCATCTTTGACTCTCAGTCCTTTAAGAATACCGGCTTTCTCATTTAAACTACCATCTTTGTTTATTAGAATTATAGGTTTCAACCCTAGCTCTTTAAATAGCCTAATATCTCTTTGGTCTCCATAGCTACAAACCATAACTAGACCTGTGCCAAATTCCGGTTTTGCTTCGGGATGTTCAATAATCCTTACTTCCTTATTATAGATGGGCACTATTGCGTGTTTTCCTCTTAGATGATAGTATCTTTCATCCTTAGGATTAAATATTACTGCATCACATGCACCTAGGAGTTCAGGTCTTGTTGTTGCTATAACTATTTCATCGCCTGTTTCTTTAACTCTGAACTTAATGTAGTAAAGTAATGTGTCTTCTTCTTTGCGTTCAAGCTCGGCATCACTAAGTGTCGTCATGCATCTGGGACACCAGTTTACAGATCTTTCAGCTTCATAAATCAGCCCTCTATTCCAAAGCTCTATAAACGTTGCTTGTGTAATTCTTCTATACTCCGGACTGTCAGTACCGTTCCTAATATAGTAGAAACTACATCCAAGCCTTCTCCAAATATTAACAAGTTCCTTCTCTACTTTATCCAAAAATTCTCTGCACATGTTAAGGAACTTTTCTCTACCTTCAGGTGTTTTAGCTAGTTCATGGGGATTAACCTTCTTAGCTTTCTCAACTTGTACCTCAACGGGTAATCCGTTTCGATCGGCATAGAATGGTAGGAAGACGTTGTACCCTTTCATTCTAAAATATCTACCGACCATGTCTATTTGAGCATAGTGTGCTGCACCGCCAACATGCCATTTACCTGAAGGGTATGGTGGCGGCGTGTCTATTACAATAATGGGTCTGGCATCTTTAGGGTCAAAGTGGAATTCGTAGATTCTCTCTTCATCCCAAAGTTTTCTAATATTTAGCTCCTTATCTTTACTCCATCGTTTCTCCTTGATCTTTGGAGTATACTTTACTTCACCAATAGGCCTTACCTCATATTGTCCAGCTCTAGGAGTATCTGTTTTATTTCGGAACAATATCTTTCAAGACCATCTTATTTAACTTTATCCTTAATAAATAACAAAATCCCAAAATGAAAACACTAAAAGATACAATATTTTTGCCTGAGAAAAATAGGGGGTCTGTAAAATAATTTAACGGGAGTAGTATGAGAAATATTAAGTTAGCCATAATAGTACTTGGATTTATGCTGTGCTCGGCCTTCCTTATTATGCCTATCGGGGCTCAAGATAACCTTTTAACAGAAGCGGATCCCTACCTTTATGCGGGCTATTACTTTTATAATGGAGAAGTTAATGATGCTTTTGGAGTTAGCGGTAAAATATATACTATAAGTCCTGCGGTGCCTGGAATTAATCATTTTGCCCAATGGGTTAATGTCATGATTAGTTATAGAAATCATTATTGGATTCAAATGGGTTATATTAAAGACTTATTGCACAGAGGGTTAATACCAGTCTTCCATATCGAAGTAAATGATGCTTGGAGCCATAGATTCCGGTTTATAAGTACTCCAAAACCTCAAGTAGGAGTTACATATAAGTACATTATAATTCCAGCTTATGAGGATGGTAAATGGGATTGTATTATTTTAAGAGGAGAAAGCGTTATTTTTGAGACAACTATGGAAACAAACCCCTTCGACTGCGATGATGTACAAGCTTTTACCGAAACTACTATAGGAGAAATTAATATTGTTGGTACTCATTTCAGCGAGCTCTCGTATTTTAATGGTAGAGGATTTCCACTATGGGATCATCATGTACCACGTGCCGATTCCCCATACTATCTTAAAGAAAAATCGCACTACGAATTCTACGCGTATGGAGGTGGTTAATGTAATGAACAAAAAAGTTCGGGTTTTGATACAAACTTCAGTAATCATCGTGTTTATAATCACTGTTTCAATGTTTGCACACTATTTATTAACGTCGAGTGTACCACCAGCGCCTTTTCCAGGAAAGCAAATAACCTTAGATGAGTTTCATGAGATAGTGAAGACTAGAGATTTAGATATATTCATACCGTCAAGTCTACCTATGGGATATAAGCTTACTGGTATTTGGTATATGCCAACTGATATAATCATAGTTTTTGACAATAGAGGGGTTAGCGACTACAGGTACGCTAGGATAGGGTTAGAGATAAGTAGAGGTATAATAACGTTTGAGCAAAGTAAACCTTATGGACGTGTTATAAAGTATGAAACACCATACGCTATTATCAGAGGCTATGTTCTCGAAAAAGCACATTGCGACTACAGTCCAACGGGTTACATATCGCTTGCTGAACTATGGATTACATCTAAAAGAACATGGAAAACAATGCACTATCTTATCGACGTAAGACCTCCACTGGGCATAAATGAGCTAATGTCAATAATTTACTCATTAAAGCCTATGGATGAAGTATTCAAAGAAGAATAGATCTAAGAAAACTAACTTTTTTCTCAATTATACTTTTACACGTCTACAATATACTTGTATACTTTATATATTGTTTACTATAAACTTATA